>Ga0163144_10001182_pt1 | contig 61671 bp, 52 predicted proteins | sample OliLak19BULKMAT1_FD_123175 | JGI IMG/M metagenome (GOLD analysis project Ga0163144, IMG submission 123175) | Freshwater microbial mat bacterial communities from Lake Vanda, McMurdo Dry Valleys, Antarctica - Oligotrophic Lake LV.19.BULKMAT1 | ecosystem: Environmental > Aquatic > Freshwater >...
AGTTGCTTGTGGAAGTGATTGAAAGATAGAAGTGCCCGATTGCTTCATATTAGGTCTTGGGAGGCCTGCCCGTGCGAAGTGACAACTAAATCATTTTTAGCTCCATCTGCACCCATTGCTTTCTTTAAAATCATAAGGTTGTAGAGTTTTTGACTCAAGCACCATTTCTAACCGAGGAGCAATTTTAATATAGTCATTAGTGCCTTATTGTTTTTTTGAGGGGTAAAGGTCAATTCAGGCATTAAAAGAATAATTCAAATTGCCATGTTCATATTTAGCACTGAACAAAATTTTTATCAATAATGGACTTGAACTACAGCCGTTCGGTACTAAATGTTTAATAGTGCTAGTTCTTGGCATGAAATTATTGGACAATAGATCAGAGTAAAAAAAGTGAAATGAAAACAGAATTGGAGTTAAACGAAATGATTTTGGGTGTAACCAACCAAATAAGAGACCGAGACCCAGAATTACTCAAATATCTAAACGAAATGCCCATCACCGTTCCCTATCAGGAAAATCCGGTTATAACTACTAAAACTTTAACCTCTTACTATGATTCTCTTGTTGTCTTATTAAAAGAATATGAGGCCAATCATGCCAAAAATCGAAAAGCCGCTGTAGTTGAAAGTTTGCCCGTAACTGAGATTGTGACAATGGAAACAGATAATTGTTATCAAAATTTATTGACCGAGGTAAATAATATTACTATTTCGTATCACGATGCTGGAGAAGGGAAAATTCCAATCATATTTCTTCATGGTTTTCCATTCGATAAGTCGATGTGGAAAAGTCAACTTGACGGCTTAAAATCTTCTTACCGGGTAATAGCCATGGATATTCGTGGATTTGGGCGATCTACAGACGAACAAACACATTTAAGTATTGATTTATTTGGTCTTGATTTAGTGTCGTTTATGGACAAACTAAATATTGAAAAGGCAATTGTTTGTGGGCTCTCCATGGGAGGGTTCGTTGCTCTAAATGCCGTAAAAAGATTCCCTAACCGTATTGAGGCACTCATTCTGTGTGATACGCAGTGTATTGCTGACACAGAGGAAGTGAAAGAAAATCGGCACAAAGCAATTGAAATAATAGACTGTGATGGTGCAGATAAGTTTATTGAAACATTTACAAAAATCGTTTTTCACCCCGATTCATTCACGAGCAGATCTGAGATAGTTAAAACCTTAACAGGTACAGTATCTGCAAATTCTAACGCAATAATTGTGGCAGGCTTAACTGCATTGGCTGAGCGTTCTGAAACTTGCACGATTTTACATGATATTCGTGTTCCAACCCTTATTATTTGCGGTAGACAAGATGAGGTAACACCACTTTTTCAATCAGAGTTTATGCACGAACATATTAAAGGTTCTGTATTAAGTGTAATAGAAGAAGCTGGGCATGTTTCTAACCTAGAGCATCCTGAGCAGTTCAATACCTGCCTAATCAAATTTCTCCATGTAAATTCGTTTAATAATTAGTAGCAATTTTCGAAAATGATCGCAAAATATAGTCACAATAAATCGAGCTTCATGATCCTCAAATTTCTATTATCCAGAGCTTTTTGTACAGTTCTATTTTTTAGCAGTAGTCTTGCAGTCGTTGCCCAAGCCTTTGTTGATGTAGAATCTGGTGCAGTTTTTACGGGCTACAACGATGTGCGAATTTCGGGAGATGAAGGAAGCTTATTTTCGTTAAAAAATGATCTGAATGCCAGTCCAAGTGCATTTGTCCGTGTCAGAGCAGGATATACCATAAAGTCAAGGCACACTATTTCCTTGCTGTATGCCCCTTTGGTAGTAAAATCTGATGGAACGGCAAATAAGCAAATTGATTTTGCAGGTGAGGTATTCCCAGCAAACACTTTTCTAAATGCAAGCTATAAGTTTAATTCTTACCGCATAACCTATCGTTACGATATTGTGAAAAGACCAAAACTTGAGATTGGCCTAGGTTTCACTGCAAAAATACGAGATGCCGAAATAGCACTTGCCAGTGCTGGGGTCAGTGCTTCCAAAAAAAATGTGGGGTTTGTACCTATTATCAATTTTAGGCTAAATTGGAAAATCAGTAAAAAGGTTGGCATTTTGTTTGAGGGAGATGCGTTGGCAGCACCACAAGGGCGTGCCGAAGATGTGCTGCTGGCCGGAATATATAATTTCTCAGATCAGTTTATGGTTCGTGTCGGATATCGAGTTCTCGAGGGAGGTGCGGGGAACAGTGAGGTCTACAACTTTGCTTTGTTTCATTACGCTTCGGTTGGTCTGACCTATACTTTTGAAAAGATAGTAAAATTAAAATAGTATCGTGCTTTTTGTTGTGCAAAACAGGGAATATGAATAAACCTAAACGCTTTTTTCTGCTTTATTCTTTTTCAACAACATCGCTGTGTTAATACTCTATTATTTGTGCTTACGATTGTTTACCCAGTGGTTGTTTTAGCTTGGAGGGCTTTGCGGCATGCAGCTTAGGTGTTATGTATAACCGTAATAAAATTATAAATATTTAAAAATGTAAACAAGCGAGGAGTCAGATTTGCACAAATTGAAAACATTGGCTTTCGCCTTAATTAAATGGTCACTTTATGATTGTTACATCGCACCAAAAAGGCTGGAAAATAGTCAATCAACGCTCTCATGGGCTGTTAGCTGCCATGTTGGCGTACCAATACGATATTGATTTGCCAAACGAGATAATGGTGCCTGTGCTCATCGCAATTGCCGAACACGATGATGGGGTGACAGAAACGACCCTAGAAAAAAACCTTACAGAGGCTGGAGCTCCCCGGCATTTCATGATCAGTGATGGCTCAAAAAAATCAGATTTGACCCAACAAATGAACGTGATTGAAATATCGAGCTCCAAAAGTCAACTAAATGCTTTATTGACTTCTTTGCATCTAAAATTTTTATACGGAGGCCGCAAAGATGGTGAAGATCCGAATCTTGAATGTTTCTTAAATGACCAAGAAAAACTTCGCATGCAAGCTCTCAAAAACTTACATCTAAATAAAAAATACGCTGATCGGCTTTACCGTTTTTTAGAGTGGTGCGATGCCTTTTCGCTATTGATTTGTATGGATAAAATACAGCCTGCGGGAAGGAAAATGGATATTTCCCGAAGCCCAGATGGTGACATGAACCAGACTTTTTACAAAGCAAATAATGACATCTCGGTCGCGCCTTGGGTGTTCAAAAGTGAGACCTTCAAAGGATTCTACGAGTATAAAATTTTGCAACAATTAAAATTCAATTCTATCGAAGAGTTCAATATGGCATGTAAAACTACGAATGTGCAAAGGCAGGAATTTACATTTTCTAGATAGCTACAGCTTATTGATTATCAGATCTTCTCTCTACCTACAATGAAAAGTACATGCTATCGGATTTGACATACTATCAATTGTCAAGCAAGGCTTGCTTGAACTTACTATTAGTTTTTTCAATTCTTATGTAGCAATTTTTTACATGTTGCACCATAATATGGAATTATTAGTGAAGCTCAAACCTAGCGCAACTAAAGGAATGGAGACAGCGAAACGTGCAGTGATTTGTAAGGGCTTGATTTTTTTTTGAGACTGAAACAAGGCGAGTACAGCGGTTGAAAATTTAATCAAAAAAGTAAAAGAGTTTGATACAAAGACGCATATTTAGGAATAACCAGGTAAAAACAATCAAAAAGTAAATTCAATGAAAACAGCATTATTCAGTACCAAATCTTATGATCGTGAGTATTTTAGCCAATGCAATATCGATGTAAAACATTCTTTGACATATTTTGAAGAGTCGTTAAATGTAAACACAGCTGAATTAACCAAAGGCTATGAGGCTGTTTGTGTGTTTGTGAATGATAAACTTGACAAGCATATAATTGACAAGCTTTCAGAAAATGGTGTTAAATTAATTGCACTGCGTTGTGCAGGTTTTAACAATGTTGATCTAAAAGCGGCCTTCGAAAATAATATTAAAATTGTAAGAGTGCCTGCTTATTCGCCACAAGCAGTTGCTGAGCATACAGTAGCGCTTATTTTAACGCTAAATCGCAAAACGCATAAGGCATATAACCGAATTAGAGAGGGCAATTTTTCTGTTGAAAAACTAATAGGCTTCAATCTGTTCAATAAAACGGTTGGTGTAATCGGAACTGGAAAGATTGGTATCGCATTTTGTGAAATAATGTTAGGCTTCGGTTGCAAAATTTTGGCTTACGACATCATTGAATCTGATATCTTGAAGATGAAAGGTGTGGTTTATAAATCTGTTGAAGAAATATTAGCCGATGCAGACATCATTTCTCTTCATTGTCCGCTAACCCCGCAAACAAATCACATAATCGATAGAGAGGCATTTTCTAAAATGAAAAAGGGAGCAATGCTGATTAATACAAGTAGAGGGGCTTTAATTAAAACGAGCGATGCCATTGATGCTTTGAAAAATGAACAACTCGGATATTTGGGAATAGATGTGTATGAGCAAGAGGAAAAATTGTTTTTTCGAGATCTATCTGAAAATATAATTCAAGACGATATACTGTTGAGATTAATAGGTTTTCCTAATGTTTTGGTAACCGCGCATCAAGGATTTCTTACTAAAGAGGCTTTGGATCAGATTGCAGTAACGACACTAAAAAACATTTCTACAATTGAAGATGGGGAGTGTTCTGAAAATGAAGTAAAGCATGAAAGCGGTAAAAATTAAAACAAGCAATGATAAAAATTATTATGTGTTGTAGTTCGCCTGCAAACGATGTGAAATTTCATAGTATGTGCGTTTGATATGCAGATATATAGAAACAAATAGAACATTTATCCCAATGTGTTCATCATGCAACTGCGACTCCCAACTGTGTAATATATTGTTAGCTGATGATCGCCAGTTTGCCTACTAAATTTAAAATAAAGCTAGTGCAGATGAACTATGTTTTTTCGCGATCGATGCGTACCGATATTGTAGTTTAAAAGTCTACAATATTGCCAAAAAAAGATGTCCCTATTCATGAGGGGAGTATAATGACAATCTTTTTGAGGCTCAAATTATTAGAAATGAATGGGAATTTATTTGCCCCCTTTCGGGGCTTTGGGTATATTATTTTATGCCACAACCAAATGTCCTTGCCCTTGGTTTAAACTAAGGGCAATCGAATAGCAATGGGTACTCCAAATAGCTTAATAAAATCATCTATTGCTCATCATTACCTTCCTTATACAGCTTGTTGCAAATGTATGTTTGCGCTGCCCTTGGTTAAAACCAAGGGCAATTGATTTGCACTTATATTGCAATAGATTCAAAAAAAAATTGAACAGCACTGGTGTAGCAATGGTTTGTCAAAACAGCTCGTAAAAGAATCTGTTGGTTAGCATTACTTATATTGCACTGCTTCTATGCAAATGTCGATTAGGCAGTATAGTAACTTAGATTGTAAATCCTTTTTTTATGTGTGGTTCGATATTATAAATGTTGACGGGTCGTTCCTAGGGCTAAAAGAACAAAACCTATTAGCAGAAGAATATAATTGTATTCAGTTGCAAAGGGGATTCTGAAGTAATGTCCAATTATTCCTAGGACACCCAAAATTAATCCAAATATCCAAACAAATTTGGTTGGTGCAGATTTTGCCATGACTTTTTAGTTTTAAGTTTATGCGTATTACCACAAATATATACTTACCAGTAGTTTATCGTCAATTTATTTCGGAAAAGGCGATGCGGAATTTGTAATTCCATCTACAGTGGTGTTAGCAAGGGTGCAAATACCACCGCTATATTTTTCGACAGTAAGTAAACAGAGTTAGATGATTGGGAGTATTATTGGTATATGTACGCAGATGCTTGGTTCATGTAAGGGCTTGGCGAGACGCTACCATCAGTGAGTAACAAAATCACTCCTGCTTGCTATGCCATTTTGCTTCGTGCGGAATGCAAACAGATATTTCCGAACCCATGCCCTCTTCGCTCGTAATTTTAAGCTGGCAGCCGAGCTTTTCTGTAAATTCAAGGCAGATTGTCAAGCCTAATCCTGTGCCCCGCTCGCAACTTGTGCCGTACTTCGATAGTATTTTTTCTTTGTCAAATATTTTCTGAATCAAGGCTTGATTCATACCAATGCCCGAATCTTTGATTATTAGCGTGTAGGTATCTACATCTTTCAAGGCTTTCAAGTTTACAGTAGAGTTGTGGTGAGAGAATTTGATGGCGTTGGAAAGCAAGTTTCGCACCACCATTTCCAAGATGTCTCTATCGGTAATTACGGAAATATCCGTATCAATTTGGTTTTCAATTTTGATTCGCTTCTGCTCCGCAAAAGTGCTCAAGGTAGTAATGCTGGCCTCCGCCACGTGATACAAAGGGAAAGTTGTTATCTGCGGTTGTATCTTTTCTTGGTTGTTTCTTGCCCAAGCCAAAAGGTTGTTTAGTAGTGCTGTTATGGCACCCAGATTATGTTCAAATCTATTTAAAAGAGTATCAAATTGTGCTTCGCTGATCGTATTCTTCTTTCTAATCATTTCACCAGCTGCCAGCTGCAATATCTCCAAAGGTCCCTTTACATCGTGGGCTATTACCTCGAATAGCTTAAGATAATCTCTTGAAATTGAACTGTGTCGAATGTCGTTTAGCATAAAGGGTGGTAAATAAAATACCAGATCAAATATAAAAAAATTAAATACTGCTAGTGTAGACTTATATGTCTGAAATAAATTCAAATTTTTTTTTGCAATTTGTACAGCCTTTTGTATTATGAGAACTAACTTGATAGATAAGTATGAAAAAATACGCATTTCTTTTGGGGAGAAGATAAAACATTACAGGAAGCAAAAGGGCTGGACACAGCTCGATCTCGCCATGGAAATTGAGGTAGATTCTAGGCATATCCAACGGATAGAAAAGGGTAAAATCAACACTTCTATCTTAGTGGCCTATGCTATCGCCAAAGCATTTGACGTGTCTATCAGCGATTTATTCGATTTTGAAATTTGATGAAAGCTAACACTAAGATTAGGCCTTCTGCATTTAAGAATATTTGATTTTATGAATGATCGTTCCCACTAATAATTAAAATAAATTTACCGAATTATTATTTAGAAGGATGCTTAAGCTTCTAAGTTTTATTTCAGCTTATTCTTTCCTTTGCAAATAAGCAAAATTTCTTTTCTGCGTGATTGTTGTTTTTTCGGTAATCGGTAGCTCAAATCCCGAAAAGAAATAATGGTGGTTTGAGGCAACTGTGGCGCTGTGGTTTTAGCTGTGCAATGCTCAAGTAGTTACCTTGCTACCAATATCCAGCCCGTTTTTTCTAGCTTCATTTCATCGTTTAGTATCTGGAAGTAGTAAAGCCCATCGGTAATACCATCGGCTTTCCAGTCAAATTTGTAGTCGTTGGTTTCGTATATATTGGCACCCCAGCGATTATAAACCTTTAATTGTAAAGAACCGACTATTGCAATGCAGCCTTCAAAGGCGAAGTTGTCATTAAATCCATCTTCATTGGGTGTGAAGATATTAGGTATTTTTTTAGCGATAATGGCAATGTTTACCTTTACATTATCCGTTTGGTCGATACATTTATCTTTCAAAGAAATGCTATAATTTCCTGTTTCCTTCACCAAAATAGCAAAGCTGGTATCGCCTGTCGACCATAATTTTTTGCCTTTGAAGCTGCCCGGAACCGTAAGTACCACATCTCTACATATTGATTCAATAGTCGGGCCTAAATTATACAACAGCCGATTTTCGAGTACCTCAATGAGATCGAGTTTCAACGATGGGCCACGACAGTAGGCATCCTTTATTTGGGCAAATAAAGCGTTCGTCCCAGACGAGCTCCAGTTTACTATGGCTGTTGTAGAATCTCTGCTAGTGAAATTTCCCGAAGATACCGACCAGTTGTACAATTTATCGGTATTCAACACTTTATATGCATAATCGGTGGCTTTGCAAGGCAATATTTCTCCCGAAATTGATTTTATATTTGGGGCCAAAACTATCGTAACAGCAGCTAACATTGGCCGATGCAAAGGCAGAAACACTACAAATAGTCTCTGTTACTATCACTAAGTTTGACCTAGGAATAGTCCAAGTCACCCTAATCTCAGATTTTGATTCGTTGGTAAAACTACCTCCAGACCGACCAGAAATAGTCATTTGATTTGGAAATACTGCCCAATTTATAGGTATCAATGTTGCCTTTACAGTTAATAAATGAAATTGGGAAAGGAGAAAGATAGGTTGCAGTGCAGCAAATCACATCTATATCCAACTTTGATTTGGTATTGCAATTGCTCTCAGTCATGGTTACAGAATTGTTTTCAATAGAGGTCCATTGTACGGTTATTTCATCTAAATTTTGCGATATTACATTGCCACCCGTCACTCTCCACAGATACCTATCTAGCAACGAGCTGTTGCTTACACTATATATGTACTTCATGCTGCTGCATTCTTTGGCATTGTTCAGTCTGGTTACCCTTTTCTGTGATTGAGAACAGCAAATCACACTTACCGGCAAAGAAAATTCTTTTGCACCGCCCCTTGGCCGCGCATATACCAGATTACTGCCAAGGCTTGTCCAAGTCACAATAATACTTTGTACAGAATTGAGCCTGAAACTGCCACCTGTAACCGACCAATCGTATATATCTGTTGCGTTTGTATTTTCAATTAGGTATTTATCACCTATGGCATTGGGGCAGTTGCTGCTCAGATACGGGCATGTAAGCGTGCTTAGTTTGCCGCAATTGTCTTTGACCAATACGGCTACACTGGGTAAGGCCCCGCAACCTTTTTCCTAGGCTTTAATGGTGTAATTGCCCGCATTGTTCCAAATTATCCTGATTGTATTACTGCCAAGTAGGATAGTCAAATTAGTGCCAGTTACAGTCCATTTGTAATTATCGCCCAACGAAAGGTTGCTGGGATAGAAAATATTGCTCGTGCCTACGCAGATGCCATTCGAAACATCTGTGCCCAATATACCCACTCCACTTACGCTGCCACAGGTGACGGTAACAGGGAAATTAAGATTGACGCCACACAATGTTTGGCGGGCGGAGACGGTGTTTACACCCGTGCCAGGCCACACAATATAAGCTCTCAGGCCTTTGAAGCCTGTTCGGTACACATAGCCACCCGTTACTACCCACTACGGTAACCTGAGCCTGTTTGGTCGTTTAGTATGTCATAAAAAGGCATTTGGGCAATGTTTTCAGCATCTTCATTTTTGATAAAGGCTAATTTCTTAGTAAAACCCGTTTTCTAAATTATTTCCTAGGAAAGTAGATGTCAGCGTGGTTACATTCGCCAAAGCACTTCCTGAAAAACTTCCACTACAGTTTGCGTCTGCAAAACCCGAAATGCTAAAAAAGCTGTTAACTAATGGAGATACGGGTAAAAAACAAGGGTTTGCATACACATTGGTCTGGCTAATGGTGTTCGTACCAACTGTGGTATTGAAACTAAAAGGGGAATTTCCTGTATCGTCATCGGAATTTTTGAGGCAGTTTTCAATGGCATTGGGTGAAAAAGATGTTGCTTTGAAAGCAACAGCCCACAGGCAACCGCCACCAATGGACATAAAAATTGTTATTTTGATCAAAAACTGTTGTGCCCTATTTCTTAATTCCGAAAGAATATTGGATAATTACGTTTCTAAATTTGCTTCAAGTTGCTAGCAAACTCTTTGGCGAAATAGGTCAAAATAACATCTGCCCCTGCTCTTTTTATGCATAGCAGGCTTTCATTCATGGCGCTTGTTCCGTCTAACCAGCCGTTTTGGGCTGCGGCTTTTATCATGGCATATTCGCCACTTACATGGTAAGCTGCGATGGGCAAAGTAAAATTGTCTTTGAGTAATTTAATAATGTCTAGATAGGCTAATGCAGGCTTCACCATCAGAAAATCAGCACCTTCTGCGGCATCTAACCCGGCTTCAAGCAATGCTTCTCTGCTGTTGGCAGGGTTCATTTGGTAGGTTTTTTTGTCTCCAGTTTTAGGTGCAGAATCTAAGGCATCGCGAAACGGCCCGTAAAATGCACTGGCATATTTGGCGGTGTAGCTCATAATACTGGTTTCGGTGAAGCCGTTTTCATCCAATACATTTCTGATGTAGCCTACTCGCCCGTCCATCATGTCGGAGGGGCCTAAGATATCGGCACCAGCTTTGGCTTGGGCTAAGCTCATTTTTCCTAAAATTTCAAGTGTTTCATCATTCAGTATTTTGCCGTTATCGACCAATCCATCATGCCCATCGCTGCTGTAGGGGTCCATGGCCACATCGGTCATCAAGCACACGTCAGGAAAGTTTCTTTTTATTTCCTTGATTGCATTGAGGTACATTCCTTCCTCATTGTAGCTTTCTTTAGCAAATTTGTCTTTTTTACTTTCTTGATAATGAGGGAATAAGTCAAAAGTGTTGATTCCCAGTGATTTACATTCATTTATTTCATCTAAAAGAAAGTCGAGAGAAAAACGGAAAATGCCGGGCATTGATGAAACTTCTATTTTTTTATTGAAACCCGATGTTAAAAAAATCGGAAAAATGAGGTCGCTGGTAGTTACATGCGTTTCTTGTACCAGATCTCTTATCACCTGAGATTTGCGATTTCTTCTGGGGCGGTGAGGTAAGTTTGTCATTTGTTTATTTATTAACCGATTTACGCCTCTTTTTTTTGAATTACTTCATCTTCAATATCTTTCAGCATTATCAACAAGGCCTTGTTTGAAAGCATTATCTCGTGGGCAGACATGGTGAGCGAAACCAAAAGCAGCACCAAACTCACAGTAAAACTGTACGAGGCAAAGGTTCTGAAATTTAAAAAAATTAAAAACATGGTGAGTGCTGCAAATAAAATACTCAAGATGCCATTCAATTGCATGTCTCGAATAAGTTGAATTCTGCGTTTTAAAATTTTTATTTGCTGCAAAATAATGTAGCTTTTCTCTTTCGAATAAATGGCATGCAATGCACGTATTCGGTTGCTGATGGCTATGTAGCGGTTGGTGTAGGCCAAAAGCAACAAAGAAATGGCAGGAAAAAGAATGGCTGGTGTTGTGAGCGTTAACTCATTCATGGCATGCTAAAATATGAGCGCAAAATTAGCTCCATTAGCAGCATCCAACTCAGTAATCTTTAAATTTTTTTTTACCCAGCACAAAATAGCCCCAGACAATACTGTATTTCATTAGCATTTTATGCGAATTGTGTGTGAGTTGAATGCGCTTTTTGTGAAGCTTCGGAATAGCGCTGTAATAGGCAAAGTGAGCCCTTATGATAGCAAATGTGTCGAGCGGGTAGCCTTGTACTAAAAATTTAATGCCTGCCAGTCCATCCATTACCAGCCTTTTTAAAAACTTAAGTGGCAAATCGTTTCCTGGATAGTTTTTATGAAACAAGTACAGGCTGTTTCGGAAGTTGAGAAAAGTTTTGTGGGTGCTATTTTTGGGAAGAGTACCGCCTCCGATATGGTAAATTACGCTTTGCGGGTAATAAACGATTTTGTAGCCAGCATTCCATACCCTCCAACAGAGGTCTATTTCCTCCATGTGGGCAAAAAAGTCTTCGTCCAACCCGCCCAGTTCATGATAAACCGATGCTTTGATGAATAGACAAGCACCTGATGCCCAGCCTATTTCCGCAATTTCATCGTACTGACCTGTATCTTTTTCGAGCGATTGAAACAGTCGGCCCCTACAAAATGGGTAGCCGTCATAATCTAGAAATCCGCCTGCTGCTCCGGCATATTCAAATTCATCTCTTTTATAATATGATTTAATCTTGGGCTGAAGTGCAGCAATATCTTTATTTAATTCGAGGTAGGCAATGGCAGGTAGTAGCCAGTTTTCAGTTACTTGCACATCCGAATTTAGCAACACATAATAGTCGGCTTCAATTTGATTGAGTGCCAGATTGTATCCCTTGCAAAAACCTTCGTTGGCTCGATTTTCAATGATTTTTAACGCAGGAAAAGATGATTTTAAATACCCGATAGAGCCATCGGTAGAGGCATTATCGGCAACGATCACTTCAGCGCCTTGGCTATATTCTACAACTTTGGAGAGAAACTGTGTTAAAAAATTCTCCCCGTTCCAATTCAAAATGACTACCGCAACTTTCAAACCCCTACAACTAATTTATAATCAAACTGGCAAATAACAAAAAACAAGGCTCTCAACCTGCAACATCCAACATTAACACTCAAAATTTCTCTACCTCATACCTCCCATCAGGCTATTCAAATCAAGCCCTGGTATATTAGGAATTACGCCTTCCATCGATTTCGCTAGCTCAGCCTTTACAAGTTCATCTATATCTGCTATTGCTTTGTTTATGGCAGCTATAGTCAAATCTTGAACCATTTCCCGATCACTCAAAATCTCAGAATCTATTTCTAGGTTTATAACTTTTTTATGCCCGTCTACTGTTGCTTTCACCATTCCTCCGCCCGATTCGGCAGTTAAAGTGATTAGGGAAAGATTTTCTTGCGCAATTTTCATTTTTTCTTGGGCCTCTTTTACCTTCCCAAGAATGCTAAACATATCGAACATAATAAAATTAATGTTAAGTGTTGAATGATAAATGTTGAATGTTTGAGTTTAACGTATCAATTGAAAAGTGCCTTTTTTAGTTATTTCTTCGCCAAATTGGTCTTTCACTCTCGCTATATAATGATACAGATCGGGATTAAATGTGCTTCCATTCCATCCTTCCCATTTGTTTAGCGTGGCAAATACCGTTTGCCCCCAGCGGTTATAAATGGTGAGTTCGTAGTCGCTCCAAAATAATCCTCCGGGTACAAATATATCGTTCAATCCATCGTCATTAGGTGTAAAAGCACTAGGCATAAATATCCTTAAGTCTTGTTTTACAGCCACAAACGCAGAGCGCACTTCTGTTCCATCGGGCAATGTACCATATACCCGATACACCGTAACTTGGCTAAATGTATCGATAGGGTTGTGAATGTAATTATTAGAGCCTATCGCCAAAGTCCGGTATGGAGAATTTCCTCCGCCTTGTTTATAAAATTCAAGTTGGTAATCGCCAACGAGTGTGCCGTCACCCACAACGGCATTTTCCCATTTGATCGAATTTTGTTCCATGTTGTCTTTTTGAGCTTGCAAATAAGGTGGGCAAGCCTTCACAATATTGCTAATACCACATTGGTTTGTTGCCTCTACCAAATAGCATTTACCTGTCAGGGTAGAAGGAATAAATATATAACTATCTGTTTGCGAGCCTAGTTTCTTGTTTTTGGGTGTAGCTTCCAAATAAATATTGTAATTGACGCCACCGATAGTAGGTGATCGCCAACTTAAAGTTGTTTTTTCATCTGTCTTTCCCACTGTGGCAACAAAACCCAAAACTTGCGGTACTGCCAAAGGCGATTTTTTCAGTCCCAAAATGGTGAGCGGTGCCGATATCGATAGCTGATTAATACCAGTTGAAGTTGTTTTTGCTTGAGCCCTGTAGGTATAAATTATGCCACAAACTACATTCTCATCTTTGTAAACAAATGGATAAATGCTTTCACTCACCACAGAATCTACAAATACGGCCACACCGTCAATTGTCATGGTCAACTGTGAGGTAAAATATTTAGCAACAGTAACGGTATTTGCTATTGTATCAGCTCTGCCTACAAGTGGCAGCGAACACATCTGATTTTGAGCCTCAGTGGAAGCATTGGTGGTTGGGGGCTCTATATTTCCACAGTCGTCAATGGCTTCAATTTTGAAACAGTATATCTCATTCAAAGTGTTCAATCCTCCTATTTGCACTGATTGAGAAACATTTGATAAGGGAGGTCTGTTGCTAACATTGAAAATAGTGTCAATACTTTGATAGCCAGGTGATTGCGACCATTTTGAAATTTTGTATTTCAATTTTTCGTCAGTTACAATCTCTAAAGTAGCCTGCCCTACCGATGCATCTAGGTTGTTTATGGTAAGTTGCGTTAGTCCAGGTATGCTTAGTGAAGGATATGGATTTGCAATAGCAGCACTATCGTTGCGGCAAGAAGTAACGGTAAGCACGCTAGGTATTCCGGCAACGGTATGCTCGTAAAAACCCGTGACTTTTATATTTCTCTGCACTTGATCGCTATAGGTATGCACAAATGCGGTGCTTTTAATCACGGTGGAAGTAAGCCCATCGCCCCATACAATTTCATATTGGTCGTACACCGCATTTTTTAGGTTGACTGTTACTTTTAAATCTTCGCACGATGAAATCGAAAAATCAGGCCCCGAAGTGGTGGAAAGCCCTTCAACTGGGAAAATGCCAAGTGGTGTTAAGGTGCCTGTTGTGCAGGTGATGGTAACATTTGATATGCCCGAGATAGTTAGCAACACAGGTTGTGAGGTGAAGTTTTGCAAGTTAGAGGTTTCCGTTCCTCCCGGATAATCTATTCTGAAATTGGGATTTGTGGTGAGGCAAAAACCATTGTTGGAAATGTCAATAGTGTACTGGTAAGGGATACAGCCTCTAGTTTGCGAAAATTTGATCAATGGCTGCCCAAAAACAAACTTTACTCCTATTAAAACCAACAAAAATAAAAATTTAAGCCTCATGCAAAACATGGATAAGTTGTTGCAAATTAAGCTTTTTTTGTTCACCCGATTGCATATTTTTCAGGGCAAATTCACCCGTTTTTATTTCTTCTTCGCCAGTAATAAGCACAAATGGGATTTTTTTGCTATCTGCATATGCAAACTGTTTTTTCAATTTGTCGGACTTAGGATATATTTCCGAAGCTATGCCTTCATTTCTCAACATAGCCAATATGCGTAGGCTCACAATTTCGCTGGCTTCGTCAAAATTGGTTATCATTACTTTTACACTTGTCTCGGTTTGCTCTGAAAACAGGTTAAGCTCGGTCATTACGTCAAAGATGCGGTCAACACCAAACGAAATACCTACACCAGAAACGCCATCCAATCCAAATAAGCCTGTCAGGTTGTCGTATCGGCCACCGCCACAAATGCTTCCCATTTGAACACCCAATGCCTTTACCTCAAATATAGCTCCTGTGTAGTAACTCAGACCCCGTGCAAGAGCTATATCTAGCTGTAATTCAGCTACTTCGCTACCAAATGCCGACACATATTCAAATACTTTTTTAAGCTCTGCAATTCCCTGTTTCCCAATTTCACTGCTGTCCAAAGCTTTTTCCAAAAGAGCCAATTTATCAATATTGGCACCTTCCATCTTGATGATAGGTAATATTTTTTCAATCACATTTTTTGAAATATCCTTTTCAAGCAGTTCTTTTACTACGCCTTCTTCACCTATTTTATCTAGTTTATCAATGGCAACGCATATTTCAGCTTCCTTGCCTGTTGCACCGCTTACCTCAGCTATCCCAGAAAGTATCTTCCTGTTGTTTATTTTTATCGCAAATTCATTTATGCCCAGCTTTGTCAATACCTCTTGTAACATAAGTACAATTTCAGCTTCACAAATCAACGAATCAGTGCCTACAACATCTGCATCGCATTGGTAAAATTCCCTGTATCTGCCTTTTTGAGGCCTATCTGCCCGCCATACAGGCTGAATTTGATAGCGTTTGAATGGAAATGTGATCTCGTTCCTATTCATCACCACAAATCGGGCAAAGGGCACTGTGAGGTCGTATCGAAGGGCTTTTTCGGCTATCAATGGCAATGTTTTTTTCGTATCCTCAGTTAATACATGGATGTTTTTTGCCCTCACTTCCGATAAATAATCGCCCGAATTCAAAATTTTAAATATCAATTGGTCGCCTTCATCGCCATATTTGCCTGTCAAAACCGATAAATTTTCCATTGAAGGGGTTTCGATTGGGGAGAAGCCAAATTTTTTATAAACAGTTTTCACAGTATTGAATATAAATTCTCTTTTGGCCATCGTAGCCTGACCGAAATCGCGAACGCCTTTAGGAAGCGATGGTTTGTTCATCTTGGTATATAATTTAATGGGTTTTTTTTAAAGGCTTACGGTAATGGAGCCACAAACTTAATGGAATGCGCATAAAAATTTATAAATTTTAATAAACCAATTTGGTAAATGAAAAACGAAATACTACTTTTGCAGTCCTTTTTCTAAAGATACCATATCATGTCACATACACAGCGAACACTGAACAGATTAAAAGTTTGGGATAAATACAATGAAACCATCAAGAAATATAGAAAACAACCGATAATCAGGAAGGTAGATATTGAAGAACTGAAAAAACAGTTTTCAGTACCAGTGACGGAAGAAGCCCCCATAATAGCAAAAAAATCAGTTCCTGTTGTAGAAGGTGTGGCTGTAGATGCCCCTCTAGTTTCAGCAGAATAGTTTATAAAAATCCTTCATTAAATTTTTGAGAACATAAAAAAGGGTATTCATTTTTGGATACCCTTTTTTATGCTTGCTTTTTTAATTGCAAATTATATACCTGCCATTTGCTTTATTTCATCTACATATTGCCTAGAATTTGACAATCTTGGTACTTTATTTTGCCCACCCAGTTTATTTTTCGATTTCAGCCAGTTGTAAAAGCTGCCTTTTTTCAAAACATGTACCACGGGCATTTGTAGTGCCAAGTCTTGGTATCGCTTAGCATCGTAATCGGAATTGATTTGCCTTAAGGTAGTATCTAATATTTCTGTAAACTCTTTAACCGACCGCGGTTCTGTTTCAAATTCAATAAGCCATTCATGCCCGCCTTTTTGGCTGCCACTCATGTAAATGGGGCAAGCAGAATAGTCTTTCAACACGGCATGGGTTTGTTCGCAAGATTTGGCAATTGCCAAATCTGCATTTTCAATCACTACCTCTTCTCCAAAAGCGTTGATGAAATGCTTAGTGCGGCCTGTAATTTTGAACCTATAAGGAATTAATGAAGTGAATCGGACGGTATCACCAATTAAGTATCGCCACAGACCTGCATTGGTAGAAATTACGATAGCGTAATTTCTATTCAATTCCACCTTTTCGAGCGTTACAGCTTTGGGATATTCGTTTTCCAATTCTTCCAACGGCACAAATTCATAGAAAACACCATGATCGATCATGAGTAACATATCGTCTGCCCCTTTTCTATCTTGAACACCAAAAAAACCCTCAGAGGCACTGTAAAGCTCTATATAGTGAATGTTGGGGCACATATTGAGGAACAAATCTTTGTATGGCACAAATGATACTGCCCCGTGCATAAATAGCTCCAAATTAGGCCACAGTTCCTGAATATTACGTTTTCCCGTTGTCTCCAGCATTTTTTGAAGCACTACTACCATCCACGTAGGAACCCCCGAAAGGCTTGTGATATTTTCATCTGCACAAGTTTCGAGCATGCGTTGGATTTTTTCCTCCCATTTAGGCATCATAAATATCTCTTTGGCTGGGGCTCGGGAATATTCAGCCCATACTGGCAAATGTTCTACAAATAATGCCGATACATCGCCAACTCTAGTTTCAGGATTGAACGGATTGGGATAATGTGTGCCACCAACGGATAGGGTTTTGCCATCAAATACTTTCGATTCAGGGTTAAATTGATTGTAGTATAGGGCAATCATGTCTCTTCCACATTTGTTGTGGCAATCGTCAAGGGCCTCGTAAGATACTGGGATGTATTTACTGCGATCGTTGGTGGTGCCAGATGACTTTGAAAACCAGTCAATTTTAGAATGCCAAAGTATATTTTGTTCGCCTTTGAGCATTCGTTCAATATAAGGATAAAGCTGCTCGTAAGTAGAAATAGGTACCCTATCTTGAAATTTTTCGATTGTCAAATCTCCGTCATAGCCGTATTTTTCGCCCCATTCGGTGTTTTTCGCTTGCGTAATGAGGTCTTTATACACAATAAATTGCACCTCATGCGGGTTTTCCATAAACCTTCGGATTTCAGTTACCCGAGGTTCTATCAGAAATTTCAGAACGGAGTTGATTAATCCCAAAGTGTGGTTTGTTAGTCAATGGAAGGTTTATAAGCCCTAAGTTTTTTTATTTCTTTTCGTAAATGCACTGCTTTGTTGGGTCTGTATGGCGGTAGCTTAAGTGCTTGGTTTATAGGGCCGATTACTGAATCGATACCCTACTGCCAGCAGCGGAGCTACGTTTCCCTGCTGCACAATTGCGTTTACAGATGTTTGGCGATTGAGAAATTGTGTAGTTACCTGGCCTACGATTTCTACTCCTAGCCAAGAGCCGTCAGGCATTCGGGATTTTGTTTTTTCAACCAGATCTAGCCCTAATTGCGATTTTTTCTCCTCATTTCCACACAGATCAATAACTGGTGAATCAACTAAAATCGATAAATCCAAACTGTTCTCTTTACCAGCCCCAATCATGCCTTTTCTTTCATTTGCATCCTTTACCGTATTTACTAACTTTATTGTTGCCTGTGTGGATCCCATTTCTACCTCATTTATAATTTCGGTTAATTTCTAGAATTTCTTCTTCAATGCAAAGTTTTTGCCCAAATACAGCCTCCTCACTTCTTCGTCATCGGCCAGCTCTTGGGGCGTACCTGATTTTAGTAAACTACCTGAATACATCAGGTAAGCCCTATCGGTAATCGAAAGGGTTTCATCTACATTATGGTCTGTAATTAAAATGCCAATGTTTTTTTCTTTGAGCTTCGAAATAATGCCTTGAATTTCTTCGACTGCTATAGGATCGACACCCGCAAAAGGCTCGTCAAGCAGCACAAAGTGCGGACTCACAGCTAAAGCACGCGCTATTTCGGTGCGTCTTCTTTCACCTCCAGAGAGTACTCTGCCCATATTTTTACGCACATGTTTTAGGCTGAATTCTTCCAACAACGATTCTACTTTTTCTATTCTTTCTTGCTTAGGCATATTGGTCATTTCCAATACGGCCATGATGTTGTCTTCTACCGAAAGTTCCCTAAATACTGAAGCCTCTTGTGCCAAATACCCAACGCCTTTCTGCGCTCTTCGATACATAGGCAGACTTGTAATCTCTTCATTATCAAGAAATATTTTGCCGCTATTAGGTTTTATTAGCCCTACGGTCATGTAAAAACTTGTTGTTTTCCCGGCTCCGTTAGGGCCGAGCAAACCTACAATTTCGCCTTGAGCAACTTCAAATGAAACATCGTTGACTACAGCCCTGCCCTTGTATTTTTTTACTAAATTTTCTGAACGCAGTAGCATATTGAACAATTATAGTAGGTCTACTATAGTATAAAAGTAGCAGAGCTAATTATTATAAAAAATTTCTGCTACGAAATTAGGGAGATTTACAATACCAATCAAATACAGTTGATTGGTATTGTAAATGCAGTCGAAAAGATGGCAGTTCTCTGCTTGATGGAAATATCAAATTTGTTTGGGGTTAATTAATATCGAACTGATTTCTGGTGTGTTTAGTTGCCCACAAATTCGATACCATTATTACTCAAAAGCGATTTTAGGCCTGCAATCTCATCCAAATATTGGCGCTCTTTTCTTTGCATTTCCTCTTGCGTGGCGTGAAGTTCTTCTAGGTTTTGCCTCATTTCCTCTTCTTGAGATCGTAAACTTTCAGAAGTTAATGTTGTTTCTTTCAATAGTTTTTGGGTAAGATTTCTACGCATAATTGTATAGATCATCGATGCGATATTTTCGCATATTTTTTCCAAAAACGATATCTCAAAAGCCTGAAATTTGCGGAAAGATGCCAACTCTATCACACCCACCACTTGCTCGTTTGATTTAATGGGCACGAGCAATAAACTGCGTGGCACAGCACCACCTAAGCCCGAACTAATGGTTAGGTAATCTTCCGGAACCTGTGTTAAGTACATTGTGTCGGCTTCTAAAAAGCATTGACCAAGAATACCCTCTCCGGTTTCTATTTCTTTGTTTATAAATTTTTTACGTTCAAAAGCATAGCACGAAGTCAAATGTAGGTTTTTAGACTCTTCTTTGAAAATATAAATTCCCCCTTGATTTGCTTTCAGGTATTTTACCAATTCCCTCAACAATTCATCACATAGTTCGCTCAACTCTCTGTCGGTATTTCTAAGTATTTCTGCAAATTTCGCTTGCCCTACACTTACCCAATTGAGTTGTTTTTCTTTGTTGGAATAGCTCTCAAGGTCGTTTTTCATAGCAATAAGCGCATTTCCCAATACATCTTTTTCGCCCAGCGGCTCGAAATTATATCCAAAATTGCCTTTGCCGATTTCTACGGTAAACTGACTTGCGTTCCTTAAATTATTGGATAATTTATTAGAGCTAACAATAATTGCGGAAAGCTCGTCAGTAGTCGCAGATACTTCAGTGGGGAGTTCACCTAATTCCAGTTGAGACAATAATTTAACAGGACTGTCTATAGATCTTTTAAGAGACTTTATGAAGAAATTCCAAAGTATAAAGTACGTACTGGCTAATAAAATAGTGAGAACTACTACCGTAATTACAAACTGTTTTAATCTTGTGTTCAGCTTGAAAGCCGCAGCTTCAGCTTTTAGATCGAATGCACCAATAAACTTGCCGAAATATCCTGACCAAAACATGGAAATTGCTTTTTCAAATTCAGGGATGTAAACCTTATTTAAAAGGCTGTCAGCTTTTACACCGTTCAGATCAAGGCCGCTATCATATAATACCAATGCTCTCTTTAAGCTTTGGTATTTAGTTTCTAGGGTAAGAATAGAGTTTTTTTCGGCAAATTCAAGATCATCCTTGAATTCCGATGTAATGCCAAGCGTGTCTAAGTAGTTAGTGTACATCCGCCTAATAATCCCGTTTACTTGTTCCATTTCTTTTTTCTCGTCTTGAATTGTACGTGCTAAACCTTCTTTACCTGAATAAATGCATTTGTATACAGCCATTTGGGTCGAGGTTGCACTAAGTGCATTTATAAATATGTTTAGTTGCAACGGATGAAGTCTATACTTGTAGTCAACGTACTCTTTTCGGATTTCACTGGCTTGTATGAATACGTACACTGAAAATAAAAGCATTACCAGTAGAAAACTAAAAATTAAAAGCGTGGTTCTTCCCTTGATAGTTTGTGTGAATTGTGTTATTTTGTTCATTAATCTATAAATTATGATATTATTCCAATAAGTTGTTGATTTTCAAACGCAATTTTTTGCGTTTGGTTTGCGTGCAAAGAAAAAGCTATCGATCGTTGGGCAGTTAAATTCGATCAAATAGTGATTTACAACATTATTTTAAAAAGGTAAAGATGCACATGGGTAATTACTTAGTACATGTTAGTTCGTTAAAACTATAGGTTTGAGTAGAAAAAATTAAAAAAAATCACTTTTCAGTAGTAACTTATATTAAATACAATTAGGTTAGTGCTAAGTTAAACCCAAAAGCAAAAGTTGCAATGAAAAAAAACAGTTTAAGTTTGCTCATTTATATATGTGTTATATGCTCAATGCAGGCGTATGCGCAAGTACTTAATTATCAAAAACTGAAAGCCCCTGCCGTTGATGGTGGCGGAAGAGTGTTTGATGCTGAAAAGAATACAATAGGAAGAATAGATAAAGACGGTGTTATTTATGATGCCGGTGGAGCAAAAGTGGCTCATTTTGATCCATTTAGAAACGTATTAGAAAACGCTACCGAAGAAAATTTCGGCAAAAGTGACAATGAAGGCAATCACTTGATAGTAGTTGGTAAAAAAGTGATTTCATGGAAATCGAACCATCCTGAAAATGCAGGTCTTGCGATTTGCTTGATTAAAGACAAAAATGGAGCAATTGTAGGTACTGTAAATAAAGTATATAAAGAGTATGGTACAGGGGCGTTGTATTACTTAGTTTCTAAATATGTAAAGACTGTGGTGAGCAACGAGGTGCAGGTAAAAAGCGAGACTGCTAAGAAATCAATCGCTAAAGCTTCTAAAAAGAAAATAGTGCCTGCAAAAAAGAAAACCACTGTAAAGAAAACTGTCACAAAAAAGACCAATAAATAATTCATTTGTTTTTTCTTCGCAATGTCGATTGGTTTGGTGCTATCTTTTCATGTAGCCCCGACATCATTTAGTAAACACCGTCCTTATGAAAATTAGCGTTGCTATTTGGCAGTAACCCATAGCTGTGGGCTCATCGGAATTGCCCAACTAAACGACATGATAAAGTGATGTGTAACTATACCAAAAGACTTGGTACTCTAAAAAGATTGTTGTCAGATGGTTAAACTCTTATCATCTTCTCGCAACTGTTCTGTTCAAAGTGCGATAATTTAAAAGAACATCTGTGCATTTTTTTAGGTTTTATTTGTGGGTAAAATCAATATTGGTGCACCACCAATATTGATTGCACAAGCACAGAATGGAAAATGTTTTTAAAATTTCCAATGACCTCCTAAGTTGCTGGAAATGAAAAACGACTCGAACCAAAATTTACTTAGCCGAGTCGTTTGAAACATTTATTTTTTATTCTACCAAAATAGGTAGTAAATAACCACTAGAAATACTAAAATAATAATGGCACCTACATTGAAAATTTTGCTTGTTTTGAATAAGTTGGGAGCATAAATGATGGCTTTAGGATCCGATTCTTGCTTGGTAGCCAAGCTTATGGAGATTAATACCGTTGATAAAATCAAAAATACCCAGCCCATACGAATGATAAACGGAATTTCATAAAGCACTGGCACATAGTAGAAAATGAGCGAAGTAGGCAAGGTGAGTATGGCTACCCAAAAAGCAGCTTGCGCATTGGCACGCTTCCAAAATAATCCAAATATAAAAATGGCGAATATGCCTGGGCTGAAAAAGCCAGTGAACTCTTGAATAAATTTGAATCCACCACCAAAGTTTTCAATTTGAGGCGCCACCAATACACCAATTACGAGTGAAATTGCCATACTTAACCTTCCTACAGTTACCAAGTGTTTCTCCGATGCGTTTTTGCCAAAGAAATTCTTGTAAATATCCATAGTGAAAATAGTGGCAATACTATTGGTTTTCGAACTCAAAGCCCCCACTACGGCAGCCACCAAAGCGGCAAACGCTATTCCCTTTACTCCTGGGAAGAGAAAAGTGTTTAGCAACCATGGATACGTTTCGTCTTGTTTTGCAATGGGAGCGTTCAGTGCAAAAGCTATGATGCCAGGCAGTACCACAATCATTGGCATAAGCAATTTCAAAAATCCGGCAAAAATCAACCCCTTCTGAGCTTCATCTAGGCTTTTTGCGGCTAAAGCTCTTTGGGTAATGTACTGGTTGCAGCCCCAATAGTTCAAGTTGATGATCCACATAGGGCCGATAATTAAGAATAAACCTGGTAAATAGCTATAATAGGGGTGTTCGGGAGTAAATATTAAATCGAATTTTTCAGGAACAGCCTTCGTAAGCATACCCAAACCATCGATGATACCTGCTCCACCTGAAAATTTGTGTAATGCCAGATAAGAGGTTATTAAACCGCCAACTACCAGGAAAGCCACCTGTATAAAATCTGTGTAGGCGATAGCCTTTAAGCCCCCCAAAATGGTGTAAACAGCAGAAAAAGCGGCAATACATACAATAGCGGTCACTAGAGGAATACCAAAAACAGCTTTGATACAAACCGCTCCTAGATACATAATGGAGGTTAAGTTGACAAAAACATATAAGAAAAGCCACAAAACAGCCATCATGGTTCGCACCCTACCATCGTATCTGATGTCCAAAAACTGGGGCATTGAGTATATTTTCTTTTCTAGGAATATAGGGAGAAAATATTTGGCTACGACCAAGAGCGTAGCAGCCGCCATCAATTCGTACGATGCTACGGCTAAGCCGACAGTAAACCCATCTCCGGTCATTCCTATAAGCTGTTCTGCCGAAATGTTGGCAGCTATGAGGGAAGTTCCGATAGCCCACCACGGCAATGTATTGCCTGCCAAAAAGTAGTCACGGGTGGTTTGCACCTCTCCTTTTTTCTTGCGGCTCACAAACATGGCCACCGTAATGATGAGAACAATATAGGCTACGAATACAAAAATATCTAAAGGGGCAAAGTTCATTTGGTTGATTATTAATGAATTACAGAGAATTTAGTAGATAACAGAGTCGCAAATATAAAAGTAAACAAATAGCAAATTGAAATATTTAAGTAAAAAATAGTATTTTTTGTGGCTAAGGCTGCTTGGTGAATTTTACCAGATACTTTTCTGTGATTGTATTTGGCCTAGTCGAGGGATTTAGAAAAGCCAAGGAAAGTTTCGAAACGCGGTATTCGTCAAATGTTTTAGCCAATTTAAAATCTATGTTTGCAGCCTTTAGTTTTTCCAATCCTGCATGGTTTGTATAGCTGTAGTAAACCTGCCCGGGGCTCAAAGAATCGAAGTAATTTATATCATTTACTTCTTTGGTAATAGAACGGGTGTAGAAATCTTGTGAAAACCGGTAAGGGTCGTCAAATACGAAAAAATGTGCGTGATCAACATTATTAGATTCTAAATAAGTTGCCATTTCAGCACTGGTTTGGTATTTTAAAAGTGAAGGGTAAATGTGCAGGTTCATCAGAAGGTTTACTCCTAAGGCAGCACTGAGTGAAATCATAACTAGGTTATAAACGACATTTGACGACTTTTGGAATGCTAAAAATGTGCCTATGCCCACTGTAAGTACAAATAACAACCAATGAATACCTGTTGGCTGGAAAGAAATGAAGCTAAGTAGGCCACATACAGCGCACATGCCAACACAAACTATTGTTTGAACAATACTAAATGCCTTACCCCACTTGGGAAACTGAGCAAGAAAGTCAACCGTAAAATAAGCCGTAATCACTGCTGCGAAAGGCAATATACCATATATATAGTGTGGCAGTTGGTATAAACTACGAGATAAAATAATATAAGATATCACAACAGCTCCCAGTGAAATGTATTCCTGCTGGTTTAGCACCTTAAATTTAGTTGACCAAAGTATGCTGATCTTGAAGTAAAAAGCAGCTAAAAAAAGCAGTGTCCACGGTAGAAACGACCATAAAAAAGAGTGAAAAAGGAAAAATGGGCTCACATCGTTTTGCCAAGCGGTGTTGCTACCAGTTACCCGTCCAAAACTTTGATCCCAAAAGTAAAATTGCAAGCCTTTGATACCAAATTGAGCATATAAACCGTAGCACATGGGCGATAAGATAATAGCAATAATGAAAACACCAAGCAACCACTGCCATTGAAAAATGCTTTTAAAATCTTTTTTAAGAAGTAGATGTGTGCCAAAGCCAACTACGGGAATCATTAAGCCCAATGGTCCTTTGGAAAGCATGGCAAGACTCAAACCTATGAAAGCACATATAAAATTAGATATATTTTTATGTTCCAAATAAGCTGCCAAATGCCAACAGGCAAATGCAATGCAACCAATAAGAACGGTATCGGTGCGGCAGTCGTTATTGATTAAAAAATAAGCCTGACAAGTAGCTAGAATGAGGGCAGACAAGATAGAGACCTCCTTTGAATAATATATTTTGGCAAATCGAAAAGTAGAATAAATAGCTAAAACCGAGAAAAGAACAGAAGGAAGTTTGTAGGACCAATTGGAAATCCCAAAAATCGAGAACGAAATCGAAGCAAGCCAAAAAGTAAGTGGGGGCTTGTCTAGATAGTCAACCAGGCGGTTTTTAACTTGTAGAAAATCTTTGAATTCGAGCATTTCCCTAGAAATAGAGGCATATTGGGCAGCATCAATATCCATTACATCTACAAACATTCCAAAAACATAGACAGCCGCTATGGCAATAAATAGAATTGCTAGATTTAATTTAGAAAAGAGTGTGTGCATTGAGCGAAATTTGTAAAAGACGCTGCAATTTGGGGAAAAATAATCCAGTACAAGCTTAGGCAGTAAAAATTACGCAATTACGGGATGCATGGCTTTTTCATATACCATTTCGTACATTGGCAGTATTTTTTCTAGTGAAAAATCTTTAGCTCTTAAAAGTGCAGAAGCTTTAAAAGCTGGCAAATTTGCATCTTTGAGCACTGTAAGGGCATTTTTGGCCATTTCGTTGACATGGCCTACTTCGCTCATAAAGCCACTTACGCCATTTAAAATCAACTCAGGAATGCCACCAGCATTTGACGCGATTACAGGCACTTCGCAGGCCATGGCTTCCAACGCGGCCAAGCCAAAGCTCTCTGTTTCCGAGGGTAATAAAAATAAATCGGCCACGGAAAGCACTTCTTCCACAGCTTCTAATTTGCCCAAAAAGCGTACATTATCAGCTATTCCGAACTCCCTGCACATGTTTTCCGCCATTCCTCGTTCGGGGCCGTCACCTATCATCAGTAGCTTTGAGGGCAACTGTTGGTGAATGAGATGGAATATTTTAATTACATCGTCAATTTTCTTCACTTTTCTAAAGTTGGAAATGTGCACAACAAGTTTTTGCCCATCTGGGCATATTGCGGTTTTAAAATGGTCTTTCTTTTGCTTGCTGAACTTGGTGAGATCTATAAAGTTGGGAATCACATCTATTTCTTTGTGTATATCAAAATGCAGATATGTACTTTTTTTCAAATCTTCAGATACAGCCGTTACTACATCCGATTGGTTGATGCTGAATGTAACCACGGGCTCAAACGAAGCATCTTTTCCCACTAAAGTAATGTCTGTGCCGTGCAATGTGGTGACTACCGGAATCTCAATTCCCTTGGTTTTCAATATTTGCTTGGCCATGTAAGCAGCAGAAGCGTGCGGAATGGCATAGTGAACATGCAGCAAATCGAGTCGTTCGTGCTCCACCACGTTTACCATTTTGCTAGCTAAAGCCAATTCGTAGGGCGAATATTCAAACAATGGGTATTTGAACGTAACCACCTCATGGTAAAAAATATTTTCGTTGAAAAAATCGAGCCTGCTGGGCTGCGAATAGGTGATGAAATGAATTTTATGTCCGTTTTTAGCAAGTGCTATGCCCAATTCTGTAGCTACTACTCCACTGCCCCCAAAGGTTGGGTAGCAAACTATTCCTATTTTCATAAGTTTCTGATTTTCAATACGTTGTAGGAAATTATTCAGTTATTTTCCTCGCACGCTACTGTTATTTATCGGTGCAAAGGTATAAACTGCCAAGCTGGTAGTAAGGTTCAATTTTAAATGTTAGCTTTTTGTTAATAAATTGATTTAATGATTTTGGCATTAACACGAATAATTTTTAATGATTGGGCCTCGAAATGTGTGGAATTTACTTCCAACATTTATCTAGACGTTGAAAAATTATATTTTGTAAAGTTTGCGAGTTCAAATGGGCTTGTTTTAATGTCTGTTCGGAAATTGTAGCGGCCAAAGATGCCTTACTTGATGCTTCGCAGAAAGAAAAGCAAAATTAAAAGAGCTTAATTATTGGTTGCAGTGATTGTTGTACAGACTTTTACAAAAGTGGAGCATTTTACAGTTAAAGGAATCTATGCCGAAAACACCTTCAGAGACTAATTGAATAAGCTGATAGCAATAAAAATAGGTGAGAAAAAAGTCATTGGCGGGCATCTCTATTTTTTGAATTTAGAATTTTACACAATATGGGCCGAGTGACTAGGCTACCAGCTAATTTTTAAAATATAGTTTCTTAGCGAAGCGGCTTTTTCTACCTTTGCAGCCTTAAATTTTGAAAAATGCCCTTGAAAAAGATAAATGCTGCTCTCATTTCGGTTTTCAACAAAGAAAATCTGGAGCCCATAATAAAGTTGCTAAACGATAATGATGTAAAAATATATTCTACTGGAGGAACCCAGAAATTCATACAAGACTTAGGCGTTCCAGTCACAGGTGTGGAAGATATTACGGGCTACCCTTCCATTTTCGGAGGAAGGGTAAAAACGCTTCATCCCAAAATATTTGGTGGGATATTATACAGAAGAAACGACAACAACGACTTGAAGGAAGCTATTCAATACGATATTCCAAGTATCGATTTGGTGATTGTAGATTTATATCCTTTTGCGGAAACACTGGCAGCAGGTGGCACAAATGAGGAAATTATAGAAAAGATTGATATTGGCGGTATTGCATTAATCAGAGCTGCTGCAAAAAACCATGTTGATACCATTATCATTTCTTCTACGGAACAATATGCTGAGATTAAAAATATTTTGATAGAAAAGAAGGGAGCCACTGAAATAAACGACCGCAAACGATTTGCTGCCAAAGCCTTCGAAATCACCTCACATTACGATACTGCTATTTTTAAGTATTTCAACCAAGAAGAGCATCTTCCTGTATTTAAAGAAAGTATTAGGGAAGCAAAATCACTCCGTTATGGAGAAAACCCGCATCAGCAGGCCACATTTTATGGTGAATTAGAAAAATTGTTTGAAGTGATCAACGGCAAAGAACTGTCGTACAACAACTTGGTAGATGTAGATGCCTGTGTGGCGCTGATAGATGAATTTGACGATGTATTGCAGGCTGAAGGCAAAACTACTTTTGCCATTATCAAGCACACCAATGCTTGCGGAGTGGCCTCGGCAGGTACCGTACATCAGGCCTATTTAACTGCATTGGCTTGCGACCCAGTTTCTGCTTTTGGAGGTGTAATTATTACCAATGGTAAAATAGATGTAGCCACGGCTACGGAATTGCAAAAACTATTTTTCGAAGTTTTGATTGCTCCAGAGTACGATGAAAAAGCCATAGAAATATTGAGAGAGAAGAAAAACAGGATTATATTGAAACGCAATCCTGTAAATTTTTCTAACAAACAATTTAAAACTCTGCTAAACGGAGTGATAGAGCAAGACAAAGATTTGAAAATGGAAGTGGCTTCAGATTTGAAAACCGTAACCGCCAAATCGCCAACAGCGCAAGAAAACAAAGCATTGATTTTTGCCAATAAAGTTGTAAAACACACCAAATCCAATACCATCGTTTTTGCCAAGGAAGATGTATTAATTGCTAGCGGAGTAGGGCAGACTTCGAGGGTAGATTCACTGCGTCAAGCTTTGGAAAAAGCTGCCTCATTCGGCTTTGATGTAAAGGGTGCTGTAATGGCCTCAGATGCCTTTTTTCCATTTCCTGATTGTGTAGAGCTAGCACATAAATCAGGAATAACTGCCGTGCTGCAGCCTGGTGGTTCAATAAAAGATAAAGAAAGTATTGACTATTGCGATGAAAATGGGGTTGCCATGGTGTTTACAGGTGTCAGGCATTTTAAGCATTGATTCTGCCATTTAGCCTTTCCGTGCTTTTTGTTTCCTTTTTATTCCCAAGCCATAGCAATAAGCTTGGGAATGAAAATAATCAACCCAATTCCTAAAGCTGCTATTGCACTTATGAGCACTGCTGCAGCCGATAAATCCTTTATTTTTTTTATTTTTTCATTCTGCTCAGGCGAGATAAAATCGCACACTGACTCTATGGCAGAGTTGAATATTTCGGCCATAATCACAAACCCCATGCCACCTATCACTGCTACCCATTCGTAATTGTTTATTTCAAATGTAAATGAGGCAATTACTACAATGATGGAAGCAAAAAGATGGATACGAGCATTATGCTCCTCCTTGATCAGAATTATTAATCCATTGAAGGCATGGGTGAAGCTTTTGAGCCATTTAAATGAGGAAAAACGATTTTGCTTCACCTGACATATAATCTTAATTATTTAAAGTAGTGTAAGCCAGACTCGAGCGTTGCTAGTAATCAATCATCTCTACTGATTTTTCGGCCACAGAGGCTGCTCCGAACCACCCAAGGGCTTTTTTATCGGTATTTACCCCTAGCACGTTGGTGGGCACATTGGCAATTGGAGTAGCAAACAAACCAGAAAAGCCACCGCCTGCCCCGTTTAACAACTCAGTTCTTAATCTGTTGTAAAAGAAAAGATGCTCTTCGGTTACCGAGTAGATTTGCACTTTTATGGAATCACCAGGGAAATAAATGGGCTTGTCTTCAAGTATTGCAGGCTCAACCCCCATCACTGCGAGTTTGAGCGGCAAGTTGAATGGGGCTTCTATACTAATGGGGTTTCGGTTGCCTTGAGAAGACTCCGAAGCCAATATCAAATTGTCGGGCTGGTAGTAAAATTGCCACTCCGTGTTGAGATTTTTTTTAAAATAGGGATTATCCAAGTTGAATTTACGCTTCACAAAATACTTAAATCTGTAATTGTCGCCCTGATTTCTATCGCCTTGTCCGGCCACATCCCAAGCATCGAGCACCACAAATCCCCCTTTGGGAACAGGCCCAACTGGCCCCACGGTGCGAATTGTATCTACCGCATACAAGCGCCTGAAATCGGCCAAACGATTGATGTAGGAAGATGCTCGATAATGCTCTCCAGTACTTAGATACATATTCAGTATATAAATCCCATCAATTACGGGTTTGATTTTGCTTGTAATATATTTTCCTTCACCAATAAATTTTAAAGTATCTAGCACTTGCAACAGGCTGTCTTTCACAATCACCACGGCATCGTTTATTACTGGTCGGCTGGTATTGTCTAAATAATCTACCGATCGTCCAATTTTGATAGTATCGGGAATTAGCTTTGCAGGGTCATTAGGATTGTAAACCAACAAACCATCGACTACGACCTGTATTTCGCCTAAACCAGCATCTATATTTATTGTTTTTATACAGGCAGAAAGTAAGCCAAACAAAATAAATAGTATTGAATATTTAATGGGATGATTCATTGTATGAATGAAATTAAGGGCTTAGAATTTGAAATTGTAGGTAAGTGCCGGAATTGGGAAACCAAATAATGAAAATTGTTTGAGTTCGGTTCTTGGTCTATCGTTTTGGAAAGTTATGCTTGGGTATATGGCAAATGGATTCTGCGAGCCTAAAATATTGTAAAAACCAAAGATCAATTCCCATTCATACCTGTATTTTGCGGCTTTAAAAAAATTGGTAGGCATCTCCTCAGGCATTACCCTTTTCTTGTTTTTGAGTGTGGCCGTAAAATCGAGCCTATAGTAATTGGGTATGCGAATGTTGTTCCTAGGTTCGCCCGGATTCTGCGGTGCGGCATAGCCTTCAAAATAATATTTGTTTGTCGGCAGGTTCACAGGCGTACCACTTCCAAATACAGCATTGCTTGAAAGGCTCCACCTTTCCGTAAGTTGGTAACTGGCCACTATGCTCAGGTTATGTGTCTTGTCGAAGCGGCTTGGGTACCATTTGTCATTGTTTACGCCATTGGCCAGCCTTTCAGATCTTGACAGCGTGTAACTAATCCATCCGGTGAGCTTTCCAGTATTTTTCTTTACGAAAAACTCCAAGCCATAAGCCCTTCCTTTTCCTGTTATCAGTTCGCCTTCCAATTTCTCATTCAACTGCAGATCGGCTCCATCCACATAATCGATTTGGTTTTGCATATTTTTATAAAATCCCTCTATTGATGTTTCGAAATCACTATTGAGGCCGAAATTCCTGAAATAGCCCACTGCTACTTGGTCTCCAAGTTGGGGTTTTATGTTGTTTGTGCTGGGCGTCCAGGTGTCGAGCGGAATTGATGCTGCGGTATTTGAAATCAGGTGAATGTACTGTGCAGTGCGCATGTAGCTGGCTTTTACCGAGCTTTTATCTGTCAACTCGTATTTCATTGACAACCTTGGTTCGGGGTTCAAATAAGTTTGTATATTCTGGAAATCACCATTAATAGTATCGGTACTTATAAGTGGCCTTATTCCATTAGCCAGCCTTTGGTCTGCATATATTTGTTTAAACCCCTTACCAATATAGTTGAACATAGAAAATCGAAGACCATAATTTACTGTAAATCGAGGGGTGATTGTTTGTTCGTTTGCGAGATAGACGGCAGACTCGACTGCTAGCTTATCAGGAAGCGATCTGGAGGTAGATCTCCCATCTGAGATCAATTCGAGGCTGCCGGGTTTGAAAGTGTGATATATAATTTGGCCACCGAAGCTAATGGTATTTTTTGAGTTCAGATACCAAGTAAAATCTGGCTTTACGCTGTAATTAATTATGTTGGCCTTTCTCAGAAATTTATTTCTTCCTCCACTGGTTTCAGCACCCAAGTTATAATCGTAATTGCTGTAAAAAGCCGTAAGGTTCATAAACAGTTTGTCGTTGAATATGTGATTCCAGCGGGTAGAAAACGTTGTATTGCCCCAATTGAAACCAAACGCAGCAATGCCAAATTCATCCCTGCCCAAATAGCCCGACACAAACAACTTGTCTTTGGCTCCAAAAGTGTAATTGGCCTTGGCTGTAAGGTCGTAAAAGTTAAGCCGCAATCCTTTAAAATCAGGTTGTGAGCTGGTGTAAGGTATAGCCAGCACATCGGCATAAGAACGCCTTCCTGCCAAAATCCACGAGCCTTTTCCTTTATTCAAAGGCCCTTCTAAGGTTAATCTACTAAAAATTAAGCCTACACCGCCCTGCACGGCAAATCGTTTGCTATTCCCTTCTTTCAGCCTAACATCTAATATAGAGGCCAGCCTTCCGCCATACTGTGCAGGAATGCCGCCTTTGAAAAGCTTTACATCTTTCACTGCATCGGGATTAAAAACAGAGAAAAACCCAAATAAGTGAGATGAATTGTACACCGGAGCTTCATCTAGCAAAATTAAATTTTGATCAATAGTACCACCTCGTACATTGAATCCGCTAGCACCCTCGCCAACAGTCGATACACCGGGCAACAGCTGTATGCTTCTGATTACGTCTACCTCGCCAAATAGGGCAGGGATTTTAGTTAACTGCTTGATGTCGAGCTTGTTCACACTCATTTCCATGCTTTTTACATTGGCATCCGGGCGTTCTGACGATACCTCCACTTCATTTAATTGTACGCCTTCCTCCTCTATTTCAAGGTTGAGCGATTGGTTGGCGTTCAGTTCAATGATTTTAGTTAATGTTTTGTATCCCACATACTGTATTAAAATGGTATGAGGCCCTTGCGGAAGCGAAATGGAATAAAATCCGTATGCATTGGTGGAGGTGGCCGCGTTGTTTTCTTTGGCAACCACGGTAGCTCCTATTAAAACTTCACCGTTTGTTTTGTCTTTTATATACCCACTGATAGCAAATTTTTGCTGAGCAAATAGCTGTGAGGCAGAGAAAAAACTGCCCAGCACGAGCATTTTATAAAAGTATATTTTCATGTAATGGGTATTATGGTTTGGTCAAATTTTTGAACTTGTCTGCGAAAGTATTAAAATTTTACTCTAAACAACCTCATGCTCCAATTGTTTTGCTCCGAAAATAGAGGAATAATTGTTTGTTGAAAGAGAAGCTTCACCATTTCGCATGTTGAGCTGTAAATCTATAAATTTTTCAATTGGGCAATTTTTTGTTTCGGATCGGAGGCTGAAAATACAAAATTTCCAGCTACTAATGCATCTGCTCCTTGGGCCTTCAGTTGGGCGCCCGTTTCCAAATTTACGCCTCCATCTATTTCTATCAATGCTTTCGAGTGCTTTGAATCGATCAGATTTTTGAGCCTTGAAACCCTTTCTATGGTATTTTCAATAAATTTTTGTCCACCAAATCCTGGATTTACTGACATCACAATTACCAAATCTAGGTCGGCAATAATATCTTCTAATTGGCTGATATTGGTGTGCGGATTAATTGCGACACCTGCCTTGCAGCCTACTTCTTTTATTAGCTGAATGCTGCGGTGCAAATGTGGGCAGGCCTCAAGATGCACCGAAATATGTGCAGCCCCAGCTTTTTTGAAGGCTTCAATATAATTGTCAGGATTTACGATCATTAGGTGTACATCCAGTGGTTTTTTTGCGTACTTCGACACAGCTTCGCAAACTGGCAATCCAAACGAAATGTTAGGCACAAACGAGCCATCCATGATGTCGATATGCAGCCAGTCGGCTTGGCTAGCGTTTATCATTTCTACATCGCGTTGAAGGTTTGCAAAATCTGCAGCAAGCAAAGAGGGGGAAATAATCATGTTAAATGTTATAGCGGCAAAGCTAACAGAAATATCGATTGTAAAACGCACTAAAATGCAAGCAACCTGTGAATAACGGTGAAAGCAATTTATAGGGCGAGAGTGCCTTTTTCAATCCGTTATTTCGTCACCAATGCGGTGTTTAGTCCACATTCGGTTTTGTTTAGGCCATACCAGCGCACCTCACGCTCTGATAGGTCGAGGCTGAATTTGCGAGTGCAAGGCTCACAACCGATGCTGAAATATCCTTTTTCTTCTAGCGGATGCCTTGGAATGTCATTTTGGCTCAAATATCTTTGAATTTGCATATTGTTCCAGTCTAGCATTGGGTGAAATCGGGTGACACCGTGCGGGGCTTTTTCTTCCAGATTGAAAGATTTGCGAACAGCACTCTGGTCGGCTCGCACTCCATTTATCCAAATATCGTATTCTGCCATTATAGGCTCTAGAGGCTCCACCTTATTGATATGACAACAATAGTCAGGATCAGAGGTGTAGAAAAACCTTCCTTCGCCATCCTTTTGTAGGCTTTTTGGCGTGGTAGAATATACATTTTTCAAATTCAAATCGAGCAAAGCTACTATCTGATCGCGGTAAAGTATAGTTTCGGGGAATAAAAAGCCCGTATTGATGAAATATACAGGAATTGTTTTATCGATCTGGCTTAAAATATGCAACAGCACAATGCTATGGCTTTGAAATGAAGAAGTGGTGAACAATTTCAATCTTTGTTGTTTATAGCCTTGTATTTGGTATTTTATCTCTTCGGGAGTCATAGTGCGAAATTGGAATGTAAAGCGTAGAAATGAAAATTTGCAGCCATATTTTACAGCAACAACAACCGATATGGGTAAATAAATTCAATTTGATAGTAATAGAAAGTTGTGCGAGCAACAAACGGTAGTATGCTAATTTGGCATGAATTATTTTTGGCAGACATATTGATAAATTAGACACATTTGCAATTGTAATACAAGTATATAAATTATAAAAAATGAATTTAGGTCAGGAATTTAGAAATTATGCAGTGCATGGACGAGGCATAAGCGGCACAACTGTAGATAAGTTGATGGATTACACCGTCACCAATCTCACGCCCAACATTATTGAGGAAAGAAGAATGAATGCCGTGGCGATGGATGTGTTTTCACGATTGATGATGGATCGCATTATTTTCTTGGGCACGGGTATTGACGACTATGTGGCCAATGTGGTGCAAGCTCAATTGCTATTTTTGCAGTCAGTAGATGCCAAACGTGACATCACGATCTACATCAACAGCCCTGGAGGTTCTGTGTATGCTGGGTTGGGTATTTACGACACCATGAATTTCGTAAGCCCTGATATTGCCACTATTTGTACAGGTTTGGCTGCTTCCATGGGGGCAGTGATTTTGGCATCTGGTACGAAAGGTAAGCGTGCAGGATTGCCACATTCACGAATCATGATTCATCAACCAAGTGGTGGGGCAGGCGGGCAATCGTCTGATATTGAGATTACTGCCAAACAAATTGTACAACTTCGTGAAGAATTGTATGAAATATTGGCCATCCAATCGGGTAAAACTATAGATCAAATAGCCAAAGACTCGGATCGTGACTACTGGATGAAATCGAAAGAGGCACTCGAGTACGGTTTGATAGATGAAGTGTTAGGCAAGACGCAGTAATTACCCGATCAATACGATTATCGATAGCTTAAAGCATTTGTTGCTGCTATCACCGCTAATGGAATTTGAAACTTAAAAAAACAAATAGATGAATTTTAATTCAATAGTTTTCGCTTCATCGAATGAAGAAGGCGATGAGGATAAAAAAGAAAAAAAGGAAGAAGCTGGCGGCATGATGATGTTTGCTAAAAAGTTTTTAGAGCAACGCAAAATATTCCTTTGGGGTCAGGTAGATGACGATTCTGCAAAAGACATCATTACGAAATTGCTGTATTTGGAAGCAGACAAACCCAAAACTCCGATCACATTTTACATCAATAGCCCAGGTGGATCCGTTACTGCTGGCATGGCCATACATGACACTATGAAGCTGATTTCTAGCCCAGTTTACACGGTTTGTATGGGTTTGGCTGCTTCTATGGGTTCTATTTTGCTTTCTGCGGGTGTAAAAGGCCAAAGAAGTATATTTCCTAGTGGGGAAGTGATGATACACCAGCCAAGTATCGGGGGCGTATTCCAAGGCAAATCGGTAGATATTGAAATCACAGCTCGCCAAATTCAAAAAACGAAGGAAATGGGTGCCAAACTGCTTGCTGACAACTGCGGACAGACTTTTGAAAAAGTGATGAAAGACTTCGACCGAGACTATTGGATGGATGCCAAAGAGGCTTTAGCCTATGGAATAGTTGATAAGATCGCAGATAAAATATAGTATTGTTTTTTGTTGATAAGCGGCAAATGTAGCAGAGGCTGCCTTTGCCGCTTTTTTTGTCATTTCGCGATGAGCTCGCAAGAGCCAGCAAGCTTCAATTTGTTGGTTTTCCACCACTATGCTCTAGTGCGTCACACATTTTTTAGGTGAATTTTGCCAAGGCTAGGTATTTTTTTTTTCTAAAAACCTGGTAATCAGCGAAACCTTCATTATTTGTTTGCGTTAAAATAGCAACATTCAAATATTAAATTGTATATTTGCAATGGGTGTAAAAATTAAAATGTTTAGGGGTAGATAAATATAGATTGGCAGAAAGACATATGTAAATTTCATTAATTAGGTTTAGGTTTGGTTAATTAATTCTAGAAAGTCCCGAGATCGTATCTCGGGATTTTTTATTTATCTGAAATTAGTAGCAGCCTATGTAAAGGCCATCTGCTCTTAGCTCTACTTTATACAACTCCACACCCAATCCGGTGCCTTGTCCAGATGTTTCGTGCCCTATTTTCAAATCGAATCGATACCCATGCCAAGGGCACACTATTTCTCCAAAATGGTTGCAGTGGCCTTTAGAAAGTGATATCCCAAGATGTGGACAGGCATCTTGCACCGCAAAATAGCCTTTGGTGGTTCGTGTCAGGCAAATTTTCTTTTCTTCAACCTGCACCAAAACGGCTTTATTCAAAGTGATGTTTTTCTCTGCTTGTAATGCGGAATCAAAAACTTTATACCACTTTATTTTTTCAGAATGGCCAAACAATAATTTTTTTATAGAAGTCATTTAAAATAAGTAGCAACGGTGTAAAGTGAGAAACTGGTATCTTTGGTCAACAAGGTAAGGTTTCTGGTTATGGCTTGGGCAATCAGCATTTTATCGAAATTGTAGCGAGGGTGAAGCGGTACAGATCAATAAGAATATACTTAGTATATTCCAGTTGCAAGCAATTTCAACCTTGCTTTTATTAGATTTTCAAATATGGCTTGTGTGGCATGTTTCAATTTTTTTCTTTTCTGTATTTTTTTATTGCTTGTCTAAAAAGTAATCTTGAGACTGCAAAAAACCTCAATCTTTATGTTTTCATGTAATTCTTCGCTAGCACAAGGCAGTTTTATAAAGTTAGAAACAGCCCAAATAATGGTACGGGTATACAGAAATATTTTTGTCACATCAAATCTTTGAGGTAACCAAGTGATGCATCTACTCAGCTGTCATATAGATACGAATACCTTCCAAGGTGCCAACAAATCCTCTGTTCTTCTCTTTCAAGTCGTTAAGCGGTGCATCAAAATGAGCTATTGCATAATAAGGCAAACGCTGCCATGTTTTACCAAATTCGCTTTTCTTCTCTCCATCCGCTGGATGCTACGCAGTCGAAATTCCGATTTAAGCTTTTGGTAGGTTTGCTTCAGACAAGGAATTCACTATTTCCAGCACTTTATGGTAACTGTATTAATGTTTGAGTTCTATTTTGCCATTATTTTAAAGTAAATATAGTTCATTTAGCCCTATTTCACCATATCTGCCTTTCTCACATTATATTTACAGAAAATTTTTAAAGCATTTTGATGATCAATTCTTATTTGGATATGGATTTGCTGCGATTTACTACAGCAGGCAGCGTAGATGACGGCAAAAGCACATTGATTGGGCGACTCTTATTCGACACCAAATCCATTTTTGCCGATCAACTAGAAGCCATTGAGGCCACCAGCAAACGTAAAGGCAATGAATATGTAGATTTGTCGCTATTGACCGATGGCTTACGAGACGAACGAGCTCAAGGAATAACCATAGATGTGGCTTATAGGTATTTTGCTACTCCAAAGCGCAAATTTATCATTGCCGACACCCCAGGGCATATTCAGTACACCCGAAATATGGTTACCGGAGCATCTACAGCCAACCTTGCTATTATTTTAATTGATGCTCGGAAGGGTGTAATTGAGCAAACTTTTCGACATTCCATTATTGCTTCTCTGCTCAATATTAAGCACATAGTGGTGTGTGTAAATAAAATGGATCTGGTTTCTTTTGATCAAAAAGTGTTTGAAGAAATCAGAACTACCTATGTAGGATTTGCGGAAAAATTGGAAATTAAAGATGTTCATTTTATTCCCATTTCAGCCCTCTTGGGCGATAATGTGGTCGATCGTTCTACAAACACCCCATGGTACAGTGGAAAGACCCTTATTGAGACTTTAGAAAGCGTGAATATAGACCACGATGTAAATTTGGAAGATGCCAGATTTCCTGTTCAATATGTAATCAGGCCACAATCGACTCAGTTTCACGATTACAGGGGATACGCTGGTCGGGTGGAAAGTGGTGTTTTCAAGCAGGGAGACGAAGTGGTGGCCATGAATTCAGGCCTGACATCTAGAATTAAAACCATCGACTTCTCGTATCAGTCTGCTGCCGAAGCTTTTGCACCCTCTTCGGTTTGCATTACCCTTGAAGATGAAATAGACATAAGCCGAGGCGATTTGTTGGCAAAACCCGAAAATATGCCACAATCGGGGCAGGAAATAGAATTGATGGTTTGTTGGATGACAGATAAGAAGATGCAAACCAATGCAAAATATTTGGTAAGACACACCACTAAAGAGGCAAAATGCATCGTAAAATCCATTGAATATAAGCTAAATATCAGCACTTTAGAAAAAATTGAAGACGACAAGACGCTAGGTATAAATGAAATAGGCAGGATAAAAATTAAGACTTCGACACCCTTGTATTACGATGCTTACAAGAAAAATAGAAGCACTGGAAGTCTCATTTTGATCGATGAGTATACGAATGAAACCGTGGGTGCGGCAATGATTATATAAAAAACTTTGGAAAACACATATAGCACAGCTCCACGCATCGCAATTTTTCCTGGCTCATTCGACCCATTTACTTTCGGGCATTACGATATTGTAACCCGCAGTTTGGGCTTATTTGATGAGGTGGTGATAGCGGTAGGCCACAATACGACCAAAAAAAGGTATTTTGAAGTAGATATGATTGTGGCAAAAATCAAAGAGATATTTACTGGCAACAATAAAGTAAGTGTGGAGACCTACAACGAGCTTACCTCTGAATTTGCGACAAAGAAAGGAGCTCGTTTTTTACTGCGTGGGCTGCGAAACACCACAGATTTTGAATATGAAAATGGCATCTCGCAAGTGAACCGACACTTAAATAAGGAGCTGGAGACAGTTTTTCTTATCACATCTCCGCAATATGCCGCTATCAGTTCATCGATTATTCGAGAGCTTCACAAATATGGAGCTGATACCTCACATTTTTTGCCATACAAGCTGAGCTAACATGCCATGAGGGCTTGTGATCAATACGCGTTTATAGCCGCACAATAGATCCTCGGCTTTATTTCTAATTTTACGCCCCCTTAGTAAAGAAGCTGACTTTTGTTTAAGCTTCTTTTTTCATTTTGCTGCTAAATCTACCACTTAATAAGTCTTTGTCGCCACTTGCACATTGGGGTTAAGATGATTCTACTATTTGGCGTACACTTGAAGTGTAGTCTAGTGGCTTACAATTCACAATTTTAACCTCAAACGTATAGCTTATGACACCAATTTTCCCCTACAAAATCGTAAAAAGAGAAGTTTCTGACGAGTGTTGCAAAAAAGTGGAAGCGTTGGAGTCTGAAATCTCCCAAGCCACAGATTTCATTAAAAACATAGAGCAAGGTAACTTGGAAGCCGAATTTGCCTTTGTCGACCATCACTCTCAACTCGATAAAGACAGTTTGTCAGGCTCGCTGATAAGCATGAGAGACCAAATGAAGCACATAGCCGAACAAGAGAAAGAGCGTAATTGGGCTACCGAGGGTCTGGCAAAGTTTGTTGAAATATTGAGATCTAATGACGACAATCTGTCGAGCCTGTCGGATAAAATACTTTCAAATTTGGTAAAATATCTGAAAGCGAATCAGGGCTATTTATTTATACTAAACGAGAACCAAAGCGATAAAAACCTAGAACTGACCGCTTGCTATGCCTACAACAAGAAAAAATATGTAAACAAGACCATTGCCATTGGTGAAGGCTTGGTTGGCCAATGCTACTTAGAAAAAGATACAATCTATTTGACAGATGTGCCTGAAAGCTTCGTAAATATCAAATCAGGACTTGGCGAATCTTTGCCCAAAAATATCATTATTGTGCCTTTGAAGATGAATGAAGAGGTATATGGGATTGTTGAGATGGCGTCATTTAGCAAAATAGAAAAATACCAGATCGAGTTTTTGGAAAAGTTGGGTGAGAGCATAGCCTCTACCATTGCCAATACCAAAGTAGCAGAACGAACCCAGAAATTGCTAACAGATGCTCAGGTAATGGCAGAGCAAATGAGGTCGCAGGAGGAAGAAATGAGGCAAAATATGGAGGAGCTCGCTGCTACGCAAGAGGAAATGCAACGCAAGCAAGCCGATGCACTATACAGCAGCATTTATATGAATCATGTCATAAATGCCACGAAGGATATTATATTCACTATCGACAGGGATTATAAAATAGTACAATGCAATGATGCCTTGAAAAATTTGGCAAATGGCAAAAATTTTAAATTGGGTGTCGGCTCGGATTCCACCTTAGTAATTGGTGCTGACATTGCCAAGCAAGGGAGTTATAAGGACAATATTCAAAAAGTGTTTCGAGGGGAACAAGTGCAACTTAAAGAGTATGTTTTGGAAGGTGGAGTAGGTCTTTATCTCGATAGTTTGTATGCACCAATTCGAAATACTGAAAATGAGATTATCGGGGTGGCAGTTTTTATTAAAAATATTACCGAATTAACATTAGCAAGACTTGAAACAGAGAAATTGTTGGCTGCAGCCCAACTACAAACGGATGGACTAAAAGCCCAGGAAGAAGAAATGAGGCAGAATATGGAAGAGCTTTCGGCCACACAAGATGAATTGGAGCGCACAGCCATAGAAATTGAAGAGATCAGAAGTATAGAAAAGGAAAGAGCCGACAGCCAAATTGCCAGTCAAAAGAAAATTATGGAGCAATTCATTCAAAAATCCAAAGAAAAAGAAAGCCAAATGCTTGACAAAATTAAACAATTGGAACGTCAGAATGCCATCGAGGCTTAGTGTTTTATCTATTTATTCACCTTTAAAATTTTACAATAATGGAAAATGTTTACCTAAAATTTGTAAGTATCAGTCATGATGATCACAATGATGTTCTTGAATTGGAATGGCTGGCTACACCTACTTCAGAAGAATTGAAAGATGGCTTGAATCAGGCACTTGACATTGTGAAATCAAAAAAAGTGACGAAGTGGATTGGCGATGTGCGCCACATGGGAGCTATCGACCCCACTGATCAGGAATGGATCAACACCAAATGGTTTCCTAGTTTGCTTCAGGCTGGCATTAAGAGAATGGGCGTAATCGTGGGCGATGATATATTCAACCAAATGAGTGTAGAGGACATCATGAGCAAAGTAGAGAGTGCAAAATTTGTATCGCAATACTTCTCATCTACCTCCGATGCTAAAGCTTGGGTAAACTCAACCAACTGAAATCTATGATCTTATTTTTGAAGGCAAGAAAGCAATTGACACGTTTAGAATCGATAGAAGTAAAACATAGTGTCTGCAAATCGTTGGCAATGAAAGGTATAGCAGCCATGCTTGCCGAGTATATTGATGAAAAATTTGTTGCCATTGACGAAAAGGATGTATTGAATCTGGAGACAGCCTCTTACTTCGACTATATGATGCTGCCATTATATGATGAAAGTGAAAAGTTTACCCTTAATGCATTTCTGTCTGCATGGTTTTCCGGAAAGCAAATGGAACATAAATTCAAAGAACTTTTAAATAAAATAACTATCTACGAAGATGTGGCAGAAATCATTATTTTGTTGAAAAGGTTAGATGAACAACTAAGGGCAACAGGCTCTTTATTCAGCTCTAAATTGCAAGTTTGTGTGTTCTATTTTCGGCAAATGAATCAATTGAAATGCTTGCACAGGCAATTGATAGAGTTGACCTTAGTAGAATTTGAAGCTAAAATTAAGCAGACTACATTTGCCAAAGCAAGTACTGAGTCAGCAAAAACAAGTGAAGTTGTGCGTATGCAGCAAAGATGCGATTCTAAAGTTAACTTGTTGAGTAGTATCAATATGCTACAGAAGGAGGCTACTGCCCTGGTTTACTAATTCTAATATTCGCTCCAATTATGTACAATTTGCAGATGCGTAACGATTTTTTAGACGCAAGCTTTGATTTTAATCCCAATTGGGATGCCCTTGCACTCGACAAAAAATTAGATTTGGTGTATCTGCATAGTAATTTTGCTGAAATATACAAAGGTCACCCAGATATTCTAGTCGGAAACAATTTGTCGTTCCTAGCTCCAAGGGAAATACCACAAATAGCAGATGTTTTTAACAAAGATGGATTCAATAATATTAGTTTTGAGTTCTATAATGCTGCAGACGAATACGTGCACTTAATGCTTAATGGATTTTGTATAGAAAAAAGGGGAGTGGTTTTGGCCTTGGTATTTTGGAACGATATCACCAAGTATTCTACCTACGAAAAGAAGTATCTAACCAAAGAAATAGAACTAAACACCCTTATATACAAGATTTCACATGATTTGCGGGGCCCAGTAGCAACATCCAAAGGGTTGATTAATCTCATTAAGATAGAAAATCCAGATAAGGCCTTTGCCCAATATTTGGATTTGTTAGAAGCTTCGATCCTCAAACTCGACAACAGCATAGTAGAATTGGGCAAAATGGCCGATTTGGCGGCTGGTAACCAATATTATTTCTCACATGTGGATATGCACGAACTGCTCTACAAAACGCTCAGCGACCTTTCGAAAAATTATGATGTCTACGACATGATATTTGATTTTAAGCTCGATAGGGAGCTCACATTCAAAACATATCAATTTGCTCTTGCATCTATTTTGAGCCATTTGCTTATATTCAGTATTGAAAACAAGCAGCACAATACTAAACTTTTTCTTAACCTCAAAATTCAACTGGTAGATAAAATGCTGTTTATCACCACCTCCGACAATGGCATAGGCATCGTAGAAAACGATATTGATAATGTATTTTCTCCGTTTTTCAGGGTTAGCGAGAGCTATGATACATCTACCTTAAGTCTTTTTACGATTAAAAAAAGCATTGATTTTTTAAACGGAGAGATCAAAGTGCATAGCAGATATGGGGAAGGTACTGAATTCAGCATCAAGATTGCTGTTTCATAAATAGTAAATAGGTGTGGAGTTTTTACTGCAGGACAATTGAAATTATTGCTCTATTCTTCTTTGCGGCTGTAATGGTTTTTTAAAATAAGATACATTGCTGTCTGCACAACAAAATGTTGTAATTGGCTCTAAAATACCAATTAATTGTAAATTTGCCCGTCAAGTAAATTCTCCATTGGCTAAAAATGAGGCAGTGAAGTGAGGAGGATATTACTTCTTACGCGATCGGCTTCTTTATGTGCATGAAAATTGCCTAGAGCTGATTTTCCTAATGATTTGAACTCCGAAGTTAGTTTTTTAAGTGTTTTTTCAAAATGGTCTAGGTTGCTGGGTAACTAAAAAAGCGATTACTGTCACAGGCTGCAGGGTCGAACGGAGTCGAACACCTGTCGGGTATGTGCAGCATACCCCTCTCCCGCTTCAAATCGGAAAAACACAAAACGTTTGGCAATGCAGCAAGCGATTAAGCATCAATAAATTACGTGTCACAACGGCCAATTCGGTTCAATGAGCACCTCAATCAAGAATTAATCCTTAGTTTTGCCCCCATGTTACGTATTGCAATACAAAAATCGGGACGGCTGAATGAAGACAGTGTCCAACTTTTAAAGGAATGTGGCTTGAAGTTTGCTGGAGCCGACCGCAAGCTCATTGCTAGGGTTGAAAATTTTGATCTAGAGATACTCTATTTGCGAGATGACGACATTCCCCGATATGTACACGAGGGTGTGGCCGATATTGGCATCGTAGGCGAAAATGTGTTGTTGGAAACAGACTTGGAAACCAATACAGAGAGAAAATTGGGCTTCGGGAAGTGCAGATTGTCATTGGCTATTCCTAAAGAGGCGGTTTACACAGATTTTAATTGGTTTTCAAACAAGCGGATAGCCACAAGCTACAGAAATGTGCTGCTCAAATGGCTGACTTCGAAAGGAATAACGGCCAGAATCGAAGACATAAGCGGCTCGGTAGAGATAGCAACAGGCATAGGCTTGGCAGATGGTATTTGCGATTTGGTAAGCTCTGGTAGCACGTTGATTAGCAATGGATTGAAAGAAGTTGAAAGCATCTTGAAATCGGAAGCCGTATTGATTTCAAGCCCAAAAATAGCAATGGAAAAGCGCTACACACTTGAGAGCTTGATATTCAGAATAAATGCAGTACAAAAGGCACAGAAAAATAAATACATATTGCTCAACGCACCTCTGGAGGCCAAAGATGAGATCATAAAAATACTGCCTGGAATCAAAAGCCCCACTATTTTGCCATTGGCAGAAAGCGGCTGGTGTTCTATTCATACGGTAATAGAAGAAGACACATTTTGGGAGATTATTGAAAAGCTGAAGAAGGCAGGAGCGCAAGGTATATTGGTAGTGCCGATTGAGAAAATGATTGTGTAGGTGAGCTAAATGAAAACTAAAAAGCGTTATTTCCATTCATGTTATTTACTAAACTTTAAAATAACAAAAGTGAAATCGATGAATATAAAAGAAATCACAGACAAATATTTGGACCACGCTATTGCCATATTATCTGAAAAGGCAGGAAAGGAAGAGGGTTTTTACTAAGAGAAAAAATAAGTGCAAATGGCAAGTAACACACTTTGAAATGGCGTTTTAGCAGCCCTAAACTACAAGTTTCCACAGATTTCCAAAGGCAGACCCGATATTGATAAATACAAAGAGGCTGTAGCGAAGGAAAATAAGAAAATGCTAAATCACATACAGAAAGGTTACAAATACATGCACCTTTATATGGGTTATGATGGCGAGCTCAACTATCAGACTTCCCGTACGGCTATTGAGGAGGCCAAAATCATCGGTGACTTGGGTGGCAAAAGGCTGATGATGAGATTCAAAGAGGATTTTCATAATAAAACTGAAATTGGTGGGCAATTTTTAAAAGGGCAATTATGAAATTTGAAGATTATCACATTCATTCACAAATTAAAAAAAGTCTAGCAGAGCTGGGTTTCAGACGCCCTACCGACATTCAATTTAAAGCCATTCCCAGTATTATGAATGGCGAGGATGTGATGGCGATTGCCCAAACGGGTACAGGCAAAACAGCCGCTTTTGCCATCCCCATTATCGATTATTTGTATACCAAAAACAGAACTTACGAGGGCATAAGGGCGTTGGTTTTGGTACCTACCCGAGAACTTGCTGTTCAGATCTACAATGTATTTGAAGCCATAGCAAAGCACACTGATCTGCATATATTGGCCTTGGTGGGGGGGCTAGATCAGGCGAAGCAAATCGCAGAATTAGAAGCTGGAATCGACATTGTGATAGCTACGCCAGGTAGAATGTTCGATCTCATTTACCAAGGGCATGTTAAAATCACCAAAACCGAAATTTTGGTGTTAGACGAGTCAGATCAAATGCTGGCTTTGGGCTTTATAAAAGATATTCAGGATGTTAAAAAGTTTCTTCCCAAGATTCACCAAACCTTGTTTTTCTCTGCCACTATCAATGAAGAGATTAAAGACTTGGCCTATAGTTTGGTACGAAACCCCATTCGGATTCAGATTTCGCCCAAAAATCCGGTGTCAAAAAATGTAAGCCATACAGTGGCCATGATTGCCATGGACGACAAGCGATTTTTCCTTGAAAGGATCGTAAAGCAAAATCCTGACAATAAAATCATTGTGTTTGTCCGCACCAAAGTACGAGCCGAAAGGGTAGCGAAAGCCATGGAAAGGGTTGATATTCAAACACTTACCATTCATGGCGATAAAGAGCAAGAAGATAGGTTTGATGCCTTGAGCAGGTTTGCTGCGGGCGAAATACGCCTTTTGATAGCTACCGATGTAAGTGCCAGAGGCATAGATATTAAGCAGGTGGCGTATGTGATAAACTACGATATTCCAGATGTTGCCGAAAACTACGTGCATCGCGTAGGCAGAACTGGTCGCGGTGTGGACAAAGGCTTCGCTATCTCGTTTTGCAGCGATGAGGAAATGCCACTGCTCGAAGCTGTGGAACAATTTATAGGTTATAAAATAGAGGTGCTTGAAATAGACAAGAAAGACTATCAAGCAGCCATTGATTTTTCGACAGAAGTAAAGACCGATTTGAAATCGTTGATGAAGGAAATAGAGGATTATGAGCTGTTCAAGAAAAATAAAAAGAAGAAGAAAAGATAGCCTGAATTCGGTTTAGATTTTCCCCTTTTTCTTCTTCTCTTTGCACTGCCTACTTTTTGTTTAAATTTTTAAATTTTGAAATATCAAAACTCATATTGAAGTTGTGTTGAATAAATGGCAATGAACTCGATACATATTCCATTCTAGCAGCTTTTCCTTCACGGGCTAGGGCAGGCTGGCCAGTAATTTGAGCAATGGCAATACGCAGCAATGTTTCCCGCTTATCGCCCAATGGGTAGATGTCTCCATCATCTTCCTGCTGATAAATATTGGGAGCAAAACCCTGTGAATAGTCAGAATCGCCCTTACTGTTAGATGTTCTGAGTATTATTGGCTGCATTCCCCACTTGTTGTCCTTATTGTTATCTTCAAATAGGGAAATGGAGCCCACATTTTTGCCATAAGTGGTATCGCCAATTAAAAAAACAGTCATATAGGGTTTGAGGCAGTTGATAGTCAATTCGCTGGACGAGGCGGTGTAGGGGCCAGTGAGTACGTATAGCGTTTTGGCTTGCAACAGATTGCCAATGTTTTGAGATTTGGTGTAGAATGAATCTACCAAGTAACCAGGGCCATAGTCAGGGTCGCTTACGATATCCCTTTCCACATTTTGATTGAACTCTGATCTGAAAATCACGTCATTTTTGCTGATTCCCGCACCAATGAGGCTGGCTAGATTTTTAGCTGATGAAATGGCTCCTCCGGAATTGTAACGCAAATCGAGTACCAAATCGGTAATGCTTCCGCTTTGAAACTGGGCAAAAACATTGTCCATTTCGGCATCGTATCTGCCAGCATCGTCATCGCCATAAAAATTGTACACAAAATAACCGATATTGTGATTGCCAGTGGTAATGATTTTCGACAGGTAGTTGGGGTTTTCGCTGTATTCCACCACGCTCAAAGGTGCGGTAAACAGTGTTTGAGATAAGATTTGGGAGTCGTAATCTAAGCTCCTATACTTGATAGTGTGGTCGGTGCTGATTTGCTCCAGTACAGACTGGTAATTGTCGATCGTGAGCTGGGTGTTGTTGATTTGAAAGATAACATCACCTCTTTTTAAACTGGTTTTTGAGGCTGGCGAATTCAATTTGACATACGTAATTTGAGCTACTACATCGTTATTGGTGCTGCTAGCTCTGAAAAGCTTGAAATCGTAGCCAGCTTCTTTATTCACTCCGTTGAGCGAATTCAATAAGTCGGCATAATTTTCTTGAATCCATGAAAAACGGTCTTCAGTTTTGTAAAGTAAAGATTCGAAGAAAACGTCTGGCTTTTGGGTGGAATCTACTTTCGAGGGTATTTTGTTTTCCCACAAATACCAATAGGTCATCTGATTGTATATCCAATTGTTTATTTTCTTGTTATCGGTAGTAGGGGAGGGAGAGTCTTGCTTTTTACAAGACCCTAAATATAATGCCATTGGCAAAGCCAAGATTAATACAGCATTTGTTTTAAATATTTTCATTTGCAAGCAATTTTTTTTACAATATCTATAAATTCGTTTAAATAATAAAGTGGCGAAGCCAAATGTTTGTAAATTATAATTTAAAAGGTCGTTTTTTTAATTGGCTGAAAATTATCCTGCCCAAAACGTGATTTATAAATTCACTCCCATCGCATCGTAAGGCGATGCACCATATCCAAATCACCAGCTATTTTATTTTATCCAAACTATTTGAAAACAAATATTCTTCTGCTATCATTGCAAAATAATTAATGATTTGGTATATAATTTTGTATATGATGTATTTTGCTGTTGTTAAATTCTGTTGTTGTTGCCGTTGAACCTACTACTTGTGCCTGATTTAAGGCAAGCTTCACCTACAATTTCATTATCATAGATTCGCCCAAGCAACCTAATATAGTCGCATGACAAACATTTATAGCAAACATTTTAAACAGCTCTTTTTGGCCTTCGCATTAGCCGCAGGTTATGCTAATGCCCAAGATGCCCCACCAGTCAAGCCTAAGCAAGATGGCGGGCTAGTAGAACTTTCGGGGCAGATCCAAGACAACACCGATGGCGGTGTGCTCATAGGCATTACGGTAGCGGTAAAGGGCACCGTTTCTGCTACTGCCACAGATGTGAATGGTAATTTCAAACTGCGAACCAGCCAGAAGCCGCCTTTTACGCTTGTGATTTCAGGCTTGGGCTTCAAAACGCAGGAGTTTGAGATCACCGAGAATTCTAAATCTTTGCTTATTGCCCTTAATCAGGAAAGTGTTCTAAGCGATGAAATAGTGGTTTCGGCTTCACGCATAGAGGAAAGCCAGCTGAAATCGCCTGTAGCCATTGAGAAATTGGACATCAGAACGATAAAAGAAACTGCCGCACCCAGCTTCTACGATGCTTTGGAAAACGTGAAGGGTGTGCAAATGATTACCTCGTCCCTCACTTTTAAAGTGCCCAATACCCGTGGTTTCAATGTGCCAAATAATTTCCGCTTTATGCAGCTGGTAGATGGTGTAGATATGCAATCGGCTACTTTGGGTGTGCCGCTCGGCAATGCCATAGGCCCTACAGAACTCGACATTGAGAGCGTGGAAATTACCCCCGGAGCTTCTTCGGCCTTGTACGGCATGAATGCGATCAATGGCATGGCCAACCTCAAAACCAAAAGCCCTTTTCTTTACCAAGGCTTGAGTGTGTATCAAAAAGTGGGGCTCAACCATGTGAACGACAAAAGCTATAGCGGGTTTGGCCCTAGTCCACTGTCGGAAACTGCGGTGCGATTTGCCAAGGCCATCACCAACCGATGGGCATTTAAAGTGAATGCAAGCTACCTAACAGGCAAAGATTGGGTGGCAAATACGCAAACAGATGCAAACCCGCTAGCGGGAGGCCCCAATGCAAGCACTTCAGATGCCGCCATGATCGCGCAACTCAGTGGCATAAACCCTGCCTCAGATAACTGGAACACGTATGGTAATGAGGCAAGTATTGGCAGTAACCTAGCCAATGTAAATGTATTGTACAATGGCAAGAGCCAAGCGTTCAAAGTGGGGAGAACGGGCTATCAAGAAAAGGATTTGGCAAATTATGACATTCACAATATAAAGGCCGATGCCTCATTGCACTACCGAATTACCGACAAGCTAGAACTCTCGTATGGCTATAGGTTTGGGCAGATGGATGGGGTTTTCCAGCGCGGAAACCGCATTCAATTGAATGGGGCTACGGTACAGAGCCATAAATTGGAGCTTTCATCCAGCAACTTCACGCTTCGCAGCTACATGTTGCTGGAGAATACGGGTAACTCCTATAACATGAAACCCTTGGCAGATAACCTCGATATCAATAGAGCCGATGTTGCAAATAATAAAAGCACCACCTCGTGGGGCACAGATTTCCAAAACCAGTTGCAAACCAGCATTAATAATGGTGTCAACTTAGCCGATGCTTTTGCCGATGCCCGCAATTTTGCCGATGCTGGGCGGCCTGATCCCAATGCAAATTCGCCTTTATTCGACCAGAGAAAAAAGGAAATCATTGGCACCAACAACTGGGATATTGCAGCACTGATACCTGGAGCTCCTGTAACTGGAGGTGCTGCCTTGAAGCAAAAAAGCCGCACCTACCATAGCGAATTTCAATACAATCTCTCTGATTATACATCCAAATATGTAGATGTGCTAGTGGGTGCCGATTTTCGCGTGTATGAGGTATTGCCCGATGGCAACAACTTTGTCGATTTCTCACGACCAAATAATGAACGTAGCTTGCCGGATGGCAAAAATGTGTATTTTACCAAGTATGGCGGCTTTGCGCAAGGCACAAGGAAGTTTTTCCAAGAGCGTTTGAAAGTAGTGGGTTCGGTGAGGGTCGATCATAATACGGCCTTCGATCCGGTAGTAAATCCGCGATTGGCGGTGGTTTACACCCTCAACAAAGTACATAATTTCAGAGGATCGATACAAAATGGCTATCGCTATCCATCGTTATTTGAGGCGCTTTCTTTTGTGAATAATGGCGGTGTACGCAGAGTAGGCGGGCTGCCCGGTGTAGACAATGGCCTCGGATTTAATGAAAACTCTTATTTTAGAACATCGATAGATGCCTTCAATTCGGCTGTGAACACGGCCACCAACAGTGGTCAAAATCGCACGCAAGCCGCACTGGCAAACAGAGGCCTGCTTGTAGCTGCCAACCTCAGCCCCATGAGGCCAGAACAAATCACTGCATTTGAGGTGGGCTACAAAAGCATTTTGTTTGAAAACCGACTGGTAGTAGATGTTGATGCCTACTACAATATATATGACGGATTTTTAGGCCAAGTAGAAGTAAATGTGCCTACTTCAGGCAAAGTAGGTACAGACGAAGCCGCACTTGATGCCCTCAACAATCAAAACCTGACGAGGTACAGGGTATATACCAATGCCAAAAACCAATACAGCAGCTTTGGTGGTGGCCTTTCTTTAAATTATAATTTCTATCAAAAATATACAATCGGGGGCAATGTAAATTACAATTCCCTTACCGATGCAAGTAGCCGTGCTAGCAAGGACGATTATTTCATTACCGCTTTCAACACCCCCAAATGGAGTACCAATATCAGCTTTGGCAATAGGGAAGTGATTAAAAATCTGGGCTTTAACTTTACCTATCGTTGGCAAGCGGCCTACACTTGGCAAAGCCAGTTAGTAAACGGGGATATCCCCGCCTATTGGACACTGGATGGGCAAGTAACCTACCGTATGCCTGCTCTATTTACCACCGTGAAACTGGGGGCATCTAATTTGCTCAACAAGCAGTACATTCAGTATGCCGCTGGGCCTACTATAGGTGGGTTTTATTATCTGGCCATCACATTTGACGGCCTATTCAACAAGATCAAGAACTAATTGTCATTTCTGTTATCTCAATAAAAAAAATATTCACATGAAAAATATAAACAATAAAATAGTAGTCATGCTAGCCGCATTGCTATATCTGGTTTCGTGCAAGCCCAAGTTTTACGATACTCCTGAAGCCCCGGCTCCAAAAGCGGGCACATTGACCATCACTGGCTATGTGGCTATTGGTGGGGCTATTACGGCAGGCTTTGCCGACAATGCTTTGTACAATGGAATAGCAGACGGAGGCGGACAGCAGGGGGCTTACCCCAACTTGATTGCCAAACAACTCAAATCTGTAAGTGCGGGACTGGTATTTAATCAGCCTGAAATTCAATCTTCCGTTGGCTGGGCATCATTTACTACAGTAGATGGAGTGGGTGGCAATTGGGGCAAGAGGCAATTAGCATACCCTTTTGCAGGGGCAAATGGCGTTTGCAACACCGCAACAGTGCAGCCCCAAAACATAGAACCGAGCAACTTGACAGCTTTAGAAACTTTCAATGGCGACAAATCGAAGCTGACCAACTTGGCTGTGCCGTTTATTACCTTAAAACAAGTGTCAGCGCAGCTATCGACATTTGCGGTATCTAGCTCTTCTGCCAATCCTTATGGGTATTTAATAAATATAATGGATGACCCATCTGAGAGCATTGCTTCGATTGCTGCCGCAAAACAAGCCGCAGTATTCACCCTTTGGCTGGGCTACGATGAAGCCATTGCCATAGCTAGAACTGGATTGGTGACAGCTGCAACCACCATCGATACTACGGGGCTTCGTGCGTTGGTTTCAGGGCTGCTATTGGCACAGGGCTCGAAAGGCTTAATTGCAAATTTACCTTATATAGATCAGTTTCCCATCGTGACCTACAACAACCGAAGGCTTACCAGTGCTACCGACCCTGCAAGCTTTCCCGGAGCTAGAACGGTGAATGGAAAAGTGGTAAAACGCTCGCCAAATGTATCGCTAGATGGTTTCAATCTTGCTTTGGGCACTGCCGTTTTTACAGTCGACAGCACAAAAACGCAAAACTATGTGATAGCCAAAGGCGATGGTTCATTGGCCATCATCAATACTGGCAAAGATTTTGTGGTAAATGCCGGCATCATCGATTTGCAATTGGGTGTAGGCCCTCAAGATTCGCTTGCGGCTAGAAGTTGCACCCCCAATTATACTAAACGAAAAGGCTTGGGCTTGGTAAGCCCCATACCAAACAATGCGGTACTAGATGCTGGCGAAATTGCAGACCTACGCACCCAAATAGACCAATACAATGTGGTGCTAAAAGATATAGTGGCCCAACACCCAGATCGCTTGGTGCTGGTAGATATGAATTCTTTTTTTCTGCGGTTGAGCGATCCTTTGGCTGGTATTGCATTCGGCACTGAAATTTTGCGAGCCAATCACCCTACGCTTGGTCCAGATTTTGGAGGCTTCTTCTCTACCGACCGCACCTATCCCACTCCCAAGGGACAGGCTTTGATTGCCAATGAGTTTATCAAAGCCTTAAATGCCAAGTGGGGTGCAACCGTACCTCTGGTTGCGGTAAATAGCTATAGGGCAAATAAAATTCCCAACTGATGAAAGTGCGATTTTTCTTATTTGCGGAAGCTAGTGCTCTGAGAGCTCACAAATTTATTGTTGGTGAGTTGCCCCATCCCTTTGCCTTTGGTTTAAACCGGGCAAAAGGGATCGGGGTCATCGCCTCTCTCGCTTTCGGCACGTGCTAGTTTAGATGGCCTCAGGCCAAAGAAGTGAAATAGCCAGAGGGTATATGAATCATACGTTGGTAAGAGGCGAGCAAACCCAATAAAAAGCCAATACCGCCATTGCACATCTAAGGCCTCTATTCTAAACCAGGGGCAAGTAATGGAAGGCCTTACATGTGCTCCATTTTTTACTATCCCGAAAGTGTGATATATGTAAATTTTAATTATTATTCTGTACCATTTGTACAGTTCAATAGCATCAACTTGCATGGTATTTGTGAATAAAAAGCTTTTACCATCTTGAGCTATAAACGCAAGGCCTGTGAAGGTTTTTGAATTTTGATCGAACTACTATTGACCATGCTGGCTTATGAACCAAATATATATCTTATCGCTTATTGCGCTGATTTGCGGTTGCAAAAGCAAATTTGAAAAAACCAAACCCACCATCAGTGCCATTTCCGAATCTATTTATGCCTCGGGGCTAATCAAAAGTAAAAACCAGTACGAGGCTTTTGTGACCGTAAATGGCACTATCGATCAAATATTCGTATCAGAAGGCGATACTGTGAAAAAGGGTGAGCAAATATTGTCAATAGCCAACGATGCCCAACATTTTGCCAAAGAAAATGCCCAACTGGCTGTTGTCTTTGCCGATTTGGGCAACAACAAGGCCAAACTAAGTGAAGCCAACGTGGCTGTGAACTTGGCTACAGCCAATTTGAAAAACGATTCCCTACTGTATAAGAGACAGCAAACCTTGTGGAATGAACAAGTAGGCACCAAAGTAGAATACGAAGCCCGAGAGTTAGCTTACAAGAATGCCAAAGCAGCACTTTATTCTGCCAAGGTAAATTACACCGAACTCAAACGGCAGCTTACATTTACCTCTTCGCAAGCCAAGCAAAACCTGTCAATTTCCAGCAAACTCGAAAGCGATTATACCCTAAAAAGCGACATTGATGGCATCGTGTACAGCATCAAAAAAGAGAGAGGAGAAATTGTAAGTCCGCAGATGCCATTGGCGGTGATAGGCAGTGACAAAAGTTTTATTTTGGAAATGCAGGTAGATGAATACGATATTTTAAAAGTAAAAGCCGGTTTGCAGGTGTTGGTAACTATGGATAGCTACAAAGCCAAGGTGTTTGAGGCAAAAGTGACCAAGATTTACCCCATGATGGATCAAATAAGCAAGACCTTTCTGGTAGAAGCCACCTTTACCAATCCGCCCCAGAGATTGTACCCCAATATTTCTTTTGAGGCCAATATCATCATCCAAACCAAAGCGAGAGCAATGTTGATTCCGCGCAATTTTATGACCGATGACAGCACTGTATTGAAAAGCAATGGAGATAAGCATAAGGTGAAAACGGGCCTGAAGGACTACCAGCAAATAGAGATCGTGGCGGGCTTGGGTGTGAAAGACGAAATTAAACGCCCACTCGAATGAACATAAAACTGATAGCCAACGTAGCACAATCGCTGCTTACAGCACGGTGGAAACAAACTTTGGTGGCAGCCATTGGGGTTACTTTTAGCATCACCATGTTTGTGTCGCTGCTCAGCTTTATGGCAGGCCTCAATGAATTGCTCGATGGCCTAATGATGAACCGCACGGCCCACATTAGGCTTTACAATGAAATACAGGCATCGAAACTGCAACCTATTGATGATGCTTTGCAGTTTCAAGATCACCACAATTTTATCAGATCTATAAAACCAAAAAACGAGCGGCTCGATATTTACAATAACGGAGCTATCATGCAATCGCTCAAAAAAGACCCACGTGTGCTGGGTGTAGCACCCACAATCGTTGCCCAAGTATTTTACAATGTGGGTGTAGTCAATCTGACGGGCATCATCAATGGCATTGATGTGGAAGCCGAAAGCAAATTGTTCCTATTCAGCGATTATGTGATTGAAGGCAATTATTCGAGCCTAAAAAATATCCCCAACAGCATAATTTTAGGTAAGGGAGCCGCCACCACTATGCTGGCCGAAATCGGTGATATTATTCAAGTTACCAGTCCCAAAGGGCTGAGGGTTCAGCTCAAGGTCGTTGGCTTTTTTCAATCAGGCATTCGTGAACTAGATAAAGTGCAGAGCTACGCTTCCATTGCCACTACACAAAAAATATTGGGCGAATCCAACAACTATATCACCGACTTGCAAGTGAAACTTAAAAATATCGCACTGGCCCCTGCTATGGCCAAAGAATATGCCCGGCTGTACGGAACTGAAGCGCTAGATATAAAGACCGCCAATGCCCAATTTGAAACTGGAAGTAACGTACGTTCGATTATATCTTATGCGGTGGGTGTTACACTTTTGATTGTGGCAGGGTTTGGTATCTACAATATCCTCAACATGATGATTTATGAAAAAATGGACTCTATTGCCATCTTGAAGGCCACCGGTTTTTCGGGCAATGATGTGAATGCTATCTTCATTGGCATTGCGTTGAGCATAGGTGTATTTGGCGGAGGGCTCGGATTACTATTGGGATTTGTAGCTACCACTGGTATTCACCAAATCCCCTTTACCACCACTTCGTTGCCTACGATTAAAACCTATCCTGTGAGTTACAATCCATTTTTTTACCTGATTGGCGGGGTTTTTTCTTTGATCACTACTTATCTGGCAGGATATTTTCCATCACGCAAAGCAAGCAGAGTCGACCCTGTGGCGATAATCAGAGGCAAATAATATGGGAAATATCATTTTAGAGGCCAAGAACATCAGCAAATCTTTCCACGATCCCTTGACTGTGCAAGTGCTTAGCGATATCAACTTCACCATAGCAAAAGGCGAGTTTGTGTCTGTTATTGGCAAATCTGGCTGTGGCAAATCTACTTTGCTTTATATTCTTTCTACCATGGATACCGATTTTGAAGGCGAACTATTGATAGATAATGTAAGCATGAAGGATAAAAAAGAGGCAGAACTGGCCAAAGTGAGAAACGAAAAGATTGGATTTGTATTCCAATTCCACTATTTGCTCAATGAATTTTCTGTGCTACGCAATGTGATGCTGCCAGGCCTAAAGTTGGGTAAATATGCTGAAAAAGAAACCAAAGATCGGGCCATGGACAAGCTAAAAATATTGGGCATAGAAAGCGAAGCATCCAAAAGCCCCAATCAACTATCGGGCGGTCAAAAACAGAGGGTTGCCATAGCCCGTGCCCTCATCAACGACCCTTTACTAATCATGGGCGATGAACCCACAGGCAACCTGGACAAGAAAAACAGCGACATCGTATTTGATATTTTTAAAGAATTGGCTGAAAAATACCAACAATCGTTACTAATCGTAACCCACGACAACGAATTTGCGGCCCGTACCCACCGCATCATAGAAATGGAAGATGGCAGAATAATAAAGATGTAAATTTCCATTTTCCTCTACCCTAGTTTGTCTTGTTCTTTAAATTGAAGGTGCAGGTATTTTCCATTTGGAAAGCACTAAAACAAAATCAGTTTGTATGTAAAACCCAAAATCAGACCTTGCCATCAGATATTTATGCAGATGCTAAATAATGTTATTTTTTGTAATGGGGTAAAAACAGCAGCAAAATGATTGCCGACATATTGCAGCTCGACTTCAGCAAGCAATACACTTATGCCCACTACCTTACCCAGTGGTTCGATGAACGAGTAGAATTGATGAAAGGATATGTGCATAACCAGAGCCCTGCTCCAAGTAATAGGCATCAAAAAATTAACGTCAATCTAATTGGCCAAATCATGCATTTTCTTGAAAGGGCAAAAATGCCAAGTAAGGCACGCACCATTTGATGCACGTATTAGGCGTACAATTGATGACCAAGAAATCACCACAGGGCTACAACCAGATATTTGCATCATTTGCAACCCAAAATTGTTAGACGATAAGGGCTACAATCCCTGATATGATAATTGAGATATTATCGTTGGCAAACCAAATACATGACTTGGTTACTAAATTCAATTTATATAAAGAAGCTGGCGTAGGCGAATATTGGGTAATATTTCCTTACGCTCAAATAAGTGAAGTTTATCTGTTAAAAAAACGGCAAGTACAAATTGGACAAAAAGGATCTGGAAGGTGACGTATTGCTCGTGATGACGCTGAAAGGACTACAAACTAGTGTAAGAGATGTGTTTTTATGAGTAAAAGGCAGAAAAAAAGTTTTCGAAAGCTCGTCTTGAATTTGATTTGCCTAAAATACACCAAGAGTGCAAAGCAGTGATCGGTGCAGTCTTTTGATTTTAAACACAGTTCCACTCGCCTCACCATACCAACAAATCGATCTTAACAAAATCGTTTGATGCGCTAATGTAACAGACCAAATTAAAAAGCGGTGGTGGACACATACTTGACCAACAACCGCTTTGCAATTGGCAATAGGCTTTCATCTACAGGCATTTCGATTTTTGATTCCACCAAATAGGCACCCGGATTAGGTAGTTTTTTGAATCTCTTTATCAAATCTACCTTCATGTTTTCATACGTATTGGCCAAGCCTCTGCGCTGAGCTTCCAAAAACCGCGTATGCACCCCTCTGTATTTTTCCTGCACATTTTGAAAAATGGTGATTTGATATTCATATATCCTGGTCATTCTCGAATCGGCCTCCGACACGAACAAATAACCCTCATCGGGGCACAATGGTGAAAGACCAATCGGTGAAATCTGCATCTTGCTTTCGAAGGTTTCGTACAGATCTTTGCCATCGGCCAAACGAAGCTGTAGCTCAGGGATCGAGAATGAAATGATCGATTCTATTTCGTCCATCATTTCATCGTCCTCTACTATTTTTTCATATACCATTTGCAGCTTTTCAAAATCGGGCTGCGTGAGTCGCTCAGGAAAAGCATTTTTTATCCATTGCTTGTTCTCTTTCAGTATCATCAAATTTTGGTAATGAAAAATAAGATCAGACATTACTGGGTATAGCTTCTTTGCTTCGAAATTAGCCTTCACCTCTTGCAGATAGGCCAATAACACATATTTTTTATACTCAAAATCAATCAATCCCTCGGTGAGCCAGTTGTTGCTTAAAGTCTTCATGGTGTCAAAAGTTAAATGTGAGTACAGTGTTTCAAAGTCAATATGAAATGGATACTATAATTTAACCCTTAGTCAACAAATAGGCAAGAAACAGCAACACAAATATTTAATAATGAGAGAATGATAGCAAATATTCTTGGTAAAGTGCTGAATTTGGCCTCAAAAAGATTTAATCTTCAACTCAACCAAGCATTAACTCCATCTTTATCTTTTGCGGAAGTGCTGCTACCACCAGAGCGTACGAGTGGTCTACAAGTTGCCATAGTATTTTGGAATTGATGCCATTATAGGTTACAGTGTTCCAGTGTTTTTTGCTTTGATGGTAGCCAGAAACAACAAAATCATATCTCTCTCTTTGTTCGATTGCCATTTCGGGGTCGCATTTCACGTTGAACTGTAGATTTTCAACCGACACTGGGGCAAGGAGAAATATTTTACCTGCTACCTTAAACACCAAAGTTTCGTTCCCAAAGGGAAATTCTTCAGTAGTTGCCGCTTTGGCAAGGCAATATTCTCTAAGCGATTCAAGTGTCATGAGTATTTGCGTGCACAAAAGCCAACCAAAGCTATAAATATTTTCTCTTAATTGTTTTTTAAATTACCTCATTTTTTAACTACATTGACCAAATAATCGTTATAAATTTTATTCGATCTTTGCCCCGCAGGAATACCCTATAATTATGAAAAAAATGCTTCGCATCACCACTTTATTTTATGCTGTTTTGGGTTGCATACGCTTTGCAGCTGCTCAAACATTGATTGTCACAGCCGGTGGCCCCGTAAACTACACACTTACTTACCCTGCAACCCTTAACAATACCGTCCCACCGGGAATGCTGCTCACGTTTAGAGCCAATAGTAGCAACACTGGCGCAGTTACATTGAATTTAAACAGCTCGTCAAACATTACTGTCAAGAAAAATTTCGACCAAGATTTAACAGCCAATGATATAAAAACCAACAGCTTCGTTACGGTTATTTACGATGGTACCAATTGGCAAATGCTGAGTGTGAGTGCCACACCAGGTGGCAACGTTTCAGGCACAGGAGCCAGCGGTGGTGTCAACTTTTGGACCGGAGCCTCTACGCAAAGTACCGATGCTGCCAATTTCTTTTGGGATAATACTGGTAAAAGATTGGGAGTTGGGACAAATACACCTACTCAAGCCTTACAAGTGGCTGGAGGGAATATATTAACAGACAGGGCTTATATATCGTCACCACAGAGTATTGGTGCAGTTACTCCAGGTATTTTTAATACAGGAGCACTTGCCACATCTCAAATTACAATTACAGACAACTCCAATGCGGGAGCCAATGGCAACTTTACTTATGGAGCTACAGCCATAGAAGGTCAATATTTATGGATTACCAATGGCGATGCGCAAGATGTCAATTTTGCTAGTACTTCTCCTATTACCACTATTCCCTCACAAACAACCATGTGTTTTGTTTTTATTGGTGGATCGTTTAGAGCAGTGGAAGCAAATCCAGTTTCACCAATCAATCTAAAACCCACAGGTGCCTCAGCTGGTCAAACAGGTTCTATCAGATTACAAGAACTAGCAGTAAATGGAACAAATGGTATTGGATTAAGAGCCGCAGATAATTTGCTGTCTGACGTAATACTGACTTTACCCAACAATGCAGGCGCAAATGGACAATTTTTAAGGACAGATGGATCAGGAGGATTATCTTGGGTTAATGGTTCAGCACTTTCAGGCTCTGGTAGCTTTGGACAAGTAAACTTTTGGTCAGGAGGTAGTATTCAAAGTGGAAGTAATAATTTCTTTTGGGATAATACTAATAATAGATTGGGGATTGGTACAAATGCACCTACAGCTCCACTTCATGTTGTATCGGCTACTATCAACTCTATTTATGCCACTACATCCAGTACCTCTGCAAATTCTGCAGCTGTGAATGGAGAAAATACCGCTTTAACTGGGCAAAACAGTGGAGTAAGAGGTATTTCCCAGAGTGCAACTTTTCCATCGGCTGGTGTGAAGGGAGAGAGCTCTGGAGCAAATGGTTCTGGTGTGTTGGGTTTAGCCACTGCATTAACGGGTTATGGAGTATTTGGAGATTATACAGCAGCAGGTGGCGGAACAGGGGTTTTAGGTAGGGTACTCAGTGCAAGTGCTAATAATTCTTCAATAGGTGTACTGGGCATTAATTTTGGCAATGGTCTTGGTGTTTCATCTATAGTAGAAAATCCTACTGCTGCCGAACGAACATCTCTAGAGGTTATCACAACTCAAAATGGAACTGCAACCAATGGTTTGGGTACACGTATTGCTTTGAGTGTGGAAAATTCTGCAGGTTCTTCTTTACCTATTGGTTATATTACAGCAACTGCTACCAATGTAGCAAATGGGAATATGGCAGGTGATTTATCGTTTTCTACTTTTAATGCGAATATCGCCAACAAAAGAATGACCATAAAAGACAATGGCAATGTGGGAGTTGGTACCTCTACTCCTAATGCAAAATTAGACATAAGCGGTGGTGCAATAATGGTTAATGGCGGTTTAACCAATGCCTCTGCTAGACCGGCAATTACTAATACCAGAATATCGGGTGAAATAGCTGGTTATTCAACTTCTGGTCCAACTGCCGATGATGGATTTCTTCGCCTAAGTGCTGGAGGCGGTACTAATGTTATTAGCAAAACTTATATCGATTTAAGTGGCTTTAGTAATATACCTGATATGGATAAAAACATTGTTTTTGGAACTGCTGGAACAGAGAAAATGAGGATAGTTTCCAATGGTAACGTGGGAATAGGCACAGGTGTTTCAGTACCAGGTGCTAAATTAGATATAGGTGGCAATACAGCCAATACGCTACAAGCTATTTTTGCCAGAGGCGATGCAGACCCCAATTTTATACTTAGGGTTAAAAGCGGTACTGCTTCTCTTATCGCCAAATTTGGGTTAGAATATACTGTTCCAATTATTGATAATGCTTCTATTAATTTCTATAGAGGGGCTACCAATAATGATGGTTATATGGCTTTCAGTACATTTAATACAGACAGAGTCACTATTTTAAGTAACGGAAATGTGGGAATAGGCACTACCAATCCAATAAGAGATTTAACGGTAATTAATGATAACTCTAATACTTCTTGGATTACAGCAATTATAGGGGGTGATGGATCAAATAACGTAATAGTAATAGGTAACGATGCAGGTAGAGCGACCGTAGGAGCTCATACTTCTGATTTATTAGGTTGGGCACATTTATATTTAAACCCTAATGAAAACGGATTAGTACGCATTGGTAGTATTGATCCTCCAACTGCTGCACTGCATGTAACTGGGAATATCCTAGCTACTGGAACTATATCAAGTAGTTCGGATCTACGATATAAAAAGGATATTTCTAATTTATCAAATACATTATCCAAGCTAAAGAAATTGAATGGTGTGCATTATAAATGGCGCACAGAAGAATTTAAAAATATGGGTTTCGATTCAACACTCCAAA
>Ga0163144_10001184_pt1 | contig 61658 bp, 57 predicted proteins | sample OliLak19BULKMAT1_FD_123175 | JGI IMG/M metagenome (GOLD analysis project Ga0163144, IMG submission 123175) | Freshwater microbial mat bacterial communities from Lake Vanda, McMurdo Dry Valleys, Antarctica - Oligotrophic Lake LV.19.BULKMAT1 | ecosystem: Environmental > Aquatic > Freshwater >...
GTAACAGTCTTGCCGCCACGACCCTTTCTTTCAATACGAACTGAAGGTTTCAGAGGAATAGAGAATTTTTGCTTTTGACATATACAATCCTTAATTACTTGATTGCAATTAGGACACCGTTTCACAGGAATCGGATCAGTTGAATATACAACTTTATATGCACCATCATCGGAATCGTTATTTTTTCTATTATTATTTTTCACCTTATTATTCTTCAAGTGCAGCTCGCGCTTGGATTATCTGTGTGATTTCTCATCCTTGGAAAATAAGCTAATTGTTGCTGTACCATTTTACTAAAAATATCAAAAAGCCGATCGTAATCTTTGCTTTTTAAATCAAGACCATTCGCCAAAGCATTTAACCTTAATAGATGGCCCACAGATTCTATCGTACTTAAGTAATGATCTTTTGGTTGTTTTCGGATCATGTAATTTGAAGTTATTGGTGTTTTAAAAGTTATATGCTGAAACTGCTTAAGATAAGGGCTATGGTAAATAATTTTTTTGGCCTCATCCCAAGTTCCATCAACCACGATTACCGTGCTTTTTGTATCTAAAGGAATATTTTCGCAATCGATCGCATCTTTGCTTGGATAAAGAAGATAAGTTTTTTGTTCTTTAAGATCTACTGGAAGTTTATCCGCTGAAAACACAATACCGCGAATCCTTTTTGAGTTTGTAATTGATTTAGTCACAAGTTTGGCAGTTGAATAATATTTAAAACGCTCTGCAGGATGCTGCAAAATTAAAATATTACAATGAGCTTGAAAGGAAGTGATAAATTGACATAAGCAATGTGTAGCAGGTCTAAAGCATGCTAGGCAAAGTGGCCGTCCGCCGTTTGATATGTCTCCTGGTATGTCTCTCAATGTACCCGTTTAGAATTATTTACGACTATAGAAAGTGACAGAAATACAAAGCGATATAATTTACATTTTACAGAATCAGTATAATTCACTTTCTTATCTAAAGGCTAATGTCGTGAGTCACTCACTATGATTTTTTATCTATTTTATTAATCTTGTTGAGCTCAATACTGTATTGATTAGTGTAAGCATATTTCTGATTAAGATATTTTGGGAGGTCAACACAAGCCGAATAGTAATTATAAAACACTCTAATGTTTCAAGTGCTTAGCTAAAAAGAAAATTCAATCACAAAGCAACCGCTTGGAATCGTACTGGTCTTTTTTCAAGTTCAGTGCCAGCTTCAGTTCCTACTAATGGATTGACTTGGAATGTTGGTAATCCAGTGAATGTTCAAATTATGAATCTCGATTCTGCTGGCAATGCTTCGATAAATATTCCAGTCACTGCTGGAGACGTTGGCACGACAAGGTACTATCAATTAAAATTTAGAAACGGGACTGCTGGACTTGGTATTACGAATGCGATTGCAGTTACATTCTGCTAATAATATTTTCTCGGCGTGGCTTTCTTAACTGCAAAAGTAAGCAGATAAATATCGTAGCTGCGGCCATTATACCCCATTCAAAAATATATCCGAAATGTCGACCAGCTGGAATTACAGTATCAAAAACCGGAATTGGTAATTCATCTTGATTGTAAATCTTTTCTTGGAACTGATCCTTGCCAGGTAGAAAAAAAAGCTCTTCTCTTCCAGCCCTTGTTTCGAGCATGGTATTTTTCACTTCAGTCGAAGTTGGAATTGTGGATAATTCGGCACCACCCAAATTCATGATCTCAAGGAAAAATGGCAGAGGTTTATATGGAAGTTGTTTCGAGATGCCTTCGACATCTACTCTGATCCATGAATCTACCCAAGGTTTTTCTATTCCAGCTAAATCATCATAGGGACCCAAAAATTTAGGCATGTTTGTTTCTTTTACTAAGCCTACAAAATGAACCTCCTTGGGTCTTTGATATACTATACGGTCTTTTTGTTTTGATTTTTTAAGAGGCAAAAATCCACGATTTACTAATACATATTTATTTGAATCTTTGAGTTTTAAGGGAGTAATGACAAAAACTCCAGGATCTTCTTTATACTGTCTGTTGCGGACAACCATTTCGTTATTGAAATCATATTCGCCACTAACTTCAACTCGGCGATGAATAAAAGCCTCACCACCTTGACTATATAAATTAGAAATTTCCTCGATATTAGTAACGGACTTTGCTAAATTAGTTTCGAGTTTTTGAATATAATCATTTTTCCAATCAAATCTTTCCCATTGCCAATACGAAGCTCGAAGCATGAATGCTGAAAGTATCAATCCAGTAATGGTAATTTTTTTAGAGAAATAAAATTTCATAAGCTAAAAAATAATTCGTCTAGGTGAATAGATTAACTCTGTGTGTTACAATTATAGTAAGTCCAAAAAGAACTTTACTAAAGAAAATCTTTTTTTGGACATACGATCCCCGGAGGGATAATAAATAGTTATCTCAACTAAATGTTTTAAGTAAACCGAAGGTTTTCAACAGAAAAGTATTCGAAAATTACTTATTGGGATAACTATATAAACATTCAAAACCCTAAAGGGAAACTTTGCTAGTGATTTAAGTATGTTATACTTAGGTCGAATCGTTGCCATTGCTTACTCTAGCGAGTAGTCTCTGTATTCGATTTGCTAGCTTTTTGTACTCTCACTTTGGAGATATTGCGTGCTTCATATTTTAGGGATGGGATGTGCTCATCCTACCACAGTAATTGATAATAAGTTCCTTGAAGATCTTGGTACTGGGACTACTGCTAATTGGATTCGAGAGAAGATTGGCATCGAGAAGAGACTGTCTTCATTACCGCTTGATTATATTCGGGACACTAAAAATTCAGATCCTAGGGAAGCCCCTAAAGTTGCTCTTACAACTCCAACTGCTTTGGGAGTCGAGGCTGCACGAATTGCAATGCAGCGTGCCGGCATAACACCTGATCAAATTGGAATGGTAATTTGTAATGGATGCACTCCTTATCAAACGACACCTGGCGAATCACAAAGAATTGGAAAAGAGTTAGGTTTAAAAAATATTAAAGCTTTTGATGTTTTTACAGCTTGTCCTGCTTTTGCTCTTCATCTTGAGCTTTTAAATAATACCAAGGAAGAAACACTGCCTGATTATATTTTGGGTATTTCTACTGCCTGTCTAACCCATAAAGTTAATTATAGTGATAGGACAGATGGGGCCATTTGGGGCGATGGAGCAGCCGCATATGTTATTTCACCAAAAAAAGAAGGTAAACTAAAAGTGTTACAAGCCTCCTTTTCGGGGGATCCGACGCGATGTGATTCCGTTGTTGTTGATACATTTGGGTATTTCCATCAAGATGGCCGAGCCATCAGGAATTTTTCTGTACTTCAAACAGTAAAATTAATCCGCCAAGTTGAGAATCAATTTGAAATTGATTGGAATCGTGATTCTTTCATCGGACATCAAGCAAACTATACAATGTTGCAGCAAATTATTGGTAACCGCGAAATTCCCGAGCAGAATCATTGGCACAATGTGATTAATATTGGTAATCAGGCAGGAGCTAGTGCTCCAGCTGTACTTGCCACATATTGGGATAAGATTCGGCCTGGAAATAAAGTTATTGTTGCTGTTGTTGGAGCGGGCTTAAGTTGGGGAACTGTTGTTCTAGAGGGGAAGTAGTTTCTTAATTTGGAGTATCTTTGATGAGATCCTTCGTAGACATTACATATACTAAGTCCAAAAAGAACTTTCCTAAAGAAAATATTTTTTTGGACTTACGATCCCCCGGAGGGATGATAAATAGTTATCCCAACTAAATGTTTTAAGTAAACCGAAGGTTTTCAACAGAAAAGTATTCTCAAATTACTTTTTGGGATAACTATATAATTAAGCACAGGCGTGAATGAGGGGCGAAGAAGGATTCACAGCATCAGGACTTATGAAAACATCAATAAAACCAATCATTTTTATAGCTCTTGTCTTATTCCCGGCTTCCTTTTCAGCATTTTGCGAGGATTTTACAAAACTTGAGGAGCCAATGGCGGTTCCTGAACCAGAACTTTTTGAGAAAGATTTGTTGCCTCAACGTCCCACCTCTGTTGCAACTTCTCTTGCTTCAAAAGATAGTAAGCTCACCCCTTCAGAGACAGTAAATATTATTGCCGCAGATCTTAGAAAGGAGACTTTTAAGAAAGTAGAAAGTAAGATTAGCTTGGATCCTCTCGCTTTAGATAGAAAAAATCTTCAAAACCAAATTAAAGAACTCCAGAACAATATTGGAAAAAGGGAGGCCTTGTATAAAACTTATGAAGAGAGCCGTAAAGGTGGGGTTTCTTTAAAGATAAATGTTCCAAAATCAAAGAGAGGTAATAGCATATCCGCACTTTCATCTTATATTAAAGAAGCGAAATCACCAGGTCAATTAAGAATAATGCAGTTAGAAATCAACCAAATCTCTAAAAATATTAAAGAGGATTTGGCCCTGCTTACCCGTCTTATGAAAACATTAAGCCTTCAAAAAGTACCTTAGTAAAGTCTTGCGCAACATGCGGTAGATCATGTTGAATAGTGGCTTATATAAGATACTAATGTCTTGCAATAATTTGATTTTAATCGATTTATATAGAAGGAAAAACATGAAATTATTTTTTAGCTGCAATCTTATAATTGCTGCGTTAGTGGCAGTAGCTCCGGCGATAACTCGAGCCGATGATGTAAGTGAGTTTTATTTTCAGCAAGTTATTGAGAGGTATTTCGAGTATCCACAAAATGCTCGTACTTTCGGCATGGGTGGCAGCTCTGTTCAAACTTCTAGTGACAGTTCAAGCGTTCTTGGCAACCCTGCAGGACTTGGTTTCATGAAAGATGGTGAAGTTTCTGCCACCTACGGATATAATAAGGTCAGTGGTGATGAATTTCCAACAGGTGTTGATATAGAACAACAATCTGATTCTGGTTCTGGAATGATTGCCATCCCACTTATGCCTACCATAGATGGTTATCCTGATTATGGTAATTTTGGCTTGGCTTGGAATAAAATTGACTCTAATTGGAAGGATGATTCATTCGATACCATATCTGAACGTCAACAAGTAACAGCTGCCTATGCACATCAGATTTCAGAGACAACTAGTTTGGGATACAGCTTCGGTTGGACCGATGATAAATTTCAATCTAGAGCAATTTTCAATTATCCAATGAGGAAAGGGCTTAGACATACGATTGGTGCTCAATGGAAAGCTTCTGATACTTTAAGTTTTGGATCTTCTGCTTACTTTGGATATGGTGAGCATCGAGCACTTTATGGTCCAGGCATCACAGGAACTTCTGATACTGAAGAAGTTGGTTTTGATCTCGGTACTGCCTACCAAATGGAAAGAACACTTCTAACTGCATCTCTTGACTATCGCCACCTAAGTAGTGATGGGGAGGTTGTAGCTTCAATACCGGCAAATGTTGTGGGTGGCGATGAAAATGGCAATCTCTACAATGTAAGAATTGGTGCTGAGCATCCAATAAATGATTGGTTCGATGTTCGCGCTGGATACCGTTTTGCAGGATTAGCAAGTTATAATTATAACCGTGTTGAATTAAACGATCTTAATGGATCTGCAAATTATCATGCTGTATCGGCCGGCTTTGGATTTAATATTCCAACACATAATTCCTATATTCAAAGAGTTGATTTGGATTATGGTACTGAGTTTCGTAAAGCTGGAGATAATGACTGGCAGCATTTAGTCACACTCTCTATTCCTTTTGAGCTTTGCAGTAATTCATAATTAAGAAAAATTATTTAACCAAAGAGCACGGCCTTCGACTAACCTTCCTTGATCTGACTTCGGCGAGCTTAGTCGATTCGGGGGTTAGTCGAAGGCCGTCTCTTTTTTTCATCCCTCACGGTTGGATTTATAGCGAGTGAAATATTTAGAATACATGCGGTGGGATCGTAACTCCTATAGTGAATTTCAAAAGTCCTTGCCGAAAAGAATCCGCCTTCCTCTTCGACAAGCTCAGGGCTTCGGCGGATATAGTCTTTTCTAGAAGTTTTGCCTCATTTATTTCATTCGGCAAAGACTTTTGAAAAGTACTATATATGCCACTAACTATAGATATTATTAAATCATGTTGATAAATCACGAATACAATAATTAATCAGAATAAAGTGGCAGGCACTTCCACCTAAAACCATAAGATGCCAGATATCATGTGCTGATAAATGACCTTTCCAAATAGGAGGGTGATTTATAAGAAAAATAATAGCCCCTACAGTATAAAATATTCCGCCCCCAATTAACCAACTAAGAAGATTATTTGAAAGATTCATGCTAATAGGTTCGATAGCAAATAAAAATAACCAACCCATAGCAAGATAAATTATAACCTGACTGGCTTTTGATCTCTTACTTCCTTTAAAAACACTATAAACGCCGATTAATGCTAGTGACCATTCTATTCCCAACATCAACCAACCTTGAAAGCCTTTGATGACGAATAAACATATTGGAGTGTAGGTTCCAGCGATTAGTAAAAAAATTGCAGCGTAATCACACTTTTCAAAATGACAGGCAACATGTTCTTCGCAGTGCAGACCGTGAGTCAGAGTGCTTGCAAGAAACAATAAAATTAAACTACTTCCATATACAATGCTCGCAAAAAGAGCCTCTTGGTTATTACCCGAGGCAATTATAAGAATTACTAATCCTGCAATTGAAAGCAAAATACCAAAAAAATGAGAAATAGCTGGAAAAGGTTCTTTGAAATATTTTTGCATAATTAATGGTGGTAATTTTAAGCTAACTTTCTCATTATTTTAAGGTTTTGGAAAATCAAGTCATAAGTAATAGCTCTAAGTTATTGTTTTTTGCAGTAGAGTACTAAATACGATATGAAGTGCCATGTCTGCAATTTCAACTCAACATACTTTTGACTTAACAATCTCTGATCCTGGTCATGCTCTCTTCGTTGAATCAAGATTAAGGCTCTCGTATATAACAAATGAGCCCATAGAGAGATTTTTTGCCAAAATTTTAGCTTACGGCCTGAATTACTCTTCAGATATTGAGATAGTAAGTGATTCCTCAGATCAATTAGAACCTTTAATATTTCGCAAAGATTTAACTGGGCAGTATCTAAGTTGGATTGATATTGGCTGTCCTTCTCTTAAAAAATTAAGTAAACCAGCCCGTTCTCACCAAGACCCTCTGATTAAAATCTACTTTTATAGAGAAGGACACCTAGCAGAATTTTTAAGAGAATTTCGAGATTTTAAAAATGATATTTTAAATAAAATTCAAGCGTATCAACTTGATCCAAAATTTCTATCTACACTTGGATTAAGTCTTAAGAGATCCTCAAAGTTGAGCATGACCATAATTGAAGATGCACTATACGTTGAATTAGATGGTGTCAGTTTTGATACGATTATTCCTAGAGTTGATTTGATCGGCAATGCTGATAAGAAGCCGTTAACTGAATAAGTTAAACTACTGATTTTTTGTATTTTCTAATTCAGATCCTTGTTTTTATTCAGTTTTCTATTTTCAGAAGCTCTTCATACATCACAACTTATTGAAATTACTTAATAACATAGTGGTAATAGGCAGTTGAAGTTGCCTTGGTTTTAAAAGTTTTACTTTTTGGTTTTTTCCATGTCTCAACACATGGGTCCTGATCCTACAAGTAGGGATCCGACCCTCGGATTTCAAGAAAGCATTCTTGGCCTAGCTAAAGATCTAGGTGGAACAGCCCGCGTTATTCCTCGACAAGGTAGTAAGATTGATGGCGAAATAAATCCTCTGGATACTACTGCATTTGAAATTTCACATGGTCATACAAGGTTAATTTTAGAGATTGATAATCAAGATAGATTAATTTCAGTAAATTTATCAACGCAGGGCGAAACTGGTCCTTTGATTAGTCGAATATATCACTCCAATACGGACAATGTGATTACCCTTGCTGACGCACACGCTTTTACTACAAATACAATTCGACTTTTATTTGGAAATATAGATTCCGCTGTTAATTCAATTCAAAGTATAGTCGGTCCTGAAAACTTAAAAGTTCAATTTCCATTTAATGCTTCTCCAATTAGAGAACTTTATGGAAAGCTGATTTCAGTTTTTTGGGAGAATGCCTTAGTTCACCCTACTGAAAAAAAAGATGACCGTTTTGATGCTTATACTCGGACACGTTATTCAACTTCTACAGGACTAAATAAAGTTCTAGAAAAACTGGGAGATAATCCAGCTCTAATATTCTCAGACAAAGATAATATGGGAGTTTTAAATGATTTTGGGCTTAAAGAAGTAGGAGATTATCTTCTTAAATATGAGGCAGAAATGTTTAAAAGATATTTCGATATTAAAAAAGACGAAATGGGCAGTTGGGGAGGGGATGAGATTGTATATTTTACAAATGCTACACCAGAAAAGTTAAATACATTTAGAGAAATGTTAACTGAGATAAATAAAAGAAGAGATCAGATTTTTAGAGCGGAGAATCTACCCGGTGAATTAAAAGGTATTTCTGATATCCAAGGCAAGGTGTCTCAAGCCCATAAAGCAGCCGAGTTTAAGAAAATAAATATTGCATTAAGAACTGCTTGGAGAAGTCAGGCCAAAGGTGATATTAGTTCTGAGGCAATGGGTGAGTGGTTACTGAGTCGAATCGCGCCGCAAATTCGAGATGAGTGGCTAAATAAATGCTTTGGAATTAAAAATGAGGAAAATGCTTCTCTTAAAGATATTGCCGCATTAACAAGCCAACCTGCGGAATTTTTAGCCCATAATTTAAAAACATTTATTGCAGCCAGAATTCATAATGGATTAAGTCCAGGAAATATAGAGTTTCTAAAAGGAATAGCAGTTGAATTATTGACTCCGGCAGAGAAAGCCAAAGATTCTACAAGACTTATGGGCACTTCCTATAGTGCCGTAAAACTTTCAGAAAATTTAAATCCGTATGGTTTATTAAGTGCCGTGGCAACTGGTGAAAAAGGTATTTATGATCGCAAGCTTGGTGTCCCAGTGGTTGATGGATTTTCACCAATGGTTAGCTCGATGATTCCAAGAAAGTCTGAACGATTCGAAATTCAAGAATTAACACATCAAGTCATGGCTTATGATAATCTGATGAGAATCTACAATGAGCAGACACTTTCTAGTTATGAAAAAGATTCTATCATGGCTCAAGTATTTAGTATCATGTGCTTAGATCCTGGTAGCAAGGATGTCTTAAGGTTACAAAGAATTTCTGATTATCCATGTCGTCCAATCTTAGGAATGGAAACAAGTGCTTACTATTCTTATTTTGGATTCCACATTAAAGCTGGTGGGGCATTCAATAAAGGAGAAGGAATGCCATATCTAAATAAAGTTTTTTCTGATTGTTTGGAGCGTTTAGAAACTTCAATGCCGGATGATTCGCCTAAACCACAAATTAAGCTAAGAGAAGGTGGGGCTACTGGTGGAATGTACTTGGAAGGTTCTTATAAATTATCCCAAGACCAGAAAGACTCCATACAAGCCATACTAACTCAAATAGTTCAGGATAAGATTACTCCGTATATTGAAATAGATTTTTACGAAAAACAATCCATGCGACTTTGGTTGACCCAAGACTCTTTTTACACTGATTATCGTGATAAGCTTCAACAACCTGAGGAATTAGGTAAAGTGGAAATTATTTCTAGAAGAGGAAAGATCGATGGTAATCAAAAATTTATGCAGGCCCATGCAGCGATTATGGAATGGCAGCTTTAGTTGTATTCTTTCTTTTAAGGGCCTGTTGCAAAACTCTCTCCTACTTCGAAAAACGATCTTTGGCCTGCGACATCGTCAGTCTTCGAGAGAAAAGCCTCAACATATCCAGAGCATATGCTTCCGGTTTTCCCTCTCGACTTCCTTGTCTCGGCTCAAATCTCACTTTTCTCGTTACGGAGATAGTTTTGCAACAGGCCCTTTATCTAATATTGAACCCATAATGCCCAAAACTAGATAAACAACTAACATCACTTCACTATCTCCAAAGTTATACTCAACTAAACCGGCTGCTTGCCAAGAAACAAGTGAGAGCATAATCGAGTATAAAAGAAAAGATTCCGGAAAAGGCAGATCGGTTTTCGTACCGGCTTTAATTAAAGAAAAAATCCACCAAATAAAGATCAAAAAACCTAGCCAGCCAGTTTCTACCAAGATATTTAAGAAATTATTATGAAAATGTTTATGCATTACAGGAATTTCAGGATCAAATTTTTGTAATATTGAACTATTATTAAAGCCTATACCAAGTGGATATTTAGCTGCCATTTCAAGGCCAATTTGCCACATAATGCTTCGCCCACCGGCAATAAAAAAATCATTATATGATTCTTTTAAGCGATCGTGGATAGGAGTAATCGCAAAGATAGTAGTCACAATTAGAGCTATCGCAGGTAGCACAAGTTTTCGATAGTATTTTGCTAACAATAGAATTGCTGCAAAGCAAACCCCAAACCATGGACCACGCTTTAAGTTAATCAAAAGTGCTGAAAAAAGAAGTGGTAATATAATAGTTGTAAGAATGATTTGAATCTTCTGATTGCGATCCTTGAATGCTAAAAACACTGAATATGACACAGAAAGAAGTAGAACAAAGAAAGATAACAAAAATAAGATGTTTGCAATCTGTTTACCAAAAAAACTTATGAAGCAAAATAAACTTGTATTAAGAACAGCTCCGATTGGAATAAATTTTGAGATCTTTGGATCGTCTTCTTTACAAAATAAATACAAAGATAGTCCTGCTGCTACGACTACTGTCAGAGCGAGTTGACCAGATTCCGTAACAGCCCCTAAGAAAATCTGTGAATAATTCTTTGGCAAAAATCCTTCAATCACCGTATGAAAAGAAGCTATCGATTGTCCTACAAGAATGGCGAACAAAAGTAAGATTGGATTTGTTGCTTTACCTACATCAAAGAAAATTCCAATGGTCATTAAAAACCCAATCAATCTTAAGAGCCTAATAGTACTTTCTTGCCAATCTAGGCCGAAGGGAGCGGAAAATAAGGAAGCTAAGATCCATAAAAAAAGAGGAGCAACTATTACGGCTGGAAACGAAGTTACAATTGATTCTTTATTTTTGAATTTTTGCCAAAGCCAATAACAAATTGTCGGAATTAGTATTACGTAAGTTGCTGAAAGTTTAAGCGGAATTAAGAAGGCACATAAAAGTGTAGCTCTATAGAATTGAGTATTGGTAGCATTTTTTGATACTTCGTTCATTTATCAGTTTTCTGGGTTTTCGATTCAATCAATTCAGGGTAATTTAAGCCCAATTGATTTAAAACGAAAGTATCAGTATGCGACAAATAGTAGGAACAGTAATTTTTATAGTATTTTACTCTCTATCTAATAAAGGCCAATGCCTTGAGTTAGCTGCCCCTGATGAACTTGCTGTAGATATGACCTATGCAGATGTTCTAGGAAAAAAAGGTGCTCCAAAGGAAAAGATTTCGATGGAAGCAAAAAGAAGAGATCTTTGGATCTATGATAAGTTTTCTGTTGTTTTCAAAGAAGGTAAGGTTTTACAGATTACTGATAATTATTCAGAGGAAGAGCTCAAACTTTCAGTTAAAAAAGATGAAAAAATCAAAGTTATACCTGAAAAAACTGGTCATGATCCAGAAGAAGTAGATAAAATATTCAAAGATTTAGTTGGAGATAAATAACCTTCAAATGCTTAATCTATAGTTATCCCAATAGGTAATTTCAGAGTACTTTTCTGTTGAAAACCTTCGGTTTACTTAAAACATTAAGTTGGACTTATCTATAAGTCTTCATCTTCTTCAGCCTGTGCTTCATCTAATCCCTTCTTAGCGAAGTCTTTTAAGAATTGAGGATATTTATTGTTTGTAGAAGCAGCTGTTAAAAATCCTACTACACCATCTTCAGTAATTACGTGATCAATGGCATCTTTTAAAAGTTCTTGGCCCTTAGCCTCATCTTTTTCTGATGCTAAAGAATCAAAGACGACAGTTAGCCCAGATAAGCCTGAATTGACTAAAGCTTTAATTGCTAAGTCAGCATGAGCTGCTCTTTTAATTACTATGTCTTGTAAGAAAGGCATGGCTTCTTCATCAGGAACCATTTCACCTAGTCCGATGCCCAAAGAATAGTAATCATGGTTTTTTCCAGAGCCATCAATCATGTCCTTGTACAGTGTTTCTGCTGCCAATCGACTACCTTGATTTGAAATGGCGGAAACCGCACTTTCTCTCATTAGTTCATTACTACTATCTACATATTTGGATAAATAATCGACCATTTCATTTCCGCCAACCGCTAATTCTAAAGATTCTCCAAACATGTCTCTATCATCATTGCTTTTTGATTCTTCAAGACCTTTTACTAGAATTTTGATATTATCGAGTTTTCCAGAAACTGCTAAAAGTTCCCCATAATAGCTTTTCTCATCAATGTTGATTGAGGTGTCATTAATTAACTTCGATACTTCAGTGTAAAAGTTATCGCACCAAGAGCAGTCACCAAGCTGCACGAATTCTTCAAGAACAAAATCATCATAATCAACAGCTCCTTTTTTAATGGCTGTTAAAGCTTCTTCTGCCGATTTGTACTTCTGTCCAGCTGGAATTACTTGAGCATCTTCATCAGAGAGATTTCTCTCTGTACCGGGTATATTACCAGCTGCATTTTTTTGCTGTGTTAGCTCTGCTTCTGTGACGCTTTTTTCCGCACTGTCCATGGATTGAGAGGAATTCTTAGAATTATCCGTCATAGGTATTGGAGCACCATTGGAAGATGATTTTTCTTTGTTATAGAACCAAGCTCCTACTAAAAGCCCCAATATGACCAGTCCGAGTACTATTTTGCTTTTCATACTATTTTCTTATTAGTTTCAAATGGTTAACAAAGATCCTTGTATTCTCTTTTAGATATTCCTGCTAAACTATAAAAGAATACATAATGTAAAGTAAGAGCGCATTATTTATTCAAAAATAAATTCAAGGCAATGACTAAATAGCTATAGATTAAGATACTTGGGGTCCCCAGTGAGCGATATAATCGAGAATAAACTATTATCAACTAAGGCATATCAATTGTTCCGAGTCGAGCTTTTAAAGCATCTAAACTCCTTTGAGGATCACATTTCTAAAGCTACGGCTGGAAATACCTCAGAGTACAAAAGACTCTCTGCAAGTTTTCATACTATTCGCGGTGGGTCTGGTTTTTTTGGATTAGATAAGATTGCAGAGATATCCGGAAAACTGGAAGAACTGCTTGGAGATGACAACTTTGATTTTTCAGAAGATTTTGAAAAAGCAAAAGAACTTTTCAAAATTTTGAAAGAAGAATCTAAAAAGGTTTTAGAAGGTTAGTTAAACATGCCTGATATTTTAATTATTGGAACATCAGAGAAAGAGGTTAGCTCTTTTACTAGTACTGCAAAATCAGAAGGTTTCAGAGTTAAGCTGACTTCAGATGTTAGCGCAGCCTCGACTCTTATACTATCGAGACCTTTTGATCTTGTGTTGGTGGCCGATTCTTTTGGCGAAAAAGCAGTCGAAGACATTTCTAACGCACTTTGGACTTGTAACAATAACGGACAATGCGTCGTATATTGTCTAGACATTGTAGATTCGATTGATGTATCGAAAAAACGATGGTCATTGGGAATTTTAGGAGTTGAGCTTTTCGCAGGCCGAGATGTTAACGATCAAGTTATCGATCTCATAAAAAAAATCTCTCAAAGAAAGCAGCGCTCTGGAGCAAGGTTCAGAGTTTTAGTTGTCGAAGATTTGCCATCGCCACGCGATATAATCTGCTCTTTTATTGAACATATTGAGTATGCTTTTGTAAAAGGTGTGCCTTCCGGAAAAGAAGCCCTGTTAGAATTAACAAACAATCCAGCGGAATATTCCTGTGTAATAACCGATGTTAGTATGCCAGGTATGACTGGTTTTGAATTAACTGAAGCTATCAGAGCAGATGAAAAGTTAAAACATCTTCCTGTCATCGTGCTGACAGCTTACGGTACACCAGATATTTTAATGAAATGTCTAAAGGCTGGAGCCAGCGGATTCTTGGTCAAGCCCCCATCCAAAGCCCATCTTTCAAGAGAACTAAGTCGTGCCAAGAGAATTATTTTTAATAGTTCAGATCCAAGATTGATTCAGACTGCTGATATTGAAGTTGTACAAGAGCTTTTGGAAGATAAGGGATATCTATAGTGCCGCAACAAATAAGGTATTCGAAATGAAATCACCCTTCTTTGATAGACTAAAGGAAAAGGTAATTGTTTTTGATGGTGCGATGGGCACCAGTATCCAAGCCTATAATCTTTCTGCAGATGATTTTGACGGCCTCGATGGTTGCAATGAATATCTTTGTATTACTCGACCAGATATCGTTAAAGAGATCCATTCTTCTTTCTTTGAAGTTGGTTGCGATATCGTTGAAACTAACTCATTTGGTTCCTCTCAAATTGTTTTAGCAGAATATAATATTGGCCAGATGGCCTATGAGGTTTCGAAGAAATCAGCAGAAATTGCTAGGGAAGTTGCCAATAGTTTCAACACCCCATCTTGGCCCAGATTCGTCTCTGGATCGGTCGGTCCTACAACAAAACTATTAACTCTTCGGCACGCTACTTTTGATGCCATGTACGAAGCATATTTGCCGAATATGCAAGGTTTGATTGAAGGTGGTGTCGATCTAATTCAAATTGAAACTTGCCAAGATGTTTTACAATTAAAATGCGCTGTCATTGCTGCCAGAGCTGCAATGAGAAAACTTGGTCGAGAAATACCGATCTGTGTGCAAATCACAATTGAAACAAATGGCACAATGTTAATTGGAACCGAAGTTCAGACAGCTTTGGTAGTTGGCGAGACTATGCCAATTGATATTTTCGGAATGAATTGTGCTACTGGTCCGGATTTAATGTCGGAAAATGTACGCTACTTGGGTACAACCTCATCTCGACCGATTTCCATTTTACCAAATGCTGGTTTGCCAAGAAATGAAAATGGCAAAGTAGTTTATGATCTAACTCCGGAAAGCTTAGCAGATTATCACGAAATATTTGTAAAAGATTATGGAATAAATTTAGTAGGTGGTTGTTGCGGAACGACTCCAGCTCACCTTAAAGAAGTTTATGATCGAGTTGGTGGACTCGCTCCCTTAAGACGGCCACATGATTTTTCTTCACATGTTTCCTCGATCTATTCCTCTGTTGCACTTGATCAAGATGTTGGTCCATTGATTGTTGGGGAACGCTGCAATGCTAACGGATCTAAGGTTTTCAAAGAGCTATTATTGAAAGAAGCCTGGGATGAAATCGTAGAGATGGGCCGTGAAGAGGTAGCTGAAGGTGCTCATGTTCTAGATATTTGCACAGCTTTTGTGGGTCGAAATGAAGCCAAGGACATGACTGAAGTGCTTTCGAGATTTGCCACCCAAGTTACAGCTCCAATCATGATCGATACGACACAACTCGACGTGATGGAAGCCGCATGTAAGCTTCTTGGTGGTAGATCGATGATCAACTCAATTAATCTTGAAGACGGAGAAGAAAAGTTTGATAAGATTTGTAAGATTGCAGTTGAGTATGGTGCCGCGCTAATTGCTTTGACAATAGATGAAGCTGGCATGGCAAAAACAGCTTCAGAAAAATTACGAATTGCTCTAAGGATGCATGATCTTTGTACTGAGAGACATAAGATTCCAGCGGATGCTCTTATTTACGATTCTCTGACATTTACAATTGCTTCCGGTGATGAAGATAGCAGAAAAGCTGGAATAGAAACTCTAGAAGGAATTCGACTCATTAAAAAACATGTACCTAAAGCTCGTACTATTTTAGGCGTATCAAATATCTCGTTTGGTCTAAAACCTTCAGCGCGCCAAATCTTAAATTCAGTTTTTTTGGCAGAAGCAAGAAAAGCTGGACTTGATTCATGTATAATTAATTCTAAAAAAATTATTCCAACCCATACGATTCCTGAAGATATTCTCAAGGTAGTTTTAGATCTTATCTACGACAGAAGGACTCCCGATTACGATCCGCTTTTTGTATTTATTGAAAAGACTCAAGGATCCAAGGAGAAAAAAACAGGCCTTGATAAAGAAGAAACAGGATCTCTTGAGGAGATACTACAGAACAGAATAATTAATGGTAAAAAAATTGGTATCGAGCCTTACTTAACAGAAGCTTTAAAAAAATACACTCCAGTACAGATTATCAATACGATTCTGTTAAAGGGAATGAAGACAGTCGGTGAGCTTTTTGGATCTGGTCAGATGCAGCTTCCTTTCGTACTTCAATCTGCGGAAACGATGAAACTTTCAGTGTCTTATTTAGAACCTTTTATGGAGAAAATTGAGGGTGTTCAGAAAGGCACGATGGTTATCGCGACTGTCAAAGGAGATGTTCACGATATAGGTAAAAACTTAGTTGATATTATTCTCACAAATAATGGCTATAAAGTAATTAACCTTGGAATTAAGCAGCCACTTGATAGCATTCTAGCTGCAGTAGATAAGTATAAACCTGATGTAGTAGGCATGTCGGGACTCTTAGTTAAATCCACTGTCGTAATGAAAGAAAATTTAGAGGAAATGACTAAGAAAGGATTTTCTGTTCCAGTTATATGTGGAGGTGCCGCACTAAATCGGGCTTACGTTGAAGTTGATCTTACTGAAAGTTACAAAACAGGATCAGTTTATTATGGTGCTGATGCATTTTCGGGCTTGCAGATAATGGACGAATTAACAGGTCAGGTTACTGAAAAAAAATTGACTGGAGTAAGGGAGGCACGCGGAGAGAGAAAAGGAGAGACCAGAGATGAACGAAATAAACGACTCGAAGATAAATATGCTGAATATGCTCCCTCCTCAATCACGCATTTACAAAAAATTCCAGAACCTCCATTTTGGGGAGCTAAGCATGTTTTCTCAAATGAAATTAATATGGCAGAGCTTTTCCCCTACATAAATAAAAAAGCTCTGTACGCAAATCAATGGATGTATCGGCGAGGTAAAAAAAGTTCTGTTGAGTATCGAGAATTTTTAAAAACCTATGTTGAGCCTAGATTTAATAGTTGGTGTGAAAAAGCACTCAATAATAAATGGCTAGAGCCAAAAGTTGCTTATGGTTATTTTCCCTGCCAAAGCGATAAGAATGATTTAATAATTTATGATAACGAAAAAAAGAATGAACGTTGCCGAATTTCTTTTCCGAGACAAGTTGCTGATAAACGTCGCTGCATCGCAGATTTCTTCCTACCTAAATCTTCAGGTCAATTTGATGTCATAGCTTTTCATGTTGTAACGATTGGACATAAGGCTTCCGAAGTTTGTAAGGCTATGTTTGAAAGAGATGAATATACTGACTATCTGCATTTTTACGGGCTTTCAGTTGAATCCGCTGAAGCATTAGCTGAGTTTTGGCACAGAAAAATTCGCCAAGAATTAGGCATTGCTGGACAAGATGGAGCTACGATTGATTTACTGTTTAGACAAACCTACCGAGGAGCCCGTTACAGCTTTGGCTACCCAGCATGCCCAAACCTAGAAGATCAAAAACATATCTTTAAACTTTTAGAACCTGAAAAATTGGGAGTTTCTCTGACTTCAGAATTTCAATTAGTTCCCGAGCAATCAACTTCTGCTTTAGTAGTCCATCATCCTGACGCTTATTATTATTCTGTGTAGTAGAGTTTCTTTCTGAAGTATATTTGGATAAATTATAAATGCTTATTTATTATCTCACTCTTAAAATTGGTTTATACTTTTCCCAATTAGCATAGGCCACAAATAGATTTGCAAAAACTAGAAATATTCCAACTGCCATACCAGAAGGATCAACAAAAGTATGAAATAAGAAAATATTAATAATGACTGGAGCAATTACAACCGTTGCAAGAGGTACAAAAAATCCAGTTACAAATGCAATTCCGCAAACTAACTCAGTAACTTTTATTAAAGTCATTAAATAGCCGGTAGCATTTATTCCATCCATGAATATCTTGACGTTGCCTGTCTGCTCAGGCTGAGGAATAAGTTTAAATAGGACTACAATCGATCCAAACAAGAATAAAAGTCCCATTAATGTTCGAACAATGATCACTGCTATTTTCATAGATGAGCCAATATTTTTTAAAAATAAAGATTGCCTTAATTTATGTAAAAACTAGACTTTTCTCTAGAGTAAATTTTATAAAGGTTAAATGATATATAGTGTTTTTCAAAAGTATTTGCCGAATCATAAGATATGGCAATGGAGACTAAGTTAAATCTTGTTTCTTGTTAACCTTACGGGTTAGCTAAGATTTTTGAAAATGAAAAACACTATTTATTATCCCTCCGGGGGATCGTAAGTCCAAAAAAAGATTTTCTTTAGAAAAGTTCTTTTTGGACTTACGATATCTGAGCTAAAATAAAATCTGGCTTATTACGATAATTTGTAAATTTCCAAATGTTAGAGTGAGGTTTCATATTTTTAAAAGCAAATGAACTTTACTCTGGTTTTAGCTCAATCACCTGCCCGGGTTGCGAGATGATATCCCCATGAATCGCAGCGATTGAAACATAAACTGTTCGATCAACTGGAATATCAGGTAATAGATATTTATATACAGCACCGAAGCGTGGGTCTTCAATTTTTTGAAGACTAGCAAGCGGAATCTCGACTTTTTGATCGAGCTTGTCCTTACTCCAACCAAAGTAAATCACATATTTTTCAACTGGCTCAGTTGGTACTTGCCAAAGAAGTTGTACTTCATCAGATGGTAATTTTGGAGGTTGGTTTTTAGGTAAAATATCAGAATTGTTTTTTAATGCATTTGGCTTTTCAATCTTGAATTCCTGAGCGGGAAATTCTGAAATTGAGGTTTTTATTTTAGGGTATTGAGGTAACGGCTCCTGGCTAGTCGAGCAGCCAAGTAGAGTAAGGGGTATGAGTATCGCAAGTAAAAGCCTCATACCGTTTAGAGTATGATACGTAACATAACGTAGCAATTAATCTTATTTTATTTCAACCTTTGACCTGAAGAGCAGCAGAAACTTAAAAACTGCGAATCTGAATTAAGTCATTCGCAATCTAATCATGAAAGTGTGTATGGTTTTATAAGGTTATACGATGGGGCAAAGTTCAAACGCAGAATCTATTCCAGTAATTAGACGCAATGAGGAAGTTTCAACGGAGCGTCGTTTAGGTCAGCTTCTATATAGACTTGAAAAGAAACTTGATGAGGATTCAGCTTCAAGTCTTAGTTACGATGACATTGCTTTTCAGTTAGCTGATCTTAAGGATCAAGTACAAGAAATGGCCCAAGAGCGCAGTAAGGGAGAAAATCTTTACTATTGGCTCCTTTTATTCTTAAGCTTTGTTTCAATATCTATGATGACCTATCTTTCTTCTTTTTTGGTCAATGCACTTAGATAGCTCAAGTAAGAGGGCGAACTACTTAGTAATCTTTAACTTTGGATTTGCCTTCATCTTCTTGGCAGCTGATTTGTGTCTTCCAATAAGATTTTTGTCGATTTTACGATGTCTACGAGCTTCAGTTATTTTTGTCTTTGATGGCATAAGATTTCCTGTATAAATTTGTAACTATGTAGCTTTAAACCTGAATTTCGCTTAAGAAAACTACTGCGAATCTTAAGAGAAACTCAGGTTTTTAGTTAACGTCAATAGTTCTGCTTCGCCAAGGCTTTGCAGAATCAATAAGTATAACAGACATTAAGTGCTATTAAACTATGCGGTGAAAAGTTAACAAAAACAAGGTTTTAAGTCAAACAGGCCAGTTCTTTTTCATTTTTAAAAATCATAACTAACCCGAAGGGTTAACAAGAAATAAGATTTAACTTAGTCTCCATTGCCATATCTTGTGATTCGGCAAAGACTTTTGAAAAACACTATATAAAAGTAAATCTATACGAGAGTTCACAACAAATGACGCAGGCACTTGCGTTCTTAGCTCTATTCTATTAATTCCTCATAGGTAACAATTCGTTTTCTTTACAATTATAACTTACCATATGATCGAAGTACTTGGCTTAACCAAATTGTATGGAGAAACAACAGTAGTTTCAGGCGTTAGTTTCTCTGCTGCAAAAGGTGATATCTTAGGATTCTTGGGACCCAATGGTGCAGGAAAAACTACCACCATGAGAATGCTGGTAACTTTTCTGCCACCAACTTCGGGTACTGCAAAAATAGCTGGATATGACATCTTAACTCAAGCAGAAGAAGTCAGAAAAAGGATCGGATACTTACCAGAAAATCCTCCTTTATACGGGGAAATGCGTGTTACTGAGTATCTCAAATTCATGGGTGAGATTAAAGGAGTGTCTAAGGATATTCTTCAATCCAGAATTGATGAAGTTATTGAGCTTTGTCGTTTAAGTGACGTAAGCAGGAAACTTTGTGGACATCTTTCGAAAGGTTTTAGACAAAGAGTTGGTTTAGCCCAAGCTATTATTCATAATCCAGAAGTTATAATTTTAGATGAGCCAACTAGTGGACTTGATCCAGTTCAGATCATTGAGATTCGAAAATTGATTTCGAGTTTATCTGAAAGCCACACAGTTATTCTAAGCACGCACATTTTGCCCGAGGTTACTGAAGTTTGTAATAAAGTAGTGATTATTGCTCAGGGCAGAGTGGTCTTAGAGAGTAGTCTTGCCGATATCGTTCGAGATCGTCCCCTTGAACAGGCATTTATGGCCTGTGTTACGGGCGAGCGAGTTGCTCACATCGGATAATTTTAATTTCTTTAAAGGGCAGAACAGATGCTTCAGTCAATCAAAAATATTTATTCGATTTTTAAAAGGGAGATGCTTTCATTTTTCGTCTCTCCAATTGCGTATATAGTTATTACAGGTTTTATTTTTCTTAGTGCTTATTTCTTTTATAACTTCGTGGCTTATTACGATCTCGTTTTGCAACAATATACTCAGATGCCATATCGAGCTGAACAAGGCGTGCCAGGTATGAATGAATTTGTTGTAGCTCGTTTCTACTATACTCTAATGGTGATTCTTGTTTTTATGATTCCAGTTTTAACAATGCGATTAATTGCGGAAGAGAAGCGCACTGGCACTTTCGAACTATTAGCAATCTCGCCTCTTAGTGTTACTGAAATTGTATTAGGGAAGTTTGCTGGTGTTTCCGCGATAGTCATCGTTATGTTGGTATCAGTTTTTTCATTCCCCTTGATTCTTTACACTCAGGCAACCTTAGAATTTTGGCCAATTCTAAGTGGGCTTTTTGGAATTATTTTATATGCCCTGTCTTTTGCTAGCATCGGCATGGCAATTTCTGCATTTACTGAAAACCAAGTCGTGGCTGCCATTGGCAGCATGGTAACATTGCTTCTTCTTTACATGATAAATTCACCAGCAGAGTCAGTAGGTGGAAATTTGGGAGAAGTTCTAAAGTATCTTTCTCCTGCTGAACAGGTTGTAAACTTACTTTTGGGCGTAGTTGAATCCAGCAGTATCATTTACTTTATTAGCTTGATTCTATTTGGAATTTTTCTTTCTCAAAGAGCCCTTGAAGCTCAAAGATGGCGTTAAGATTTTGCGTTAAGACTGTGAGATAAAAGTTATGTCGATGGAAAAGTGGATTAGATTTTTAGGACTAGTTGGACTTGTAGTTCTACTCTTTGGAATATTGGGTGGATTTTTTATAGGCCACGGACACCCCATTATGCTCTCGCATATGGTTCTGGGAATAATAATGATTGTGGTTTGGTTCGCTCTTTATGGATCAAAAAATATCGGCCAGACACAAGGCATGATTAAGGGCCGAAGCTCCCGCTTTGGTTTTAATGCAGTTCTCTATGGAGTTGTTTTTCTAGGCATACTTTCAGCAGTTAATTATCTGGGTAATAAAGATAAATACAATGTTAGATGGGATTTAACCGAAGAAGGTGTTTTTAGTCTTACAGATCAAACTCAGAAAGTTTTAAAAGATCTGAAAGAGCCACTTCAGATAATGTTGTTTAATGTCATGGGTGGTAAAGGAGCAGCTTTCGATACTGTAAAACTTTATTCTCATTACTCCGAGAAGGTCAAAGTTGAAATAATAGATCCAAATGCAAAGCCACAGCTCGTTGATAAGTATCAAATGAAGCAAGGTAATATTATTTACCTTAGTTATGGTGATGAAAAGCAGATTAAAGCTGAGAGTCGCCTTAATGAAATGACAGAAGAGGCGATCACAAATGCTATTGTAAAACTTACTCGTGGAGCAGCAAAGAAAGTTTACTATTTAGTTGGACATGGTGAGCCAGATCTAGCCGCAGATGATGCTAGAGGTCTTAAGTTTTTTGCTGAATCGGTTGCTGATGAGCATATAACTCTTGAGTCTTTGAATTTAGCCCAACTTGGTTCCGTGCCTACTGATGCTGCTGCCGTGATTGTGTTGGCACCGAAATCTCCTTTCTTTCCTGATGAAAAAAAATCTTTAATTGATTACGCTGATAAGGGTGGAAAATTATTTTTATTGAAGGATCCTGGCTACCCAACTACAACAACTGACGTTGCCGACATTGCTGCACACTATGGCATTAAGATTGGAGAGGATCTGGTTCTGGATACTGTGATGCGATTATTTGCAGGACCATCTTTGGGTGTTCAGTTTATGGCTTCTGATGTTGAGATGCATGCTATAACGCAAGGAATTGCTAACCGTGATAAACCCATATTTAACTTAGCTTCATCGGTAACTCCTGCGGATAAAAAGGAAGGTGCTACGTACACTGAGCTATTTAAATCTAGCGATAAAGGCTGGGCCGAGAGTGATATAAAAACTGTCTTTAGTGAAAATGAACCTCGCGTGGCCTTGGATGAGGCGGATGTTAAAGGTCCAATATCTTTGGCCATAGCTTATGAAAAAGAATTGAAATCAGAAAATAAAGATTCAATAGAAGGCGAAGCAGATAAACTAAGCACAAGAATCGTAGTAATTGGCGATACAGATTGGATTAGTAATTCTCTTTTTCCACAAAGCGTTCATAGGGATCTAGGTTTGAATACTATTAATTGGCTTATTGGAGAGGACAGTAATATTTCCATTAGACCTAAGAAGTTTAAAACTTCAATGGATCGATTACCTGCTGGGACATTTTATGTTCTGTTGGGTTCTGGATTTTTCGTTCCTGAGTTGATCATGATCATCGGATTGCTGGTATGGTGGAGACGAAAGGTAGCCTAATTTTTGTAAAATTAATTTAACAGACTCAATTATGAATCTTAAAAAGACTCTAATTTTTGCTGCATTTTTTTTAGCACTACTTGGCTATATTTTATACGTTGATAATCCAACTGAGAAAAAAGTTGAAGAAGCAAAGATTCTTTTTTCTGTTCATAAAAAAGAAGATCTATCTAGTATCAATGTAAAAAACTCAAAGTCAGAATTTCTTTTAATTAATAAAGACGGAGCATGGAAAATTAATCAAGCTGGTTTTAATGCAATTGATACTGGATCCGTTACTTCTCTTGAGACAGCACTCCTTGGGTTTAAGCCCGATAATACAATTTCTGAAGATGAAGTTGAAAAAGATTTAGGTATATATGGGCTTGCTAAGCCAGAGCTTAAAGTTTTGGTAAATTTTAAAGGCAAGGAAACTGAGATTCAGTTTGGTAAGAAAAATGAATTTACTAATAAAAGATATGCACGGACTGCCGATTCTGGAAAACTGTATTTAGTAGGAGAAGATTTATATCTTGCAGCAAATAAATCATCAGATGAGATTAGAGATAAAACCCCTCTTGAATTTAATGATAATCAATTAAAAAGCATTAGAGTTACATCAGGCAAGAAATCTTTTGAATTCGTTTCTGATACTAATGGAAAATGGACTGCTACTAAACCTTTAGCCGTGACACTAAGTGCTTCTTCGATAGCTGAATTAACTAAAAATATCCGAAATCTTAAAGCTGTAAAATTTTACGATCCAAAAGATGAAAATTCAGAGATAACCTTGAAAAGCTATGGACTTGATTCTCCAGTAGGCACGATAGATCTAATTTTTAAAGATGAGCTAAAAATTCTTCCAATAAAAGTCACCCTAGGAAATAAAAAGAAAGAGGATAAAGAATTCTTCTTTTCAGTTTCTGAAATAAAATCTGTGTTTGCATTAGAAGCAAACCCCGGGCCACTACTATTAAGAGATTTTGATAACTTTAGAGAGAAAAACTTATTTGCTTTTTCTTCTGATGATGTAATGGAGGCAAGGTTTGAAAATATATCTAAAGAAACTCCTTCTTTGATGCTCACTAAAACTCAAAGTCCGGAGGGGGCTAAGTGGAGTGTTGATGGAAAAGAAGCCGATGCAGTTTTTGCAGAAGGCCTGATAAAGGATCTCGCTGGACTGAGGGTAGAGTCCTTTCCTTCCAAGAATCTAGATTTTGGATTTACCACTCCAGTTTTAAAAGTAGTAGTAAAATTAGGAAGCGATCCTGAAAAACTAAGGACCCTTGTTGTGGGTAAGAAATGGCAAGAGGGTAAAGTTACTAAAGGTTATTTTGCAGGAGTTGGAGATTTAATAGAGCCATTTGTTATCAGTGAGGCCACTTTAAAGAGAATTACTCCCAAAAAAGAATCTTTAATCCAAGTTTCTAAAGTTTCCGATCAGGAACCACTAGACTCAAAACAATAGGAACCTACTCTTTAGCTAAAAAGATTCTAATGCTAGGATTTACAAGTATGCTCCTTTAATACTCGTGTTTTCATGTTTAGATTTCTTAAGAAGATTTTCAAATCATTTTTCTGGCTAATCTTTAGTCTACTTTCATTTGTAGCAGTTGGAGCTGCAATTTTTTTAGCTTGGGGATATTTTTATATTACCAGAGACCTGCCCCGTCTTGATGATATGAAGGACTATAAACCAGCCTCTGTTACCAGAGTCTTTGATAGCCAAAAAAATCTTATTGCAGAGTTTTTTATTGAGAGAAGATATCCAGTTAGTATTAAAGATATTCCTGAACAAATTAAAAGAGCTTTTATTTCCGCAGAAGATGCCTCATTTTACACACATCCGGGAATCGATCTAATTAGTATATTTAGAGCCATTGTAAAAAATATAGAATCAGGTCAAAGAAAACAGGGTGCTTCGACAATAACACAACAAGTTGTAAAAAAACTTCTTCTGACTCCTGAAAAAGCTTATGAAAGAAAAATTAAAGAGGCAATTCTTTCTTACAGACTAGAAAAGGCACTTACTAAAGATCAGATCTTAGAGATTTATTTAAATCAAATGTATTTTGGTAATGGTGCTTATGGCATTAAGGCAGCTGGTTTGGTTTATTTTCATAAAGAATTAAAAGATATCACAGTCTCAGAAGCCGCCATGTTAGCTGGGCTTTTAAAAGCACCATCAAGATATTCTCCAGTAACAAATTACGATCGTGCTAAGAAAAGACAACGCTATGTCCTACGCCAGATGTATGAGTCCGGATTTATAACAAAAGCTGATATGGATTCTGGAATCAAAGATGATTTACAAACATTTGTTGTAAATAATGCTAGAATCCAAAAAGCACCCTATTTTAGTTCCGAAGTAAAAAGAGTACTGATCAATTATTTTGGAAGTGAAAAGGAAGTTGATACAGGAGGCTACGAAGTTTATACGGCACTCGATCAGAGCGCGGAAAAAATGGCTACAAAAGCTTTGCAGGACGGCCTAAGAGAGGTTGATAAACGCAGGGGATGGCGCGGTGCAAAAGGTTATGTGCAAGAAGCTGAGCGCGGGAAATATATAGAAAATTTACAGAGACTATCGGGAGATAGTAAGGTTAGTGAGGATGTTACTCCTGCCCTGGTAACGAGAGTTTTTAAAACTAAAAACTCGGTTGAGGTGACTACAGGATCAAGAATTGAAACTATTACAATTAGTCCTAATTCTTGGATGAGAAAAAAACTAACCGAAGATGATCATACTGTCTATACCAATCCAGTTCTCGAACTTGTTCCAGGCAATGTAGTAGAGGTGTCCTGGAAATTAGGAGATTTAATTAATCCTGATGACGATACTCTTGTCTTTGATCAGACTCCAGAAATTGAAGGTGGAGTTGTGCTGTTGGATCCTTATACTGGCAAAGTTCCAGTAGTTGTTGGAGGGTATGATTTTAATCAAAGTCAATTTAATCGAATAACTCAATCCTTGCGACAACCAGGATCTTCCTTTAAGCCAGTTTTGTATTTAGCGGCCATCGATGGTTTTGGATATACTCCAACAACAATTGTTTATGATGAACCAAGAACTTTTCGAATTGGTGATGAGGTTTGGTCTCCAGGAAATTTTGATGATAAGTTTTTAGGTGCGATCACATTACGCAATGCCTTAGAAAAATCTCGCAATCTCGCATCTGCCGATATAATTTCACGAATAGGAATTGATGCAGTTATTAATTACGCTAGAAAATTAGGCATAAATTCAGATCTAGGGCGCAATCCTTCATTAGCTCTTGGTAGTAGCGAAGTAACTCCTCTTGAGATGGCTCGTGCATATGGAGTTTTGGCTGCTCGTGGGGTGTTGGTTGATTCAGTTTTTGTTACAAATATTAAAGATAGAACAGGAAAGGAAATTTTTAATTTTAAAGACAATCTACTTACAAATGGAAAGCAGGTTGTTGATGAGAATAGTGCTTTTGTCCTAACAAATATTTTAAAAGGTGTTGTTGAAAGAGGCACTGGAACTAAGGTTAAGCCAATTGCTCGTCCAGTTGCTGGTAAAACCGGAACATCGAATGAACATATGGATGCTTGGTTTATCGGTTTTACGCCTGAATGGGTTTGTGTTGTTTGGGTTGGGTTCGATCTTAAGAAAGATATTGGTGACAAAGAAACAGGAGGCAAGATTTCAGCTCCAATTTTTCTTAATTTTATGAAGCCATTCCTAGAACATAGAGATAACATTGGACTTGAAAAACTTATTGAGGATAGTAAGCAAGAAGCTGAGAGATTGGGAATTGAACCAGAAGAAATTTTAAAGCCAGAGCCAGCAGATTTTAGTGTGCCCTCTGGAGTGGATCCATATTGGGTAGATAGAAGTTCTGGTTTGATTAGCTGTGCAAATTGCGATGGTGCAATACTTGAATATTTTAAAAAAGGTACCCAACCAAAGCGAACTGTTGAGATGAAGGAAGATGCCCAGAGTTATCTTGAGTCTGGAGATCTGTAATATTATAGCAAGTGATGGAAAGGCGAAGTAATATTTTTAAATTCTGGATAGAATTTACAACTTCACTTTCTTGACTAAAGGCTTATTTATTTAGGCACTCAGAATCGTGTGCAATAAGACTAGTGAAGGCCAATAAACCTATCTTGAAGGTGATTTTTTATTCCTACGACAAAATCTTTAGAAGGGATTTCTTTTTCAAGTTTTAGAGCATTAAAAAACTCCTTACAAATTTCATTTGTAGTAAAAACATGTAGAGATGCCCATTGAGCGAAGATATATTTTTTTGATGTTGTGCGTGGAGGTGCATAATCTAAAAATCCATCTTCATAAACAGTCACATTTTGAAACATGCTTCCGAATTCTATTTGGCTTCCTGTTAGGAAACCTGAGGCAATCAGTCTTTCGAGAGGAGTCATTAGATAATGTTTTCCGAATCGTGAGCAGGTCATGTCGTCGGCAAGTCTAATAATCTTTTCTACTTTTAAATTTGGAGAAAGGTATGGTTGGCCATGTGAATTGGCTCGCAAGAGAGTGTTTAGACCTTCTGGTCCGGCAATCATTCCAGCATAGATGGCTTGTTTAATGCCAAGAGGTGAAATTTTTGCTTTTTGAAGATGCTTCTCCATTACTTTTAAATATCTAGAAGCAGGGGCTTTGAGTTTTCCTGATCTAATAGCTCTGTATTCAAGAATTTCTATTACTTTGTCAGCATCATGCATGGGTGCAAGTAAGATTGCCTGATCATGTTCACTTTGATTAATGAAGTTGGCTTTTAGGAGCTCCGAGGCCAATATTTTTGCAACAGCTCCCACGGCCATAACGTGATGGTAGATGTTAGAGAAATCTTCAGTTTCAATTTCATTGCTAAAGGGGTTTAGGACCTCTGATTTTGTAGGTCGGATGAATGCATGGTGTAGTATTTTCAAAGTCTCAGAGAACTTGTGGTTGTAGAAGTGCTCAGATTCTGAAGTATCAAAAGTGAGTGAAATGTTTAAAAGTTTCTCTCTAAGAGAATCGCAAATTGGAGGTAGAGCTGGAATACTAAGGGGCAAAGTTGTGACCTTAGCTCTGAAAGTTAACTCAAGTTGGAGATCATTGCCGTGAATACTAAGAACCTCTGCCATAGCAAAATCTATAAAAACCTTAAGGGGTTATAATGTTGTTACTTTCAATTAACCTTAAGTGATTTATGGAATCAATAGGAATATCGACAGTTTAGGTAGAATATTAATAAAACGAGGCTATAATTTATTACAATACAAGTTCTCAGAGAACTTGTGGTTTAAGAAATCAGATAAGCGATACTCACTCCATCGAAAAGAATGGTTTAAGTCTACAGGAGCAGAAGTAAGATTACTTTGAGCCTATATACTCAAAGTTTAAGTAAGTGTCCTGATTTGAGACAGTCGAATATGCAGTCTCAAAGTTGTTGATTTGCCAATCAAAAAAATTTGAAAGAAAGAACTGTTCTTCTACAAGCCATTCAACCTCATTAGGAAATTGATCTTTGGCCTTTTCAAAAAAACAAATGAAACTTTGATCGATGCTACAAGGAATTGATCCAACCTTGAGGTATACTATGCCATTTTTACATCTTTCGAATAGATAAAATCCAGAACATAGAAATGCTACGGATATTTTAAGATCGAGTATGTCTCCTGGCTTAAATCCAAAATATTTTGTTATATCTTCCATAACTTTTCATAGATTTTATCGTTACATCTATTTAATCGATATAAATTTGAAAAAGTTTCCTAATCTAAGTGAAGTTTTTTATTGAGATGCAAAGAATGTAGGCCGATAAGTTCCTTTCGGAAAAGAAATGTTTAGATCTCCTTTTCTAAAAAGAAACGAGGCTTCGGAGTGTTTTTGTTTAATTTCGAAATGCCAAGAAAGATATAAAGCTCTAGTTGAATTACAGCTAGTTAATACTATCGGACGAAAGGAATAACGAGTGCTTGTCTTGGTATTTTTAGGTCTTGAACCTATTCTAGAGTTTTTAAATATATTTTTATTTGCAATGCCAAGTCCTTGCTCCTTTCTTTGCCGCAGTAATTCCTGCTGTCTTTCTTCCAATTTGTTTCTCATTAGAATTGAATAGTCTTTTTGGCTTAGATCTTCATATCCAGGTAGTCGAGAAAATTTCAAAGTATATTCTTCCTTGAAATCATCGATGTTGATTTTACAGTTGTAGCGTTTTGCATCATTAAACCTTCCCCAGTTTATTAGAGAGAATTTTCTTTCGATTCCTGAAATTGCATCATAAAAAGAATTGTATCCTGAATAATCAGAAATATGGCGAGCCAACCCATCGTTCACGGCTTGTAGTGCTGTATAAAAGAAATAATTTTCAATATCAAGATCGAGCGGTAGTAGCTCCTCGGAATATCTTCTAGACCATAGATTACCACCTTCATATTCTGTTACATAAAGCTTAACATATTTTACAAATTGAGAATTGAAATCTCTCATGAATGATGATCTGTTATTATTTGGAAACCGACTCACTAAATGGTAATGATTGCCCACGATATTGAATGCAAATACTTCAGCTTCATATCTTGCTTGTAGTTTAGCTAAGTAAGAACATGCGGCTTCATGCAATCTTTTATTTTTTATAAACCAAAGTCTCGAGTTTCGAGTTCTTGTAGTAATTAAAGAGCATTTTTCATGCTCGATTCTTAGTCGATAAGCCATGTGATATTTTTTTTAATAAGCTTCTATTAATAGTTCGGACTATTTTTGCAAAAGTTGCTTAAAAATGATCACAAGTTCTCTGAGAATTTGTATTAAAGAATTTGTATTAAATAGAAAAACTAATAATTCCGTTGAATTGAACGAACAAAAACTTTTATATCAACAATTTTATCTTCCTCTCGTAGTTGCTCAACTAAATCCATTCCTTTTGTTACATGACCAAAGATTGTATATTGACCATCCATATGAACAGCATTGCTCAGCATAATGTAAAATTGTCTTGGATGTGAAAGTCTCTCAGGGTTCTCGGGATCAGGTATTCTTGCCATTCCTACCGCTCCTGGCTCGTGTTTAAATCCTGTAAATTCAGGTAGTAGAAAATAAGTTGGTTTGGCACTCTTTTTAGAATGTTCTCCGCCTTGAATTATGTAATTTGGTTCAAAATGGTTGAATATAGAACCCTTGTACAATCCTCTATCGGCCCTAAACTTCAAATTAGCAACATGCCAGGGAGCATCCTCTGGATGAAGTTGAATGTGAATTTCACCAAGTCGAGTGTAAATGATAGCCGTTTGAAGTTTCCTTATCTCGTCCTTTGATGGAAGCTCAAATGGAGGCTCGGTTGCTGCAATGGCCTCTTGAACATAAAGAATTAAAGATAATGCTAACGTTATTAGGCCCATAGATATACTCTATCCTTTCCAGTAATTGAATTTTCTGTAATATTTTCAATTGATATGAATAAGATGGCCGATTTTTTCGGCATAAGCAAAATCAGATACGCTTTTCCGTGCATAGCCATTCTTTTAGGCCTTGTGATAATCACAAAGTCTCAGGGAACTTGTGAAGATATTACCATACCTGCAGGAATAGACACAGTGCTAGTTCTAGATGCATCAGGAAGTATGAGGTTAACTGACCCCAATAAATTGCGAAATGATGGTGCAAAAGCATTTATTAACTCTCTTGGAGTCAATGATCGGATTGCGTTAGTAGAGTTTTCGGAGTCCGCCAAAGTCTTAAAAGGCCTTACACCTACCTCGGAGTCTCAGGGAACTCGGGATGATCTGTCTAAAGTGGGAGACTCTGGGGAGTATACCGATTTATTGGCAGGACTTACCAAAGCTCGTGAATTATTAAGAAGCGAAGGTAGAGCTAACTCACGGAAAGTTGTGGTGCTTTTTTCTGATGGCAAGATGGATCCACATCCAAATTCTGGAACCTCAGACTCTAAGATTGCAAAGCTTTTTACTGAAGAATTACCAAGTTTTAAATCTGATGGGATTGTAATTCATACACTTGCACTGAGTGATCAATCAGATAAAAGACTACTTTCTGACATTGCCACTTTTACTGGGGGAATTAGTAAGTTTTCTCCCACTGCTGAAGCTGTAGGACAAGCTTACCACGACATCTCTGAGACTTTGGGAACTCAACAAATTCAAACAGTTAGTGATCCGACTACAACTACTTCTCAGATACAAGGCGCTGTTTCACGAAATTTTCCAATTGCCGAGGGGATAGAGGAAGCTACTTTCTATGTTAATCGTGGAGCAAGTTCAGGAATTGTACTGACAGCACCCTCAGGTGCCTCTTTCGATAACTTAAAGTCAGCAGAAAACGCCAAGTGGCACCAAGGTGCAGACTTTGATGTAGTAACAATTTCTCGTCCAGAAGCCGGAGACTGGGTAGTTTCTGGAATTGAAACTAAGGAAAACTTTGCTACTGTATTAACAAATCTTAAACTTGTCGTTGATTGGCATGTCGATGAAGCCAATGTCGGTGAGCCCCTTTCGCTTGAGGCAAAATTTTTTGAATCACGCAAACCTGTAACATTGCCCCAGCTATCTAGTATCGTCACATATTCCTACAATATAGTTCCTACAGATAAAATTTCAGAGCCGGTACAAAAAGGAATACTGCATGACGATGGTCAAAATGGAGATTCAAAAACAAATGATGGAATTTTTTCTGCAGATGTTATTTTGGATGAACCAGGTGCCTACCGTTTAATTCTGACAGCACGAGGGCCAACTTTTATCCGTGAACAACAATCTTCCTTTAAAGTTAATCCGCGTCTTTTGGAGATTTCATTGCTTGAAAGTACAAAAGAGACAGAAAGCCCTGACAAGAAAGCCGCGCATGCAAAACATGACGAGCATGCAAAACATGACGAGCATGCAGCTGTTCACGGAGAGCATTCCGTCGCTTCAAATCCTAATGAAGAATTATTATTTTTAATAAAACTTAGTGATCAAGCCATTGCTGCTAAAGAAAAGGCGCTGAAGCTTAAGGTAACTAGCTCTGCAAATATCACTTATAACGTGCCCATTCCTACAGCAAAAATAGAGCGTTCAGAATATCGAGTTCCAGTTGATGTATTGCCAATGCCTGGTAAGTTTGAAATTCAGGCAATTTTTGGAGGAACACTAAAGGGACGCACGATAAGTGGAAAAAGTAATGTTTTAAATTATACCTATGAAGGAAAACATGAAGTTCTAGATGTTGAAGTTATTAAAACAAAGAAAAAAAATAAAATTGTTGAAGTGCCTGAAAATACCTCACCAATTGTTTGGATAGGATTGTTGACTTTCATAATTGCCATTGTTGGTTATCGCGCATTTACCAAACTTAAAACCTCACTTTCCGCGGTTGTCGTTACTCAAGAGACCTACGTACCCCCAGATGCCGCTATTAAGGCCATAAGTGAGATTAAAAATAAAGCTTCTCTGTCAGAAGTTAGTCTTGAGGATGGTGCATATAGTCCAAAGAAGCTTGATGAAATTTTATCTGCTTCTGCAATTACTGAAGCAGATTTTCAAAGTTTAGAAGAGTTGGCAATTTCAGAAATTCCCACTAAAATTGAGTCTCCTGTCAGTGAAGCCCCATCAATTCAAATAGATAATCCGGATCTGAATGCTTCGCCAGAAGCAGCGCTCAAAATAGATGTTGATACTCCAAAAACATCCTCTGAAGAGGTATCAAATATTACCCAGACTGAATCCATAGCAGTCGAGGGAACTCCAGCTCAAGTATTAACTCCAGCCCAAGTTTCTGAGAGTGTTGATAGTGAAGTGGATGAGGAGACAAAGAAGCTTCTTGAACAACTCAGTCAAAATATTGGAACCGACAAGGAGTAATATTATGGATTATATTCTTGTTGCTGTTATTGCCTTTATCGAAGCCGCATTAGTAGTTGGAGTCTTATTTTATCTTTCATCTCAGAGGAAAAGTTTTGCTCTTAAATCTGTTGAGGCACTAAAAAATCAACTTGATGAACGAGGGAAGTTATATTCTGAAATGGAATCCCAGCTTGCAGGAATGGCAAAAATTGAAGTCTTGGCATTTGGTATCAAACAATTAAGAATTCTACAGGAGCAGTTAAAATCAGAACAAGGTCGATTTACAATTACCCAAACTGAACTTGAAACAGTAGAGAGTCGACTAAGAGAACTTGAAGAAATTGAAAGAGAATTGGAAGCAAGTAACCTCGAGATTCAAGAAGAGCTAAATACCCTGCGTCAAAGAGAAGGAGAGCTTAGGAGTAAAAACGATCAGCTGAAAAATGAAATTAATAGTTCAATGAAGCATATCGAAGAATTGCTCGGCGAGATTGAGCTTTCTTCACAGGTGCTTGAACAAGTGAAACTTCTCAAAACACAACTTCTTGCCACTGAGGATAAGATTGAAAAGCTTTTAGTTCAAATTGAGGAAATGAACGTACAGTATCTTGAATTGAAAAAGCGTTATGATGCTCTTGATATTGAGTACGCACAGCTTTATGAAAAATTCTCTGACATTGAAAATCAAGCTAAGGCAAAGGCCTAATTCTTTAACTATCCTAAAGCATCTCTTGAGGATCGACATCAAATATTAATTTAATATTGCGATCTCTTAATTCGATACGCATTAAACTTTGCAGAACCAAGTTGATGGCAGAAGGACTCTCGCTTTTGATTAACAAGTGCCATCTCCAAAGACTTTTTAGTTTTTGAAGAGGTGCAGGAGCAGGCCCTAAAACGGTTACTTTCATTTGACGTTCATTAATTAGCCTAAGAGCTAACACTTTTAATCCTGCAAGAAAGGATAGAGGTAATTCTTCATTTTCGGAACTAGCAATGATTCTTAATAATCTAGAAAATGGTGGATAGCCCAACTGCTGTCGGTGCCCAAGTTCAATTTTAGCTAATCCTACATAATCTCGCTCAACTGTTTTTACTATGCTCGGATGCTCAGGCATTCTGGTTTGCAAGATAACTTTACCAGGTCTATCGCCGCGTCCGGCTCGTCCAGCAACTTGGGTTAAAAGCTGAAAAGCCCTCTCCGTAGCTCTAAAATCAGGCATGTGTATTCCAACATCACAGTCAATTACACCAACTACTGTTACGTTTGGCAGATCATGACCCTTCGCAATCATCTGAGTTCCAACTAATATTCCAGTTTTACCACTCCTGACGCGATCTAAAATAACTTTGTATGAATCGATATTACTAACAGTATCTCTATCAAGTCGATCAACAATAACATCAGGAAAAAGATCTCTGACTTCCTCGAATATCTTCTCAGTACCACCACCTCTTTTAATTAATGCCCCTGGCTTTTCTTGATCTGGACAAACGGAACAAAATTCAAATGGTGCAACATGAATTCCGCAGTAGTGACAAACAAGAGAATTTTTAAAGTTATGATATGTTAGGGTCACACTACAATTTGGGCACTGAACGGTTTCGCCACACTTGTCGCACTGAAGAAAGCTAGCAAATCCACGCCGATTATAAAGCAAGAAAACTTGTTCTCTCTTTACAACGGCATCTTCAATTGTCTTAAGTAACATTGGCGATATATTTTGCGATGCCATTTCCCAAGGCTTTAGCTGTCGAAGATCTACCACCTCAATTTTCAGTCCTGAATTAATTGCAAATTGTGAGTTCAGAGTAGATAAAGTAAATTTACTTGATCTAGCTTTATAGTAACTCTCTAAGGAGGGAGTTGCCGAACCGAGGACAACTGGGCAACATTTCAATTGGCCCATTAAAATTGCCATGTCCCTTGCGTTATATCTAAGGCCTTCAGATTGTTTGTATGAAGAATCATGCTCTTCATCCACAATTATTAATCCAATATTTTCGATTGGAGCAAAAATTGCAGATCGTGCGCCAATTGCAATTTTGCAGCGTTGATCTAGGAGTGCTTTCCAGGAATCCCATCTAATTCTTTTATTTAATCCACTATGCAGAGACGCAATATTATTACCAAGTCGGGCTTTGAATCTATCGATTAACTGAGGAGTTAATGCGATCTCAGGTACAACAATAATAACACCTTTTCCCTTTGCTAAAGCCTTGGCCGCGGCTTCGATGTAGACCTCAGTTTTACCACTACCGGTCACACCATGTAATAAAACAGTTTTAAAAATTCCCATCTCTTGGGCTTGATTTATTATATTTAGAGCAGTTTCTTGCTCGGGATTTAAACTAACTTCTCTTGCTGCCCAACTAGGACTGTTCTCCGATGAGACATAACTGTCACTTTGAACTTTTATATCAATTTCTATCGCTCCTAGCTCAGTTAATTTTTTTATAGCTGGGTTGCAATTTTTATGACTTCGTGAAATTTCAATGAGGCTTAAATTTCCACCAGCCTTTTTTATGTCAGCAAATATTTCTCGAGCTTTATTTCCTTTTAATAAAGCAGTATCGATCTCTTTAATAATGCGTGCACTTTTTACAGATTTTTCGGGAACTGTAGGTGGAATAGCAACGTCAATTACATTTGAAAGCGGAGAGCCGTAGTATTCAGAAACTTTCTTAAAAAAATCTAATTGAGAAGGGGCGAAGCAAAGTTCATAAAAGGAAGGATCGATTGATTTTATTTTATCTTTTTTGAGTTCCTCTATTCCAAGAAGATATTCTTGCTTATTTGGTTTTACAGGTTGATCTTTAAATGAGGAAACATTTGACTTTGAAACTACATAACCGAATGTTTTGCGATTCCCAAATGGGATCGTCACTCTGAAACCAACTGTGATAGCGCTACTTTCCTTTGGAACTCGGTAGCTGAATGGTTCAGGCAAGGGAGGTATTAATACATCAACAAAAGAAGTCATTTTCTACGATTTTAAACAGTCACTTATAAAATACTATAACCATATTTTAGTAAAAGGATCTCCCAATATCAGTATTTTTAGGGCAATTTGGTCAAAATTTTCACTGATTAGCTTTTCAACCAGCGTTTCTTCAATAAAGTCGAGACTATGTCCCTTGTTATAGCGTCTCAACAGTAGGTAATTGTAGATTAGAGCAATCATAATGGCATTCTTTAAAAAACAAAAAGATTTTTTAGCAATTGATATCGGTGCAAGTTCTATAAAATTGATGGAGCTTGATTGTCGAGGAGCTAAGCCATATTTACTGAACGCAAGTATTACGCCTCTTCCTGGCAACGTCTTTAGTAATAATCAGATATCAAAAAAAGAAATTGTTGCCGATAAAATTCGTACAGCCTTGGCTAATCATGATCGCAACGATATAAATATTGTTGTGGCAATGCCTGCACCGAGTGTTTTTACAAAGCGTGTATCAATGTCAAATATTGATGCAAAAGAACTTGCCGCAACTGTTCGCTTTGAAGCAGGAAGTTATATTCCCCAAGGCACAGATTCCGTTAAACTTGATTTTTGCATCACTAGTCGGAAACCAACTGGAGAAATTGAGGTTTTAGTTATCGCGGTAAAAAATGAAATTGTTGATAGTTTTCTTGAGACAATTAACATGGCTGGTTTTGATACTGGCATTGTGGATGTTGATTATTTAGCACTTCAAAACTCCTTTGAAGCTTGTTATCCAGAGATGTACGAAACTCCAACTTGTCTTGTTCACGTTGGTTCTAGATATAGTTTTATTAATATATGTAAGAGTGGCGTCTCGCTATTTTCTGGTAATATTTCTTTAGGTGGCATGAATATTACTCAAGAAATTGCTAAGACCATGGGCATCGATCCCAAAGATGCTGAAACTCTTAAGCTCGAGATGGAACAGGGAAAAGCCGCAGATGAAAAAATTGTTGCGATTGTTGATAAAACCCGCCGTTCTTTAGTCTCAGATTTAGATCGTCAAATTCGAATAATGTGGAACGCGAGCGGTGCGGAAGGCGAGCTTGCCCAAATTATGCTATCTGGTGGTGGTGCATTACTTCCCAATTTAGTAAGTGATCTTTCTTCGGCTTCTGGATTAAAATGCGAATTACTAGATCCCTTTAGATTCATCGAAGTAGGGGATGAATTCGATCGTGAATATATACAAAAGCTTTCGCCCTCAATGTCCATCGCGGCTGGAATGGCATTAAGACATTTTGGCGATAAACAGGAGTGCGGCAACGCCGCATAAGGTTTTAACTATGATTAAGCTTAACTTAATCGGTGATAAAGTTACATCTGATGTTGGTGGTAATTACCAATTAGCTCTCTATTTTCTTTCTGTTGTCTGTTTAATTTTTGGATTCTGGTGTGCGAATTCATTCTTGAAATACAATCTAGAACTAATTGTCCAAGAAGATAAATTGTTGCGTGCCCAATTAATGGAGTTAAAGAAAGTTACCAAGGAAGTTAGAGATTTAGAAAAGAAACGCGAAACATTAAAAAGCAAATTAGAAATCATAGACTCACTTAAGAATCGTAAGATTGGTCCAGTAAAAATGCTTGACGATTTAAATCTTTCGGTTCCCGAAAAGTCATGGATTGTGGAGATGCGAGATAAAGATTCCGTGCTGCGTATTGACGGAATGGCCTTAGATAATCAGACAATCGCTGATCTTATTAAGCAACTCGAAAAATCTAACTATTTTATCCGTGTTGACCTCTTGGAAGCTAGACAAGAAGAGTGGCAAGGAGTCAAGATGAAACGCTTTGCAATTTCTGCACAGATTAATTATGGCGGACCAACTTCAGTAAAAGAGGAGGGACCATCATGAACTCCTTTATCGCCGATATTGCTGCAAGACCATTGAAACAGAGACTGGCTATTTGGATTGGAACCCTTTTAGTAATTGGTTTTTTGCTTTGGGCAAACATGTATTCACCGAACTATGATGAGTATATCGATTCCTTAACAAAATTAGATTCACTAAAATCGGAGCTTTCTAAGGAAAAAAAGTTAGCCTTGAACCTTGAGAAATTTAAACAAGACGTTCGCGATCTAGATGTAAAACTGCAATTTGCAATTCAAGAACTACCCGATAAGAATGAAATACCGGAACTGCTATCTTCCGTATCAAGACTTGCCAAGGAATCTGGACTTGAAGTAAATCTTTTTAGAGTTAACGCCGAGAGACTTGATGAGTTTTATGCTCGAGTGCCTGTAGAGATTACAGTTTTCGGATCTTATCACCAGGTCGCCTCGTTTTTTGATGCAGTTGCCCATCTTCCAAGGATTGTTAATATTAGTCAGATAGAAATGTTGGAACCGAATCCTAATAATGGGGTTGCAAACATTCGTATAAACTGCATTGCAACAACCTTTCGTTATATTACCCCCGAAGAGCAGAATAATAGCGCGCAAGAGGGCTCTGATCGACCAAAGAGAAGATAGTTTCCAAACAATGTTCCGTAGCTTTAACCCAGTTAAAGCTACAAAAAAGCATCTTTCTACCCCATTCATCTACTTCAATGTAAATGAAGCGTTGACAAGTTACTTTAAGTAATTTTAATCAAGTAGTTGACTGTGGAAATTTTCGCGTCGCGAATTAATTCACACAGTTGTAAAAGTTGCTGTTCAGCTATTAGTGGCGTATGCAAAACAGGAAAGATCCTAGGTCGTTCTATTCAAATCATAATAATCAGTCTTTGGTTGCGTCTAGTTTGTTATTAAGGAGATGTTACATGAGTATCGCTGCGTCCGCGAAGCGGATTTGCTTACCATGTGTGGCCGTTCTGTCTTGTTGTGTTATCGGATGTTCTGCTCCGGTGTCTTCACCGCTTGCGGGCTCTCAAGATGAGATCGGACCATTGGTGTTGAATGATGCTGGGGAACCAGTTGATGCCATGGCATCAAGCGATGTCCAGGTCACGAATGAGAATGGCGAAGTGATTGCTTCCGCTGGCTCAGAAGTTACTGCTGTTGATGCGCCTACTGAAGATAATAACACTGCGACTGCCAGCGATATCAACGAATCCATACCGCTACATACGGATGAGAATGTTGCTAAGTCTGAAACAACTGAGGATGCTGAAAAGATATCTTCTGACATTTCACTTGAGCCAAAATTGACAGGACTGGCACTTGAAGAGATTACTCCAGGTCAAAATAGAGTTGTAGCCACTGTCTCTTCGGCGGGAACCTATACAGTTCGCAGAACTGCTCCTTCTGAGCATGTTGTGACTTTAGAAGATGCCACAATTGATAGATCCGCAATGGGAACTCTTGTGTCTCCTCCACAGAGCGGACTTATTCGTTCAGTTAGACCCGTACAAGATGGAAAAAATGTTCTTTTGAGAGTTTTTTCTCGTCCAGATACGCAAGTTATTGCTAATGCTGCTGGTGGAAAAATAATAATATCAGCCTCCGTAAATGGCTCCTCTGGTCCATACGCACAATTATCAGATGAGGAAGCTGCGACTTCGAAGCCAGTAGATCCTACAGTTACTACGGAAGTTCTCGATGGAAATGTAGCTCCAGTTGCTGCAAATCCTTCTGTTGATAATGCTGAAGTTAAAGATGCGACTGAAACAACTGCCGCAGTAGAGGAAGTCCCTGCAGAAAGCGATATCTCTACATTACTTGAAGGAGAGCCAAAATATACAGGACGTTTGATATCTCTTGATTTACAAGACACCGATATCGATAATGCATTAAGAATTATTGCTGAAGTTTCAAATCTTAACATTATTACGAGTGATAATGTTTCAGGAAAAGTTACCTTACGTCTTGTTGATGTACCTTGGGATCAAGCCCTAGACGTTATTCTTAAAACAAATGGTCTTGATAAAGTTCAAGAAGGGAATGTTGTTCGAGTTGCTCCAGTAGAAAAGCTACGTTCTGAAAGGGAAGCGTTGAAAGAAGCTCAGAGAGCAGATGAAGATCTTCAGCCGTTGTTGGTACGCTATATACGGGTTAGTTATGCCAAAGCTACTGAAGTTAAAGCTTTAGTAGAAGCTGTTCTCTCTGAAAGAGGTACCGTTGCAGTTGATCAAAGAACGAATCAAATTATTGTAAAAGATATCCAAAAAGGTATCGCAAATGTTGTCGAGCTGATTCAAAAATTAGATCTTAGAACTCCACAAGTTTTATTAGAGACTCAGATTGTTGAGGCTAATAGAAACTTCTTACGAGATCTTGGCTCCGAGATGGGATTCTCCTTTGTTAGATCTCCAGCAACTGGTAATGCAACAGATTACAACTTCCCGAATTCAGTGAATATCGCTGGTAGTGAAGCTCCTGGTGGAACTGCTTCTGCTTTTCCTGCTGCTGTTGACTCGATCGGTTCTGCAATTTCGGCTCTTTTTGGTAGTGCTGATGGAACTAAAGATTTAAAAATAAGACTCTCTTCCCTTGAACAAGAAGGCAGAGCTCGAGTTGTTAGCCGACCATCTGTAGCAACAATTAATAATAAGAAAGCTGTCATTAAGAGTGTTGAGAAAATTCGTGTAAAGACTCCCTCTGGTGGAACTTCATTTGCTGCTGGAGAAGGAGCAAGTTCGAGTACTGGTACTGCTGTAGCAACAGAATCATTTGAAGTTGGTATCGTTTTGACTGTGACTCCACAGGCATCGCCTGACTACTTTGTACTTTTAGATATTGATGCAAAATCTTCAACGCTTGGATCAACTGCAGTAGATAGCATTCCTTCCGAAGTTGAGAGAAGTGCAACCTCAACAGTGCTCGTCTCAAGCGGTCAGACATTTGCTCTCGGTGGAATTTATAAGATTACTGATAAGGACAACCTTGACGGAGTTCCTTTCTTTAAGGATATGCCAGTATTTGGAAATTTCTTTAGACGTTCTGTGGTTAACAATGCTGATGAAGAATTGATATTCTTTATTACACCAAGAATTGTTGAAGGAAGTTTTGACGATGCCGCAATGAAAGCGACATTATAAATTGATTATTAAGAATAGTAAGTTTTAAGGGACAGAGGGAGTAGAATATGCGACTTATTAAGTACGGATTTGTTGCTGCTTTAACCGGATTAATGGTTGTTATAGGTAGTGGTTGCGGTGGTACTAATTCATCCAACTCGCAAGGAGTGTCTTTTACTCTTCTAGGATTCTTCTCTGAACTTCCTGAGTCAGGGAGTACAGATCTTCCAACTGGACAACTTGGCCAGACAGTTCCTTTAAGTGCTGAGAATCCAGAAACTCAAAGTAACAACTCAAGTGGGGCTGTTGAAACTGTTTTTGGTATTCAAAATAATCTTTCGGGTCAATTTATTCGAGCAGATAGGATGGATCTTTCCTATTACATTGAGGGTGCAACTAGACAGCCTCCAGATACTATTATGGCAATTACTAAATTGCTAGGCCCATCCAGTTCATCTTCGGACGATGCTGCTACTGTTGATTCAGCAAGTTCAACATTGCCTGATTTTGGTAAGATTTTAAATCTTGGCTTTGGATTTTTTCCTATAGTCCCACCTGAAGTAACTGCATGGTTGAATTTTAATAGAGGAATTTTACCAGAGCTGCCTTTCACTATGGTAGTTACAGCAAAGGCTGAGGGCGTGACTTCTGCTGGGGTTCGGCAAATTACTAATCCAGCTCTGTTTTTTGTTATCTACACAGCTGACAATGTAATTGCTCCGACTGAAGGAGAAGAGAGTGTTGGTACTGGAGATACAACGGAAGAAACGACAGTAACTCCTTAACTTAGAGTAGTGACAGAGTAATTTTTACAGTTTAACTTGTAATTTGAGCGGCAATAATTGGTAGGGACCGATATGCATAGAAAAATTTTGATTCCGGTTGTAGCGATAACACTTTCCGTATTAGCGATAACAGCTTTTGTAAGTTGCGGAGGCACTTCTGGTGGAGAGAAAGATCTCTCAGGTGCTCAATTTGTAGCTGATGAATCAGTAGGCACGATTGAATTTTCTACCACGCCTGACTTAGTAGAAGTTTCTCGAACAGCACCATTTGCAATTAAGGTTAGAGATGGTTCTGGAACTCCAGTGCAAGAAATTCAAGTTTCCTGTGATACTGAGCAAGGACTTGCACTTATTGAACCAACTACCGGTCGGGAAATAACAGACAAGAACGGAGGAATTAGTGGTTCTATTGGATGTGAGAGGTTAGGTAGTTATCAACTTGGTTGTCGACTTCCAGTTGGAGCAAATAAAAGAGTTTTTACAACAGTTCGTTGTACTGGAGAAATTCCTGATACCTTCACTGGATTTGTTGGTGCAGGTGGAGGCGGTTTGGGCGGTGGGCAACAGATATCTGACAATGGTGGTCCTGGCGGAACAAACACAGATGGATTCGGAATACTTTCGACTACTGTAAGTGACGGAGATTCAGATAATACTTTTGTAATCGATACAAATAAAGTGGACACTTGCGGAGACGATGGAAACGACAGTGAGCCGTTTGGGGATGCTACAGCTGAAATAACTTTTATAAATGAAACAAACTCCTCTGTATTTATTACAAGTTACACAATGACAATACCAGGAGTTGGAACTTTTGGTCCAATATCTGTTGGTGGAAGTGTTGCTGGCGGAATATCATCAAGTGGCGGAAGGGCCTCTCTTGGTTTATTGATTGCGGTAGCACAAGGTGATGGATCTAAGACTTATGCTGGCAGCTCAACTAGTATTTCATCTAGTACAGGATTTAAAAACGTAACATTTACATTTGATGCTACAAACGATCAAGGTGATGATATTGGATTTACAAAGACACTAGGTTTGACCTTTTCGAATGCAAATCGTTGTACAAGTGGCGGCGGCGGAAGTGGTGGTAGCGGAGGAACTGCAACTGCGGTTGGTTTAAGTTTTGCTGATAGTGGAACTGCCAGTTCAAGTATTGACGTTACAGATAGCAATGTTTGTACTCCAGCTACTGAAACTGAGAGTATTGGAGATGCTTCCTTCACGATGACAGTAAATAATGGAACTGGAGATTCGATTGCTGTAACATCTTACTCTGTCTCCATCTCAGGAGTTGGCAGTACTGATAGTCAGACAGTTACCGGATCGATTGCTGATGGTGATGCAAAGACTTTTACTGGAACGATGGCTTTGGGTACTGGAACTGCAAAGACTACTTTAGGCGGAACAACCATAACCGCGGTAGGAAACAGAACAGTTACCATTGTTGTTACTGGAACAGATTCTGACGGTAGTGCTGTTACCTTGACAGCTGCTAATTTGGCTAACTTTACCGAAGTTGATAATTGCGGATAAGATAAAGCCTTCCTCGAAAAATTTCAAAAAGACCCACCCAGCGTGGGTCTTTTTGATCACAAAGTCTCAGAGCACTTGTGATCGTAATAAAATCAATATGTTAGCAAATACTAAGAATAATTTATTCACTCGAACAAAATAATTAGAATTTTAAATAAATATAATAAATACAATGACATCGAAGTCTCAGAGGACTTGTGATCTGAATTAATTTTGACAGAATATTTGAATCAAATTGATACTTTAGGTAGTATAAGCTCTTCGTAAATAAATAAAAATTATCCCAATCAAAGAGATATCGAAAGTGGACATCCAAAATCTAGAAGCGATTATTCGAATTCTTAAACAAAATGACGTTACTGAGTTTGAACTCAATAATGATGGCACTCACATCAAATTGTCTCGTAACACCTTAGCTAATGGTGCTCGTTACGTTTCGGTGCCCGAGGTTCAACCTCTAATGCCACATAGTGGTTTAAATGGTTCTGCCTCCTCACATTCTTCAGACTACTTAGCAGAAACAGCAGCAGCAATTCCTGCTTCTTGGGTAAAAGTTGAATCTCCTATAGTTGGAACTTTCTATGGTAGACCTGGTCCGGAAAAGGATTCATTCGTCAAAGAAGGTCAATCTGTAAAAAAAGGGGACACTCTTTGTATTATAGAAGCCATGAAGCTTATGAATGAAATAGAAGCTCCGGTATCTGGTCGCATAGAAAAAATTCTACTTCCGGATTCTAAAGTAGTCGAGTATGGCGAAATTCTTTTCTATATTAATCCTAGTGCCTAAATATAAAGTTGCTTCATGAAGCCTCCCTTTAAAAAAGTTCTTATTGCAAACCGTGGTGAAATCGCTGTAAGGATAATCCGAGCTTGCCATGAGCTTGGAATCAAAACTGTAGCCGTTCATTCAAAACCTGATTCTGAAGCACTTCATGTTAAATTAGCTTCGGAAAGTGTTTGCATTGGACCTGCCTTAGCTCGCGAAAGTTATCTCAATATTACAGCAATTATTTCAGCAGCGGTTGCTACTGGTGCTGATGCCATTCATCCTGGTTACGGATTTCTTAGTGAAAATGCTGCTTTTGCAGAGATCTGCGGAAGTTGTGGTATTACATTTATAGGTCCAACTGCTCGCGCAATGCGCACTATGGGTGATAAGGCTCGTGCCAGAAGAATTGCCGATAAAGTTGGAGTTCCTACAATTGCTGGCGATAGCCAAGGATTTTTAAATTCAGCCGAAGCTCTACCGGTAGCTGAAAGAGTAGGTTTTCCTATTCTTTTGAAAGCTTGTGCCGGAGGCGGCGGCCGTGGAATGAAGATTATTAATGATGCGGAAAGTTTTGAGGATATTTTTGCAACTGCAAGTTCAGAAGTTTTAGCAGCTTTTGGTGACGGAAGTTTGCTGGTTGAGAAATATTTACCAAAAGTTCGACATATTGAAGTTCAAATTGCTGGGGATCGTTTCCAAAATGTTATTCATTTAGGTTGTCGCGATTGCTCAATGCAACGTAGATATCAGAAACTTATTGAAGAGAGTCCGCCTTACGCCGTGCCCCAAGATATCATAGAAAAACTTCAGAATTCTGCTGTAGAAATTGGAAAATCAGTTAGTTATTCAAATGTTGGTACAATTGAATTTCTTTATGATGTCCAAGCAAATTCCTACTATTTTATTGAGATGAACACTCGTTTACAGGTAGAGCATCCTGTAACTGAACTTGTAACTGGCATTGATCTTGTAAAAGAGCAGATACGCTTAGCAGCTGGAGAAGAGCTTTCGTTCAGTCAAGATCAGATCAAAATTAAAGGCCATGCAATTGAAGTTCGAGTGAATGCCGAAGATCCGATTGCTATGGTTCCATCACCAGGTAAGATTAAGGGATATCATGCTCCAGGAGGTAATGGTGTTCGTGTAGATTCTGCTTTATATAGTGAGTACACTGTTCAGCCATACTACGATTCTTTAATATCAAAACTAATTACATTTGCTCCAACGCGAGAAGAGGCCATAAATAAAATGTTGGTTGCTCTTGATGAATATATAATCGAAGGAATAAAAACTAACATCGATCTACATAGACGAATTTTAAATCATCCTGACTTTAGATCTTCAAATATTCATACTAAATTTTTGGAAAGTGTTGATCTCTTTAAGAAAGACCGAGAAAGTTTGCCCTCTCAGCAGCTATCAGCTTAAGATTGGGATCTATGAAGAAAACCAGCCTTCTATTTTTTTTGATATTTTTACTATCCTGTCCAAATATTAGATTGCATGCGGAGGATATAACTCCAATTCTGCCAAAACTTGTAGTAAAAGCACCTCATTTTAATTTCGATCCGGTTAAGCAAGGAGAGACAGTCACTCATAATTTTGTTCTTAAAAATGGAGGAAATGCTGATCTTGAGATTTTTAGAATTATTCCCGGCTGCGGATGTACTGTGACAGCTCTTTCTAAAAAGAAATTAGCTCCAGGAGAAGAAACTAAACTTAAGGTTGATTTTCATACAGATGGTTTTATCGGTAAAAAAATTCGCACTATTAGTCTTGAGACTTCAGATCCAAAAATGAAAGTCTTTGTCCTGACAATGGAAGGTATAATAGAAAGCGATGTTATTTTAGATCCTAAGAAAATCGACTTCGGTCCTATTCAGAAAGGTCAGTCGGCCTCTCGCGAATTAAAAATTACCATCGCTAAAGGTGTAAAAACAAAAATCTCAAGTATTTTTTCAAAATCACATTCACTGGAAATTAGTAAAATATCTCAGACAGATTTACAGTCTACTTACAAGATCTTTTTGAAGGACGATGTTAAGGCCGGAGATTTTAGAGCTTTGATTAGTATAGGATTAAATGATAAGAATCGTCCTGCTCTGACAGTACCAGTCTTTGCAACTGTCGTTGGCAAGAACGGCTAAGCATTTCAAAATTTGGGCTATGAAAAAGTGGTTGGTTTTTTTTCTACTAATTTCTCCTTCCATTATCTTTGGTGAAGAAATTACAATTTACGGCATCCCATTTCGGGTTGATGAAATATCAAAAGCAGATGACACACTTACTCGCATAACTTTTGATGGCGTTTCTAAGTTAATTACCTCATCCAATCTTGAAACTGAAGTATTACGAGCCAATATTCAAAGCAAATCTCAACCTCTAGATCTGAAAAATCTCTCAATTATTGCTGAAAATGCTCAAATTGATTCCAAGATCGAACTTTCACAAGTCGCTCTTTTTGGAATCTTAACCAATTGGATTCCAAGTTCAAATTTTGACCTTGCAAGATTGTTGCAGAGAATAGGAAAAACCCCATCTGGACCAACCTTATTTACAGATCTTTGGAATCTAGATCTCGTTGATAGTGAGAAAGAAAAATATTCAGCAGAGACCAGTGCTATACTTTATTTCTATGCCTTAAAAGCTGGTATCGTTCTTCCTGCAAAGAATATTTCCACACTATTTAAAGATACCTTGTTGTTGAAAATCAGGAGCGAACTGGAGGAGTCCATTTTAAATACTGGGACCAAAGACTCGTCAGAGAAGAAAGGCATTTCAGATATCGAAAAAATATTTCATATACTAAAGGACCTAAAAAATTCTGACCAACTAGGACTTACTGCCGTCTTAAATGACTATGAAGTTTCCTTGAAGGCGCTACAGGCTGAGAAGAATTTAGATATTGATTCTCTTTATACTGTCTATTCGAAAGCTTCGAGTAATTCTTATTTAATGAAACTTCTAGAACCGACAATATCGAGAACTCTACATAAAAAAGCTCAGAGTCTTCTTGATAAAGATCTAGGTGAGGAAGCAGTTTATGTTTTAAAAGATATTCCTTCTCAGAGGCGGACACTTTCTACTTACTCGTTACTGATTGAGTGTTTAGCCCGCGTACCGCAAAGTAATTCGATTATTGCGAGTGCGAGTATTGAAACATTCTTGATGGATCTCTCCTTAAGAAGTGAGGAGATTAAGAGTGCTTATGCCGCATTGCTTCGTAGAAGTCTTGCTTTTGAGTCAAGTAAGAAAAATTGGGAAGTTGTTAATAAGGTTATGACCACTTTAAAAAACCTGTCTGGAAATCAGACTGAGCTAGTTCATCTTGCAATGATGGACGTTGTTCTTGCAGCTAGTAAGAGTGGGGATAAGATAATCGTCAATAAATATATTGAGGATTATGGATTAAAATTATCGATACTTGAGAAATTTCGCATCGGGGCCTTTAGCACCATAGGTTATATAGTGTTTGGCTTAGGAATATTTTCATTACTAGTTATTGGAATTATTGGAGCTGCCATCTTATCGCTTCGTAGAAAACAATATAAAAAGAAGTCTGAAATATTTAGCGTATCAAAAAATTTGGATCCTTTAGTTATCTTAACTACTAGTGAATTGGGAGAACTGAAAAGTTGTCTTTCTAGGTTCAATCTCGGAGTCGGGGCTTCAATAGACGAATTAAAACTTGCCTTTAGAAATTCGGTTAAAAAAGTACATCCTGATGTAAATGAAACTCAATCTGATGAAGAATTTATTAAACTTAACCAAGCTTATGATCGAATTGTAGAACTGTTCCAGAAGTGCGGAGCCTGTTAAGACGTTCTTTTCTTAGTTGATGCCAGATAGATTTAGAATTCTTAATAGAAGTCAGAAAAACAACCTGACTGTTTATTTTGCGTTTACCTTGATCTAAATGCAGGACTTCATTTCGTTGTATATCGTTTAATTCCAAGTAAGTTTTACCATGTATGACTACTTGTTGAAGAGTTTCTGTCATAGGAATGCTTGTTAATGCAGTTTTTGCTTTTTTGACCAATGCTTTTCGTAATGGATCATGGACATCAAGATATTCATTAGCCCTCAGTAGTGCCCAAGTGGCTCTTTGAGATTTAATGTCCTGACAGATATCAATCAATAACTTTGATTCTAACTTTAGTTTCATACAGTGATGCATCGCAAGCTGGATGCCAAGCTTGATGCCGCACTAACCCATTGGAATTATTATGATAACTAGGTCTCAGAGACCTTGTGGTGATGCAAAATGCATCAGGAGCTGTGGCGTTTTGCATCAATTTTTATACTCACTTCCATTTTGATCCTGTCTTTCTTTCTACTATACTCAATCTCTTGGTGGCCGTTTCGTGCGAGAAGTCTCCTGTGAATTCGGTCAGGTTCGGAAGAAAGCAGCCGTAACGGTTGTACTTCTGTGTTACGTTCTCGGCCGCCATTTATTTTCCGGAGTTAGTAGTGTCTTATCTTGTTCTTGCAAGAAAATTTCGTCCTAATGATTTTGAAACTGTTTCAGGACAGGATCATGTTACAAGACCGCTTGCTAATGCCATCAAGCGTAATGTTGTTTCTCATGCATTTCTTTTTTGTGGTCCACGAGGTGTCGGAAAAACTTCAGTGGCACGAATTTTATCAAAAGCTCTAAATTGTTCTGAAGGACCAACGAGCACTCCATGTCTAGAATGCTCAAATTGTAAAGAAATAACTGATGGAAAGAGTCTGGCGGTTCGAGAAATAGATGGTGCTTCTCATAATAGCGTCGATAATGTTCGAGATCTAATAGATACACTTCGTTCACAACCTCCTCCAGGATCGCGTTATAAAATCTACATAATCGACGAAGTTCACATGCTAAGTGTAGCGGCTTTTAACGCTCTCTTAAAAAATCTTGAAGAACCGCCACCCAATACTATATTTATATTGGCGACAACCGATCCACAAAAAATTCCGGATACTGTTATCTCGCGCTGCCAAAGGTACGATTTTAGGGCAATTTCACCCAATATAATTGAGGATCGTCTAAAAGAAATTTCAGAAACTGAAAAAATAAAAGCTGCACCGGAAGTTTTTAAAATGATCTCAAGACTTGCTGATGGATCTATGAGGGATGCTCAGTCATTGCTGGATCGAATCAGATCTTTAAGTGACGGAATAATTTCTGCCGAAGAAGCAAGTCAAGCACTCGGAGTTGTAAATAAAGCTACTCTGTTGGCTCTTTCCAAATCAGTTATTTCTAGAGATGCGGAAAATGCTTTAACGATTATTGAAAAAATCTTTGCCTCAGGCGTAGATCCGCGACTTTTTATCAATGAACTTGCTGCTCATTGGCGAGAACTTTTGATTGCTAAGTTTGCAGGAGAAAAGGGTCTTAAACGAATATGTCTGGGAGCCGATCTTGAAAAAGACTTAATCGATCAATGCTCCATAATGGATCCTCGCGATCTTCAAGATTCAGTTTATCTAGTTCTATCAGGTTGCGATGCTGCTGTAAGAAGCCTTTATCCAAAATTATCAATAGAAGCTTTACTCGTTAAGGTCTCAACAAGAGAGCCAGTAAAAGAAATTGCTTCCATATTAAGAGAGCTTAAAAAAAAAGATCTGAATAGGGATGCTACTCAGTCTGTTAGTATTTCCAAAAATGAAACTCCGTCAGCGCGTCCCGTTTTTATTGCAAAACCACAGAATGAACTAAAGCCAACCGTAAAAAGTGCTTTTATTGAAAGATCGCTTAAGGTACAAGCAGTCACCGAGACTTCTGTTGCAGCCTCTCCTTTAATGTCGGAGTCACTTGATTGGAAAGGTTTTGTTGGAATGGTTTCAAAGAAAGACTTTGGGGCAATGCCAGAATGTCTTAAACGACTTTCAATTGAAAAGTTTGAACCAGGTCTACTTAAAGCCTTAGCTCCAAAACTTGCTCAAGATTATTTTGCAGACAAAGATAATAAAGTAAAACTTGTTGACTACTTGAATAACTACATGTCATCTGCTCGCTGGGATGTTCTTATTTCATTGCCTGATGCTAAGAAAACATCAGTTAGTAACATTAGCCTAGTAGAATCCGAGAAGATCAATAAGTCCAATGCTAAAAATGAACAAAGACAAAGTGCCACTGGTCACCCAGCTGTATTGAATATAAAAAAATTCTTTCCTGGTTCGACTATTGATAATTAAGAGTGATGATAATTAATAATGAAAACTAAAGAAATAAATTTAAATCTAAGAGCAATTTTTTATAAAAAGGAGATGTTATGAACAAGGGATTTAGAATGCCAGGAAATATGCAGGACCTAATGAAACAGGCCCAAAAGATGCAAGAAGATCTGAAAAAAGTTCAAGAAGAATCTCAGAATATTACTGCCGAAGCCTCCGTCGGGGGTGGTATGGTAAAGGCACAAGTAAACGGTAAAAATGAACTTGTATCTCTGACCTTATCCCCAGAAGTAGTTAATAAAAGTGATATTGAAATGCTGCAAGATCTAGTGGTGGCAGCGGTCAATGAAGCTTTAAACAAAGTAAAAACAGAGACTGCCGATGCTATGAAGAAAGTAACTGGTGGCTTAAGTATACCAGGGCTATAACAACAATAAGTTCTAACTTCACCTCTCAAATGACAGATTCAACATCATTTCCACCCTCTCTTTGGAAGCTTGTTCAACAGTTAGCTCGCTTGCCAAGTATTGGAACAAAATCTGCTATGCGACTTGCCTATCACATGCTCAACAATGAACCTGAGCTTATTGAGGCATTAAGAGAATCTCTTTTGGAAGCCAAAGAGAAGATTAAACACTGCCAACGCTGCTTTTTTATGACAGAGGAGCCAATTTGCTCGATCTGTAGTAATCCGAATCGGGACAAAGCCCTTCTTTGTGTTGTTGAAAAGCCAGCCGACGTACTTTCAATTGAAAGATCTGGCGAATACCGCGGTGTTTATCACGTACTACAAGGCTTATGGGCTCCACTTCGTGGAAAAGGACCTGATAGTATGCGCCTAAAAGAATTAATTGCCAGAGTTAAGGATGAGGGGATACGTGAGGTTATCTTGGCCTTAAATGCCACTGTTGAAGGTGATGCTACAGCTTTATATATTGCCAAATCGTTGGCTCCGTTGGGAGTTCTTTCTACTCGACTAGCTCATGGTTTACCAAAGGGCGGAGAGCTCGAATTTGCTGACGATATCACACTATCTCATGCCTTTAATGGCAGAAGGGATGTGGGATTATAAAAATTCCAAGCCCTACATTGCAGCCATAAATCTTTTCATGCATAATGCGGTCCCTGTGTTCCCCGGTAGCTCAGTTGGTAGAGCAGGTGACTGTTAATCACCTGGTCGTAGGTTCGAGTCCTTCCCGGGGAGCCATTTTACTTCTCTCTTATTAAATCAAACTTCTGTTCAAAACTGAACATTTCCATTGTAAACAGCGTCTAAATGTCGGATAAGTGTCGAAAGTTTAGCAGTATCAAACTTTTGATTATTTTTAATTTGTTATTTATTTAGTTTGGAGTTTTGATTATGAAAAATATAGTTGTTTCAGCTTTTGCTCTTTGCGCAGTAGCTTTCTCAGGTGTTGTTAGTGCTGAGACTAATTCTGCCGTTACAGGTGAATACGGAAATCATTGCGCTATGGGCTTGACCATGGGTAAGCAAGTTTCAACAGATTGCAGCATCAACTGGGTAGATACTGCTTCTAAGAAAACATATTGTTTCTCATCTAAAGAGATGATGGAACAATGGGCTAAGGACACTAAGGCGAACGAAGCAAAAGCAACAGCTGAGTTCCACAAAGTTTCTAAGTCACATAGCTAATCTAGCTTAGACTTTCTGGGGTCAGGAATTCTTTTTGAGGATTTCGGCCCCAGTACCTTAAAATCATTCTCTTTTCTTCTCCTCTTCCTTCCTAAAAATCTCATAAAAAAGTCACTCTTTCTCAAGTCGGTAATAAAATATGCCGATAATAACGGCAGAGCCAATTCTTTGGGGCCGTTGCGAAACTACCTCCGTTACGAGAAAAGAGAGATTTGAGCCGAGACGAGGAAATCGAGAGAGAAAACCGCAAGCATATCCACTGGGACATGTTGAGGATTTTATCTCGATGACTGACGAAGTTGCAGGCCAAAGATCTCTTTTTGCAGTAGGAGAGAGTTTCGCAACAGGCCCCTTGGGGCTGTGGAAGTAATTATGTTGTTCAGGTGGTAGAAAAATGAGTGATTGTGGATGTAATAAAAAAGTTTGTTGTAATGACAAAGCTAAAGATGCCTTAGATATTGAAGGGGAATTAAAACAACGTCCTCGAAGTCCTACATTATTAAATCTAAGTTGGTTAAGAGACAGACTAAATAGAGTAAAATTTATCAAAGATAAACTCGCTTCGAGTTCTTACAAAGTAGATCCAGAAGAGACTGCCAAGGCGATGCTCAATAAAGATTAATGATACTTGATATAGCGAATGGCTTGACAGATTTGCTTATAGCAGGGATTTTGTTCCAGCAACTCTATGCCATTAATCAAGATTAATAATTGCGATATCTATTATGAAACACATGGTCAGGGTGCACCATTAGTATTTCTGCACGGCCTAGGATCTTGTCTTGAAGATTGGGAATTTCAAACAAAGGAACTATCAAAATTTTTTAAAGTTATTGTCTTAGATTTTAGAGGCCATGGTCGATCTCACAAGGGAGAAGAAGAATACTCTATTTCTCTTTTTGCATCTGATATTAAGGAATTTACTAAGACAATTCTTGGTACTCCGACTCATCTGATAGGAGTTTCAATGGGAGGCATGGTAGCTATGGAGGTAGCGGCCACTTATCCAGAAACAGTTGCCTCAATTACTGTCATAAATAGTATTGTAGAGCTTAAGCCAAAAGGAATTTCACAGTGGATAAAGTTTTCTTATAGAATTTGTTTAATGAAAATCCTTTCGATGAAATCTTTTGCTAAGATCATGTCAAATAATTTATTTCCTAATCCAGAGCAAGCAGATATTCAAAAGATTTTTTATGAAAGATTCTTAAAAAATAATAAAAAAAGTTACCTGAAAACTTTTTACTGCATGTTAAATTGGAGTATTGTTGATCGACTTTCAAAGATTACTTGCCCAGCATTAATTGTTTCTGGAGATAAGGATTATACTTCCGTATCTTATAAAGCTTGGTACTCTAAAAAAATGCAATCTGCTCAAGTTGTAGAAATTAAGGATTCAAGACACGTCACTCCAGTAGATCAATCTGAGAAGTTAAATAAAGAAATTCTTAATTTTATTCGTTTGAAGCAACCAAATGCCGAGCTTGGCGTTTAAGAGGAAATTGCAGAGTGTTTCGCACAGTTTTAGAAGAATTTTTTGTCTCTTTTAAAATAATTTGAATTTGATCTGGTAGGTCTTTTCGAGACAATCTACTAAAATCATTACTAATAGCCTGAGCTACAACTAACTCCGGGTGAAGAGCCACTTTAGTCAGATAATGAAAAAGATATAAGGCAAGTTTATTTAAAGCGATTCCAAATCGTTGATTTGTTTCTAAATAAAGCCAGTCGCTAAATTTTAAGAATTCATAAAAAGAACTTTCTTTGTTTTGCCAAAGAAGTTTACAGCCTTCCATAAAGTTGCCACTATTTGCAACCAGATCCCAATATCTAGAAAAGCGGCGCATGCGTTGCATAGTTTCATAATCAATCTGATTATTTTTTAATATTTCATATGGAGCATCATCGCTATAAACCATGCCCCAAGCTTGATCATGTCGAATAATTGGAGTTCCGCGCAACCGTTTTAATATCCCAACTTGAATCTCTTGCGGACCAAGGGTTATAAGTTTATCAAATCCGCTTGCAAAACTTTCGATGGTCTCGCCTGGTAAACCAACGATCAAATCAGCATGAACATGTACTGTCGTATTTTCCTTTAAATATATGAGATTCTGAGCAAGTTTATCAAAATCCTGCTTTCGACTTATTAAAATACCAACTTCTGGATTAAAGGATTGAATTCCAACTTCAAATTGAAGAGCTCCGGCAGGAAACTTTGCAATAATTTCTCTTAACTGTATGGGCAATCGATCGGGAACCATTTCAAAATGAACGAAAAGTCCTGGTTTATAGTTAGCCAAAAAGAACTCTAATATCTTTTTACTTGTTTTTAAATTTAGATTAAAAGTACGATCAACGAATTTAAAATGATGAACGCCCCGAGATAATAATTTAGTAAATTCTGAAAGCATTAAATCTAGATCGAATGCTCTTACCGGAATTTCTAAAGATGAAAGACAGAACTCACATGTAAATGGACAACCTCTTGAAGCTTCAACGTAAACAATTCGATTTTTTATATCCGAATCGGAATAGTAGTCATAGGGAAGTCTTATTGCTGGTGGTTCCGGAACTGGAGAGTAGATGATTTTCGATTCTAGCTTAATATCATTTAAAAGATCTTCACAGAGTTTTGGAAATGTTAAATCCGCTTCTCCTGTGACAACATAATTAACTAAGTTATAAATCTCTTGGCTTTGAATCTCGTAACTAACTTCAGGTCCGCCAACTACGATGATAAGTTCTGGTTTAACTTTTCTTAGAACTTTTATTAGCTTAATGCTTTCAGCAATATTCCAAATATAAACACCAAGGCCTAATATTTTAGGATTATATTTTAAAATTTCCTCAGCAGTCTCTAGAGATCGATCACTGATTTCGAATTCAAGAAGTTTGGTTTTTTCTTGCAGTGCACCAAGATTGGCATAAAGATATCTAAGCCCAAAAGAGGCGTGAATATACTTAGCATTAAGAGTGGCAAGAACTATCGCAGTCATTTAATGGTGGCGATTATACTAAGAGATCGCAATTTAATGCAAAAATCACTTTTACTGAGTTTTAGTCCTGAGAAACCTTGCTACGTTTAGATTTTACGTCGGATCGGGCTCTTTTATCCCCTAAGATCTTCTCTTTTGTTCGTCTTGATCGACGAGCTTTTTGCTTTCTTTTTTTGTGAATATCTCGTTGCTTTTGAGACTCTCTGCCTAAAATTCTCTCTTCAATTTTAGTGCACAACTCCTTTCTTGCAATAAATCGATTTAAAGCCTGAGACCTTGAGGCTTGGCACTTAATTTCAATTCCACTGGGTCTATGTTGAAGATATACACAGGAAGCTGTTTTATTAATTTTTTGACCGCCTGGACCACTTCCTCTAATGAATTTTTCAGTAATGTCACCTTCGTAGATACCAAGAGACTTCATCTTTGAAAGAAGTTCAAGTTCTTTGGATTCACTGACTGGGAAGGTTGGCATGGTCTAAATCTCGGAAGAAAGATAATCAAGCACTAGTTCGTTTTTAAGTATCATTCTAATATTTAGTGTTTTGATAAACAAGTGAAATAATCGTTTATCTATAAAATGATGCAAGCCATATCTTTTTACAACTGAAGAATCAGATTTTTGAATCCAATATATTATCTTCTCACAAGATGCGAAACTAACTCTACGTGAGGCGTATGTGGAAACATATCAATTGCCACCATCTGCGAAACTTCGTATTTAGGTCCTAAGCTAACCATTTCACGGGCAAAACTTTTAAAATTACATGAAACATAGACAATATTTTTTGGCAGAGCGATCATAATATCGGCGATAACCTTATCGTGAAGTCCAGCTCGGGGCGGATCTAAGATGATTGTATCCGCTTCAATACTTTTCCAATCTGCACTTTCAGTTTTGGCAACTCTAAAGTCAACTGAAACATTATTATTTTTGGCATTTTCAATAGCATCTTGAATTGCTTCAGGAACAATTTCTATACCAATAACTTTATTAATTTTCTTAGCTAGTGGAATTGAGAAAAAACCGGAGCCACAATAAAGATCTAATAAAAGCTCTGGATTTGCTGTCATAGCAAAGGAGGTAACGGTATCCATCAGTAATCCAGCAGCACTGGAGTTTGTCTGAAAGAAAGAATTAGGTGTAATTTTATAAGTATTGCCTCTAATCTTTTCCTTGATAAATCCAGGCCCAGAAATTGTTCTAAGCTCATCTCCCGAAGAAACATCCGTATTTGTATGATTAATTGCCCAAATCAAAGATGTACAATTTAAATGTTTTGCTAGGTTTTCCAATTGAGTTTTAACCGCCTCTTCTTCCTCTGGCAAAGGTGCGCTAGTGACGATTGTAACAAGAGATTCACCAATTAGAGTCGCTCTTATAACTGCATAACGTAAAAGTCCCGTATAAGCTTTACGATCAAAAAATGTTAAGCCAGCTGTCTTTGTCCAATCTCTTATCTTAAAAAATAAGTCCTCAATTTTTACATCTGAAATAAAGCAGGGATGGTTATCAATAACACGCCACCATTTACCTTTTTCACGTAAACCCATCTCGCCTTTAAAATTAATTACAAAGTCCATTCTATTTCGGTAATGTGATGTAACAGGAGCGGGAAGAATTTCAGTACATTCTAAAGTTAAATTTTTGATTTTAAAGCTTCCATTAATATCAGAAAGCTTCTGCTTTAATTGATTTTCATATGGAATGTGAGCCCAACCGCAAGATCCGCAAAGATCAGGATTTGGGCATTTATTATTTTCGATTATAGCTTCGTGCATACCGTTGATACTATAGTGCTTGGGAGATTAAACTCAACCTTCTTAAATGTATGAAAAAACATAAGACTCTTGGCCAAAAAATAGCTTTCTCAAGTCATCTTTTCAAAGTCGAGACTGAAGAAGTTGAGCTTGCAAGCGGCAAAATTGTATCCCGTGATCGCATATTACACCCGGGAGCAATCATTGTTATTCCGCAAACTTCGGATGGTAAACTTTTATTGGTTAATCAGTACCGACATTCAATTAGAGAAGAACTTTTGGAATTTCCAGCAGGAACATTGGAAGTAGGAGAGGTTATTAAACAATGTGCTGAGCGAGAACTTGCAGAGGAAGTCGGCAAGAAAGCTTCACAATGGCAAGAACTTGGGCATCTATATCCCGGCCCTGGGATTTTAAACGAAATTCAGTATCTATTTTTTGCCAAAGGACTTTCTGATGTTGAGCAGAATTTAGATGATGAAGAAATAATTGAAGTAAGACCGATGACACCTTTGCAAGTAGAGGAAGCCATTAGATCTGGGAAAATTAATGATGGAAAAACGATAGCTTCTTATTTTAAGGCTAAGGTTATGGGATTGATTTAGGGATTAAGTGTGAACGGTTTTTTATCGCGATGCTATCTACTTTTTTTAGAAGTAAACAGGTAGTAGAGGTTAATATCGAGATTATGTCACTCAAGGATCTTTCTAAGAAACGGAGCATCTGATTTCGGAATCTTTTGCAATATCGACACCAAATTCTCTTCTAAAAAATCTCTTATCGTATCAACAGTAACTAAAGTTCCGCGTTCAACTTCTAGGTTAATATAATCGCCAACTTTTTTTGTTCCAAAAGTAGTCAGGCGTAAAGTTTCAGGAATGAGCCATGCTGTAAAAGTACACTCCTTTTTATCGACAGCGGCAATCGTAAGGCTTGTGCCATTGAGAGCAACATAGCCTTTAGGAAAAATATACTTTATCCATTGAGGATCCACTTTGAAGGTAAGTACATAATTATTTATCGGCTCTTCAATTTTTACTAACTCAGCTTTTGTATCAACATGACCCGAAAGAGGATGACCGCCAATTTCAGCTCCGTCTTTAGCAGCGCGTTCAATATTTATTTCAGAGTTAACTTTTAATGAACCAATTGTGGTTTTTATAAGGGTTTCCTGCATGACATCAAAACTGACATCACGAGCTACAATCTTAGTTGTAGTTAAACAGACACCATCAACAGCAACACTGGCTCCGATTTCAAGTCCATTTTCACTATCTTTAGGTAAAGTGATAGTAAAAGTTACGAGTCCAGGACGTTCCTCGACACCTTTAACAATACCTTTTCCTTTTACTATTCCGGTAAACATAGAATGATAAATATATACCTGGGCAATTGACTATGCAATTTAGGATAACTCTCTTTAAGCCTTAAAGATATTCTTCAAAGCCAAATACTTGCCTGCATGTTGCGGCTCGACTTTTAGCTGAGTGACAAGATCCATAATACTTTTAACATTATCCGAGATTCTTTCTCTGGTCATTTTCTTAGCATCCTCGACATTTTTTCGAGTGCGTACATTTTCTTCTGGAGTAATGTTTGAATTCATTTCAACAAAGGCTGCAATAATTCCACCAGGATTTGCAATAAAATCAGGGATGTCTTTGATTCCTCTTTGCCATAATGCTGAGCGCACAGAGTCGGAGCAAGGATTGTTTGCACCTTCAACAACATACTTAGCTTTGATACGAGCTTGGTTAGTGTCAATTATTACTCCTTGAAGAGCACATGGAAAAAGCACGTCCACATCTTGATAAAGAACCTCATCAAGGGAGAGTTTCTTAGCTCCCATATCAGTTAGTGTCTTTTGAACGCCACTGAGATCTAAAGAGATAATCTGATCACGAAGTAATTGAGGCATTTCATCTTTTAATTCATATGTTCCACCAATTCTTGGGTCAGAAATATATCTCACTTCACCACCAGCTTCAGTAAAGTAACGTAGAACGGCAGCTCCCATCGCTCCAAGTCCTTGTATGGCGCAAGTTGTTCCAGCAATTTTTTTACCTTCGCATGCGAGTAATGTTTCGGCAGCGATTGAAACACCTAGTCCAGCTATGCCTTCACGATCATAATCTGTGCCACCCATTTCCACACATTTGCCGGTGAAGCCCCGATTTGATTTCATTTCATCACAAGCCCAAACAGCTTGAATTGGATTTCCTCCGATATCGAAACCAAAACCACCAAAGATGCCACCATTCTCAATAAGAGTTGGTTTAGCAAGGGATACAAATCTTCGATATTTCTTTTCAAAATCTGGAGCATTGGGATCCGCTTTTAGTCCCGATTTGGCACCACCTAGTGGTAGTCCGGCAGCAGAGTTTTTAAGAGCCATAATTTTAGCTAACATTTTAACTTCATCTAAAGAGAGGTTAGGAGTAATTCTAGTTCCACCTTTTCCGCATCTTCCAAGTGGGCCGCCTTTTGCAGCTAAGGTTGTCCAAACAACAACATATCCTTCAACACCCATTTCAGGATCTCTGATAGTTAATTCCATTTCAGGTTTAAGAGCATTGAATCTATCTTCGAGAGTTTTAAGATCTGCTTGAAATTGTTGTGTGTTCATAATGATGGCTTACTAGTTATAAAAATTTTGACCTGAGAGATATTAACCAGAAATAGGCTTTAGCATCAAATTTTGATTCTATTACAGAGCAAATTAAACGTATTGACCGCAACAAAAGCCCGAAGACCAGGCCCATTGAAAGTTATAACCTCCCAACCAACCTGTAACATCAATAACTTCACCTATAAAATATAGGTTTGGCATCTTTGTAGATTCAAAAGTTTTTGATGAAATTTCATTTACATCAACACCTCCCAGGGTAACCTCAGCAGTTTTATACCCTTCTGTATCAATAGGAGTTATGATCCAATTATGAAAGAAATCTGAGATTTTCTGAATATCTTTGGGAAGCAATTGTTTGACAGGTTTACTTTCAAGCCAACTTTCAAAAATTCTTTGTACAAATCTTTTTGCTAGGTAGTTTGATAAAAGAGTTTTTATTTCGACCAGACCATTTTCTTTAATCTGATTTGTAATTATTTCTGAAATATCGATATCAGGAAGTAAATCAATTTTAACAGAATCTCCCTTTCTCCAATAAGAAGAGATTTGCAAGATAGCAGGTCCACTAACACCTTTGTGAGTTATTAATATATTTTCTCGAAATGTTATATTACGGCAGCTAACTTTTGCATCAATGGAGATACCTGAAAGATCAGAGAAATAATTTAAATAGTTCTGATCAAATATGAATGGAACTAATCCCGGGAGCCTTTCAGTAATATTTAAACCAAATTGTTTTGCGATATCATATCCAAATCCTGTAGCTCCCATTTTTGGAATAGAAATACCGCCGGTAGCAATAACTAAAGATTTAGATTCGAAAGAGCCTTGATTGGTTTCGATCTGAAAGTTACCTTGATTCGATATTTTGATAACCTCACAATCACATCTAATTTTTACTTTGGCAGCATTACATTCATTTTGTAAAAGTTCTACAATCTGTCTAGAGGAATCCTTGCAAAAAAGTTGTCCCAATTTCTTTTCGTAATATTCAATGTCATGCTTTTCAACTAAAGTGATAAAATCTTTTTGTGTATATCGTGCTAGAGCAGATTTACAAAAATGTTCGTTTTCAGATTGATAAGATTTTGCTGTGGCATTTAAATTAGTAAAGTTACAACGTCCGCCACCAGAAATCAGAATCTTTTTACCAATCTTTTCGCTTTTCTCTAATACAAATACATTAAGTCCTCGTTTACCGGCCTCAATGCCACACATTAGTCCAGCAGCACCGGCACCTATTATTACAACGTCGCACTTTTGCATGCTGATATTATTCAATAATTTTAATATTTATTATATAGTGAGTGTCATTAAGAAAAACTGTCTTAGACAAACAATTCAGTGAATTTCCTAAGTATCTTTAAACTAGATTTTTGTAGTCGCTGACCGATAATCGCCAAGGATAGAATTTCTCGTATTTCTGGTATTGATCTTCAAAGTACCGTCAGTATTGAGCCCTTTGCTTAGCAGTTCACACAATAGATCTCTTGAGGTTTTATTTATACCTCTAATAATTCGTCTGTGGATCAGCTCACGCGGAGTTTGCACCAACTCGGTCATGCCATGACCACAACCGGATCCTTCAACTTCGATCTTGGCAGTATCCCGCCATTTGATAATGTCGGCCTCCTGAACATCAAATAATGGACGCACTAGCCATGCGGTTAAGCCAGCAGCATTCCATCTTTGTCGCGGAGGATCCTCCGTAGACACCATCCAACTATCTACAAATTGGGAAAGTGCTACAAATATCTCAGACTCAGCAAAGTTCGACTGAGTTTGATAAGTTGGTATCTAAATATTTCATAACTATCAATTATTAGTTTAATTATTTCAAAATTTATCTTCCTTTGGATGCTTTCTGTCCTATTAACTGCTGTTGGCGTTGATTAAACTGATCACGAAGATCACGATAGGTTTTATCCCGTTCCAATATTGTGTCCACTGAAGGATCGGGCAGGGTGGGATGCATGAACCGAGGTGACTTCATATACTTCCCTATCACATGATCCTCCCTTTTTTTGTAGACTTGTCAACAAAGCTAAACTTTGGGGATCTAGGGAACCAAGTTCTGTGCCTGTTAACTTTCGTCTCTCGAAAGCCTCACCTGTTACGACATCGGCAGTGTACTTTCCCAGTGTTGTTAATGCGCAACCGGCAACGACGCCTCCAATACCACCAAGTCCTCCAGCAACTCCACCCTCAATACAACTTCGAACAAAATCCTTTGTGGGATCATAAGTTGATACGGTGTTGTTTCGTGTGTCTAGGGTATACGGAACCAGTTCCGTTATCAAAAGAGCGGTAAATATTTAGATGGTTTTTATGATTCAAAGAAGGAAAAGTTTATTGGAATAGCTCGGGAATTTCCACATAGGCATGATGATCCTATTTTAGGAACAAAACGGCACCCCGTATATTCAGCCTCCAATATTTTAAGTTTAGAGTTTAGGGGAAAAGA
>Ga0163144_10001185_pt1 | contig 61645 bp, 55 predicted proteins | sample OliLak19BULKMAT1_FD_123175 | JGI IMG/M metagenome (GOLD analysis project Ga0163144, IMG submission 123175) | Freshwater microbial mat bacterial communities from Lake Vanda, McMurdo Dry Valleys, Antarctica - Oligotrophic Lake LV.19.BULKMAT1 | ecosystem: Environmental > Aquatic > Freshwater >...
ACGCGCTCGCCGAACGCGACGCTCGCCTTCTCGGCTTCGAACACCAGCTTGCCGGAGGTCTTCGCCTCCTGCAGGTTCAGGTCCGCCTGGCCGATCCGCTCGCGCCGGTCGCGATGCTCGCGGCGCATCGCCTGCAGCGCGCGCACCCGCCCCTCGTTGCGCGTGCGCCGCGCCTCGACGCCCTTGCGGATCCAGACTTCTTCCTGCGCCAGGCGCTTGTCGAACAGCGCGCTGGCCTTGGCCTCGTTCTCGAGCTGCAGCGCCTTCTTGACCTCGAACTCGTCATAGTTGCCCGGCCAGGAACTGAGCTGGCCGCGATCGAGCTCGACCACGCGCGTGGCGAGCCGGTTCACGAACGCGCGATCGTGCGACACGAACAGCAGCGCGCCGCGGAACTCGAGCATCATCTGCTCGAGCCACTCGATCGCCTCGATATCGAGGTGGTTGGTCGGCTCGTCGAGCAGCAGCACGTCGGGCTCCGCGACCAGCGCACGCCCGAGCAGCGCGCGGCGCCGCCAGCCGCCCGAGAGCGAGGAGAAGCGCACCTCGCCGTCGAGCCCGAGCCGCGACAGCACGGTGTCGACCCGATACTCGGTTTCCCAGCTCTCGCCGGCATCGGGCGTGAGCCCGCCGGCGACGATTTCGATGACCTTGGCGTCCTCGACGGCATCGAGGTCCTGCACCAGGAACGCGACCCGCGCGCCCGGCCGCACCCAGACCGCGCCATCGTCCGGCGCCTGCGAGCGCGCCACCAGGCGCAGCAGCGAGGACTTGCCCTCGCCGTTGCGCCCGACGACGCAGACGCGCTCGCCCTCGTCCACCTGCAGCTCGACGTGATCGAGCAGCGGCCGCGAGCCGAACGCCAGCGAGACGGTGTCGAGACGGATCAGCATGCCGGTACGCCCCGGCGGGGGCCGTGCCGGCTCAGAACCAGTCCGCCAGCGAAATGCCGACGCCCACGATCGTCTGCCGGAAGTTGTAGTCGATCAGGCTCTCGCCGTAGCCGTTGAAGACCTGCACGTAGCCGCGCACCCGGCGCGCCAGCGGGAAGCTCCAGCTCGCCTCGGCGCCGCCGTGTCCGGTGTTGAACGCGTAGCGGCCAAGGACCGACAGCTGGTGGCGGCCAATCGCGTACGAGGCGACGAGGTCGCCATTGCCGAGGTAGTCCTGGATGTCCGGGTTGTCGTCCACCCCGCTGCCGTCCACGAGGCGCACCCAGCCGCGCGCCAGCAACGCAAACTGACCGCGCTCGGCACCGACCTGGGCATATAAACGATTCCAGCTGCGAGACAGTCCCTGACTTCTGCCATTTGATTGATGCACTATCAGAGATATTCAAAAGCCGAACGTCGAAACCGAGCAGCCGCCGATCCGGATGAAAGGCCAGCATGAACTCCGGCTGGTAGTTCGTTTCGCGGAACGGCCGCGACTGTTCCGAGTTGTAGACCTGCCAGTGGCTCTGCTGGGTATAGCCGGCCCACAGCGAGGCGCCGATCACGTCCTCGAAGTCGGCGAGCTTGAACTTGAGGCTCAGCTGGAACTTACCCTCGGTCTGGTCCAGCGCCAGCGGCGCGACCGCCGCCGGTCGAGACGGCGAGCCGGGGAAGATGTTGGGCCGGTTCGTATAGCTGACCGGCAGGATGTAGGTCGGGTGATGCGGCCGGAGGTCGAACACGGTGTCCGACGCGCCGATGGCCCAGCGATTGCCGAGCGGCGAGGTGCGGGGCGGCAGGCCGGTTTCTACCTCGAGCGGCGCCTGCGCCTCGAGGTCGCCGCCCGCCACGGGCGGTGTCGGCAGCGGCCGGACGGGCGCCTCGGCCAGCAATCTCGAACGCTCGTTCGCGGGCGGCAGCACCAGCGCATCGAAGCAATCGAGGCGCTGCATCCGGTCGGCGATGCGGGCGCAGGCGGCGAGGTCTTCGGGAGTCGCGGCGGTGCTCGTCTGCGCGAGCCCGGTGCCGAGCAGCAGCCATAGCGGCAGGGCATGGGTCGCAAGCACTCCACACCGGCGGAAAGCGCCGGCGGCGCGGCGACAGGGTCGGGACATCTTCGGATCCAGGAATTCGGGCAGCGCGTACGCTAACTGAATCGCGCTGCCTCGGGTACCGCATCTCTGCGGTTAAAGTAGCGTCTCTTTCCGCCCTACCCGCCGGTGAAACTGCATGCGGTTGAGTCTGGTGTTCATCCTGACGCTGGTGCTGCTCGGTGCCGTCCTCTATGGCCTGTGGCGCCGGCGTGGCGGCGATGCGGCTCCAGGATCGCAGCTGGGCTCGGATGACGCCCTGACGCGCCGCGTCGAACCGCCGGCGCTGCCGCCGCCGCCAGCGGCGCTATTGCCGCCCGGCGCAACCAACGTCGCAGGCTCCGATCCGGAGCTGGAGGCGTCGCTGCTCGCCGCCGCCGACCGCGCCGCCACCCGGCGTGCGCTGCACGAACTCGCCCTCGGCGTGGGCCCGATCGGCCCGTTCCCGCCGCGCGAGCATGCGCATATCGTCAATGCCGTACTCACTGCGCTCGAGGACGCCACCCAGCAGTCGAAGTACCTGCCGCGCCGACCGAGCATCGTGCCGCAGCTGCTGCAGGCGATGAGCGATTCCGAGACCGGTCGCCGCGAGATCGCCGCGATCATCGCGCGCGATCCGACGCTCGCCGCCGACCTGCTGAAGCTCGCCAACGGTGCGTTCTACCGCGTCTCGCCTGCGCCGGTAGAAAGCCTGGACCGCGCGATTGCGGTGCTCGGCACCCAAGGCATCCGCTCGCTGCTGTCGGCGGCGCTGCTGCAGCCAATGTTTCGCGTGCCCCCCGGTCCGTTCCAGCGCTTTCCGCAAGTGGCCTGGGACCAGGCCGCGGCCTCGGCCGCCGCCAGCGAATCGCTCGCCGCGCTGGCCGAGAACGACGACCCGTTCGCCGCGCAGCTGCTCGCCCTGCTGGTCGGCGTCGGCGGCATCGTCGTGTTCCGCGTCGTCCTCGACACCTATGCGAACGACACCGCGGTGCGTCCGAGCGCCGAGACGATCGCGATGCTGATCGACCGCCAGGCCGCGCCCGTCGCGCGCCGCATCGCCGCCAGCTGGGACCTCTCCGAGCGGATGATCGGCGCGCTGAACGATCAGGTGGCCGCCGAAACCGCGCCGCTCGCACTGCTCTCGCCGCTCGGACGCAGCCTGCTGCTCGGGCGCGAGCTCGGCGCGCTCGCGCTGCTGACGCGCGAGGGCGTGCTGCCCGAGGCGGAAGCACGCGCGCGCGCGCTGCGCTGCGGCGCGCCGGCGCGCCTCCTCGAGCGCCTGTGGGTGCGCCTCGCGCAACGCACCTGAACATTCACTCCCGCCGCCGCGGTTGCCGCGATGCCACGGCGCGCGTGCCGCCGGTTGCAACGGACGGCTGGTTCAGCGCTGCGGCGTGATGCCCTCGCCCGACACGATGACCTCGACGCGCCGGTTGCGCGCACGGCCCTCGGCGGTCGTGTTCTCGGCGACCGGACTCGCCGGCCCGAGCCCTTCGACCTCGATGCTCTGTGTCGGCACGCCCTGCGCGGTCAGGTAGTCGCGCACCGAGCCGGCGCGGTCGTTCGACAAGCTCAGGTTGGTCGCCTCGCTGCCGGTGTCGTCGGTGTGGCCCTCGATCCGCAGCTTCAGGCCCGGATACGCCGAAAGCACCCCTGAGAGCCGCGCGAGGCTCTCGCGCGCCTCGATGCCGAGCAGCGCCTTGCCGGTCGCGAACAGCACGCCGCCGATCTCGGCGACCAGACCGCGCGGTGTATCGCGCGTCGGCAGCACCTGGTTCATCCGCGCCAGCAGTTCGGCGCGCGCCTTGGCGGCCGAGCCTTCGGCCTCGCGCGCCCGCGCCGATTCCGACAGCGCCAGCGCGGCAGCGCGCTCGGCGTTCTTCACCGCTTCGGCGGCCTGCGCCTGCGCTTCTTCCTTCTTGATTTCCTCAGCGCGACGCATCGCTGCGACGCGCGCATCCTCGCCGGCCTGCACTGCAACGCGACCGAGTTCCGGTGCGCGCTTGCGCTCCGCGGACTTCTTCGAGCGCCAGGCCGTGTCGGCCGCAGCCAGCGCCGCCCTCGCAGTCGCGAACGGCCCGCTCGCGAGGCGCTCGGCGCCGCTCGCCTCGGCGATCGCCACCGCATAGGTGGCCTGGTCCACCTGGATTGGCCGCTTGCTCGCGGGCGCGAGCCGGGTCAGCGCGGCATAGTCGGCGCGATCGGTCAGGGTCGTCACCGGCTGCGTGCGGCCCGTGAACTCCACCGCGACATTGCGCAACACGACCTGTGTCGATGGCACGCTGACCTGGAAATGCGGCTCTGCGGTCACGATCATCGCAAAGCCGTTCAACGGCGTGCCGACTTCGAGATCGGCCTTGCCCGAGCTCGACAGATCCAGCACGCCGAGACTCGAGGCACGCCCCTCCGGCGTGATCGCCCAGAGCACGTAGACCGTGTAGGGCCCGAACTCCGCAGGCTGCGGCAATTTCTCGAACTGCGCGTCGACCAGCGTCCGGGTGCTCTCGGCGGAAACCCTGGCGGTGCCAAACGCACGCGCCGCGAGCGTCGTGCCGCGAAACTCGAGCTTCGAGCGCGTATTGGCCTTGTAGAGATAGGCATCGACCCGGCTCGATACCGCTTCACTGATGATCGCGGCATCGCGCTGGATGCCCTGCGCGGTCGCCGCCGGCGACAGCAGCGCAGCAGCGAATGGGGCGGCAACGAACGGGGCGGAAACGACGAGCGCAGCAAAGGCAAAACGGGGCGCGCGCTGCGCGCCCGAACCGGGTCGGATCATCGTCTCACTCCGTGCGGATCGAATTGCGGTGGATCTCCGAAGTATCGGGGACCGGCCAAGGGCCGCGCAATCGCGCGGCACGGACCGGCGTCAGCGCGAACCCTGCCGCTCAGACGACTTCAAACAACCCCGCTGCGCCCATGCCACCGCCGATGCACATCGTCGCGACCACGTACTTGACGCCGAGGCGCTTGCCGGCGAGCAGCGCATGGCCCACCAGGCGCTGGCCGCTCATGCCATAGGGATGCCCGACCGCGATCGCGCCGCCGTCGACGTTCAGGCGCTCGTCGGGAATGCCGAGCTTGTCGCGGCAGTAGATCACTTGCACCGCGAACGCCTCGTTCAGCTCCCACAGGCCGATGTCCTCGACCTTCAGGCCCGCGCGCTGCAGCAGCTTCGGGATCGCGTAGACCGGGCCGATGCCCATCTCGTCCGGCTCGCAGCCCGCGACCGCGAAGCCGCGATAGATGCCGAGAGGGGCAAGCTTGCGGCGCGCCGCCTCGCTGGCGCTCATCACGACGCAGGCGCCGGCGCCGTCGGAGAACTGGCTGGCGTTGCCGGCGGCCACCGTGCCGCCCGCGGTCGCCGACTTGATCTTCGCGAGCGCCTCGACCGTCGTGCCCTCGCGCAGACCCTCGTCGCGATCGACCGTGACCTGCTTCGTGTAGAGCGCGCTGGTCGCCTTGTCGACGCCCGCCATCGTCACCGTGATCGGCGCAATCTCGGCCGTGAAATGCCCCGCCGCCTGCGCGGCGCAGGCGCGCTGCTGGCTGCGCGCGCCGTATTCGTCCTGGCGCTCGCGCGAGATCTGGTAACGCGCCGCCACGGTCTCCGCGGTCGGCAGCATCGGCCAGTAGATCTCGGGCTTGAGCGCCATCAGTTTCGGATCGACGAGCATGTGCTGGTTCATCTCCTGCTGCACACAGGAGATCGACTCGACGCCGCCCGCGACATAGACGTCGCCCTCGCCAGCGATGATCCGCTGCGAGGCCAGCGCGATCGTCTGCAGCCCCGAGGAGCAGAAGCGGTTCACCGTGACGCCGGGCACGCTGACCGGGCAGCCGGCCATCAGCGCCGCCTGGCGCGCGATGTTCCAGCCGGTCGCGCCCTCCGGGTTCGCGCAGCCGAGCAACACGTCCTCGACCTCGCCCGGGGCGACGCCGGCGCGCTCGAGCGCGGCCTTCACCACATGTCCGCCGAGCGTCGCGCCGTGGGTCATGTTGAACGACCCCTTCCAGCTCTTGGCGAGCGGGGTGCGGGCCGTCGAGACGATGACGGCGTCGGTATCGCGGCGGCTCATGCGGCTTCTCCGTTGAACGTGCCGCCCGCGGCGGCCAGCCGCGCCAGGAGTGGCGCGGGTTTCCAGAAATTCGCATCGTCCTGCGGGTTCGCCGCGAACTGCTTCATGCGGCGCACCACGTCGAACAGGCCAACCGTGTCGGCGTACAGCATCGGCCCGCCACGCCAGATCGGGAAGCCGTAGCCGGTGAGGTACACCACGTCGATGTCCGAGGCGCGCTGCGCGATCTTCTCGTCGAGGATCTGCGCGCCCTCGTTCACGAGTGAGAACACCAGGCGATCGATGATCTCCGGGTCCGGGATCTTCCGCGGCGCCTTGCCCGCAGCAGCCCGCGCATCGGTCACCAGCTTGTCAACCACCGCCGACGGATACGCGGTGCGATCACCGGGCTTGTAGTCGTACCAGCCCGCGCCGGTCTTCTGTCCGAATCGGCCGAGCTCGCACAGCTGGTCAGCGACCACCTCGCGCTTCTTCAGCTTGCCCTCGGCGTACTGGCGCTTGCGGATGTGGAAGCCAATGTCGTTGCCGGCGAGGTCGCTCATCCGGAACGGGCCCATCGCGAAACCGAACTTCTCGATCGCCGTATCGACCTGCTGCGGGCTCGCACCCTCGTCGACCATCTGCATCGCCTGCGCGAAGTACTGGTTGATCATGCGGTTGCCGATGAAGCCGTCGCAGACGCCCGACACCACGGCCGTCTTGCGGATCTTCTTCGCGAGCGCCATCGCGGTCGCGAGCACGTCCGGCGCAGTCTTTGCACCACGCACCACCTCGAGCAGCTTCATCACGTTCGCGGGGCTGAAGAAGTGCAGGCCGATCACGTCCTGCGGCCGCTTCGTGAAGCCCGCGATCTGGTCGAGATCCAGCGTCGAGGTGTTGGAGGCGAGGATCGCGCCTGGCTTCATCGTCGCCTCGAGCTGGCGGAACACCTTCTCCTTGACGCCCATGTCCTCGAACACCGCCTCGATCACGAGGTCGTCGCCGCCGATGTCGGCGTACTGCAGCGTCGGCGTCAGCAGCGCGAGGGTGGCGTCGCGCTTGCGCGAATCCATGCGGCCCTTCTTGATCTGGCCCTCGTAGTTCTCGCGGATCCGCGCCACGCCGCGATCGAGCGCCTCCTGGCCGACCTCGAGCAGGTGCGTGGCGATGCCCGCGTTCAGGAAGTTGATCGCGATGCCAGTGCCCATCGTGCCGGCGCCGATGATCGCGACGGCCTTGATCTCGCGCATCGGCGTCTTCGACGGCAATCCGTCGACGCGCTGCGCGGCGCGCTCGGCGAAGAAGATGTGGCGCAGCGACTTCGACACCGACGAATCCATCAGCGGCTGGAACAGGCGCGCCTCCTCGGCGAGGCCTGCGTCGAACGGCAGCTTCGCGGACGCTGCGACCGCGTCGATGATCGCGATCGGCGCCGGGTACTCCTTGAACGCCGCGCGCGCCGTATTGCGCGCGAACTGCAGCAGCGCCTCGAGGTTCGGCTCCCTGACGCGCCGGTCACGGATGCGTGGCAGCGGCTTGGCAGGATCCGCCTTGCGCGCAACCACGGCGGCCTGCGCCACCCCGATGGCGGCGGGCAGCAGGTCCTGGTCGACGACCTTGTCGAACAGCGGCGACTTCGCGAACATCGCCACCGGCAGCGGCTCGCCCGAGAGCATCACGTTCAACGCACCTTCGACACCGATGATGCGCGGCAGACGCTGCGTGCCGCCCGCGCCAGGCAGGATGCCGAGCTTCACTTCCGGCAGGCCGACCTTGGCGCTCGAGAGCGCGACCCGGTAGTGGCAGGCCAGCGCGAACTCGAGTCCGCCGCCGAGCGCCACGCCCTCGATCGCCGCGACGACTGGCTTCGGCGAGTCGTCGAGCATCGCGTAGAGGCTCCAGATGTTCGGCCCGCGCATCATGTCGGCGCCGCCGAATTCCTTGATGTCGGCACCGGCGCAGAACGTGCCGTTCGCGCCGATGAACACGAGCGCCTCGGCCGCGGGGTCGGCCAGCGCGCGCTCGACGGCCGCGACGAGGTCAACGCGCAGGCTGCGGCTCAGGCTGTTGACGGGCGGATTCTGGAAGGCCAGGACGGCCACGGAGCCCTGCAGGGAATAGTCGACGTGACCCATCGGAGTACCTCGTTTTGCTGCATTCTCGCACGATTGCGGCAGCGCACCATAGTCACTGGGCAGGCGTATCGAGCGGCAGTATGACCCGCCGCACGCCCGGCTCGCCGGGCAGCGGCTCGGCCGCGAAACCGAGCGCGCGCGCCAACGCCAGCATGGCGTGGTTGTCCGCCAGCACCTGGCCCCACATGACGGGCAATCCGCGCGCGGTGGCGGCGTCGATCAACCGGGTCATGAGATGGCGCCCAAGCCCGTGCCGCTGCCAGGCGTCGGCGATCGCGAGCGCGAACTCGCAGCCCTCGCCGCTCGCGTCAACCGCGAAGCGCGCGACCGCCACCTGCTCGTCGGGCTGGCCGGGGCGCCGGCGCAGCGCCACCAGCGCGAACTCGCGCACCGGGTCGGGATGCGTGAAGCGCTCGAGCTGCGCCGGCGACAGTTCACGCACGGCATCCATGAAGCGCAGCTGCCGAGAGACCGGCGACAATGCCTGCACGAACGCCTGCTCGCGCGCCGCATCCTCGGGCCGGATCGGCCGGATCACGAGCCGCGTGCCGTCCGCGGCGCACCACTCGCTGCACGACGACGGTTCCCTGACCGACATGTGGGTCATGGCTGACACCCTCTCACGGGACCCCGCATCCTGACACCCCGAGGGCCGCACTTCATCAGTGCAGCCGGGTTGTCGGAGATTGGGCTGCTAAGCGTGGCCGGGCACCTGAGGCTGTCGGAGCATTGCGGCCTTTATGCGACCATTAGCGTCATGGCGCGCGACGAAGTGAACCTGATCCTCTTTCTGCGCAGCGCTGCGCGGTTTGGCGGCGTCGCGCTGCGCTGCGCGACCGTCGTGCTGGCGGCGCTGGCCTTCCCGCCCCATGCGCTGGCGCAAGCGGTCGCGCCGGCCCCGGCCACTCCGTCGACGGTCGCTGCGGCGACCCCCTCGGCCGGCGCCGCGCCGACGCGCCGCTCGCCACGCGTCGGGCCGTCTGAACTCAGCACCGCCGAAATCCGCGAGCAAGCCGCCCGTCGCCCCTATCCCCTCGACTTCGGCCAGCGCCTCGACCGCGGCCACGACTGGCTCTACGTCAACGCGCAGGAATTCGTCGAGAACACCGACCGCCGCTTCGCGCCGCCGGATGCCGAGCTGCTGCCGGTGCCGGCGACGCCGTTGCGCCTCGCCGTCGTCACCGAAACGATCAATCGCCCCGATGGCGCGAAGTTCGAGCTCAACCTGAATCTCGACGTGACGCTGAAGCTGCCGAACCTGGAGCGCAGGCTGCGGATCTTCATCACCAACGACGACGTCGCCGAATCGCCGGATCGAGCCGGCGAGCGCGGCAACCTGCGTGCCGGCGTACGCTTCAACCCTGCAAGCAACTTCGACTTCGACATCGGCGTGCGCGGAGACCTGCCGCCGATCGCGTTCGCGTCGTTGCGCTGGACGAAGTTCTACCCGGTCGGCCGCTGGGACATCTACCCGTTCGGCAAGCTGTTCGCCGAGACCGAGGAGGGTCTCGGGGCGTCCACCGGCCTGACCTTCGACCGCCGCCTTGGCGAAACGCTGATCGGGCGCGCCTCCAGCTTCGCCCAGTGGCGCAAGGACACCGCCGAGATCGAGTGGACCCAGATCCTGCTGCTCGCCCACGCCGACGAATTGCTGGTGCCCGAGCGCTACGGCCGCATCCTGCGCAACCAGGACCTTGCGCGCGGTTATGGACTGCAGCTGCTCGCGACCGGCGAGCGGCGCAATCGCGTCGAGTTCTACGAGGCGAGCGTCTTCTACAGACGGCCGCTGCGCCATCGCTGGCTCTACCTTTACGTCGAGCCGCTGGTTCGCTGGGACCGCAGGTACGCGTGGAACGCCGATCCGGGCATCCGCATCGGGCTCGAAGCGCTGTTGTGGGACCTCTCACGCAGCCGCAGCGACACGCCGGGCGAACCGATCCTGCTCAACCCGACCGAAGATCGGCCGGTCGTGCCGCGGCCGGAAACCGCGCCGGGAATCGCGCCCGGCCAGACGCGATGAGCGCCGGCAGGCGGCGTGTCAGTGCGCTCAGGCGCCCTGCAGCCCACCTGTGATGACGATGCGCATCGCGGCCTCGACGGTCAGGTCCGTCGCCTCGATCTGGTCGCGCGGCAGGTAGAGCGTGTAGCCACCGATCTGGTAGCTCATCGGCAGGTAAACCGCGACCAGGTCGCCGGCGCCCGCGCCGACGAAGCCCGGCAGCGTCGCGTTCTCCTGCGTGACGAAGCCGATCACACGGCCCGGGCCAAACTTCACCATCACCACCCGCTCGAGCTCGCGCTTGCGATCCTTGGTATTGACCAGCGCAGTGAGGTCGCGGATCGAGGCGTACACGGTCTTGACCACCGGCACGCGCAGCAGCAGCGATTCGCCGAGCCCGAGCACCCGACGCACGACGTAGGCATTGACCAGCAGGCCGACGAGGAACAGCAGCAGGAAGCCCGCCGCCAGGCCGAGGCCCGGGCGATAGACCCCCGGCGGCAGCCAGAACTTCAGCGTGCCGGACAACAGCGATTCGGTGGTGACGCCGAGCCAGTAGACGACGTAGACCGTGAGCCCGATCGGCAGGATGGCGACCAAGCCCTTCAGCAGCACGCGGCCGAGCCACTTCAGTTGCGGATTCATCGGGCGGCATCATACGGGACGCGACCGCGCCCCGGGGCAGACCGGCCCCGGGCGCCCCGGCCGGGCGCCTCAGTGCGCGGCGACGCTCCCGGTGGCCACCGCGCGTTCGGCGCGTTCTGCGCGCTCCGACCGCAGCTGCGCGCCGAGCTCGAACAGGTTCACCCGCGATGCCGTGGCATACCGGAACACGCCCTCGCGTTCGCCGGCGGCGTGCCGGAGCAGGAAGTCCCCGAGCACCCTCACGGACGGGTCGTAGTGCGGGCCGGAAGGGTCGGCGCGCTCGATCGTTGCGCACAGCTCGAGCGCCCGCTCCTGGGCGGCGCGCATGTCGCGCAGCAGCGCCGCGTCGGACACCGTGCTCCCCAGGGCGCGAACGAAGGCGCGCTCGAGGCCGAGATAGTCGCGCGTCCGTTGACAGGCGGCGCGCGCTGCGACCCCCTTGGCGCTTCGCGCCTCCAGGTCGTCGTCGTGCGAAACGTCCCAGAACTTCGCGAACGCGCCATCGACATCGTCCATGTCGGCCCGCAGCAGGCTGATCGCGTCGACGGATTCGGCTCCGGGCTGCAACAGGTTCGTTTCGGTCCGGGGCATCGTGGGCGTCCTTGGGCGTGGCAAGCGCAGTAACGCAGCTTGCCGCCGGACCCGGCAGCGGCCGGCCCCGCCCGATGCTGTAGGACTTGGCCGACCCTTGCCGGGCGATCCACTCCATCAGACCGCCGGCCGCCGCACCAGCCGTCAGGGCGCGGGCGCGCCTGACCGCAGCACCCGCAGCCGCCCGTCGGCGTCGCGCCGCGTCTCGAGCCGCGCCTCGGCGCGCGTCAGGCAGGGGGGCTGGACAGTCGTGAAGTCGCCCTCGGCCCGCGGCCGCTCGACGAAGGCCAGCACCTTGGCGCCGTCGCTGAACACCAGGGCGACCGAATCGTCGCGTTCGGCAAGGGAGGTCAGACGGGAGGCCGGCCACGGCAGCCCGAGCAGCGCTTGCGCCGCCGCGTCGTCGGTGTAGGGCCCCAGCACGCAGAGCCGCGTCCAGTTCGCGGGCCCCACTTTGCCGAGATCGAGCGTCGGCGTCGCGCCTTGGCGCAGCTGGAAATCGATCTGGGCGCCGAGGAAGCTGTCCGACTGAGAGCAACTTGCGCACCCGAGCGCCACCGCCGCCACCGCCGCCACCCAGGCCGGGGCGGCCTGGACCCGGCTGGCTGCGCGGCGTGCCCAGCGCCCGGTATTCGGGTCAATCGTCGATGACGTCATGGTCTCCAGTCTGTATGCTCACGTGTGCAAAATACCCGGCGACGGGACGTTGCCGGGTAGTTTCCGCCGTGCGGGACCGGGCCGGGGCGTCGCGGGTGTATCTTAAAATGCGATCGAATCGGCGACCACCACGGTCCCCGGAGGAATCCCTCATGCCAGCACCCGGCACCCACCCCATGATGGCCGTCAGCAACCACGGCGAGCTCGCCGAACAGCAGTTCGTGATCGCGCTGAAGGCCTGCATGTACACCGAGATGGACCCGGCCGTGCGTTCGCTGACGCCAGGCGTCGCCGACCAGATCAGCGCCGCCACCGACACGCACATGATGCCTGGCAGTTATCACTTCGACCTGCCCGGCGACCTGCAGGGCATCCGCCAGGGCGCCGTGTTCGACAAGGCCGCCTCGCTCTACAGCAGCGGTCGCCAGGGCGGCCAGATGAACGACGTGCGCGGCCAGGCCGTCATCGCGCATCTGTTCGAGATGTTCCCCGACCTGCAGCCACAGAAGATCCTCGAGATGGGCTGCACCGTCGGCAACAGCCTCGTGGCCGTCGCGCGCACCTTTCCCGAGGCCGAGGTCACGGGCATCGACGTCGGCGCCAGCCTGCATGCGCTACGCGCATGCGCGCGCCGCGCGCCTCGGCGTGCCGGTGCACTTCATGCAGGCGAACGCCGAGGAAACCGACTTTCCCGACAACAGCTTCGACTTCGTCTACAGCAGCGCCGTGCTGCACGAGACTTCGGCGAAGGCGCTGCCGCGCATCCTCGCGGAGTGCCGCCGCGTGCTGCGCCAGGGCGGCGTGATGATCCATCTCGAGGTGCCGTTGCGCGCCGAGACCGCCGACAGCTACGAACTGATCCGCGCCGACTACGAAACCCGCTTCAACAACGAGCCGTTCTGGATGGGCGCCGTCTCGGCCCACTACGCCGCGCTCGCGAAGCAGGCGGGCTTCACCGAGAGCCATGCCGGCTTCCAGGATGCCGCCTCCGGCTCGCCGCAGCGCGACAAGGTCAAGGGCATGTTCGGCAACGAGAACAAGGGCGCGCACAAGTCCTGGTACATCGCCTCGGCGCGGAAGCCGCGTCCATGAACGCCACCTCGCGTCCCGCGGTGTCCTCGCCGGCGCTGCGCCACAAGCTGCACAAGGGCCGTCGCGAAGTGCCGGGCGCCGATCCGAGGGTCGACACGCCGCTCGGCATGGTGATGGCACTGACCTCCGAAGTCTCGGTGCTGCGCGAGCGCCTCGACGCGCACGAACGGCTCGGCGCCGCGATGCGCCAGCGCATCATCGACAAGGTCTGCCGCCCGATGCTGGCGGCGGACAACACCGAGCCGGGGCACGACGACGGCGCCGGGGGGGACGCGGAATGAGCGCGGTGCGGACGCTCGCACTGGTGGCAGTGTCGCTGCTGCTGCCGTCGATCGCACTGACAGCCACGGGTCCCGGCAAGGGCGCGAAGCCCGGCACCGTGTTCAAGGACTGCCGCGACTGTCCCGAGATGGTCGTCGTGCCGCCCGGCGAAGTGACGATGGGCTTCGAAGGAGGCGAGAACGGCCGCTACGAAGGCCCCGTGCACAAGGCGACGATCGGCTATTCGTTCGCCGCCGGCCGCTTCGAGCTGACCAATGGCCAGTACCGGCGCTTCGTCGCGGCCACCGGCCACAAGACCGCCGGCACCGGTTGCAACGTCGTTGTTGGCGATCGCGTCGAACCGGTGGCCGGCAGCAACTGGGCAGATCCGGCCTACGGCCGCCCGATCCGCGACGATGAACCGGTCGCCTGCATCCGCTGGAGCGACGCCAAGTCCTACGTTTCCTGGCTCTCCGGTGTCACCGGCAGGAAATACCGCTTGCTGACCGAGGCCGAGTGGGAATACGCCGCCCGCGCCGGCACCACCGGGCGCCACACCTGGGGCGACGATGCCGCGAGTGCCTGCAAGTTCGCGAACATCTACGACCAGAGCTCAGCGCGCCTCTCTGCCTCGAAGGGCATCAATCGGTCCTATGCCGAGCCGCGCTGCGACGACGGTTTCGAGGGCGTGGCCCCGGTCGGCAGGCTCGCGCCCAATGCCTTCGGTCTCTACGACATGATCGGCAACGTCTGGGAGTGGATCGAGGACTGCTACGAAATGCCCTACGGCGCGAAGCCGGTCGATGGCTCCGCGCAGCTCGCCATCGGCTGCGATCGGCGCGGCGCGCGCGGCGGCGCCTGGCGCACCGACTATCCGCGCCAGCGGCCAGCCTTCCGCGGGCGCGATCCGGAAGCGCTGACCAGCCAGCTTTTCGGCACCCGCATCGCCCGCGATCTCTAGAGGGGACGCTACCCTTTGAGAGGGCGCATGGACGAATCCGCGCGTCTCGATCTGTGGCTATTCAACGTCCGCTTTTTCAAGTCGCGCGGTCTCGCGGCCGATGCCGTGCGCGGCGGCCTCGTGCACGTCAATGAAAGCCGCGTCAAACCAGCCAAGGACCTCAAGCCCGGCGATACCGTCAGCTTCCGCCGTGACGGCGTGGTGTTCGATTGCGAAATTGTGTCGCTGCCGGAACGCCGCGGGCCGGCGCCGGTCGCGCAGGCTGCCTACCGCGAGACCCGGGAGAGCGCAGCGCGGCGCGCGCAGCACGCCGAGACGATGCGCATCGCGGCCGCGTCCGGTTCCTCGCCGTCGTATCGGCCGAACCGCCAGGAGCGTCAGCAGCTGCGCCGGCTGCGCGGCCGTGACTAGCAGCCGCGCGTCGCTGACGGCGATCGCTCAGCCGTGCCGGATCACGATCTTGCCGAGGTGCCCACCGGTGGCGAGATAGTCGAGCGCCGCGCGCGCCTGCTCGAACGGGAACACCTTGTCGATCTTCGGCTTCACGCCGTTCGCGTCGAACGCGCGCAGCAGGTCTTCGAGCATGCGGCGGCTGCCCGAGGTGATGCCCTTGAGCACCACGTTCTTGCCGATCAGCAGACCGAGATTCACGCCCCCCGGCGGCGGCCCGCCGAGCCCGCCGAGCAGCCCGACGCGCGCGTTCGGCGCACAGCAGGCAAGCGACTGCGACAGCGACGACACGCCGACCGTCTCGACTACGATGTCGGCGCCGCGGCCACCGGTGGCGGCCAGCACCGCCTCGTGCCAGGCCGGGTTGGTCTTGTAGTTCACCGTGATGTCGGCGCCCATCTCGCGGCAGGTCGCGAGCTTCTCATCACTCGAGGAAGTGATCGCCACCGTCGCGCCGCTCATCTTCGCAATCTGCAGCGCGAGGATCGCGACCCCGCCGGTGCCGAGCGTCAGCACCACGTCGCCGGACTTCACGCGTCCGAGCGGCTCAATCACGGCCCAGGCCGTGATGCCCGCCGCACCAAGCGCCGCGGCATCCTCATAGCTCAGCTTCGGCGGCAGCTTCACCAGCGCCGCGGCCGGAAGCACGATCTGATCGGCAAGCCAGCCATCGATCGAGTTGCCGACGTCACCAGCGAACACCGCCGGATCGTACTCACCATCGATCCAGGGCGTGAAGTGCGGCGCCGTGACCCGATCGCCGAGCTTGACGCGCGTGACGCCCGCGCCGAGCGCGACCACTTCGCCGGCGCCGTCCGCGACCGGCGTGCGCGTCGGCGGCTTCGGACCGCCGTAACGTCCCGACATCACCATCAGGTCGCGATGGTTCAGCGCCGAGGCCTTGACCGCGATCCGCACCTCGCCCGGACCCGGCTCCGGCACCGGACGCTCCGCCAACCTCAGTGAATCGAGGCCCTTCTGGTCGCCGACCTGGAAACTGCGCATGGTGCTGCCTGCCTCGTGCTTCGCGGAACGGGATGCCCCGACGCCTGCCTGAGCCGTCGCGACGAGTGCCGCAGGCGCGGCGAGCGCGCTCTTGAGCGCCGCGCGGCGCGTCGGATCGAATCGGCTCATGTCGGTCTCCGGACGGTGGACCGCCGGCGCCCCACGACGCGCGGCGATCACCCGGGGGCGAAGCTTACAGCTTGATGCCGAGGTTCAGGCGATAGAAGTGCGGCGCCCCGGTCCAGACGCCGGCATACGCGCCGATGTAGGTGCCGCCCTCGAAATACTCCTCGTCGCGGCAGCTGGTGCACGAGGCGCTGACCTCGTACTTGCCGTCGTTCCAGCGGTAGCCGACCGAGGCATTCACCAGCGTGAAGTCGCCGGTCTCGGCCGCGCCGCGCGGCAGCAGTGGGGCCGCCGCCAGCAGCCGCTCGATCGAGAAGCCGGCCTTCGCCTGCAGCTGCGACGCGCGCCAGGTGAACTCCGACTCCACGCCCTCGATCGTCGCGTCCGCGGTCTGTACCGTAAACACGCCGGCGATCGTCAGGGTGTTGAAGAGGTCGTCGTTGATCTGCCAGTTGACGCCGAACTTCGGCGTCGTGTCGCTGAACGATCGGTCCGGCGAGATGTTCTGCCCGGCCGCCGGCAGCGCACGCAGCGCGATGCGGCCGCCGACATAGTCGAGATCGTTGACGTCCCCGTTCAGGGTCGTGTTGCGAATGTAGCCGTCGCCCTGCTGCGTCAGGAAGTTGGCGCGCACGAACACCTTGTCGGTGATCGGCGTGTTGCCCGAGAGCTTCAGGTCCCAGCGGCTGTAGTTGCCATAGGAGCCGCGCACCGCGAACTCGGGTTCGGCCGAGGGCTTCTTGGTGACGATCTTGATCGCGCCGCCGTTGGTATTGCGGCCGTAGAGCGTGCCGTACGGGCCACGCCGCACCTCGATGCGCTCGATGTCGGCGAGGTTCTCGGTCGTGCCGACGCCGCGCATGAAGAACGTCGTCGCCGTCGACTGACCGACGTTGCTGTTTCCGGTCAGGTTCGGCACGTTGAACACGATCTGCTTGTTGTCGAAGATCTGCCGTCGCTCGATCACCGCCGGGTCGAGCGCCGTTACCGAGACCCGCACCGTCTGGATGTTCGCGTCCCGCCGCTGCGCGCTGACCGTCACTTCCTCTAGCACCGTGGAATTGACTTGCTGCTGTGCCTGCGCAACACCGAACATTGCTGGAATGGCCATCAGCAGGGCCTTGGCAGCGTGGTTATTGCTGGAAACAGACATCAGTTGGGCGTCTGGAAGTGGGCGCCCCGACAGGCGCTACTCAGTCGCCGCTCTTGTCACTGAAACCTGATATGAAGATACTCCTGCCCGATATCCGGATTTCATTCAAATGTCCGAAGCGGCCCGTGCCGTCTCCCGCCTGGCCGCGATCCTCGATCTGTTCGAGCGCGAGCGGCGTCCGCTGACGAGCCGGGACATCGCTGTCGCACTCGCAATTCCGCGCTCGAGCCTCGGCACCCTGCTGAAGGCCATGGTCGAGCTGCACTGGCTGGCCGCGGACCGGCGCCGCGCCACGTACTTCCCGGCGGCGCGTCTCGCGCGCCTCGGCGGCTGGCTGCTCGGCACGGTGGTGATCGACGAGCGGGTGCGCGAGCTCGTCCACCGGCTTCACGAGGAGACCGGCGAGACGATTTCCGTCAGTGCGATCAGCGACCTGGAGATCGAGGTCATCCACGTCAGCTCGCAGGATGTGGGCATCCAGCTGGTCGTACACCCGGGACGCCGGATCTCCCTGTGGAGGTCGAGCGTCGGTACGGCGCATCTCGCAACCCTGCCCGACGCGACGATCCGCTCGATGCATGGTCGCTCGGCGCGCGAACGCGGCCGTGGTGCCGGACGTCGCCGCCGTCGCCGTGGCCCTGCCCGAGGAATCCGGGCCGCGCCCGATGATCCTCAGCGTCGGCGGCCCGAGCGAGCGGATCGTGATGCAACGGGACGCGATCGAAGCAGCGCTGCGTGAAGGCCTCGCGTCGCTGCGCCGCTGAATTCGCCAGAGTCGCTCACGTCCCGCAGGTTCCGCGCGCGTTCAATCTCACGCCGGCCACTGTTGCAGCAGCAGCCCGAGCAGCGCGCAGCCTGCGATCACCGGCACCACGTTCCCCCCGAAGCGCCACAACGCGATTGCCGCGGCGACCGCCAGCACCGCCGATGGCCACTCGAACCGCCCGTCCAGGCCGCCCGGCCATAGCACGTGAGCGCCGAAGAAAGCCGCGAGGCTGACGATCACGCCGACCACGGCGGCGGTAATGGCCGTCAGCGGTGCGGTGAAGCGCAGGTCGTCGCGGGTCGATTCCACCAATGGTCCGCCGGCGAGGATGAACACGAACGACGGCAGGAAAGTGAACCACGTCACCAGCGTCGCCGCGACGACCCCGCCGAGCAGGCGCGCCTCCGGTCCGAGCACCGCCTGCAGGTAGCCGCCGACGAAGCCGACGAACGCCACCACCATGATCAGCGGGCCCGGCGTGGTCTCGCCGAGCGCGAGCCCATCGATCATCTGCGTCGCGCTCAGCCAGCCGTAGTGCTCGACCGCGCCCTGGTAGACATAGGGAAGAACTGCATAGGCGCCGCCGAACGTCAGCAGCGCGGCCTTGGTGAAGAACCAGCCCATCTGCGTCAGCGCATGGTCCCAGCCGACGGCCAGCGTCAGCGCGCCGATCGGCAGCGCCCACAGCGCGAGGCCGGTCAGCGCGACGCGCGCCAGGCGGGCGGCGCGAAACCGGGCGTGAGCCGGCGGCGGCGTATCGTCATCGATGATCGCGGCAGCGTGCGCCGTGACGCGAGTGGGCCCGTGCACGGCGCCTCCGGCACCGAAGCGCGCTGGCGCCACGCGCCCGCCGACCACCCCGACCAGCGCCGCGGCCGCGATGATCGCCGGAAACGGCACTTCGAACACGAAGATGGCGACGAACGAGGCGACCGCGATCACCCACAGCAGCGCGTCGTGCAGCGTGCGCGACCCGATGCGCCAGGCGGCATTCGCGACGATCGCGATTACCGCCGGCTTGATGCCGTAGAACAACCCGGCGACCAGCGGCAGGTGCCCGAGCGCAACATAGGCCCAGGCCAGCAGCACCAGGATCAGCAGCGAAGGCAGCACGAACAGCCCGCCCGCGACGATGCCGCCCCAGCTGCGGTGCAACAGCCAACCGAGGTAGGTGGCGAGCTGCTGCGCTTCCGGGCCGGGCAGCAGCATGCAGTAGTTCAGCGCGTGCAAAAAACGCCGCTCGCTGATCCAGCGCCGGCGCTGCACCAGTTCGGTGTGCATGATCGCGATCTGCCCGGCGGGACCGCCGAAGCTGACGAAGCCGAGCTTCAGCCAGAAGCGCAGCGCCTCGCCGAAGCCGACGCGCCGTCCGGCATCGCTCAACGGAACTCCGCCAGCAACGATTCGCGGTCCTGGTCGAGCTGCGGCGCGGGTGCGGGCGCCGCCGAGTCGTCCGTCTTCATCACAGGTAACCCAACTGCCTGCCCTCGTGCCGCAGCCGGTCGCGATGATCCGGATGCGCGACCGCGATCAGCGCCGTCGCGCGCTCGCGCAGGCTGCGGCCGCGCAGTTCGGCGATACCCCACTCGGTGACGATCTTGTCGACCGTGTTCTTGAGCGTCGTGACGATCGTGCCGGGCGCGAAGCTGCCGACGATCTTCGACACCGCGGTGCCGCCCACCTCGGCGGTCGAGCGGCAGACCATGAAGCCCTGCCCGCCTTCCGAATACATCGCGCCGCGCGCGAAATCCGCTTGCCCGCCCGAGGACGACCAGTAGCGCCCGCCGATCGTCTCCGAAGCGCACTGCCCTGCGAGATCGACCTCCACCGTCGCGTTGATCGAGATGAAACCCGGCTCGGTGGCGATCCGGCGCGGATCGTTGACGTAGGTGGTCGGCCAGAGCTCCACCGCCGGGTTGTCGGCGATGAAGTCGTAGAGCCGCTGCGTGCCGAGCGCGAACGCGCCGATCGTCTTGGTGCGGTTCAGCCGCTTGCGCGCACCGGTGACGACGCCCGACTCGATCAGGTCGATCACGCCGTCGGAGAGCAGCTCGGTGTGGATGCCGAGCGCGCGATGATTGCCGAGACTCGCGAGGATCGCGTTCGGGATCGCGCCGATGCCGGTCTGGATTGTCGCGCCGTCCGCGATCCGCTCCGCGACCAGACCCGCGATCACGCGATCGACCGCCGTCGGCACCACCGGCTCCACCTGCACCAGCGGCGTGTCCTGCCGGATCCAGCCCACCACCTGCGACAGGTGCAGCTGGTTGCGCCCGAAGGTGCGCGGCATCCGCGCATTCGCCTCGACGAAGAACCGCGCCCGGCCGATGAAGCTCGCGGTGTAGTCGGCGCCGGTGCCGAGCGAGAAATAGCCATGCCGGTCCGGCGGCGAGACCGCTGCGATCACCAGCGGATCCCTGCAGCGGTGGCGCAGCGTCGGATAGACCTCGCTGAAGTGGGTCGGCACCAGCTCGAGCGTGCCAGCCGCGAAGCACGGCCGCGTCACGTGCGAGAGGAAGTAGGAGATGTGACGCAGGCGGTCGCCGAACGCGCCGCGCAGGTAGGGCCGGTCGCGCAGCGCGTGCATCTGGTGCACCCGCACGCCCTCGAGCCGCTCCGCGTTGCGCTCCAGCGCATCGAGCAGCGCCACCGGCTCGCCATTGGCGATCGGCACGATCAGGTCGGCGCCGGCGCCGACGTGCTCGAGCAGCGCGTCTGGAATGGTCGGTTCGATCAGGCGGGGCATGGCGTCGATTGTCGCACTGGCCGCAGCGGCCCGGCCGGCGGCGTGTACGGACGCCGCGCCTGCGGGCTCAGGCCCATCCCTGCCGCCACACCGTCGCGTCCATCAGGTCGCGCCAGTCCAGCCGCTGCACGCGCCCCGAGTGCACCGCCTCGAGCTCGACGAACTCGACCGCGCCGCCCTCGACCCGCGGCTCGATCACCTTCGTGACCAGGAAATGCTTCTCCTTGCGGCGCGGCGTGACGGCGGTCCACTTGGTCTGCAGCAGCTTCTTCGGACTGAGCCGCGTGCGCGGTGGCGTCGTCATCGCGCAGGCGAGGCCGGCTGCGAGATCTCCATCCGCAGGCCATCCGGGTCGCGTGCGATCATCGTCATCAGCCCACCCGACGCGGCGTAGGGCGATGCCAGGATTTCGGCGCCGATCGCCTTCAGGCGCGCGTGCACGGCGTCGATGCCGTCGGTGGTCATCACCAGGATCGGGGTGCCGATCATCGTCTCGCCGCCGGTGACCTCGCGCAGCTTGCGCAGCGGCTTGTTCCTCACCTGCGCAAAGCCGAGCGTGCCGCCATCGATCCGGCCGGTCGAGAGCGTGTTGTCCATCGTCATGCGCACGAAGGTCAGGCGCGTATCGGGCGGGACGCCGAACACGGCGAGCGACTGCGGATCCGCGACTTCGACGCGCCGGTCCTCGCGAAAGCCGAGCGCGGTGTAGAAACGCACCGTGCGCTCCAGGTCGCCGACCAGCGTCGTCAGCCGGCGGGCGACCGCCTTCGAGCCCGGCGTCACGGTGGCGGGATCGGTGGTCGTCACGGGCGGCGGCACGGACACGGGCGCCACGGATACGGGGACGGCCGCGGATGCGGCAGCGGGCGCCGATACGGTCCCGGACGCGCCGGCCGTCGCGAAGCCCGGCAGCAGTGCCGCGAGCGTCAGCGCAGCGCAGATCGCGCAGCGCACCCGACGCACGGCGTTCGACGCATTCCCAGCAGCATTGGTAGTCATCTTCGTTCCTCGGTCCGCCACCTGCGACTGCCCGGATCATAGTGGATCGGCGTTGCAACGCGCCTCCGCGCGGCACCCGCAGGACCTGGCCATGCGCGGAACCCTGCGCCCCGCACTGGATGTGAGAACATCCGGCCAATGCCGACCCCACCCCGCCTCGCGATGCGAGGTGCCGACATTCCGCCGTTCTACGCCGGCGAGATCGGCCGACAGGCCGCGTCGCTGCAGCGCCAGGGTCGCCGCATCGTCGCGATGCATTTCGGCCAGCCGACCCTGGGTCCACCGCCAGCCGTGGTCGCGGCCGCGCACCGCGCAATCGACACCGGCCCCAACGGCTACGTCGAATCTCTCGAGCTGCGCCAGCGCATCGCCCGCCACTACGCCGAAACCTGCGGCCTGACGATACCGGTGTCGCGAATCCTGCTCACCAGCGGCGCGAGCGCCGCGCTGGTGGCCACGTTCACGACGCTGTTCGCCGTCGGCGATCGTATCGGGCTCGCGCGCCCCGGTTATCCCGCCTACCGAAATTCGCTGGTGGCGCTCGGGCGGGAACCGGTCGAGATCGACTGCGGTCCGTCGCGGGCCTTTCGCCTCGACCCGCAGAGTCTCGCCAGCGTCGACGGCCCGCTGCACGGCCTGGTGGTCGCCAGCCCCAGCAACCCGACCGGCAGCATGCTCTCGCGCGAACAGCTCGGGGCACTCGCCGCAGCCTGCCGCGCGCGCGGCACGCGGCTGATCTCGGACGAGATCTATCACGGCATCGCCTACGGATCGCCGGCCGTGACGGCGCTCGAATGCGCGCCCGACGCCATCGTCGTCAACAGCTTCTCGAAGCTCTACCGGATGCCGGGGTGGCGCCTGGGATGGCTGGTCGCGCCCGAGGACTGCGTCGCGCGGTTCAGCGCGCACCTGATCAATTTCTTCCTGACGCCGCCGTCCGCCGCGCAACAGGCCGCGATTGCCGCGTTCGACGATCCGGCTGACCTGCAGGCCGCAGTCGATGGCTACGCCTGCAACCGCGCAATGCTGCTCGCCGAACTGCCCGCGATGGGCCTCGCCGGCATCGCACCGCCCGATGGTGCGTTCTACTTCTACGTCGACGTCGGTCACCTGACGCAGGACAGCCTGGCGTTCTGCCGCGAGCTGCTGGACGACACCGGAGTTGCAATCGCACCGGGCATCGACTTCGATCCCGTGCACGGCAATTGCTTCGTACGGCTCTCGTTCGCCGTTTCCACGCAGGAGACGGTCGACGCTCTGGCTCTGTTGCGTCCGTGGCTGCTTCGCAGGCGGGTTACGGCGTGAGCGGCCCGGATCACGGCTCACGAGCCCGACCACGCGCGGCGCCGGTCGAACGCTTGCGCCTATAATCAGCCATGACCGACCAAGACACCGGAACACCCGAGACTCCCGAAGAGCCCTCTGGCACCGGCCGCCGCAATGCGGTGCTCGGCGTCGGCATCCTGGTACTCGCGGGCATCGCGTTTGCAGCCTGGCAATGGCTGCTGCCCGCAGCGCCGCCCGAGGTTTCCAGGGCGCCGGTGGCGGCGTCAGCGCCCACCGTCATCGCGCCGCCGCCGCCCGAACCGGCAATCGCCAACCCGATCGACACGCCGCCGGATGCCCCGGCGGCCGCGACGCCCGCGGATCTCGAAGCCGCGCTGAACGAGCTCGCTGGAGCGGAGGTCGTGCGGTCGCTGGTTCGCCTGCAGGACCTGCCGCGCCGCCTCGTAACCACCATCGACAACTTCGGCCGTGCGCAGGTCAGCGCCAGCCTCTCGCCCGTGAATCCGCCTGCGGGCGAGTTCACGACCGATCGTAGCGGCGAAGTCGAGGTGATCGCGGCCGACAACTTCAAGCGCTACCTGCGTCACGTCGAGACGCTCGAATCGATCGACGTGGCGCGCGCTGCGCAGGCCTATCGCCGACTATATCCGCTGTTCCAGCAGGCCTACGAAAACCTCGGCTACCCGGACAAGTATTTCAACGATCGCCTGATCGTCGTGATCGACCAGCTGCTCGCGACGCCCGCGCCGCAGGGCCCGCTGGCCGTGCGTCTGCCGCAGTTCGGCGAAGACGTGAAGCCCGAGCGCCCGTGGGTGCTCTATGAGTACCAAAGCCCGGCCTTGCAGCAGCTGTCGGCCGGCCAGCGCATGCTGCTGCGCATGGGGCCGGACAACATGCGCCGCGTGCAGGCGAAGCTGCGCGAGATGCGCCGCGAGGTCGCGGTGGCGTCGAACGCCGGCTGACCTGCGCCTCAGCCGATGCCCATCGCTGCTCCCGAATCCTTCGCGAACGGCTGCCACGCCCGATAGGTCAGCGACCGCCACAGCCATTCGGCTGGCCCGTAGTGATGCTGCGCCAGCCACCAGGGGCTCCACGCGAGCTGCAGGATCCAGATCGCGACGACGACGTAGTACAGATGGTGGCGCTCGAGCTGCCCGTAGAGGCCCAACCCGACCCCGGTGAACAGCAGCGCGCCGATGAGACTCTGTGCGAGGTAGTTGGTGAACGCCATGCGCCCGACCGCAGCCAGCCGCCGCATTGCCGCGGGCCAGACACCGCCTTTCCAGAGCAGCATCACCAGGCCGACGTGCCCGAGCATCGTCGGCACGCGGCCGAACTCGTAACTGAAATACCAGGCGGACTGGATCGCCAGCGGATCGAAGCCGGACTGCACGATCGACCAGGCCTCCCAACCGTTCACCGCGAGGCCGACGCCGTAGCCGGCAATCATCAGGCTCGCATAACGCCGCGTCGACCAGCGCCCCTGCAGCGCACCGAGTGCGAACAACGCGACGCCCATCATCATGGTCGCAATGTCCTCGAGTAACCCGACCAGATAGAAGAACGTCGTGCGCATCTCCAAGACTTCCCCGGTCACCTGCACCCAGGCGCTCGCGAATCCGCCGCGCATCGCTTCGACCGTCTTCGCAATCTCGTCGGCCGATGGCCGCATCTCCTCAAGCGTGGCGTTCCAGTCGTCGACGGCCTGGCGCTGCGCCGCATCGAGCACCGCGCCTTGCAACTCGGCCTGTTGCGCCTCGAACGCCGTGGCGCGCTGCGCGCGGTGGTCGGCGATCTCGAAATAGCCGCCGACCGTCGGTAGCAGCAGCGCGATCGCAGCCAGAAGGAACAATGTCCGCGGCAGGGCCCGGCGGAATGCATAGAGCACCAGCCCGACGATTCCGTATTCGTAGAGGATGTCACCCTGCCAGAGCAGCAGGTGCGAGTTCACGAAGCCGAAGGCCACCAGCCACAACATGCGACGCACATGCAGGTTCGCGGCATCCGGCGCCCCCGCGCGTTCCAGCCGGCTCGTGAACAGCACGACGCCCGCGCCGAACAGCAGCGTGAACAGGCCGCGCATCGTACCCTCGAAGAACAGGAACGTGGCCAGCCAGGCGATGAAGTTCGGTCCCTGCGGTGCCGTCACGCCCCCGGCGACCGTCGGATCCTCGTAGGCGAACGGCAGGCCGAAGCCGATGATGTTCATCAGCAGGATGCCGAGGATCGCGACCCCGCGCAGCACGTCGAGCGAGTCGAGGCGCGTGTCGCACGGCATCGGCGCCGCGATTTTCGGCCAGCTCATCGCGACGCGGGATTCTCGTAGCTCGGCACCGCAGGTTCGCCGTCGATACCGAGGCGTCGCTTGGCAGTTTCACGCCGCCCGGTAGCAGGCAGGTGTGCGCCGGCGCGCGCGAACCCACGCCTCGGCATGTTGCCGTAGATCGCCTCGCACTGGTCCGCCTGCACCACGTAGGTCTCATGCCAGATGCCGACGCTGCCGTCGCCGCCGACCGCACGGTTGAAGCGCTTCCATGCCTCCAGGTGGGTCGCCGCCGGTGAGCGCGCGAACTGCTCGAGTTGCTCGAACGAGCGCCAGTACTGCACCAGTGCCACACCGCGCCAGTAGAGGAACGGCTCCGCATGCAGCAGCCCCAGCTCGCGCTGCGTCAGCAGCGGTCGCAGCATCGGCCCCATCGCACGCACCACCGGCAGCCATTCGTGCACGGCCCAGAGCCGGTTCACCCGCATGCCGATCACGAAGACGACGAATGGCCCTTCGATCTGCGCCGTGAAGCGGCCGGGGAAGATGGCGCTCATCGAGGCTTCGCTCGGGACCCTGCCGCAGGCCGGCGCTAGACCAGCATCTTCTGGAAGAGGGCCATCATCCGCGTCCAGGCCTTCTCGGCCTGCGCTTCATCGTAGACCGCCGCGTCTGGCGGACACCAGCCGTGCTTGGTGCCGGCGTAGACTTCGATCTCGGCGGGCAGTTTCACCTTCTCGAACGCCTCCTTAAGCAGCACCTTGGCGTTCGGCTCGCGCTCGTCGTCGTTCGCGGCGATTGCGATCAGGTACTGAGCCTTCATCTTCGGCACCAGCAGGTGCGGGCTGTCGGGCTTGTCGGTCGCGAGCCCACCGCCGTGGAACGACGCACCGGCACCGATGCGGTCCGGAAACGCGGCCGCCGCGCGCATCGTGATCGGGCCGCCCATGCAGTAGCCGGTCGTGCCCATCTTGCGCTTGTTGTCGACCGAGGCCTGGCCGTCGAGCCAGCCGATGAAGGCCTGCGTATCCGACACCTGGGTCTCGGGCGTCAGCGAACGCGCCATGCCCATCAGCATGTTGCGCGTCGATTCATCCTGCAGGTTAGCGCCCGCCGGCGAGGTCGGCGCACGCTTGAGACGATAGAACGGATTCGGCACCAGCACCGTGTAGCCGGACTCGGCGAGCCGCCGCGCCATCTGCCGGAACGCGGGCCGCAGACCGAAGATGTCGGGCCAGACCAGCACCGCTGGATATTTGCCCTTGGCCGCCGGGTGCACGAAATAGGCATCGGCGGTGCCCGCAGAGGTCTTGATCTCGACCTCCTGCTCGGTGACCTCGGCCGCGTTGGCCGCGCGCGGCAGCATCGTCAGCAGGCCCGCGCCCGCCGACAGCGCCGCGAAGCGCCGCCGGGACAGCGCGTCGTTGCGGCCCAGGTGCTCGACCATGTCGTCCAGGGAATCGTTGTCGCACATGTGCAGGCCCTCTCGGTGTTTGATTCGAGTATAGCGGCGCGCGGCTCAGCCTGAGAACTTCGCCACCAGCGGCTTGTCCGTCGGCACCCGACGCTGAAACTCTCGCGCATCCGCGAACGCGGCGACGAATGCCGGCCGCTTAGACACCCGCGAAATGTACTGCCGGAACAGCTCGTCCTGGCAGAGCCCGTAGCCACGGGCCCAGATCACGTCGTGCGCCACCACGTAATCGGCGGCGGTGAAGTGCTCGCCGCAGATGAACGGCCCGGCCGTGAGCCGTGCGGCCAGTTGCGGCTCCACTTCGCTGCTGAACTTGCGCCGGTAGCGCGCCACGGTGCGCGGATCGCTCTCCGTCTCGCGCAGCACGTCCTCGTGGATGCGCACCTGCCACAGCATCATGTCGATCCAGGTGCCGCCGAAATGCAGCATCTGCAGGTAGTCGGCGCGCGCCGCCGACGCTCCGGGTGACGGCGCCAGGCCCTTCTCCGGATACGCATCGGCGAGGAACTCGACGATCGCCGCGCTCTCGAGCATCCGCTGCGGCCTGCCGTCCTCCCAGGTGATCTCCAGCACCGGCACGTTGTGGTTCGGGTTCAGCGCCAGGAACGCCTCGCCATACTGCACGCCGTCGTAGAGCGGCACCCGCTCGAGCTCGAACGCGTCGCCGACCACTTCGTGCAGCGCCCACTTGACGCGCGCACTGCGCGAGGCGGGGAAGTGATGGAGCTTCAGGTGCCGGATCATGCTCGACTCCGCGACGAATCCTTCGCACTCGATCTTGAGCGCTTTTGCGCCAGACGGCTACCGCCCTCGACCTCCACGACGTGCGCCACGGCACCCCGTACCGCCGGTTCCATCGCCAGCGCAAAGTGGTTCGCGCCCGCGATCTCGAGGTATTCCCCACGACCGAGCGCAGCCGCGAGTCGTGGCCCTCGTCCGAGCACCGGATCCTCCGCGCCACTGATCACCAGTGTCGGCACGTCGATGGCCGCGGCTTCCTCGGGAGTGATCGCTGGATATGAGGCGCACTCCAGCGCGAGCATCGCCAGACGATCGCCGCCGACCGCTTCGGGGATCTTCCAGTACGCGGACTGGTGCTCCGGCAGATCGCGCGGATACTCGGTCCGCTCGAACACGTTTGCGAGATGCGGCAGCACGTCGTCGAAGCGCTGCGGGGGATTCCCGAGCAGCCCGTCGCCGGTCGCCACCAGCACGGCCCGGTCGAATCGTCCGCGTTCGGTCTGCATCAGGTGAAGCGCCACCGCGGTGCCGATCGAGTAGGCCGCCAGCGACGCGCGCGCGAGGCCCAGGTGTCGAGTAGCGCCCGCGCATCGCGCGCGAGATGCGCCGTTGCGTAGCGCGCCGGATCGTACGGTCGCTCGCTGCCGCCGTGGCCGCAGAAATCCAGCCCGATCACCTGCCGGCCGGCGCCGGTCAGCGCCTCGATCCAGCCGAACTGCGCGTAGTTGTGGACGAACTCGCTCATCAGGACTGCGGCGGCCGCGCGGCCGCGCGGCCGCGCTCAGTTCGGAATGCGGACGATCGGCGCCCAGGTGCCGAAGATGGCCGCGCCGGAGGCGTACTGCCCGCCGAGCGCATCGCCGGGCACCTTGTCGTTGAAGAATGTATAGAGCGGTGTTCCGCGGTAGGCCCAGTAGCGCTTGCCGTCCGCGTCCTTCTTCACCGACCAGTCGCCGATGGGCGCGACGTCGGCGTTTGCCTCGATCGGGGTCCATGCCGCCTTCTGGCAGGCGTCGTCGCAGGTGGTCTTCCTGATCTGCTCGAGCTTGCCGTTCAAGGCGTAGAGCGTCATGCCCTTCTCGTTCGCGAAGATCTGGCCAATGTCGGTCCGCACCAGAGTGGCCCAGCCGGGCGCCGGCATCTCGGGCTGGATCACGATCGGAGCCCAGTCCTTACCGCCAGCTTGCTGGCCACGCAGGTCGCCCGCGCGCCGGTCCGAATGCGAGGCATACAGCGGCTGCCCCTTGAACGCCCACTGCTTCGTACCGTCGGCGCGCGTCAGCACGCTCCAGTCGCCATTGTCGCGTGCCAGCGCCGGTGCGGGCGTCGGATACCATTCGCGCAGGCACTCGGCGTCGCAACCGGATTTCAGTGCGACGTTGCCGGGCTGCGGTGCGTACAGGCTCAGGCTCTTCTCGTTGACGAGGATGCGGCCGATCGGTGTCTTGAACATGCCGATGCCCGGCGGCGTGCGCAGCACGCCGAACGCCAGCCGCCAGCGGTTGGCGACGCCGTCGCCGAATGCGCCGCCCGGGTATTCATCCTTCGTGAACAGGTACAGCGGCTTGCCGCGATACACCCATTGCCGGATGCCGTCGGTGCGCTCGTGGATCGTGAAGCTGCCGACTGGCGCCGCGCCCGACACCGGCTGGAACGGCGGCCAGGCCTGCGCGCAGGCGTCGTAGCACTTCGACACGCCTGGCGTCGAATCCTCGTCGCTGGTGTAGATCGCGAAGCCGCGCTCGTCGGTGAAGATGTTCTCTGCACCGTTCCTGCGCGGCTTGAGGTTCGCCGGAACCGGCGGCGTCGAGTGCGCTGCGGGCGCGGCAGCCGTTGCTGGCGCCGCGCCCGGCGCGGCATCGGCGCCGTACAAGACGCCCGCACCGAGCGTCGCCACGAGCACCGAGGTCGCGGCGAGGCGCCGCTGCATCGCGCTCCTCAAGCGAACACCTCGGTGATCGTCTTGCCGGTGCGCAGCGAGGCCGTGCCCCAGGTCGGCAGCTTCAGACCCATGACCTGCAGGGCCGTGAGCCCGACGCGCGAGATCGGGTCGCCGCCGCCGATCACGTGCAGGCCCGTCTTGAGGCGGCCGCCCGCGCGACCGATGAACATCACCGGCACGCCGTCGACCGAATGCACCTTCGCGTTGTTGGTGTCGGAGTTGGCGAAGATCAGCGTGTTGTCGAGCAGCGTGCCCGCGCCTTCCTTCACCTTGCCAAAGGCCGAGACGAAGCGCGCCAGCGCCTCCATCGACTTCACGTTGTACCAGGCCACCTCGGCCTGGTAGCCGAGTTTGGCGTCCACCGGCTCCTCGTGCGTCAGCGTGTGGTGGGTGTGCGCCTCGCCGGCGCGCCGCACCATCGAGAGCGACTGCGAGAACAGCATGTTGAAAACGCGCGTCTGGTTGCAGGCGAGCGCGATCACCAGCAGGTCGGCCATCGCGGCATGCACCGCCGTTACCGTCTCGAGCTCGACGCCCACCGGGATCTCGGCGGGCTGCGGCGGCCGTACGCAGGAATCACTGACTTTCGGCCGCTCGAGGCTAAGCGCCAGCTGCTGCTCCATCTGCCGGATCGACGTGAAGTACTCGTCCATGCGCACGCGGTCCGCGGCGCCGACGGTCTTCGAGAAGTCCTGGCTCTGCTCGCGCACCGCCGACAGCACGCTCTGGCGCAGCGCGATCCTCGGGTCGGGCTTGAACTCGGCCGCGCGCGGATCCGTGAAGCCGGCGCCGAACACGCGGTTGTACAGCGCGAGCGGCGAGACTTCCGCCGCATTGCGGCTGCCGGCACTGCGCAGAGTGTAGCTGTCGCGCGGATCGCCGACGCTGCTGAGGTCGAGCGAACGGAAGCGCGTGTTGCCGCCCATGGCATCCGAGACCAGCACGTCGAGCGTCGGGTCCGGGACGTCGCCGCCGCGCAGCGGCACCGTGCCAGTGCGCGCCGCGACCCAGCCGGTGAAGTGCACCGCGCTGACGCGCCCGTCCATCGGCGCGTTGAAGTCGCTGAAGTAGTTGATGTACTGCTTCCAGGGTTCCAGCGGCGCGCATTCCGCCCGGAACTCGATCGGCCCGCTGACCGGCGCGATGCCGCGCCCCGGGTTGTGGCCGAGGCCCCAGAACCAGGTTCCGAAGCGCAGCGGCAGCGGCGCGCCGTTGGCGTACGCGGTGCCATTGTCGTTCAGGAAGCAGTCAAGGATCGGCAGGCCCACGCCCACGGCAGTGGCGCCGAGCATGCCGCGCAGGACGGAACGGCGATGCAGCTTGCGTTTCATGAGCGATTCTCCGGGGAGGCAGCGGCTTCGAGCGCGGCGGTGTTGGCGGGCGGCGTGGCGCCCGGGTCGGCCTTGGGCGCCGACACGGCATAGAAGGCTTCGCTGGTCGCGATCGTCTCGAACAGGCCGCGCAGGCGATAGCCGTCGGATTCGAACTTCGCGTGCAACCAGCTGACCATCTCGTTGTCGGTCTTGCCGACCGAGGTGCCGCGCGCATAGGCGAGCGCCCGGTTGACCACGCACTGGGTCACCGCGGGGCTCTTCGCCAGCGCCTCGCCGAGTCCAGCCGCATCTTCGTACTTCACGCCGTCGAGCTCGCCACGCGTGTCGATTTTCACCGCGTTCTCGACCGTGCGGAACTGCGCCGCGCCGTCGAAGTGCTCGAGCGCGAGGCCGATCGGGTCGACGATCTTGTGGCAGCTCGCGCAGGTCTTCTCGGTGTTGTGGATGTCTAGACGCTCGCGCGCCGTGCTGGCCTTGGTCGTCGAGGCGTTGTTGAACTGCGTGAAGTCGATGTTGCTAGGCGGGTCCGGCACCCGCTGGCACATCAGCAGCTCGCGCACCGCGCGGCCGCGCAGCGTCGGGGAGCTGCGCCCGGCGTGCGAGTGCAGCGCCGAGAAGCCCGGCAGCGTGACGATGCCGCGGTAGGGCGAGTCCTTCGGGAACTCGACCTCGGTCCAGCCATTCGGGTCCTTCACCGGCATCTGGTAGATCATGCCGAGCGCGCCGCTGACCGGCGCACGCCGCGTCGTGAACAGTTCCCGGTAATCCTCGCCCTCGACCAGCAGGTGCTGGACGATCGTGCGCAGCAGCTGTTCGCGCGCATCGTCGGCCACCGTGAGCCCGAAGGAGGGATAGATCGCCGCGTCCTTCTGCATGTGGTCGAATGCGTCGAGCGTCAGCAGGTCGCTGAAGAAGGCGCGCACGCCGTGTTCCAGGCGCGGCGATTCGAGCAGGCGCCGGGTCTGCGTCGCGAGACCATCGCCGCCGTCGAGCTCGCCCTTCTCGGCGGCCGCCAGCAGCGCATCGTCCGGCGTGCTGTCCCAGAGGAAGTAGCTCAGGCGCGCGGCGCGCGCATGCGCCGTGAGGCGCATCTTGCCGGGGGCCTGCGGATCGGCCTCCGTAACGTCGGCGACGAACAGGAACTCCGGCGACTGCAGCATCGCGGCGAGGCCGAACGAGATGCCCTCGTAGAAATCCCCGAGGGTGGTCGTGACCTTGTCGCCGAGCGCGACGAAGCGCGCGAGCTCGGCCTCGGTCAGCGCACGGCGGTACAGCAGGCGCCCGGTGCCCGAGAAAATCTGGCGCGTGCAGGCGTCGTCGATCGCCTTGGCATCGGCCGGCGTGCACGGCAGGCCGTAGTCGCGATTGGCAGGGGCGACCACCTGCGAGGCGATCGACTCGGCGAGTTCGCCGAAGCGTTCGAAACCCGACGGCGTGATCGACGCCTTCGACGCACCAACCGCCATCAGGCCGCCCTCGCGCGATAGCGGGTCGAAACGCCCGACCACCGAGATGCCGGGTCCGAAGACGTCGCGGATCGTGTTGCGGTATTGCTGCTCGGTAAGCCGGCGCATCGCCGGCGGCGGACCGGCCGCGTCGGGCTCGCGTTGCGCGCAGCCGGCCAGCACCGTCAGCACGGCCGCGGTGGCGAACGCGCCGAGCCAGCCGCGTGCGAACGTCCGGGTCAGGATCATCGCTTTACTCCGTCCTTGGTCGAGGCGACGTCCTTGGTCGAGGCGACCTGGGTTACGACCGGTTTCACCACGCCGCTCGGCTCGTTGTCGCCATGTTCGATGAACGCCGGCACCGTGCGGATCGTGAAGGCCGCCGACAGCGCCGTGCACTCGCCCGTCTTCGGGTCGGGATAGCCGTCGGCCAGTTCCTTCATCGCCACGTAGATGCCCGGGCAGCTGAACTGCCCCGTCACCAGCAGGTATTCATAGCGCTGGATGTAGTCCCAGAAATTCGCGAGGTCCTGGTAGCCGGCGATCTGGCCCTCGACGAAGCGCTCGGTCTTGTTCACCGGCAGCTGCATCCGCATGCCCTTCATGACCAGCGGAAGGTGTGTGAGGTTGCCGTAGAACGGCAGCGTCACATCGATCGGGTCGGTCTCGAGCATGCCGTTGACGATGCGGCCGCGGGCCTTGCCGCCATAGCGCGGCGTCGGATCGGCGCGATAGGTCGCATGCGGCAGGACGTCGGCGCGGTTGTCCTTCGGCAGCGTGTCGCCGTCGAACTTCTTCAGGAACGCGACCTCGACCTGCTCGTCGTTGAGCGGATCGTCGACGCCGCTGACCTCGATCAGCACGATGCCGTGCGAGGTGTCGCGCCGCTCGCCGTTGGCGTTGTCCTCGATGTAGCCGTGGCGCCGCCAGCCGTAGGTGCAGCCGAGGATCCGGTACACCTGGTTGTCGATGCCGGGCCGGCCATCAGGGGACTTGAAGTTCACGTGCGGGCAGCTCATCGGCGTGCCCTTGCCGGTAGCGTCGCCGTCGAGATCGAGGCCGTATGACGTATCGCCTTCGACCACGCGCAGCGGCGGATCCTTCACCGAGGTCGGATGCCAGCAGACGTCTTCGCCCTTCGGACCGCGCAAGACCGACATCGCACGCCGCGTCCCCGTCACCGGCTCGATCGTGCCGTCCCTGGTCAGCATCGCGCGCTCTTCCGGCGGCACGCCCTTCCACCACAGCTCGTCATTGCCCTGCGCGAGGCCGTCCGGGCACTCGTCCATGTAGGGCGTCTCGTAGACCGAGGTGCGCCAGCCGACCACCGCGAAGCCGAGGGTCTTGCCGCCCTTGCCGCTGCTGCTGCTGCCGCAGCCGGCGAGCAAGGCGACCGCCCCGCAGGCCGCGAGCGCAAGGCCGGTACGCAGGGCCGGAGACATCATCGGGACATTCGCCATGGTCAGACCTCGCTTCACAGGAACGCCGCCGGCTTGGTGCGCACTCGGTCGAGCTGGCCACGGGCCTCGCCCTTGATGTACTTGCGCGTCGTGATCAGTGCATACGACCAGCCGGTCAGCAGGTATTCGGCCTGCGCATCGCTCAGCTTCGCCGAGCCCCGGGTCGGGCTCGCCAGCCCCGGCACCGCCAGGTCGACGATCGCCGCGCCGGTCGCGCCCGGCTGCGCCGGCGAATGCAGCGTGATCGCGGTCGGCAGGCTCGACAGGTCCTGGTAGCTCAGCACCCAGTGCAGCGTCAGGCTGTCGAGGTCGAGCTCGAAGTCGGCTTTGCCGACGGCCTTGCTCGGCGTGTAGTAGGTGTTGTTCGCCCAGGAAATCTCGGCGTGGAAATAACGCCTCGCGCCCACCGGCTTCGGCGGCAGCGGCGGCGCGGCCTGAGCGCGGGCCAGCAGCGGGGCGCCGAGCGCGGGGACGGCGAGCAGGGCAACGAAGGTGCGGCGGCAGACGTTCAAGGCGGTCAAGCTCTCCAGGGGCGGCCCAGCCGCGACATCGAGTTTGAAGGTTGCAGCGCAGGCGGCAGGAAGTCGAGATCGAGCGCATACAACTCATCACTTCTTTTCAGCCGCTGCCGCGCCACGCCGCACCGCGGCCCTGCGGCTACCCGTGGCGCGTCGCCGGGTTTACAGTTCTTTACAAAGCATGGCGGTCTTGACCGGCCCGCTCCCAGCCACCCTAATTCGGCCCAGCCATCCGAGTGCGCCCGCCCGCAGAGACATGACGAACCCAGACGCCCGCATCCTGCTGGTCGAAGACGATCGCGAGCTGTGCGCGATGCTGTCGAACTTCTTCACCGAGCACCGCATGTCGCTGGTCGCGGTGCACGATGGTGACGAGGCCGCGCGCGCGCTGCGCGCTCCGGACTTCGACCTGGCGATCCTCGACGTGATGCTGCCGAAGCGCTCCGGCCTCGACCTGCTGGTCGAGCTGCGCCGCCACAGCGAATGCCCGGTACTGATCCTCACCGCCCGCGGCGACGACGTCGATCGCGTCCGCGGCCTGGAGCTCGGCGCCGACGACTATCTCGCCAAGCCCTTCAATCCGCGCGAGCTGCTGGCGCGGGTGCGCGCGATCCTGCGCCGCGCGCGCGCCCCCTCCGCGCCCGAGTCGGTGCTGGTGTCGGGCGACCTGCAGCTGGAACCCGCGCGCCGGCTCGTCACCGCCCACGGCGAGTCGCTGAAGCTGACCAGTGCCGAGTTGCGCCTGCTCGAAGTGCTGATGCGCAATCCGGGACGCGCGGTCTCGCGCGACCAGCTATGCGAGGACGTGCTCGGCCGCCGCCTGCTGCCGACCGACCGCAGCATCGACACCCACGTGAGCCACATCCGCGGCAAGCTCGCCCAGGCTGGCAGCGCTGCGTCGATCGCCAGCGTGCGCGGCACCGGCTACCAGCTCGTCGCCGGCTGAGCCGCCGCCGATGCGCAGCCTGCTTGCCCGCATCTTCGTCTCGTATTTTGGCGCCACCGCGCTGGTGGTGTTGCTGATGGTGGTCGCCTCGATCTGGGCCGTGGCCGCAGAGCAGAAGAAGCTCGAGCTGCCGCGCATGGCGGAACTCGCAGCCGATGCGCAGGACGTCAGCGCCGCCTACGGCCTCGTCGGCCTGAAGGGCTGGGCCGCGATGACCAACGTCAAGCTGCGGCCGTTCCACCTCGACCTCTACGACTCGAAGGATGCCCGCGTCACCCGCACCGCAACCGGCGGCACCGCCGAGCAGCCGCGCCCGCAGCCGCGCAGCGACGCCTCCGCCTCGACGTTCGTCCGCGATTTCGTCGGCCCCGGCGGCGAGCCCTTCCGGCTGGTGCTGCAGGTGCCCTACCAGCGCCTGTTCGGCCTGCTGGGCGAGCCACGCGTGGCCTGGACGCTGTGGCCCACGGCGATCGTGCTGTTCGGGCTGGTCTGCTTCCTGGTCGCGCGTTCGCTCAGCGTGCCGATCGAATCGCTGCGGGACGCGGTCGGGCGCATCGCCCGCGGCGATCTCGACACCGAGGTCGCGCCGCAGCTCGCGCGGCGCCGCGACGAGATCGGCGAGCTCGCGCGCGACGTGCAGGTGATGGCCGGCAACATCAGCGAGCTGCTGCAGTCCAAGCAGCAACTGATCCGCGACATGTCGCACGAGCTGCGCACGCCACTGACGCGGATCCGCATGGGCATCGAGCTCGCGGCCTCCGGCGCCGGCCAGGGCGACGCCACTGGCGCGATCGCGGGCGCGGGCCGCGCGCCACCGGTGTCCGAGCAGCTCGCACGCGACGTCGAGCAGCTCGACGTGCTGATCGGCCAGATGCTGCGGCTCGCGAGCGTCAACGATCCCGCGCTGACGCTCAGTGCCCAGACCGTCAACGTCACCAACCTGCTGCGCCGGATCGCACAGGACTGCGCGATCGAAGCCGCGCCGCGCGAGATCCGGATCGCCGTCAGCGGCCCCGACCAGCTGCTGACCCACGGCGACCCCGACCTGCTGCGCAGCGCCTTCGAGAACGTGATCCGCAACGCGATCCGCTATTCACTCGAAGGCGGCACCGTCAACGTCGACGCAAGCGCCCAGGGTAAGGGCTGCCGCGTGCGGATCGCCGACCAGGGCAGCGGCGTGCCGGAGGAACTGCTGACCCGGATCTTCGAGCCGCTGTTCCGCGTCGCGGTCGCACGCGACGAGGACACCGGCGGCAACGGCATCGGCCTCGCGATCGTCGCGCGGGTCGTGCGCGTGCACGGCGGCACGGTCAGCGCGGCGAATGCGCGGCCTTCGGGCCTGGTGATGACGATCGAACTGCCGGTGAAGCCAGCGACACCGGTCTGACGGCGCGTCGACGCCTCAGCCGGTGCGCGGCTTGCGCGGCCCGAAGCGCAGCTCGAGACAGGCGTTAAGCTGCGCGAACGCCTCGTCGAGCATCGCCCGCGGCAGCTTCGCGCGCAGCGCCGACTCGAACAGCGTCATGCCGACCAGCGCCGCCGGCACCACGATCGTTCGGCCCGTGCCCGAGCGCACCAGCAGCGCCTCGCGCCGCGGCCGCCACTCGACCGACTGAACCTCGCTCCAGCGGATGTCGACCCGCGGCCGCCACGGCGGGAACGCGCGCAGCCCCGCGCCCAGCACCTGAAGCCGATAGCGACGCGACCAGGCCTGCGCCACCATCGGCACCAGCACCAGCGCCGCCACGATCGCCCAAGCCCACTGGTAGCGCGCGTCCTGCGGCCGCGATGCCAGGATCCCGACCGTGACCAGACCGAGCACGATCCAGCCCACCGTCACCTGGATCGGGCTGAACGCCATCATGAAGCCGCGCCCCTGATCGACGACCTCCGGCTTGCGCCGGCCCGGGTCGCGCAGCAGCCAGCCGACGGCGAACGCCGCCAGCGTCAGGACCAGCACCACGGCCACCAGCTTCGACAAGCACGACTCCTTGAAACTTGAGGCAGGACGATGCCCGAATGGTAACGGACGCCGTGCGTCGATTCGGCCTGAAGTCCACATCCTCGGCAATTTCACGCGCCCGATCTCCAGCGCGCCGTTCCCCGCTATCATCCCGCCGCGTTCCGGCACCCGCCCGAGCGACCCTGCCATGCAACCCCGACAACGCCTGCGCAACATCATCGGCGGGTCGGCCGGCAACTTCGTCGAGTGGTTCGACTGGTTCGTGTACGCATCATTCCCGCTGTATTTTTCCCGCGCCTTCTTTCCAGACCAGGACCAGACCGTCCAGCTGCTGAACTCCGCGCTGGTGTTCGGCGGCGGCTTCCTCGCGCGCCCGCTCGGCGCCTGGCTGATGGGCGGCGAATACGGCGCCTCGGCCACCTGCCTGAGCGAGATGGCCAGCCCGCGCACCCGCGGATTCTGGTCGGGCGTCTATTTCTCGACGCTGATCGGCGGCCAGCTCGTGGCGCTGCTGCTGCTGATCGCGATGCAGGCGACGCTCAGCGAAGCCGACCTGTACGCCTGGGGCTGGCGCATCCCGTTCGCGCTCGGCGCGCTGCTGGCGCTGGTGGTGTTCCGGATCCGCCGCGGCATCGACGAGACGCCCTCGCACGCGCTCGAATCCTCGGGTGCTGCCGATCAGAGCACCGGCTGGAACCTGCTGACCCGTTATCCGAAGGAAACCGCAATCGTGACCGTGCTGAGCGCGGGCGGCGGCATGGGCTTCTACACCTACACCGTCTACATGCAGAAGTTCCTGGTCAACACCACCGGATTCGGCAAGGACGTCGCCTCGCAGGTCGTCACCGCGGTGCTGCTGACGATGATGCTGCTGATGCCACTGATGGGCTGGATCTCCGACCGCATCGGCCGCAGGCCGGTGATGATGTTCTCCTACGGCGCCGGCGCCCTGCTCGCCGTGCCGGTCCTGTCCGCGCTCGCGGCGGCGACCGATCCCGTGATGGCATTCCTGCTCTGCCTGGTCGCGGTGGTGCCCCTGTCGGGCTACAACGCCCTGAGCGGGATCCTGAAGGCCGAGCTGTTTCCCACGCGGGTGCGCGCGCTGGGCGTCGCGTTGCCGTACGCGATCTCGCAGGCCATCTTCGGCGGCAATGCCGAGACCGCGGCACTCGGCTTCAAGAAGGCCGGCAACGAAGCCGGCTATTTCTGGCTGATCGCGGGCGTGATGGCAGCCGGGTTCAGCGTGGCAACCGCGATGCGCGACACCCAGAAGCACAGCCGCATCACCCAGGAGGCCTGAACGTCCGGTGCACTGCGCACGCGATTCTCAGGCCAGCGGCCTCCGCTCGCGCTCCGTCCAGGCGTCTGAAAGCCGGCGCGCGGACACCGGCATCCGTGTCTTCAGCTGCTGCGCGAACAGCGACACCCGGAACTCCTCGAGCAGCCAGCGGAACGCATCCTCGCCAGGCGGGCGCAGTCCGCGCTCTGCCTTCACTTTCTCGCGATAGCGCGCTTCGAGCGGCGCGATCTCGGCCGCGAGCTGCGCATCGCGGCGCGGATCGCGGCCGGCCTTGTCGAGCCGCTGTTCGATCGCCTGCAGGTAGCGCGAAAGCTCCTGCAGCGCCGCCCATGGCGTGACCAGCAGGAAGCCCGCCGGCACCAGCCAGGCGAGCTGCGCGCGCAGGTCCGCGGCGGTCGCCGGCGGCGCCTTCGGCAGCGCGGACTGGATCCGGAACAGTCGCTCGAACGCCGCCTGCACCGTACGCGAGATCTCCTGCGCCGACTGCCCGAAACCGGCACGCTGCGTGGCGATGCGCGCATCGAAGGCGGCGGCACTGCGCAGCGGTTCGCGTCCGTCGAGAAGCACCGTCATCACGATCCGATCGAGCAGGTCGTCCCGCAGGTCGCGGCCGGCGATGAGGTCGCGGTGCAGCAGCGGATGGGCCGCGAGGTTGCGGTAGACGAGCTCGCCCTGCACGTTGACGGCGAGGTCGCCGCGCAGCGGCTTCAGGTCGCGCGCCAGCACCAGCCGGATCAGGCGCGCGCAGCCGCGTGCGTGGCTGGTGCGCGCCTCGGCCGGCGTCGCGAGCACGCGCAGGCCCACCGTCCCGCCTTCGTCGACCAGCGCCGGATACCCCACCTGCTGACGGCCGCCAGTCGCGCTGTCGATGCGCTCCGGAAGCTCGTCGAACACCCAGCTGCGCGCGCCGCTCGTCAGCTTCGACTGCTGCGCATACTGCTGCTCGGACGCTGCGGCATGCCGGCCGCGCAGCGCGGCGAGACTGCGCGAACGCGCCAGCACCTTGCCCGCGTCGTCGACCAGCAGGAAGTTCATCCGCAGGTGCGGCGCCAGCGTGTCCTCGCGGAACGCATCGCGGGGCACCGGCACGCCACCGCTGCGCGACAGCGCCTCGGCGAGCTGGCCCGGCAGCGAGCCGCGGCCGACCTCGAGCATCGGCATCACGCGCTCGACCGCATCCGGCACCGGGATGAAGTGCACCCGCAGCGTCTTCGGCAGCGACCGCACCAGCGCGGTCACCTTCTCCTCGATCAGCGCCGGCACCAGCCAGGCGAACGGCTCTTCCGGCAGCTGGTTCAGCACGTGCAGCGGCACCAGCGCCGAGACGCCGTCGTCCTCGTGACCCGGCTCGAAGCGGTAGCGCAACTGCGCGACGACCGGCCCGGCGCAGAGGTGGTCGGGGAAGCGCTCGGACTCGAGCACCACGTCGCTGGCCGTGATGTCGCTTTCCTTCAGCCACAGCAGCTGCGGGTCCCTGGCCTCGGCCTCGCGCCGCCAGCGCTCGAACGCCGCGCCGGTCGAGATGCCTTCGGGCACCCGCGCATCGAAGAACTCGTACAGCCGCCCTTCGTCGACCATCAGGTCGACCCGCCGCCCCTTCTGCTGCAGGTATTCGGTGTCCTCCAGCAGCTTCAGGTTGTGCTCGAGGAACGGCGCGCGGGCGTCGTATTCCATCCGCACCAGCGCATGGCGGATGAACAGCTCCCGCGCCCCCTTCGCATCGACGCGCTCGTAGGGCACGCGCCGACCGGTCGAGAGCGTCAGCCCGAACAGCGTCACGCGCTCGTACACCGCGGCCCGCGCGGCGCGCCGCTCCCAGTGAGGGTCGTAGTGGTGGCGCCGCACGAGGTGCTCGCCGACCTGCTCGACCCAGGCCGGGTCGATCCGCGCGACGCTGCGCGCATACACCTTCGTCGTCTGCACCTGTTCGGCGCTGACGATCCACGGCGGCCGCGCCTTGAACTGCCCCGAGCCCGGATGGATCGCGAGCACCGTGCCGTTGGCGCCGAGATACTCGCCCTGCTCCTTGCGCTCCGCCACCTGCGACAGCAGGCCCGCGAGCAGCGCGCGGTGGATCCCTTCGTACTGCGCCGGCTGGGTGCCGGGCTTCAGCGCGAGCTCCCCCTTTGCCACCTCCATCACCTGCCCGTGCACGTCCTGCCACTCGGTGAGCCGGAGATAGGACAGGAACTGGTCCTTGCACCAGCCGCGCAGCTTGGCGCGCGACAGCTCGCCGCGCGCTGCGCTCCAGGCGCGCCAAAGATTCAGCAGCGTCAGGAAGTCCGACTTCTCGTCCCGGAACGGCGCGTGCTTCTGGTCCGCCTGCGTCTGCTTGTCGGCTGGCCGGTCGCGCGGATCCGGCACTGACAGCGCCGCGACGATGATCGCCACTTCCTCGAGGCAGCGCTCGTCCGCCCCCGCGAGCAGGATCCGGCCGAGCCGCGGATCGAGCGGCAGCCGCGCGAGCCGCCGGCCGAGGTCCGTCAGGAGCCCCTCGTCCGACAACGCGCCGATCTCGCGCAGCGTGCGCTGGCCGTCGCGCACGTAGCGGCCGTCCGGCGGCTCGACGAACGGGAACTCCTCGACGTCGCCGAGCTTCAGCGCGTGCATCTGCAGGATCACGGCCGCGAGATTGGTGCGCTGGATCTCAGGCTCTGTGAACGCGGGCCGCGCGACGAAGTCCTCTTCCGAATAGAGACGGATCGCGACGCCCGGCCCGATGCGCCCGCAGCGCCCGGCGCGCTGGTTCGCCGAGGCCTGCGAGATCTTCTCGATCGGCAGTCGCTGCAGGCGGCTGCGATGGCTGTAACGACTGATCCGCGCGACCCCGGTATCGATCACCGCGCGGATGCCGGGCACCGTCAGCGACGTCTCGGCCACGTTGGTCGCAAGCACGATCCGCCGCCGCCCCGCGGGCCGGAACACGCGCTGCTGTTCTTCCTGCGCGAGTCGCGAATACAGCGGCAGCACGTCGCACCCCTGTGGGTGATGCTTGCGCAGCGATTCCGTGGTCTCGCGGATCTCGCGCTCGCCGCTCAGGAACACCAGGATGTCCCCCGCCTGCTCGCGCCACAGCTCATCGACCGCCGCGAGGATCGCGGCCTGCTCGTCGACCGCGGTCTCATCGTCTTCTTCGTCCAGCTCGACCGGCCGGTAGCGCACCTCGACCGGGAAGTTGCGCCCCGACACGTTGACCACCGGAGCGTCGCCGAAATGCTTCGAGAATCGCTCGGTGTCGATCGTCGCCGAGGTGATCACGATCTTCAGGTCCGGCCGCCGCGGCAGCAGCCACTTCAGGTAGCCGAGCAGGAAGTCGATGTTCAGCGAACGCTCGTGCGCCTCGTCGACGATGATCGTGTCATAGGCGTCGAGGAACCGGTCACCCTGCGTCTCCGCGAGCAGGATGCCGTCGGTCATCAGCTTGATCAGCCCCTCCGGCCGACTACGATCCTGGAAACGCAGCTTGTAGCCGACCAGGTTCCCGAGCGGCGTCTTCAGCTCCTCCGCGATGCGCGCGCCGACCGCACGCGCCGCGATGCGCCGCGGTTGCGTGTGGCCGATCACGCCCGCAACGCCGCGCCCCGCCGCGAGGCAGATCTTCGGCAACTGCGTCGTCTTGCCGGAGCCGGTCTCGCCGGCGACGATCACGACCGGGTTCTGCTCGATCGCGTGGCGGATCTCGTCGCGATTCGCGGAGACCGGCAGGTCTTCGGGGTACACGAGGACCGGGACGCTCGCAGCACGCGCGGCTCGAGTCGCGATCGAGGCGGCGATCCGCTGCGCCAGCGCCACTTCAGCGGCCGCGACGTCGTTGCCGCGCTGCCGCTCGGCGCGCAGCCGGTCACGCTCGCCGCGCAGCCGCCGCTGGTCGCGGTGCAGGCAGTCGTCGATCGAAGAAGAAGCGGCAGGATCAGGCAAGGTCATGAGCGGCACGGGCCGTGGCCCGGTGCGGGAGTTCGAGGCGTGGGACGAGTCTACCGGGACCGGAGCACGCCGGTGCGCGTCGCTTCGGCGCGAAGCGCTGCCTGACGGCCAGGCCAGACGCGATTCACGCGGTCACGGTGGTGCTGGCGCCATGGGCGCGTCCGATCCGTATACTGCAGCCCGCCGACAGATCGTCGGGTGCGGCCGAAACGCGGAGACTAGCAAACATGATCCTGATCACGGGCATTACCGGCAACATCGGTGGCGCGACGGCGCGGGCACTGATCCAGAAGGGCGTGCGCTTCCGCGCGCTGGTGCGGGACCTCGGCAAGGCAGCGCCGTGGGCCGCACAGGGCGTCGAACTAGTGCAGGGCGATCTCGAGGACCCGGCCGCAGTCACGCGCGCGCTCGCCGGCGTCGACCGGGCGCTGCTCGTGATGCCGAACGGGGAGACCCAGGAGCGCACCGAGGTCGCGTTCACCCGCAGCGCGAAGGAAGCGGGCCTCAGCTGGCTGATCAAGCTCTCCTCGCCCGAAGCGGTGCGCGGCACGACCAGCCCGATCCCGCTCGCGCACATCGCGGCCGAAGACGCCATCATGGCCTCCGGCCTGAACTGGACCTTCGTGCGCCCGAGCTTCTACATGCAGAACTTCCGCGGCTCCGTGAAGGGCGCGCGCGCGAGCGGCAAGCTGTCGATGCCGATGGGCAAGGGCACGGTGGCGCTCACCGACAACGAAGATGCCGGCCAGTTCATCGCCCGCATCCTCACCGACGCCAATTCTGCGCAGCACCACGGCCAGTGCTACGACATCACCGGCCCCGATCCGGTGATGGATTTCCAGCAGATCGCCCAAGCGATCGGCGCGGCCATCGGCCAGACGGTGGTTTACGACGACTGCGATCCGAAAGCATTCCAGGAGGCGATCCGCCCGTTCCACCGCAACGCCTGGCACTCGGATGCCGTCGCGCGGCTGTTCGGCGAGATCGCGGACAACCGCACGCCGGGGCACCAGACCGACACGTTCCAGAAGATCGTGGGACGCCCGGGCCGGTCGTTGAAGGAGTACCTCGCCACGCTGGCGTGAGCAGCGACGGGCTGGCACGCATCGGCCAGCCCGCATCCCAGGGCCCAGCTCCGGAGAGCCTGGGTCCAGCATGGGTCGCGTCAGGACTTTCGGTTGAGCGTCGGGCGCTCGGCCGGCGGCCACGAATCAGATCTCGGCGCATCCCCGCCGATGTGATCCCACGGCGCGCGCGAGCCCACGAAGACGTGCTTCTCGATCGCAACGCCAGGATCGCCATCGACGCCTCCAAGCGTCACCCCGCGGACCTCGCCCGCGTGCGTGGCCGCCAAGGTCGAGCCGCAGCTGCCGCAGAAGCAGATGCTCCAGCCCGGTATCGTCTCGAAGCTGCGCAGGTCGGCGGTGCTCGAAATCCACTCGAAAGAGCCGGCCTGCACTTCCGCGTAGGCCGAGCCGGCGCCGCTGAAGATCTTGCGACACTTCGAGCAGTGGCAGCTCCGCGCATTGAGTAACGGCGCAGAAATCGAATACGACAGCCTTCCGCAGTAGCAACCACCCGTCAGTGTCACGTCACGTACCTCGCGCGGCCTCTGGCAATGTTCGAGCAAGGTGGGCGACATGATTGTGCGAGCGCGGAACGATCCGCACCGTGTCATCGCCGGGTTCGACCGTCCCATCTCTAGTCGCCCCCGCCGCCACCGTCGGCTGCGCAGTGCCGGCGCAAGGGCGGCCGCATCTCTGAGCGCAAGGCCAGGTAGTCCTCGTGCGTACCGATTCCGGCCTGATGGGCGTCAAAGACTTCTCCCGTGCAGAAGAGAGCATAGGCATACGGCAGGAACCCCGCTGCAAGCCGCAGAGCTTTGGTGCCGGCGCGGACCTCCGCAACCGAGAACATCCGGTGGCCGCCGTAAACGCGGCCCAGAACGACGTGGCGGGCCTGCCGCCGTAGAGGCCAATGGCAACACATCGCTCGCGGACCGCTTCATCCTGACGTTGGATGGCCGCTTGCGAGAATGTCAGGGCTGACATATACGGCGCGCCGTGAGCCCGAAAGACAAGCCTCGTGCGTGGCTACACGGTGAGGAGAAGACGCCAACCTTCTCAGAGGCCGTCCGCGTCGAGGCCGGCCAACTGTTGCGGCAGCGCCAGATAGGGGGTGTTGCTTTCGATGCCGCAGTCACGGCCAGTGGCCTCGATTCGGGCACATTGCCATGAACTGCGAATCAATGACGCCGGACGAGGTCGTTCGGAACAGCCAGAGACGACTGAAGGACCACGACAATGCGAGCAGAGAAGCGAAGAAGCCTCGAAGCAAGAGGCTGGAAGGTCGGAGGCGCAAAGGACTTCCTCGGACTCACTGACCAGGAGGCGGCCTGTATCGAGCTGCGCCTGAAGCTCGCGCAGGGCCTGAAAGCCAAGCGTAGGTCGTTCAGTCCAGTCAGTCGCGAGTGACGAAGATGGAAGCCGGGCTGGTTAGGCCATCCAACACCAGGATAAACGGCCAGCTGCCGTCGCTTCGATCTGCACTTTATTCCACTCCGACCGTTCCATCCTGACGTTAGACGGCGGCTTCCTTAGTACGCTCGCAGCACGGCATTGATTCGCGTCTGATCCCCCGGCCCGGTGGACTTGAACCACTCGAGAACATCCGAATCCAGCCGAAGCGAAATCGACGCCTTAGGTTCGACCCGCTTTGTTCGTTTCGCACGATTACGCGAACGACGTTCTTTACGTCGAGTTCTCGGTGTTCGGCCGTGAGCTTGATCGGACTCTTCGGGACTGGCCGCGACCGGCGGGAGCTGGCTCGCGATGTTTTCAAAGAGGAACCTCTCTTCATTGGGTGTGGCTCGTCTGAAAGAGATGATGCGGATGCATTCCGCGGATTCTGTGTGAACGATGGAGACTGGCGCGCCTTGCAGGAGGCCGAGGGTTACGAAGCGCTGTTCGCCATACTGGAACCGATCGTCCTCGTACGTAGCCGTTAGGCGGTGCGGCGGCGATGAAGGCGGCGCTGCCCGCACGTAGGCGGCGGCTCGTCAGGGCACGGTTTCTCGCTGCAGCAGTTGCTCGAAGGACAGGCCGACGGCGCTGCGGCCGTCGAAGGCGGTGCCGAGGCGCCGCTGGCGGAAGCGCTCGGACACGAGCGCGTACGCCGGGCGGGGCAGCGGCACGAGGCCGGCGCCGCTGGCGAGCCGCGGTGCATCGGCGAGATAGCGCGTGACGAACTCGCGCACGTCGGGGCGCGCGGCGGCCCGCTCGGCCACGTAGAGGAACAGCGGTCGGGACAGGGGCTGGTAACGGCCGCTCGTGACGCTCTCGACGGACGGCGACACGCCATCGACCGGCAGCAGGCGCAGTCGATCGCCATGACGGATTGCGTACGAGTACGGCAGGATGCCGAACGCGGCCGGGTCGTCGGCCATGGCGGTCGCGAGGAAGCGGTCGTCTTCGCTGCCGCGGTAGTCGCGGCGGATCGCACCGCCCTCCCCGATCACCGCTTCGACGAAATAGTCGAGCGTACCGGAGTCGGCGCCCGGTCCATAGAGCGCGAGCGGGGTCGCGGGCCAGGCGGCATTCACGGCCTGCCAGGTGGTGCGCGTGCCTTCGGCGCCGCGCTCCCAGACGCGCCGCAGGTCGGCGAGTTGCAGCCGGGTCGCGAACGCATTGCGGGCGCTGACGACCACGGTCAGCGCGTCGTAGGCGATGGGCAGTTCGATGTAGCGCACGCCATTGGCGCGGCAGATGGCCTGTTCTTCGTCGAGTATCGGGCGGGAGGCATCCTGCAGCTCGCTCTCGCCCCGGCAGAACTTGCGGAAGCCGCCACGGGTGCCGCTGATCTCGACCGGAACGCGCACCAGGCCGCGCAGGCGGATCTGGTGTTCGCGGGCGGCAGCCTCGCTCATCGGATAGAGGGTGCTGGAGCCGTCGACGCGGATCACGGCCTGGGCGGCGGCCGGCGCGGCGGGCAGCAAGGCAGCGAGTGCCAGCATCAGCGCGACCGCGACCACGGGCGGGCGCGCTCGCATCGCGCGGGGGCCGATGTCGCGTCGCGGGGAGATTTCTCGGGGCCTTGTCATGATTCGTTCAAACGCGATGGTCGATCGGGACGCTACCGTGTCCGTATGACGGATTTGTGACGGCAGCGCACGGCGGGCGCGTGCTTTCGCGCGCGGGCGTGTTGTGGCTAAGTGGGGGCGTGCGCGGTCGTGTCCTCTCCATGTCCGGCTTCAGGCGGCGGCTGGCGCGTGCGTCGCGTGTGCTCGCGTGGCTGCCGGCCTGCGCGCTCGCGGCCGGGGCGGATCACGCCCAGGTCGCTCGTGCCTTCACCGAGGTGACGACGCCGGACTTCGTGCTGATCGCGCCGGAAGGGGAAGCGCAGGCGCAGGCGCTGGCGGCACGAATGCTCACCTTCCGGCGCGCGCTGGAGTCGCTGCTCGGCACGCCCCTGCGCGCTACGATGCCGACGACGATCTTCGCGCTGGCCGGCGCGGACTGGACGCGGTATGCGCAGCCAAGGCCGGGGATGGCGGGGTACTTCGCGGCGCAGCCCTTCGCGGCGGACTTGATGTTCGACGCGTCGATGCCCGGACAGCAGCCGCTGGAGTTGATGCTGCACGAGTACACGCATCACCTGCTGCGCACGCTCGGGCCAGTCGGGCTGGCGCCGTTCGCCGACGAGGGATTGGCAGAGGTGCTGGGCACGGCACAGTTCTCGGCGCGCGCGGTGCGCTTCCCGGTGCGGCACGATCACCTCGCCTTGCTGCGTACCTCGTCCTGGCTGCCGTTCGAGACGTTCGTCCAGGTGCGGCGGCGCGACGCTCATTACCTCGACGCGGCGCCGGCGCGGCTTTTCTACGCGCAGGCCTGGGCGACGATGTTCTATGTGCTGACGGCTGACGCTGACGCACGGCCGCGGTTGCCGGCGTATCTCAAGGCCATCGCAGCGCCGACAGACCCGGCAGCGATGATGGCGACGTCGAGGGCCGCGGCCGAGCAACTGGTCGGGCATCCGGCCGCCGGCGCGAACGCGGCGATCTCGCGCTATGTACTGGCGCGGGGTGCGGCTCGCGACTGGGTGATCCCGCTGTCGGCGGACGAGCACCTCGCGGCGATGTCCGCGCGGAGGATCGGCACCGACGAGTACGATGTCCGGCTCGGCGAAATGCTGCTGCGGCTCGGCAATCGCAGCACGCTGGCACGCGCCCTCTTTCGCACGGTGCCGCCCGACTCGGCGTTCGCGGCACGGGCGCAGGTGGGCGCGGCGCTGGCGGTGCTGCAGTCGGGCGACTTGCAGTTTGCGACCGCGCTGCTGGATGACCCGGCCATCGGACAGGACCTCGATCCGGGCACGGCGGTGCAACTGGCGCGCGGGCTGCTGCAGTTGTCGCTGCCCGCGGCGGAACCGGAGTCTGCGCTGGAGGTGCTGCGGGTGCAGCGGCTGGCGCGGGCGCGCGAGCTGTTCGCCGCGGCGCTCGCGGCGCCGTGCTGCTGGCTGGAGGCGACGCACGGCTATGTGCTGGCGATGGTCGCGCTGCAGCGGCCTTCGCCGGCATTGCTCGACCAGGCGTTGCGGGCGCTGGCGGCAGCGCCCTCGAACCCGGAACTGGCGGTGGCCGTGGCGCTGGTGCACGAGACTGAGGGGCGCGCGGCGGAAGCGCTGCCCTACTGGGCTGCGGCGGCGCGCAGCCTGCAGCAGGGACCTGCGCGAACGCGGATCCTGGAGCGGCTGGGACGAGATCCGTCGACGAATGTCACCGACGGCGATCCCGGACTGCCGGGCCGGCACTGAGGCTGGCCGGGCGCGTCATGGGATACGAAGAAGCGGAGCGGGTCATGCCAGCGATGGAGATTCCACCGGGCCTGCACGCCTGGATCGTGCAGCAGGCGCGCGCGGGCCAGGCGCCGGAGACGCTTCTGGCGCCGCTGCTGCGCGCGGGCTGGAGCGAGTTGGATGCGGTCGAGGCAGTCGAGCGGGTGATGCGCGAGTTCCTGGAGGCGCATGCGCGCGAGCACGACCTGCCCTTGCCAACGCGCGTGCCGGCGCCTCCCGGTATCGACGACGCCGGCGAGATCGTCGCGGACGGGCATGCGGTGCAGGTGCTGGCGCAGCTGCTGTTGCCGCGCGTGATCGTGTTCGGCGGGCTGTTGTCGGCGGAGGAATGTGCGCAGCTGATCGCGCTGGCGCGGGGCCGGCTGCAGCGCTCGCGGGTCGTCGGCGACGGCCCGGACGGCGACGCGGTGTTCGAGGGGCGCACCAGCGAGGGCATGTCGTTCGAGCGCGGCGCGAATCCCTTGTGCGAACGGATCGAGCGGCGCGCCGCCGCCCTGCTCGACTGGCCGCGCGAGAACGGCGAGGGCCTGCAGGTGCTGCGCTATTCGCCCGGCGCGCGCTACGAGCCGCACTACGACTGGTTCGACCCGGCCGCGCCGGGTTCGGCGGCGGCGCTGGCGCGCGGCGGTCAGCGGGTGGCGTCGCTGGTCATGTACCTGAACACGCCGCAGCGCGGGGGCGCAACGGTGTTCCCGGATGCGCGGTTCGAGATCACGGCGCGCCGCGGCAATGCAGTGTTCTTCAGCTACGAGCGCCCGCACCCGATGACTCGCACGCTGCATGCCGGGGCGCCGGTGGTCGCCGGCGAGAAGTGGATCGCGACGCTGTGGCTGCGCGAGCGGCGCTTCGAGTGACAAGCGTTCTAGAGGGGACGCTTCCCTCTGGCGCTCTCTAGAAGCGGGCGGTGACGGAGGCGGAGAAGCGTGCGCCGATGTCGTAGCGGTTGTAGAACACCCGGTTGCCGCCGCGTTCCTGGAACTCGCGGTAGCCGCGCCGCGCCAGGTTGCGGCCTTCAAGCTTCAGTTCGAGGTCCTGGCCGAACAGGCTGAACCCTTCGCGAGCCACCAGGTCGACGGTCAGGCCGGGCGACTCGTAGATGTCGGGCAGGCCGGCCGCGCCGCGGCTGGTGACGCGATCGCTGGCGTACGACAGCAGGAGCGTCTGCTGCGACAGGCGTTCGGAACTCTCGAGCCCGAGCTGCAGGTTCACGAGGTGATCGGACTGGCCAGTGAGGGGCGTGCCGTCGATGAAGAAGTTGCTGGCGGGCTGGGTGGTGGTGCCGAACACGGACACGCTGTCATTCGCCCCCACCTTGATCTTCGACTGCGTGAAGGTGTAGTTGCCGATCACCACGGCCTGGCGTGCGCCGAGGAACCCGAGGCTCGCGAACCTTTCGAGCCCGAAGTACTTCTGCACCTCGGTCTCCACGCCATAGAGCGTCGCTTCCGGCGCATTGGCGTAGCTGGTCACCGGGTTGTTGTCGTTGAAGCCGGTGAACGCCTCGATCGGCCGGTCGATCTGCTTCCAGAAACCGGCGATGGCGAAACGCTGGTCGGCGGCGAAGTACCACTCGTAGCGCGCCTCGGCATTGGTGAACTCGCTGTCCACGAGCAGCGGATTGCCGCGGTAGGAGCGGTTGCTCTCCGGCTCGAAGTAGGCCTGGAACATCAACTCGCGGAACTGCGGCCTCGCGATGGTGCGTGACGCGTTCAGGCGCACCTGCATGGTGTCGCGGAACTTGTAGGTCAGGGTCGCGGCGGGCAGCACGTAGTCATTCTCGAGGCGGGTCGAGGCGCCGGAGTTGGTCAGGGTCGTGAACACCTGCCGCGGCTTCACGTCCTGTTCCCCGCGCTCGAAGCGTGCGCCGGCGTTCAGTTCGAGGCCATCGATCAGCTCGGCCGTGGCCTGCAGGTAGGCGGCGCTGGTGCGCAGCTTCGCGGTGAAGGCCGGATCGGTCTCCGTGGTCTCGACGAGGCCGACGTCGTAGAAGTCGATGACCTCGGTGCCGAGCAGGTACTCGGGCCGGAACAGCGCGACTTCATTCGGAAAGGTCGACGGCGCGATGATCTGGAATTCGCGCCGCGACGAGTTGCGCTCGGTTTCCGTGAAGTCGACGCCCCCGGTCAGCACCAGGCCCGCTCGCAGCTCGCCCGACAGGTCGGCACCGACGGACAGCAAGTTCTCGTCGAGATCGGAGAACGCGACGCGGGCGAAGCCGGTCTGGCCGTTGTCGAGCCTGTTCAGGAAAAAGTCGCCGAAGGGGCTGCCCGCCGCGTTGGAGCGTGAGTATCCGATGTTCTGCTCGAACGGCGCCTCGCGGCGCGACTTTGCGTACGCGGCGCGCAGGTCGAGGGTCACGGGGTCGAACTTGAACGTGCCGTTGAGCTGGGTGTTCAGCAGCTGGCGCTCGTACCAGGCCGTACTCTGCTCCAGGAAATCCTGGCCGGTACGCTGGTTGATCTGGACGCCCTGGGCGAGCGAGGCGCGCTTCAGAGTGTCGTGGATATAAAGGTTGGTCCAGCGCACGCGGTTGCCTTCGCCGAACTCGTAGCCGAGGCCGACGAGAACGTTGTTGACGATGCGGTTCTCGCTGACGACCTGGCGGTAGTCCCTGTCGACGACCGACAGGTCGGCGCTGGCCGGGGTCTGCTGGGTGTTGTCCCGGGTGCGCCAGGTGTTGCCGGTGCCGGCGGTAGCGATCAGTCCGAGCCGACCATCGCCGACGTCCCAGGATTGGCCGCCGGTGATCGAGCTGGAGCCGTTCGCCGGCATGCGGTCGTTCCGCTGCAGCAGCCCGTTGTCGGGGTTGACGAACTGGCTGGCGATCTGCCCGGCGTCGATGGTGCCGGCGCTGAGTCGCGCGCCGCTCGAGTAGAAGCTGGCCAGGGCCGGCGGCGTGTCGCGCACGCCGCTGTCGTAGCCAGTCCAGTCGGTCTTGCTGCCGTAGTACTGGTAGCCGAGCTGGCCGGTGGTCTCGGTGTCGCCGCTGACGCCGATGCTGGCGTTCAGGAACGGTGCGTCCGGAACGGCGAGCGTCGTCAGATTGATGACGCCGCCGCCGAACTCGCCGGGGAAGTTCGGCGAGTAGGTCTTCTGCACCAGCGAGGAGGCGATGACGTCGGTCGGGAACAGGTCGAGCGGCACGGCGCGACGCAGCGGCTCAGGGCTCGGCAGCTGCAGGCCATTGAGCAGTGCCTGCGAATAGCGGTCGCCGAGGCCGCGAACGTAAACGAAGCCGCCGCCCACCACGCTGAGGCCGGTCACGCGGCCGAGGGCGCCCGCGATGTCGCCCTCACCGGTGCGCGCGATGTCTTCGGCGGACAGCACCGAGATCACCTGTGTCGTGGCCCGCTGCACGTTGCGGTCGCGCTTGCCGCTGACGACCACCTCGCCGCCGGGGATCTCGATGTCGATGACCTCCTCGAGCTCCTGCGGCACGTCCGCGGATTCGGCGGCGTCGGCGGCCGCGGGCGCCGAGTCGGCGGCCGCAGTCTGTGCCTGCGACATTGCCGGAGCCAGCAGCGTCGCGGCGAGGAGCAGCACGCTGCGGTGGGTCATTGGCCTGCGCATCGAAGATTCCCCTGGAGTCTGTTGGAAGTGGACCTCGCAGGTCGTGGCGTCCGTGCCGCGACCCGCGCCGTCCGCATCAGATCGCCGGCAGCGTCGTGCAGGCCGTGCCGGTGGCGCTGAAGGTCGCGGTGGTCGAGTTGCAGGTCCAGCCCGTGTACCAGGTGTCGGTCGCGTCCTTGACCGCCCCGATGTAGGTGGTGGTGTCGAACAGCGGGTCAACCGTCTTCGGGTCCGTGGCGGTGCGGGCGGCCTCGTTCGCGCCGTTGATGAACGTGCCGGTGAGGCTGTTCGTGAACGTCGACGTGTTGTTGGTGCCGGCGTTGAAGGTATCCGTCACCTGCTGGACGGTGAGGCCGCCGGTGCCGACGAAGGTCGCGCCGCCGCACTGCATCGCCACCGAGCGGAACAACGGCGGCCCGAGCTTCCCGGGAATGGATCCGGCGGCGCCGATGATGTTGGCGCCATTGAGGCGCAGGCAGGGCAACGGGCTGATCACCACGCCGTTCACGAGAGTCGCGTCCGCGCCGCCGCGCAGCAGCATCGCGGACCCGTTGCCGGACGCCGCGTTGCGGTGCACGAACGTGAAGTTCGCGAGCTTCAGGTTCGTACGCGGGGTCTGCGCCTCGAGGGCGTTGGCGGAATCGAGCTCGATGATCGAGTCCGGGTTGCCGCTGGTCTTCTGCACGGCGATCACGTACTGCAGGGTGCCCTGCCAGCCGGTGTCGGCGTCGATGTTGTCGTCGTCGGCACCCGTCAGCACCAGGTACCTCATGCTGACGCTGCCGCCGAAGTTCTCGAACGCGTCGTCCGAGCTGTTGTGCGAATGGATGTGGCTGATGGTCGTGCCGCTGCCGACGCCGCCGAGGGTCAGCGACTGCAGCTCGCTGTCGCCGGAGAGCACGAAGCCGGAGTAGCGGATCTGGACGAAACGCATCGTGCCGCTGTTGTCGGCCGGCGTCGCGCCGCCGAAGAAGGCGGGATCCACGGCGCCTTCGGTCTGGCGCTCGCAGGCGACGGTGCCGGGCGTAGCCCCGGGCGCGACGGTGCAGTCGGTGATCGGCGCACGGCCGAGCAGCACGACGCCGCCCCACTGCCCCTGCGAATCGTTGGTGGCGAGGCCGAGCACGTTGTCGCGGCTGGTGAACACGATCGGCGCCGTGGCCGTGCCGACGGCATTGATGCGGTTGCCGCGGTTGACCGCGAGCCAGGACACGCCGGTCGCGGCGTACACGACGACGCCCGGCTGGATGGTCAGCACGACGGCGGCATCCGCCGTCGGCGCGGCGCCGCGGTCGAGGCCGACATCGGTGCGGCCGCCGAGCGAATACAGCACGCCCGGGAGGCGCGTCAGCGTGGAACTGCGCGTGAAGCGCGCCGGCAGCTCGCAGACGCGATAGGTGCCGGTCGGGCCGGTGATCGTGCCGCGATCGGCGAGACCGGCGGGGTCATCGATGGTCGGGCAGCCGGTCGCGGGCGTCACCAGCACAGGGCCGACCGGAGTCGGAGCCGGAGCCGGCGCCGGCGCCGCCGGATTGTTGATCGTGATGTTACCGCCGCTGCCCGGCGAGTCGATGGATTCGGCGCCGCAGGCGGCCAGCGCCGCGCAGGCGCTCAGCAGGGGGATCAGGCGTTCGATATTGGACCGGGCCATGATGTTCTCCGCTCCGGTGCAACCGGAATCTGATTGAAAATTCACGCGTCACGGCGGACGCATCGGCCTGCCGCGGCGAGGAGCGGGGAGACTAAGACGGAGATATGACGCGCAGATGACAACGCGAGCATTTGTCGGCGCTGGGCGGATCCGGCGCCGGCAGGCTGCACAGTTGAAACAAAACTGCCATGAACAGCATGGACAGTGCCGGACGCGTCGGGCAGCGGGGCTCGCTGCCGCGTCTTCCAGGATACTCGAGGGGTGGTCGGCGTCCCTGCGTACGGACGGCGTACGGACGTCCGGCGTATCCTGCCCGGCCATGCAGGGATCGCAACACGGAGTACGGGCGCAGTGCAGGCAATCAGCGGGCGGTGGGCGGCAGCGCTGCTCGCACTGAGCGGCGCGCTGCTCGCGAATCCGGCGGCCATGGCGATCGAGGAACCGCAGTACCGGGTCGTCGAGCGCGACGGCGCCTACGAGCTGCGCGACTACTCGGCCTACCTGCTGGCGGAGACGCGGATCGAAGCCTCGTTCCTCGATGCCGGCAACGTCGCGTTCTCGCGGCTGTTCCGCTACATCAGCGGCAACAACGTGGGGCGGGAGAAGATCTCGATGACGGCGCCGGTGACGCAGGCGGCGGCGAGTTCGCAGGCCGCCTCGCGCGCGGGCACGGGCGAGAGGATCGCGATGACCGCGCCAGTGAACCAGGTGGCCGACGGCGCAGGGTTCCTGGTGGGTTTCGTGGTGCCGGCGAAGTACACGCGCGAGACGGTGCCGCAGCCGCTGGATCCTTCGGTTCGGATCCGCGAGGTGCCGGCGCAGCTGACCGCCACCTGGCGCTACTCGGGGCGCTGGACGGAGGCGAACTTCCGTGTCGCGCAGCAGGAGCTCGGCGCGGTGCTGCGCGCGCGCGGCCTGGTGGTCGCCGGCGAGCCGGTCATCGCGCGCTACAACCCGCCGTTCATGCCGACCTTCCTGCGTCGGAACGAAGTGCTGGTGCCGGTGCGGCGCGCGACGGCGGCGGCTGCCGCGGGTTCCGGCACAGAGCCAGTCCCGCGGCCGGACACTGCCGCAGCGGAGCGCCGGAAATGATCGGCGCCTGGCGAACCAGACGCGGGCCTGGGCCGCTGCTGCGCCAAGTGCTGATCCTTGCGGTCGGCCTTCCCGGCAGGCTCAAGCCGATCTGAGACCCGCGAGCCGCTCCGACATCGCCGTCGCGAGCCCGCTGTCCACTTCTGCGTGAGTCGCGCGCGAGCCCTGCAGCAGTTCGCGCAGGTTCGACAGATAGCCCGGCGGCGCGGCCGCATCGAGCAGCACTTCGACCGGCACGTCGCGCATGGCGAGCATCCCGATCCGCTCGCGCAGGTCGTCGGCGGCCGCGGCCGCGGCGAGCGCCGGGCCCGCGTCGCCCGACAGCAGCAGCGCGGTGCAGCGCTCGTGCACCGCGAGCGTGTCGATGCGCGGCTCGTCCTGCCAGGCCTGGGCGCTGCGACGCAGGCACCACGGGTGATAGAGACCGGCGTCGCGCGAACGATGCCAGGCGTGGGACAGATGGCCGCCGTGCCAGTCGGGCACCGGCGTGCTGGCAAACGCGGCGACGATCTCGGCGCGTTGCGCCGCGGGCCACTGCGAGGGCTGCCAGCCGATCACGCGACGCACCGACATGCGGCCCAGCTGCGCGGCAGCGAGCGCAACCGCGGCGCCGGCGCCGAGACCAAGCAGCGTGACGGGCGCGCCGGCGAATTCGTCGGCGATGCGCTCGCCGGCGGCGTCGATCGGCCAGGCCTCGCCAGCGGCGAGCGGCGCGGATTCGCCGTGACCCGGCAGGTCGGGGGCCAGCACGTGGTACCCGGCGGCGCCGAGCGCGGCAACGAGCGGCGCGAGCGCGGTCGCGCTCTCGCCGGCATCGTGCAGCACGATCAGGCGTTCGCCGTCACGCGGGCCGCTGATGCCCACGTGCAGCGCGGCGCCGGGCGGGCCGACGAAGCGGCGCGTGGCAAAGCTGCGCACGCGACGTTCCCGCGGCGCGGCGGCTGCCGCGGGCGTGGTGTTGCTGGTGGCAGCGCCGGCACTGCCCGCGGCGGCGGCGCGCGCGGCGTGGGTGGCGAGGAACTCCGCCGCCGCGGCCTCGATCTCGGCGGGCGCTGCGAACGAGCGCAGCTCGACGCCGGCGCGCGCCGTGCCGAGGCGCGCGAGGTGCTGCTGCAGCGGATCGGCGCCCGCCGCGCCAACCAGCACCGGCGCGCGCGAGTCGCGCAGCGCGGCGACGCCGTCGAAATGGAACGCGGCGCGGTAGGCCACCTGATAGGTGCGCCAGGCGCGCAGCAGCTCGAGCACCTGGCGCTGCGTGCGCTGCGGCGGCGACATGTCATGGGACATCCGCGCGGCGCGCGTGCGCTTGAACCACGGGAAGAACACGGTCTGCTCGCGCATCCGCGCCCACAGCCAGGCGAGGTGCGCGCCGTCCCAGCTCGGCTCGAGCAGCGGCAGGTAGTCGCGATCGATCTCGGCGCGCTCCTCGGGCGTCATCACCGCGACGCCATTGACTGCGACCGCGATCACCCGCTGCGGATGCCGCGCCGCCAGCGACAGGGCCTCGCTCGCACCGGTGTGGAAGCCATAGACGGGCACGCGCTGCACGCCGATCGCATCGAGGAAGGCGGCAGTGGCGTCGCCGTAGTCATCGAAGCCCGGCGCAGGATCCGGAAGCGGGTCGGACTGGCCGCAGCCGGGCCGGTCGGGCGCGATCATCGTGAAGCGGCCCGCCCAGCGGCCCATCAGTTCGGCGTAGTCGAGCGAGGACTGCGGCGACTGGTGCAACAGCAGCAGCAGCGGGCCGGTGCCGGCCTTGCGGAAGTGCACGAGGCGGCCGTCGACGCTGACGTAGTGCCTGGAAATCCTGTTCATGTTCGTCCGCTTCCTGCAGTCGGCGCTGTCGGCCCCACGGCAGCGTAAGCGTCCGTTGCGGGTTTGGCGATAGCGAGAGGCACGCAGGCCGCCGCCACGCGCGGCATCGGCTAAAGTGCGTCCACGCGCGGGTCGCGCGTTCCCGCAGGAGCATGCCTTGGCCGCGGAAAACGCCGCCCTCGATCTCGGTCATGCCGTCGCGCTGCTCGCCGCGGCGGTCATCGCCGTGCCGCTGTTCCGCAGGCTCGGGCTCGGCGCGGTGCTCGGTTACCTGTCCGCAGGCCTGTTGATCGGCCCGTTCGGCCTCGGGCTGTTCCGCGACCCGGAGGCGATCCTGCACGTCGCCGAGCGCGGCGAGACCGCGACGCCTGCCGGGCAGCGTGCGGTCTCGGTACTGCTGCTCGAGGACCTCTCGATCATTCCATTGCTCGCGCTGGTCGCCTTCCTCGCGCTCTCGCAGGGTACGGGCGAGGCGGCGGCACACCCGGCCTGGAAGTCAGTGCTGATCGCGCTCGCCGTGGTCGCGGCGCTGGTCGCGGCCGGTCGCTGGGCGCTGAACCCGCTGTTCCGCGTCGTCGCGGCGCTCGGCGGGCGCGAGGTGATGGTGGCGGCCGCGCTGCTGGTGGTGCTCGGCTCGGCGCTGGTGATGCAGTGGGGGGGGCTGTCGATGGCGATGGGCGCATTCCTCGCCGGCGTGCTGCTGTCGGAGTCGACCTTTCGTCACCAGCTCGAGGCCGACGTCGAACCGTTCCGCGGCATCCTGCTCGGGCTGTTCTTCCTCTCGGTCGGCATGTCGCTCGACCTGCAGGTCGTGGCGTCCGAATGGCGCCTCGTCGCCGCCGGAGTCGCGGCGTTCATGCTCGTCAAGGCTCTCGGCATCTACGGCATCGCACGGCTCTTCGGCGCCCCGAACCGCGAAGCGGTGCAGCGCGCGGCGCTGTTCGCGCAGGGTGGCGAGTTCGCGTTCGTGCTGTATGCGGCGGCGCTGTCGGCCGGCGTGTTCGACGCCCGCGCCGGCGCGACGATGTCGGCGATCGTGATCCTCTCGATGGCGCTGACGCCGCTGGTCGTGCTGTTGCTCGATCGGCTGCTGCCGAAGCCCGCGGTCTCGTTCGACGGCATCGAGCCCGCGGCCCGCCTGGCCGGTCGCGTGCTGGTCATCGGCTTCGGCCGCTTCGGCCAGGTGGTCAGCCAGCCGCTGCCGGCGCGCGACGTCGACGTGTCGATCATCGATGCCGACGTCGACATGATCCGCGCCGCCGGCAAGTTCGGCTTCAAGGTCTACTACGGCGACGGCACGCGGCTCGACGTGCTGCGCGCCTCGGGCGCCGCAACCTCCGATGCGATCCTGGTGTGCGTCGATCGGCGCGAGGCCGCGGACCGGATCGTCGAGCTCGCGAGGCACGGGTTCCCGCTGGCGAAGCTCTACGTGCGCTCGTTCGATCGCGGCCACACGATGCACCTGATCAAGGCCGGCGTGGAATTCCAGGTCCGAGAGACCTTCGAATCGGCGCTGGTGTTCGGCGAGCAGGTGCTGCGCGGGCTCGGCTTCGGCGAGCGCGCGGTGCTCGAGACGATGACCGACGTGCGCCGCCGCGACGAGCAGCGGCTCGAGCAGCAACTCGCGGGCGGCATCAGTGCCGGGCGCGCGCTGATGCGCGGCAACCTCACGACGCCGGAACCCGCGCCGCTGACACGGCCGCAACGCGAGACGCGGCCGCTGAACGAAGCCGCAGCCGAGGCCGTCGAAGGACAGGACAAGTCCTCGTCCTGAGCGGACGGCCGCGGCGCTGCATCGAGCCTCCGGTCGCCGGTCAGGCAGCGACCTCGAGCGCCGCGGACTTCGCGGCCTGGGGAGCCGGCGCCCGTGCCGCGGCATCCGCCGGCGCGCTGCTGCGGATCAGGTGATCGAACGCCGACAGTGCCGCCGTCGAACCCGCGCCCATCGCGATGATGATCTGCTTGAACGGCACCGTCGTCGCATCGCCGGCAGCGAACACGCCGGGCAGCGAAGTGTGGCCGCGATCGTCGATCACGATCTCGCCGCGCGGCGAGAGTTCGAGCGTGCCCCTCAGCCACTCGGTGTTGGGCAGCAAGCCGATCTGCACGAAGATGCCCTCGAGCGCGATCGTCTGCACCACACCGCTGGCACGGTCCTTCCAGTTCAGGCCCACGACCTTCTGGCCGTCGCCCGTCACCTCGGTGGTCTGCGCGTTCACCCGCACCGTCACGTTCGGCAGGCTGCGCAGCTTGCGCTGCAGCACCTCGTCGGCCCGCAGCTTCGTGTCGAACTCGATCAGCGTGACCTGGCTCACGATGCCGGCGAGGTCGATCGCCGCCTCGACGCCGCTGTTGCCGCCGCCGATCACCGCGACGCGCTTGCCCTTGTAGAGCGGGCCATCGCAGTGCGGGCAGTAGGCCACGCCCTTGTTGCGGTACCGTTCCTCGCCCGGCACGTTCATCGAGCGCCAGCGCGCGCCGGTGGAGATCACGACCGAACGCGCGCGCAGGCTCGCGCCACTGGCGAGCTGCACCTCGATCAGGCCGCCCGGCGCGCGCGCCGGGATCAGCTTCTCGGCGCGCTGCAGGTTCATCACGTCCACGTCGTTCTCGCGCACGTGCCGCTCGAGCTCGGCCGCGAGCTTCGGGCCCTCGGTGTGGCTCACCGAGATGAAGTTCTCGATGCCCATCGTGTCGAGCACCTGGCCGCCGAAACGCTCCGCGGCGATGCCGGTGCGGATGCCCTTGCGCGCGGCGTAAATCGCCGCGGCGGCGCCGGCCGGGCCACCGCCGACGATCAGCATGTCGAAGGCCGGCCTGGCCTTGAGCTTCTCCGCCTCGCGCGCCGGCGCATCGGTGTCGAGCCTGGCGAGGATCTGCGCGAGCTCCATGCGGCCCTGGCCGAAAGGCTGGCCGTTCAGGAACACGCTCGGCACCGCCATCACCTGGCGCGCCTCGACCTCGCCCTGGAACAGCGCGCCGTCGATCGCGACGTGGCGGATGCGCGGATTCACCACGCTCATCAGGTTCAGCGCCTGCACGACGTCCGGGCAGTTCTGGCAGGAGAGGGAAAAATAGGTCTCGAACTGGAAGTCGCCGTCGAGCTGGCGCACCTGCTCGAGCAGCTCCGTCTCGACCTTCGGTGGATAGCCGCCGACCTGCAGCAGCGCGAGCACCAGCGAGGTGAACTCGTGGCCGAGCGGGATGCCGGCGAAGCGTACGGAAACCTCGCCGACGCCCGCCGTACCGACGCGACGGATCAGGAACGAGGGCTCGCGCGCATCGTGCTGCGGCGCGGCGAGCGTGATCTTGTCGGACAGCGCGGTGATCTCGCCGAGCAAGAACGCGAGCTCGCGCGACGACTCGCCGTCGTCGAGCGCCGGCACCAGCTCGATCGGCATCACCAGCCGTTCGAGGTAGGCCTTGAGCTGGGACTGCAGGTTCGTGTCGAGCATGGCGCAGGACCGCGGGGGGATCAGATCTTGCCGACCAGGTCGAGCGAGGGCGCGAGGGTCTTCTCGCCTTCCTTCCACTTCGCCGGGCAGACCTCACCCGGGTGCGAAGCGACGTACTGCGCGGCCTTGACCTTGCGCAGCAGCTCGGAAGCGTCGCGGCCGATGCCGCCCGCAGTGACCTCGACGATCTGGATCCTGCCCTGCGGGTCGACCACGAAGCTGCCGCGGTCCGCGAGGCCCACGCCTTCGATCAGCACGTCGAAGTTGCGCGAGATCGCATGCGTCGGGTCGCCGACCAGCGGGTACTTGATCTTGCGGATCGTGTCCGAGGTGTCATGCCAGGCCTTGTGGGTGAAGTGCGTGTCGGTCGACACGCCGTAGATCTCGACGCCCATCTTCTGGAACTCGGCGTAATGATCGGCGAGGTCGCCAAGTTCGGTCGGGCAGACGAAGGTGAAGTCGGCCGGGTAGAAGAAGAACACCGACCACTTGCCCTTGACGGTGGCTTCGGAAACGTCGACGAACTTGCCGTCGTGGAAGGCGATGGCCTTGAACGGCTTGATTTCACTGTTGATCAGGGACATTTCGATTCCTCTCTGGGGGATGGGTTGAGGGCTGGTCAGGGTGATGGCTGGTGAACCAATGAGGCCAGTGTAAGGATCCGGTTCGCATGGTGGAAATGGATTGCCCCTATCCGTGTGATAGGAGACATCTATCGGCTGCGGAATGCGGGCGCAGGGCTGCCCCGCCACCGGCACGGTCGCCGGTGGCGGCGGCCGGCTCGGACCCGAGGACAGCACCCGGGCGCTCGTCGGCGCGACGGTCCGCTTCGGCGAGGTCGGGAACCCGGATTCGCTGGCGCGGGACGGGTCCTGCCTCGAGCGCTTCGACGCCGTCGTGTCCTGCCTCGCCTCGCGGACCGGCACGCCACGCGAGGCCTGGGCAATCGATCACCAGGCGAACCTGCGCGCGCTCGAAGCGGCGCGGCTGGCCGGCTCGACCCAGTTCGTGCTGCTGTCGGCGATCTGCGTGCGGCGGCCGCGGCTCGCGTTCCAGCATGCCAAGCTCGCGTTCCAGCAGGCGCTGCGCGAATCCGGCGTGTCGTGTTCGATCGTGCGCCCGAAGGCGTTCTTCAAGTCGATGGTGGGCCAGATAGAGCGCGTGCGCCGTGGCAAGCCGTTCCTGGTGTTCGGCGACGGCCGGCAGACCGCCTGCAAGCCGATCAGCGACGACGACATCGGCGATTTCCTGGCGCACTGTCTCGACGACCACACGCTGCGCGATCGCGTGCTGCCGATCGGCGGTCCGGGGGCGGCCATCACGCCGCGGCAGCTCGGTGAGCACCTGTTCGCGCTGCTCGGCCGGGAGCCGCAGTTTCGCCAGGTGCCGGTCGCCATGCTCGACGTGATCATCGCGGTGCTGGGCGCCGCGGGGCGCATCGTGCCGGCGCTCGCCGACAAGGCCGAGCTCGCGCGCATCGGCCGCTACTACGCCACCGAATCGATGCTGGTGCTGGATCCCGAAACCGGCCGCTACGAGGCCGACGCCACGCCGTCGACGGGCAAGGAATCGCTGCTCGACTACTACGCGCAGCTGGTGTCGGGCGCGGCGGCGCCAGAGCGTGGCGACCACGCGGTCTTCTGAGGCGTCGCCCTGGGCAGAGTGCTGGAGCGGGTGAAGGGAATCGAACCCTCGTCATCTGGTTGGGAACCAGAAGCTCTACCATTGAGCTACACCCGCGGCCGGACACGATTCTAGGGCCCGCCCCGAATGCCGGCAACGACGGCAGCGCCGACTCCAACGGCCAGCAACCCTTCGCGCAGGCCAATTCCTTGCAGCAGCTGGCGCGGAACCTGCTGCGCTGAGGCAAGCCGGCCGGCGCCCGGGCTGCGTCGCGGCCCGACTCGCTAAGCGAGGCTCCGCGCCGACGCACCGCCCGCGGCACGCGGCACGCGGCACGCGG
>Ga0163144_10001186_pt1 | contig 61609 bp, 47 predicted proteins | sample OliLak19BULKMAT1_FD_123175 | JGI IMG/M metagenome (GOLD analysis project Ga0163144, IMG submission 123175) | Freshwater microbial mat bacterial communities from Lake Vanda, McMurdo Dry Valleys, Antarctica - Oligotrophic Lake LV.19.BULKMAT1 | ecosystem: Environmental > Aquatic > Freshwater >...
AGACGCTCACGGGCCGCAGCGGTGCAGAGCCATGCTCCGCTCCGCTGCGCATGGCTCTGCACCGTCAGCACGACATCCAATCAGGGACATAGACTTTGGTACTAACCGTGGGGGCAGGTCAATCAGCAGTGTGCGGACTTGCTTCAATTCCTCACTCGACAACGACTTGAGCCACAATTGCAGTGATTCCAGCAGGTTCTGGTCATTACCCGGTGAGAATCCCCCCCTCTCCGCTTCCGCTGACCCCCCGTTTGCATCCGCTGTGATTGCAGTGGTTTGCGAATGGGGGGTCATCGTTTTTTTCGTGGGGTGTCTCTCGGTGGTGTTCACGTTTGCCTTCGTGTGTGACGCCGAAAGTACCGCTGGCTGCCGATGACTGCGTGTTGCGGTCCTGGCCTCCCCATCGGCTGGCAGTATGACGCCAATGCCGACGGGCAGCTCGAACCCAGCGAACAATTCCACTTCATGTACGACGACCGTTGGCGCATCCTGGCTACGTTCCGCGGGTTTGATGAAAACCCCAAGGAGGCGTTCGTCTATCACGCCGCGGGCCATGCGGGCATGGGCGATTCATCCTACGTAGACAGCGTGATCCTGCGTGACCGCGATGCGTCCACGGCATGGACAAACCAAGCGACCACAACACTGAACGAACGCCGGTACGGTGATACGCAAAGACCCAGATGGCACGCTTCCGAGGCATACACCCGCACACCTTCCTCTTCCATCTTAAAGAATGCGAGTTCCGCTACAACCACCGAGGCCAAGACCTGTACCATGTGCTCACGAAACTGTGCCGAGACAACCCGCTCAGCTAGTCATGACCCATAATATGTAATATACTGAACGTTTTCTCAAACCACGATAGAGTCTATATATATGACAATGTAAAATAAGTATGACTTCATAACATGGATTCAGAACTGGTTCACATCACAGTGTCATGGAGAGTGGGAGCACGAGTATGGATATGAATTATCCACCTTTGACAATCCAATTTGTGAGCTAAAAGCTGGTGTAAAGGGGATTAGGCTAGAAGAACGAAATCAAGTCCTTATTGATCAGGGAGAAAAACATGATTCTGAATGGATAATCTGCACATTAACTGATAATGAGTTTATAGGATATTGTGGTGTAAATAGGCTTCTTGATATGCCAATTTTTTTTTTAAAACTGTGCAAAATTCTGAACGACCACAATGACTCCTCTTGCGTTCCATTGACTTAACCCGGCAGATCGCCCAAATCTGCAAGCAAAATACAGCACTGCTCAACGTGCCATGCCATCAATTCCGCAGCAGATCCATCGCGATTGGTGTTCACCCTGCGACTTGTTGCTCGGCAAGTAGCAGACCTTGAACCGTTGGTCGTGCGATGGTTCAGGGTGGACGCGGGGGAAGGATCTGGGGTGATGCCCTTGAGAATTGACCCCACTCTAGAGTTGGCAAAGCGGCTACTCCCGCCTAACATTTTGATTCCCACCTCCGCACCACAACCGGTCCAGAGGGATTTGCTGACTGTACCTGCGACTGATGGGTTGATAAACCTGCGAGTCTCAGAAAACAGGATTCAAGGGCGCATAGCTCAGTTGGCTAGAGCGCGGCTGTCACATAGCCGAGGTCACAGGTTCGAGTCCTGTTGCGCCCATTTCATGGTCTGCTGATTGAAGGAATCAGTGATGCGTACCCAAGGCCCATTGATACGCCACGCCTGCATTTTCATGTGAAACCAGGCCCGATCTTTCGCTGCCACCTAAGCCAAACTCAGATTATCAATCAGCATCGCGGCATCCGCATCCATGAACACCGCTGTTCTGTGATTCAGTCGCAGGAAGTTCTCTCGCTCAACGTGGTCCATGAACTTCCAGAGTTGGTCGTAGTATCCGCACGCGTTGAGCAAGCCCACTGGCTTGGCGTGGATGCCCAACTGGGCCCAGGCGAGAATCTCGAAGAGTTCGTCGAGCGTGCCCAGACCGCCAGGCAAGGCAATGAACGCGTCGGCCATCGTGGCCATCATCATCTTGCGTTCGTGCATGGTCTCAACGATGTGCAGTTCGCTGATGCCCTTGTGGCCCATTTCCCTGGATTCCAGGAGTTTGGTGATCACGCCGACCACGCGCCCGCCACCATCGAGCGCTGCATCTGCAACCGCACCCATCATGCCCGCTCGCCCGCCGCCGAAGATCAGGGTGATGCCGCGCTGGGCGAGTTGCTGTCCGACGGCTCTTGCGCAGGCGGGATACTCCGGGCGAGCACCAGAACTGGCACCGCAAAAGACACAGAGGCGTTTGATGGCACGATTGGTATCGCTGTTCTCTCCAGCCATGAAGCCAGCGTACGCGACGAGCGGGAGCTCCACGCATCGGTGCATGCTTGATCGTCCGCCCACAGCCGCGCAGAAATGAAAAAACCCAAGCCGAAACTTGGGTTTGGAAGTACATTGAAAGCGGAAGAAAGCTTAGCGGTAGAACTCGATGATCAGGTTCGTGTTCACGTCGAATGGAATCTGATCGGTCGTGGGCTTGGCGACCACGCGGAGTTTGAACTCGCTGGGGTTCAGATCAAGCCAGCCCGGGACTTCGTAGCCCGCCAGGCTTTCCATGGCTTCCTTGGCAAGCCGCTGCCCCTTGGGCTTGAAGGTGATGACATCGCCCACGCGCATCTGCGCACTGGGACGGTCGGTCTTGCGGCCATTCAGGAAGACATTGCCGTGTGCAACCAACTGACGCGAGGCCCAGACTGTGCGAGCCAACCCAGCGCGACGGACAACGTTGTCCAGACGCATTTCCATTTGGAGGAGGAGCATGTCGCCCGTGTTGCCAGGCATGCGGCCGGCGAGATCCATGTAGCGGCGGAACTGCTTCTCCAGCACGCCGTAGTGGAACTTGAGTTTCTGTTTTTCGTTCAGACGCACGCCGTAATCGCGGAGGCGACGACTGCGGAAGCCATGCATTCCGTTGAACACCAAGGCACGCTTGGAAGTGTGGCGTGGGGTATCAACGATCGGCACGCCGACGCGACGAGACAACTTGAGTTTTGGACCTGTATAACGAGCCATGAGATTCTCCGTCGCTTTCAATAGAATGTCACGGGCGTGCTCGCCAGTGATGATCCTTTGGAAGGTGCCCTCCGGCTGGCTCGTGCTGTCGCACGATGCTCGGGGGCGATCTGATCGGTTGGTGCAGACTTGCACGCCGACGGGGGCGATCCGGGTTGTGATCCTCGCCGGAAGAACGAGGCCCGACCGTGAATGGCCGGGCCACAATAAAAGGCAAACCATCCGCCAAAGTCAATGCAGCAATTGTCCGGAAACTAGTTCGGCTGCCGTTATAATCGCTCGATGACCCGCCGCATCGCCTTGCCCGTGCTGACGGGCTCCTCCGTCTCGCCCACCGACATCCTGAGGCTCGATCAACCCAAGGAAAAGTGCGCCGTCTTTGGCGTCTGGGGCCGCCCGGATGCCGCGCGTCTGGCCTATCTCGCTTTGTACGCACAACAGCATCGGGGCCAGGAAAGCAGTGGCATGGCCGTGACCAACGGGCGCGGGCTGTCGGGCTATACGGGCATGGGCCTGGTTGCGGAAGTTTTCAGCGATGACACGATCAGCGACCTCGATGTCGCTGGGGGCAAGGGCGCGATCGGGCATAATCGCTACAGCACGTCGGGTGGGAGTGTTGCGTGCAATGCACAGCCCATCTTGATGAACTACATCGCGGGGCAGGTTGCGGTCGCTCACAACGGCAACCTGATCAACAACGACCTGATGCGTCGTCGGTTTGAGGAAGCCGGGCACATCTTCCAGACCACCAGCGATACCGAGTGCATCATCCACATGCTGGCACATCCAGAGAGCCAGCGTGCGCCCGATCCATTGGCCCACACGCTGCGATATCTCCAGGGCGCGTTCAGCCTCGTCTTTCTTTTCACAGACCGTATTGAGGCGGCTCGCGATCCCTGGGGCTGGCGACCACTCGTCATCGGACGGTTGCCAGATAGTGGCGGGGGTGGAGGCGGGGGCGGCGGATATGTCGTGTGCAGCGAAACCGTCGCGCTCGATGTGCTCGGTGCCAAGTACATCCGCGAGGTGGAGCCGGGCGAGATCGTAACGATCAACGATCACGGCATGAGCAGCCGACGTTTTGCAGACCTCGCATCGCGTCCAGCCTACTGCGTCTTTGAGCACGTCTACTTCGCCAACCCAGCGAGCGTTGTCTTTGGGCAGAATGTGCAGGTTACCCGTGAACTGCTGGGCGAGCAGTTGGCCGCAGAGGCACCGCCGCCCGGTGGGTTTGGACTTGCGGGTGCTGATTGCGTGGTGCCGATGCCCGACAGTGGGCGGAGCGCGGCGCTTGGATATGCCCGCGCGAGCGGCATTCCGTATCGCGAGGCGATCGTGCCGAATCGGTATGTGGGTCGCACGTTCATCAAGCCCACGCAGGCCAGCCGAGTTGCGGCGGTGCGATTGAAACTGAACATCATCGGCGAACTTGTTCGTGGAAAGCGGCTTGTGATCGTGGACGACAGCGTGGTACGCGGCACGACGACCAAGGCCAAGATGGACCAACTTCGCGCAGCGGGTGCGAAGGAGATTCATCTGCGGATTTCCTGCCCGCCCATCAAGCACCCATGCTACTTCGGCGTGGACTTTGCCGAACGTAGCCAGTTGATCGCGCATGGGCGCAGCGTCGAAGAAATCAGGATATATCTGGGCGTAGACACGCTGAGTTATCTCTCACGCGATGGCATGCTGCGCACCATGCAACGCGACCCGCAGCATTACTGCGACGCTTGCTTCACTGGCGACTATCGGCTGGATCCAAAGGCACCGATTTCGGAAGAAGTCGTTGAGCCGAAGCAGATGAAGGTGTTTGGTTGAGCGGGCTACAGCGGGATGGTTGAGAGAGGAATCAAAAATCTCAACATGCTCTCCTCAGGAACAGCCCCGCAGCGTGACATCAGGCTCCCTGCGTACATTCGCCCATGCAGGAACTCACGCTCGCCCATTCCGGCGACCCCGACGATGCCTTCATGTGGTGGCCTCTCACCGGCAAAGTATGGCCCGATGGGTCTCCCCGCACTGGTGCATCGGCATCGCCGCGTATCGAGAGTGATCGGTTTACGTTTCGAGCGATCCCGGGCGACATCAGCACCTTCAATCGCCTCGCGGCAACCCCGGATGCTGAGGGTGGCGGGCGATACGACATCACGGCTCTTTCGGTCCGAGCCTGGGTCGATGTCGCCAATCGATACGCCATCACGAATACCGGCTCGTCCTTTGGCGAGGGGTATGGGCCCAAGATCGTGTGCAAGGCAAGTGCATCGATCCAGAAGGCCAGTGATCTTGCACAGTCAAATCTTCGGATCGCCGTGCCGGGCAGACGGACGAGCGCGTTCATGACCCTCGCCCTGCTGTTGAAACTTGATGTGCAGGGATCAGAACATGCACGCTTTGTGGAAGTTCCATTTGATAAAATTCTGCCTGCTGTCGTCTCGGGCGAAGTCGATGCGGGCCTGGTGATCCACGAGGCTCAGATCACGTTTGCCGAGATTGGATTGCGACAGGTTGTCGATCTTGGCGCATGGTGGAAGAAGACCCGCGGGCTAGTGCTGCCTTTGGGGATCAACTCGCTCAAGCGAGACCTCGACGACCGGTATGGCGAGGGGACCATGCGCGAGGTTGCTGCGTTGCTGGAGCGAAGCCTGGACTATGCGATGCAGCATCGCGAAGAGAGCATCGATTACACCATGGCCTTTGCCGAGGTCAACGCCAAGACCAGCAACACGCCCACACCGTCTCGAGAAACTGTGGAGCGATACATCGACTTATATGTGACAAGCCTGACCGTTGACATGAGCGAGGAAGGCCGAACCGCGATTCGGTGGCTGCTGGATGAAGGGGCGGATGCTGGCTTGTGCCCTCGGGTTGGCGAGATCGACGTTGTTTCTGGTATGGCATAAGCGCTCAGACGATCAATGGCGGGGGACATGTTCGGTGTCCGTCATGCCTCAGAACGACGTTGGAGAGTGCTGGTGACCTATGCGTCTGTGGTATCGCGCCCTTTGGCAAGAGGAACCAAGGTCAGGGCACGAAACGAGCGATACGATTAACGGAAGTAGATATTGGTGCACAGTCGATAGCGCCAAGTTTGATGTTTCTGGACCGCATCTGTTGCCAAGGGCGGTGCGGATGATGTGGATATTGCGATGAGTAGATTCCTGCGATAATCGTGCGCAGGTTTTGGTCAACTCGCACTTCTGTGCACTTGCTTGGGAGTCGTTCGCCCTTGAAGCTGCTCGAAAAAGCTCGCGTCCGTGTGGTCTGGCTTATGGTCGGCATTTGTGCCACCACCTTGGGCGTGATTGCGTGGACCACTATTCCCGCTTGGCCAGTCCTGGGTGTTGCAGTCGCGACCCTCGTGGTTGCCATCAATTCTCTGACTACCCGCCTCGACAAAGATCGCTGTCTTGCTTGCGGTCACACCCTGCGCGATGCAAGATGGAGCGAGCATGGCGGCCTTTGCACGAAGTGCAATCAGATCAACCCGCCCACCCATGCACACCTCGCCAAGATAGATGCAGTAAGAACACGTGAATTGTTCGAGGCCAATCGACCGACGCTAGGTGCCCCCCCAACTGACCCTATTCCCAAGGTATAGCACCTGGGCACAGGTCCCGACGCCCCAGCTCGCTTGCTACTCTCCAGCCATGCAGGGTGTCCTAGACGTTCCACCCGAGATCGTGCCAGTCTCAACCCTCCTGACCCGCCTCCTGGTACGTGTCGAGGAAGTCTTTGATCGCCAATTGTCCAGCGATCTGCCACCCGTCGCCAGCCTGGTCAAGCACGTCGAAAACTACCGGGGCAAAATGCTCCGGCCCAGTCTCGTGATCGCATCCGGACTCGCCTCCCATCCCGCCATAGCAACCACTCCGATCTCTCAGTACGAGAGTCTCATCACCCAGGATCACATGGTCATGGGCGCGGTCGTGGAAATGGTCCACATGGCAACGCTCGTCCACGACGATGTGCTGGACGATGCCGAAACCCGTCGACGCGGCCTCACTGTCAACAAACTTCGTGGCAACGAAGCCGCGGTGATTCTCGGCGATTATCTCATCGCTTCCGCCTATCACCTCTGCTCGACGCTGCCCAGCAACGATGCTTCGGTGGCCGTAGGGCGTGCAAGCATGGTGACATGCGCGGGCGAATTGCTCCAACTGCACCATCGCGATGACTTCTCGCTCGATGAACCGACCTACTACGAGATCGTCGCTCGTAAAACCGCCGAGCTCATCGCCACCAGCGCCGAGTTGGGCTGCGTTGCCTCGCGAGCTGATCCTGCGGTCCGGCTCGCACTCGGACGATTCGGACGATGCGTTGGCGTCGCGTTCCAGGTGCAGGACGACATCCTCGACTTGACGGGCAAAGAGTCGGTCGTCGGCAAGTCTGTCAACAAAGACATGGAAAAGGGCAAGATGACCCTTCCCGTCATCCATCATCTGGCGCACGCATCGCCCCGCCAACGTGGCAGGACGCTGCAACTGCTTGATCTGGCCTCGGGCGATGGACATCACCAGCGCCAGCGCGATCTCGTGCTTGCACTCGAGCAAACCGGTTCGTTCGAGGCCGCTCGTGCTGGGGCGGCGCACTTCATCGCCCACGCAAAGCGTGAACTCTCGATGCTGCCAGTTTCGCCCGCAAGCGAACTGCTTCGTGTCATGGCAGACAGCGTCTTGGCCCGAACATTCTGAGTGACCGACGACCCAAGGCGAAGCCGACAGGCTCGCTAGAGTCCTATATGGATTCTTGTATGGAGTCTCAAATGGATCCTCGCGTGCGCTCGCCACAGCGCCTTCCCATCATTGCTCCGTCGATTCTCTCCGCTGACTTTGCCTGCATGGGTGACGAATGCGAGCACGTGCTCACGCCAGCGTCTCGAAATGGTGCGGGCGCAGATTGGCTGCATCTGGATGTCATGGATGGTCACTTCGTACCGAACTTGACGATGGGTCCGGACCTCTGTCGCTGCCTGCGAGCAAGATTGCCCAAGGCTTTTCTGGATGTCCACCTCATGGTGACCGATCCGGAGAAGTACATCGATGCCTTCGCTGACGCTGGCGCGAATCTTTTCACGTTCCATGTCGAAGTCGCACAGGCTCAGACCGCATCCGAACTTGCCACCAAGATTCGCGCCATGGGCATGAGCGTTGGCATCGCCATCAACCCACCCACCCCCGTGGACGCTGTGTTTCCACTGCTTGGTCTTGCCGACTTGATTCTTGTCATGTCCGTCAACCCCGGTTACTCGGGACAAGCCTTTATTCCCCAAACCCTCGATAAGACTCGAGCCATTCGCGAGCGTTTACGCCAGAACCAGCGCCTCCAGATGGACGGCGGGATCGGCCCAGCCCAGGCTCCAGACGTGCGTGCCGCAGGGTGTGATGTCCTGGTTGCAGCCACTGCGATCTTCAAGAAGCCCCGCACAGAGCGCCCTGGCGTAGTCTGTGCTCTTCGTGATGGCTGAATAGTTGCCACTGGCCCCGCACCGCCTAGAATCCCATCCATTCGCTATACAGGTCGCGATTGGCGTAGGGCGATTAGCGCAGTTGGCTAGCGCGCATCCTTGACATGGATGAGGTCCCCGGTTCGAATCCGGGATCGCTCACTTTCCCCCTCCTTTTTTTTCGGCTCGAATTGTCACGCCAGATTTTCGCGGCGTGAATCCTCCCGCTTGACTTAGATGCGAGCTGCTCGAAGTGGCGGGAGTATGCACTCTTCCCATCGCTTCGAGAGACCAACAACCCATGTTGCCCCAACGCATCACCGCGTTTCGACCACGCAACACCCCAGTCTTCTCGGAACTGAGCAACTTCGTTTCGAACCACCAAGTCTGTCTATGACGGCCCACTATCAATCAATGGCGCTCGCCAAGCCCATCTCTGGTTGCACATAGAGCGACACGATGTATCTTGCCTTCATCGCGATGCCGTAGGGCTGGCGATGAGCGTTCGTGTCGCTCAAGCGTGGATACGACTTTGGAGGGATGGATAAATGAAGACTCGTCTTATGTTGAGCGCAGCGGCCGTCGCCATGATCGCAGGTGCAGCCAATGCCGAAATCTATTCTTGGAACCACACCGTCACTGGTGCCGATGGAACCAACAACTCTGCAGGCATCTTTGAGAGCATCCAGGCGGAGTTTGATACCGTCACCAACCGCTTCGTCTGGAACGCGACCTTCAGCAACCAGACCACCCGCGGCTACACCCTCGCCGTCAGCCCTGGTCCAAACCCCAAGGGACACGCGGCCGAACTCGCGCTGCTCTACTTCGACGCTTCCAACCTCGGCGCGCCCAAGGTGACGGCCTACGCCTACAACGGCCAGAACGCGGTCAACAGTTGGCAGGATGGCAACCCCTTCCAGTCAGGCAACCAGGCTGGCGATCTGATCCACGGCGCGAATGACACCAGTTGGATTCAGGATGCCAGCGTCGTCGATGCCGCAGGCAAGCGCACCTTCCGACTCACCATCGATGCTACCACCATCCAGAACCACTTACCCGCGTACACCCAGAACTCCGCGGCCAATGACTGGACCGGTTTGGCCTTTGGTCCCAACCTAGGCCTCTGGATGCACACCTTCACCGGTCTCCAGACTGGGTATAACGCCGACGGGACACTCTGCGGCTGGGATTACAACGGCAACCAGGGTTGGTTTGATGGGAATAACTATGGCAACATCGTGCTCGTGCCCCTCCCGGCTCCGGCCATGATGGGCCTCGCTGGTCTGGGGCTTGTCGGCTTCGTCGCTCGCCGGCGCGCCAAGGCCCTCGCCAAGTAATCACCCTTCCTCAATCCCATGTTCCTCCCCACAAGCCCCGACCCGCGTCGGGGCTTGTCTTTCATTGATGCAATCGCCCGTGCTCTCCCCAGTTACCGCTGTGCTGGATTCTTGTCTCGCAATGCAAGAAAGCCCCATAAACTGCATGAGCCGCGGTAGACTCTCATTCATCATCTCCCTCGCCCAATCCACCATGCGAACGTTCCATCCCCATCTTTTTCTTTCAGTTCTTTGCTGGTTCCTCTCCTGCTTTTTCTGCATCGACGCCCGTGCCCAGCAAGCCCCTGCAGGCAACGCCCATCCCCAGACTCAGGCCGTCTCCGAGGAGAACAAGGACCTTGACTCCCCCTTCGGCAAGGTTCTCCTGCCCTCACAAGGCCAGGCACACACTCATGGCGATACGTTCACAGACCCCATAGCCAAGCATGCCTTTGCCAGGCAACTCAACACCGAACCGCTCCGAGGCATCGCCGTCTTTCACAATGGCCGGATCAAGGTGCTTGAAACGCTCGCCAAGGAAACCGTCGAACGTATTTCAGGCCGCAAGCGATTCCAGATTCCCGAGTCCTTCAAGACCGCAGATCAGGTCCAACTCGTAGACAACAAGTCCGCCGGTGCGACGGCTCAGACAACACCCAAACTGAGTTTTGAGCCTCTCTTCACCCTGCTCGACCTCGCCATTGATCCGGTTTTTTACCTCGACAAGCCCCTGATCGGTATCACGTACCTACCGCTGCGTCGCGAGATTCTCGAACTGCAATTCCCGCTCAAGGACAATCCCGCCAACGCAGACAAACAGGAAGCATGGCTCCGCCTAGGTCGTATCGCTCCGCTGATGGTCGATCGTTGGTCGAGCACGATTCGCCAATCGCACATGGGGGAGCAGCAATACCTTGACGCACTCAACCGCACAGACAACAACCTCATGAGCTTCGTGGAGTCCTCCGCGAATTACGAAGTGGTCGCCCCTGAGCGCAGCGACCTCCCGTGGAAGCACCTCGCAACGCTTCCACCTGCCCACCCAGCCCGCAAAGCCGCCCTCGAACTGGGCGAAGCCTGGCGAGCCTTGGACGCTGCAAAGGCAAACCAAGCCATCGTCACGCTCGCGAGCGAACTTCCCCGGATCAACGCAGGTGTCTATCCGACATCAAGCCGAAGCCTCGAACTCTTCTACAACAAACTCAACGCCTTCGAGTGGGGCTGGGTCGTCTACGCATGCTCACTCGTCACGCTGCTCCTGGCCTTTGGCACTGGGCGCAAGTCGCTTGCCTATTTCGGCACATTCCTGCTGATTGCCGGTGCCGCGCTGCACGCCACAGGTTTCATCACTCGCGGACTCATCGCGGAGCGATGGGCGATCCAGAATCAGTTCGAGAGCATGACCGGCATTTCCCTCTTTGCCGTCCTGGTTGCGCTTGGTCTGATGATCGCCCGGCGTCAATGGCTCTTTGGCGCCGCCGCCGCCGCCGTTGGTTTCATGGTGCTCGTCACCGCGACGCAAACCGCAATCCCAGGCGAGTTCATCGAGCGTGAGGCCGCCATCCTCAACACCAGTGTCCTGCTCAAGTACCACGTGACCATCGTGCTTGTCAGTTATGGTCTCATCTCGTTGGGCTTCGTCACCAGCCTGTTCTATCTGGGCACGCACTACTCGGCAAAGTTCAAGACCGCATTGAACGCCTCCAACCCTGCACCAGTCCTGACCGCACTCTCGCCCGAATCGACCATCAAGATTGCGTCCGACTCGCTGGCTGATTCCACTGGCTTGACTGTCGCAAGCAATGGGGGAGTTGCCGCAACAGCGCCCACGATCTATCGCACCCTAGCCGACCTCGACAAGGCCACGATGATCGTCCTGCAACTTGCGTTCTGGACCCTGGGCGTGGGCATCCTCCTGGGGGCATGGTGGGCCGACCACAGTTGGGGCCGCTGGTGGGCCTTTGATCCCAAAGAGACTTGGGCGCTCATCACATGGATCGTCTACCTGATTGTGATCCACGTCCGGCGCGCTGGCCTCAATGACAAGGGCCTGACCACCGCCTGGCTGAGCGTCATCGGGTTCATCATCATGCTCTGGACCTACTTCGGTGTCAACCTGTTGCTTCCAGGCTTGCACGCCTATGCGTGAACCACGCAATCTACCGATACTTTCCCAGTCGACACGATCTCGCAATCACGCCGCATTCATGCAACTCCAGCCCGATTCGATCCGTACAAAGAGCAACCAAGTTCCTTGAAGCCGCGCCAACCAACTGTGCGCGGCTGTTTATACTCTGCGGACAGCCTTACTCAGTTCGACACGATTCAATACGATTCAACACGATTCAATTCGACACTTTGTTCACCTGGGCAGGTTACGGAGTCTCTCGATGCACCCGCGTTTCACGAACCCGACATCCCAGCCTCGCGCCGCCTTCACTCTGACCGAACTCCTCGTCGTCCTCGCCATCATCGCCATCCTGATTGGCCTGGTCTTCACCGCCGGTACCGCCGCCGTACGCGGCGGCAAGGAACGCGCCACCCTGGACACCATCCGCGCCCTTGACGCTGCGATGCAGGCATATATCGAGGAACGCGAGCAGGTTCGGAACACTGATCCGATCACCCTCGCGTTCAACCCCACGAATGTCGAGACGATGCCTGGCGGCATCTACGAGGTGTATCCCATTATCGATGCCCGCGCAGGCGACTCGCCAAATCGACCCATCATCGACACCGTGGGTCTTTGGATGACCGACGCACGCCGCTACTCCCGCGTCAAAGAAATCCTCGACAAAATTCCGCCCAAGTTTGTCCGCGAATGGGACATGGATATTGACGGGATGGAACCGATGAACTCTCCACCTGCAGAGTTCCCGACACTGACAACGATTGTCGATGCTTGGGGCAAACCCATACGCCTCGTACTTTCCCAAACCGATGGCCTCTGGGTCGAACCGGATATGTACCCTGCGGGTCAAGGAACTGAAGTCGACATCTTAGTTGAGGGCCTGGTTCCTCAGCCTCTGCCCCAAGATGGCTTGTTACGTAGCGTCCGCACTGCACCTGATGTGAAGTATAAATTCACAATCGACAAGGTGCGTCGCAACTGGGTCGATCAGGATTCGCCCGCTTCCGGAGCCAATGGCACCCGCGTCCTCACCGACAGCGACGGCGGACGTTGCGATGGCCCTCGACCCTACTTCTATTCCGCAGGCCCCGATGGCGAAGTGGGCCTCAAGAAACAAGTCGACGGCACGCTCGCCGATCTCAACACCGACAACCTCTACCTCCACCGCCCGAAGTTTGCCCGCAAGCCCTGAGGCCGACCCATCTGGAAGCCGACCTATTCGCTGGTTCAATCTTGAAACCTCGCGCACTGGCGCGAGGTTTCTTGCTTGCAGTTTCCACACCAAAGCAAAACGACCGCTCGATTGGAGGCGGTCGTTTGATCGTTGCTATTGCTTCTTGGCTTCTTGCGTGATCCTCTAGACCTCTAGAAAAACTCGCAAGGCATGCCCAACCGGACACACTCTCACGCCCGGCTCTGATAACTGCCATCAGACGTGCTCACGCGGATCATCTCGCCCGCCTTGATGAATGCTGGCACTCGAACCGCGAGCCCAGTTTCCATCTCGGCATCCTTGGTCTGATTCGTGACCGTCGCGCCCTTGACTTCGGGCGGGCAGTCCTTGACCACAAGTTCAACGCTCGCGGGCAATTCGATCTGGATCGGGTTGCCGTCATACAGCAGCACCTGCGTCTTGCTGTTGGGGCGGAGGAACTTGAGTGACTTGCCCAGAACATCCTCGGGCATCGTGTACTGCTCGTAGGACTCGCCATCCATGAACGTCGCGCCCGAACTATCAGAGTACAAGTACTCCATCTCGCGTCGGTCAAGGTCGATCACCTCGATGTCGTCCTGAGGCTTCAGACGCTTTTCCAAGGTCTGAGCCTTGAGCACGTCCTTGATAGTGAGTTGCACGAACGCGCGAAGATTGCCGGGCGTGCGGTGCTCGATCCCCGTCACCACAAACAGACGACCATCCATTTTGACACCCATGCCCGGGCTGAGGCTGCTGGCTTGCATGACGTTCTATTCTCCGAATGATCTTTCGATCCCATGCTGTAAGGTAGACGTTCGCTTGCTCGCCAGCAAGGTTCCCACTGTAGACCAGTAGTCTCATAGAGGAATCCATCATGGGAGTTGATCTATACGCCTGTCCCCTTAGTCGATACTTCGCTCGCGACTTCGTTTCACCAGTCCAGCAGATAATGCCTGGCGTCAATGTGAAGGTGATTGGAGGCGACGGAAAACTGATTGAACGTCGCAAAGCAGCCGAATTGAGGCCTTTTATCTTGGAATGGCGACGGTCGCTGAACCAGCCGTTTCGAGCCAACGGGGCGGACGGCGTGATATGGGATGAGATGCCCACCTGAGGTCGCCGACCTCGGTCGTGCTGCCATCGGGGCAGAGCGAATTGGTTGGCTCCATTGCCTCGCTACTCTCATAACTTGAAAAACTCGAACGCGCCATGGCCAATATTGGATGGAGCGCCGTCCAATCTCCAACCCCACTTCGAGAACAAGTCCTGCAATCCATGACCACATGGAAGCGCCTCGCGATGCTTGCGATCAAGCACCCCGCCGTGTTGCTGGTGGACTACTAAAAAAATGCCTACTTCGCCTCAGCGGTCGCTTGCCCATCGTTGTTCACGACTGTCGGGGATGGAATGGTCTTGTCATCGACCAACGACTTGATCTGTTCCAGCACCAGCGCCTTGTCGCCCACCAGCACCAGCACCGCCGCGTCCATGTTGATTGACTGTTTCGCCAGCAAGTTCAACTTAGTCGCGTCGACGCTACCGACGCTCGCGATGTCGGACGCAACCGCATCCCATGCCAGGCGGCTCGAAACCATCTGTGCCGCCAGGCCCGTCACGCCGCTGATCGTGCCGAAGGAGCCGACCATGTCCGCCCGCACAGTTTCACGCGCCTTGGTTGCTTCCGCGTCGGAGATATCACCACTGCGGATGCGTGTCAGTTCACCCATGAATTCTCGAAGGGCCGGGCCAGTCTGCTCAGCCTTGACACTCGTGCTCGCCGTGAACATTCCAAGCGACGGGTTCAGGGCAAAGCCCGACCTCGCGCCATAGGTGTATCCATTCTTCTCTCGCAGATTCTGGTTCAGCCTGCTCGTGAAACTTCCGCCCAAAATGGTGTTCAAAAGGTCCAGGGCAACGCGATTGCTATCCCCGCTTGTGACGCTGGGTGATCGCAGGTGCAGCACAGTCTGCACCGCGCCGGGCCGATCGACCACAAAGACGCGCAATCCGCTCTTCTCCGGGGCTGGCACTGCAAAACTCATCGGTGAAGCCCACTTCTCATTCGTGCCTGCCTGCCAACCCGCGAAGTGTCTGGTCGCCAGTTCAATCGCCTCGTCCTTGGTGATGTCGCCCGAAATGATGATCGTCGCGTTCGCCGGGTTCAGGATCGCGTCCTTCGCCGCGCGAATGTCGTCCAGCGTCAACGCGCTCGTCGTCCGCACCGATCCGCCCGTTGGCGCTCCATAGGGATTGCTCTCGCCCAACAGCAATTTTGCCGCCACTTTTCCCGCCACGACCGGCGCATTCTGATCGGCTTGCTTGAGGTTCTCGATGTGCAGTCCCTGCACGCGTGACCAGTCCGATTCCGCCAGTCGAGGCGAGGAGAGTGCCATAGCCATCAGTTCCATCCCGCGATCCACGCCCCGCTTGAGCACCGTCATCGAAGCGCTGAATGACTCCTTCGCCGCACCCGCGTCAAAACTCGCCCCAATCGCCTGCAACGCATCCGCAAACTGCTCCGCACTCAATACCCCAGCGCCCTCGTCCAGCATGTCGGCCATCAGCGCACTGCGACCCGCCTTCGCAGGCGTGTCCAGTGCGACGCCCTTTACCGGTGTGAACACGATGTCCATCCCCACCAGTGGCAGTCCAGGACGAGAAAAGACCATCAGCCGTGCACCATTCACAAGCGTCGCTGCCTCGGGCGTGGGAGCAACGAAGGCAGCCATGGGTGCATCAACAGGCCGCGTATCACGAGCACTCGTCTCCCGCTCTGGCTCCTCCGCCAGCACCCGCTGAATCAGCCGCGCATCACCCCGAAGCACGGCCCCAGTCCACGCCTTGACCGACTCCGTTGTGGCGTTGCGATAGCGATTGAGGTCACGCTGAAGGCTGTCGGGATTGGAGAACGAATACTCATACTGGTTCAACCGATCCGCCCGGGCCTCGATGGATTGCAGCGATGCCACAAGATTCAATTCGTACTTTGCCTGAGCGCGAGCCACCTCATCGCCGGTTGGCCCAGATGCAGTGAACAAAGCTACTTCCTCATCGACAATCGCTTCGATGCGAGCCATATCCGCTCCCGGCAGTGCGAAAACCCCGATGCGGAAGATCGACCCCAGCGCTGCCGAGTCCTGGCCCGCCGATACCTCGCTCGCCAGTTGCTCCTGCACAACCAGCCGCTGATACAGACGACTGTTGTTCCCGTCCGCCAGAATCGTCCCTGCAAGGTCCAACTCCGCATCTCCATCCGTGAACTGTGCCGGGCTGTGATAGGCGATCATCAGCGCTGGCAACTGCACCTTGTCCAGCGTCGTCACGCGAATCACCCGATCCAACTTTGCGGATGGCACCACCCGCTGCTGCGCAACGTTGCCCGAGGGCAGCGATCCAAACAACTGCTCGACCAGCGGCTTGATCGCACTAGGATCAAAGTCGCCCGCAACCACGAGCGAGCAGTTGTTGGGCTGATAGAACGTTGCGAAAAAGTCCTTGACATCCTGCACAGCAGCCGCTTCAAGGTCATGGTGCGTGCCGATCACGCCGTTGTAGTAAGGATGGCTGGGCGGATACATCAATTGGTACGTGGCTTCATACGCTTTTCCATACGGCGCATTCTCGATCGTCTGCCGCCGCTCGTTGCGCACCACATCCCGCTGCTTGTCGAGTTTTTCCAGATTCATATTGAGGCCCATGTCCTCGAGCCGATCCGCATCAAGCCACAGCAGCGTGGGCAGCAGGCTCGCCGGCCCCGACGAGAAGTAGTTGGTCCTGTCCAGGCTCGTCGAGGCGTTGTTGGCTCCCCCGCCCGTTTCCATCAGCACGTCAAAGTCACTCCCCGGCACGCGCGTAGTGCCCATGAACATCAAATGCTCAAACAAGTGCGCAAACCCGCTCCGCCCCGCTGGCTCGTTGCGTGCGCCAACCCGATACCACAGGTTAATCGTCGCCCGTGGCACGCTCTTGTCCTGATGAAGAATCACAGTCATGCCGTTTGCCAACTGGTACTTCTCATGCGCCAACTGTGCGAAACCAGCGTGCGTGAAGGCGATCGCCGCCAACGATGAAACCATGTATCGGAGCATGCTACAGCGTAGGTTCCATCGTCGGATAAGACGTATCCTTGTCGCATGCCCGCCGCTTCCAGTGATTCTGTTCTCCGCGCCTTGGTGCTCCGCGCCCCAGGCACCAACTGCGATGCCGAAATGTGCCGCGCCTTCGAACTGGCCGGTGCCAAGGTCCAACTCCTGCATCTCGACTCGCTGATCGCCGATCCCGCACGCATCGACGCCTTCGACCTCTTCGGTTTTCCGGGCGGCTTCAGTTATGGCGATGACATCGCGAGCGGCCGAATCTTCGCCATGAAAGTGCGAGAACGCCTCTACCCCGCCTTGCGGAGTGCCGTCCAGCGAGGATGCCCCATCATCGGTGCCTGCAACGGCTTCCAAACCCTCGTCCAGGTCGGGCTTCTCCCAGGCCCAGCCTCCTTGCCCTGGCCAGATCAAGCACCAGTCCAGACAGTCGCCCTTACCGACAATCAAGACGCACGCTTCCGCGATCGCTGGGTGCCAGTCACCTACGAGCGAACCTCCGTCTGCGTCTGGACCAAGGATCTGCTCGACGCCCCAGCCTTTCGCGCCGACCGCGAAGCCTCGCAACTGCCCGTCGCGCATGGCGAGGGCCGCTTCGTCGCAGCCGATGATGCCACGCTCGCGGCGCTCGAAGCCAATGGCCAAGTCGTGCTGCGCTACGGCGACAACTACAACGGCAGCCAACGTGCAATCGCTGGTATTTGCGACAACAGCGGACTTGTCTTTGGCCTCATGCCCCACCCCGAACGATTCCTCGACTGGAATCGTCATCCCTGGTGGACGCGTCTGCCCGAAGCAAGTCGACAGGGGCCCACGCCTGGCCTGCTTATGTTCCAGAATGCAGTGCGAACAGCGCGGCATGTCCTGGCCTAATCACCAGCCTGATCACCAATCTGGCCATCACTGACCGGTTGATTGAATCCACCCGCCGCCAAGCACAAGATCGCGATCTCGCGCATCGAACAGCACCATCGCCTGGCCAGGCGCCACCGCGATTTGCCCTGCTTCGAATCGTACGCTGAATCGTCCCCGACGCCCCGACGGATTGGGCTCATCAACAATGTCGGCATCAGGCAGCCAGCGTGCGACCGCCTGTGCAGGTTCGGTGTGGTATCGATACTGTGCCCAGACGCGCCGCGGTTCGCCAGCCATCAGGCGAGCCAATTCATCCCCAGGCATGATCCAGTTGGCCTCGCCCACCATCGCTTCGCTCGTGAGCAAGTCTTTTTTATCACCAATCGTCACCGTGTTTGTTGCCGCATCCCTCGCAACAACATACACGCGACGACCCACGGCAACATTCAGTCCCCGGCGCTGGCCGATCGTGAAGTGGTGCTGTCCCTCGTGCTCACCCATCACCACGCCATGCGTATTAACAATCTTGCCAGCCTTCACCGCATGCGGAGCACGCCTCTCGACCAACCCCGCATAGTCGTTGTCGGGAACAAAGCAGATCTCCTGACTGTCTGGCTTGTCAAAGACAGGAAGCACAAACTCCTTGGCAAGTTCGCGTACACGCGGCTTCTCCAGTCCCCCGATCGGCAGCAGCATGTGCGCGAGTTGCTGCCTGGGCACGCCAAAGAGCACATACGACTGATCCTTGTTGTGGTCTATGCCGCGCAGCAGCCGCGCCTCGCCATCGAGCGTCAGCACCCGCGCATAGTGGCCGCTCGCCACAAAGTCCGCATCAATCTGACGGGCATACTCATGCAACTTGCCAAACTTCAGCCAGTCGTTGCAGCGCACGCACGGATTGGGCGTGCGCCCCTGGACATACTCGCCCACAAAATAATCGATGATCCGCCCGAAGTCCTTCTTGAAGTTGCAGACATAGAAGGGGATGCCTAACTGCGCCGCAACCTGCCGCGCATCCGCCGCATCATTGATCGAGCAGCACCCCTGATGCCCGATCTTGACCGCCTGCGTCAGGGCAACCGTCTTGGAAAGGCCCTTGCCCCCAGCCATTCCCTCGCCTCCACGCACATTGATCTCGCACACCCGCGCCGCAGCCTGGTCATAAGGCAGCAACTCATCCAGCGTCTCGCCAGGCGACCCCAACCGCATGAAGCACCCAACCACCTCATACCCCTCGCGCAGCAACAGCGCCGCGGCGACAGAACTGTCAACACCGCCCGACATGGCAACAAGTACTTTGGAGCGAACCTTCACCCCAGATTATAAGAGTCCAACCGCGCCAGCGGTCGGGCGGTGCACAGCCCTCAAATGACACACATCTAAAAACCAACTTGCCATTTTGCTGGTCCCATACCCCCCGTGTGGTATATTCCCATTACTGGACGCACAAATTTCGGGAGGATCGGGCATTGATTTGGGCATGGGTTCGGGGTTCACATCAGTTCGCGCGTTTGCTCTCGCCGTTATGGCGGGGGGGGTGGCGTGGTGCCGTGTGCATATGCACAGGTCGATGCGGTTTCTGACGTCGACTTTGTGACTGTTGGTGCTATCGGCAATGCGCCCTATTCATGGCCTGGCAATCGTGTCAACGGTCGCGGTCGCGTGGACATAGAACATCGTATGGCAAGTATGAGGTGACGACCTCGCAGTGGCTTGAATTCATGAACGCCGCGGCAGATCGTCCAGCAAACGATCGCTTACCGCACGGGGTGTACCCGCTTCGTTGGGGCGCAGCGTCCACGACACCTCAGAACCCCGGCGCGCTCCGATGGACGCAGATTCCAGGCCAGGAGATGTTCGGCGTGGGAGGGGTGGATTGGCGCACGTGTGCGATCTGCTGCAACAATGGCAAGGCGACCAACCGCGAAGCGTTCCTCAGCGGTGCCTACGACGTCAGCACGTTCGGCTATATAGGCGACGGCGGCGGCTTTACCGACCAACTCACGCGAAGTCTCGGAGCACTCTACTTCATTCCCTCGCTCGACGAGTGGATCATGGCAGCGCACTACGACCCCAGCAAGGAAAGCGTGTCAATCAAACGACATGCCAGAAGTGGTGTCGGCGCCGCGGGTAGCACGCGGGGCACGTTGAGTCAGCCATCGCAACTCAGGCAGTTTGAGCAATTTCGCCGCCGCCGCGTAGGTCCCGGCACCAACCACCACACATGCACCAAGACGCAGCGTCCCCGTGAGCCATCGGTCGGGCTTCAGATGCAGCGTCTCTTGCACCAGCGGCGCAGCCCGCTGCAACGCAAGCACCGCACCGGACATCACGAGCGCCGCCAGTCCGATTTTGGCAAACGTAACCACTGTCTCGCGGGTCAGTGGATTCACACCCAAGTGTCGCGGCGCGAGGATCAGCAGTGTCAGTAGTTGCACCGTCGCGCTCGCGGCGGTCGCCCACGCAAGTCCAGCCTCCTTCAAAGACCAGATGAGCGTGAGATTGAGCGTGAGGTTGATAAGCACGCATCCAATCGCGACCCGCATCGGAGTAGTCGTATTGCCCTTGGCATAGAACGCACGAGTCATCACGTGATTGAGCGAGTACGCCCACACGCCCGGAGCGAAGCCCATCAGCACATCGGCTGCTCTGGCCAAGCCTTCATCTTTGAAGGTCTTGCTGCCCCCGCCAAAGACGCTGGAAACCAGGTCGTGCCGAACGAGCATGAGGCCCAGCGTCGCGGGCAGTGCGATAAACAGCGACAGTCGCAAGCCGCGTCGCAGATGTGTGGCAAACGCTTCGGGCTTGTCGCTGCTGCTCGACAGCAACGGAAAAATCGCAGTGGCGACCGCGATACCAAAGACACCCAGCGGGAACTGATACAGCGTCTGGGTGTAACTGATGATGGCGTTGCTGGAAGCATCAAGCGGCGTTGGCCTGCCAAACATCGTGGGCCCGATCCACACGGGCCACATCGCAATCACCGTGTCGAGCATGGTGTTGAGTTGCAGCGTCCCCAGCCCAAGCACCACGGGCAGAAAACTCGCCAGCACCCTGCGGACAGATTCGCCGGTAGTGGTGGAGGGGTTGAACAGTTCACGCAGAGTAATTTTGTGCCACGCGACTTGCCCGCGAAGCGCATGCAAGCTCCACGCGACCGTCGCCCAACTGGCCAGCAAAGCCGCGGCCCCGATGGCGTATGCCGCCGTGGTCTTCGATTCAATCACCGCGAAGTAGTACAAAATACCCGCAACAATCTGGAAAAGATTGAGCAGGATCGGCGCCGCAGCGGGAATTGCAAACTTGTTCTGTGTCTGAAGCACCCCTGCAAGGATCGCCGCGATGCAGACAGCGGGCATCATCGGGATCATCAGGATGATGAGTTTGACGGAGAGGGCGGCATCGGCCGTAATCGGAAAGAACTGCAACCGGATGAACAGGCCCATCATGATGAGGGCGGTCAAAACGCTGGTCGTGAGCGTGAGCAACGCGACAATGACATTCGCCAGCGCCTTTGCTCGCTGCGGTGCATCCCGATGCAGCAGCGCGTACTGCGGAATAAACGCGGCGGACAACGCCCCTTCACCAAACAGCCGTCGAAACAAATTGGGCAATGCATACGCCGCACGAAAAGCCGAGCCTAAAAGCGAGTCGCCGAATATCCGTGCGGTGATGACATCCCGAGCCAGTCCTGCAAATCGAGATAGCAGTGTCAGGCCCGAAACCACACGCACGGCGGCGGCGAGTAAGCCAGTGGCGTCTTGATCGCTCAGTTGGCTGTCTGTTTGGATCCTGGAAGGTATTGGCATTGCGAACAACGACGCAGCGAGCACAGTGCGAGTCAAAGACCGACTCAGATGAGCGACTCAAGTAGGATGGAAAGCGGACTGTTGGCGGAACAATGCCAGCTGTCCAGTGCGACGGCCCGAGTTGTGCAAGAGTGAAGCAAAGCAATTGAGGACAACTGGCCTGTGACGGCATACGCCTTCGCCCTTGTTTTCGAGCGGTGGGCGCTTACAATTGGAACGACTTTTTGTACTCTGTTCGTATCACCGTATCCTTGATTATCTACTTGCATGCTCGTAGGGACGAGCATTGTGTGAAGCGTGTGGAGTGGCCACGATGGACGAAGAAGAAGAAATCGATCCGCACTGATGACCGCACTCGCCACGCCAGCGGTGCTGGTTCAGGCACGCTCCCCCATTTTCAACATGTCGCCCAGGCGCTGTTTGCAACGCTCCGGGCTGTCAGCAACAGATCAATCGCAGCATTGACGTTCACACACCGCCCGCCGCTCAACCAGTCCTGGAAATCGCGGTTTTAAGGGCACTTTCAGAGGTTCTTTCCATGCCAGCCGACCTATCTCACATTCGTAACTTTGGTATCTGCGCCCACATTGACGCAGGCAAGACCACCTGCTCCGAGCGCATCCTGTTCTACACCGGCAAGAATTACAAGATCGGCGAAGTGCACGAGGGCACCGCGACGATGGACTTCCTGCAGGAAGAGCAAGAGCGTGGTATCACGATCCAGTCAGCCGCGACGACCTGCCCGTGGGAGTTTCGTGGCAAGGAATACAAACTCAACCTGATTGATACGCCCGGACACGTGGACTTTACCATCGAAGTCGAGCGATCCATGCGCGTGCTCGATGGCGCGGTCGCGGTCTTTGACGGCAAAGAAGGCGTCGAGGCCCAGTCCGAAACCGTTTGGCGTCAGGCCGACCGCTACAAAGTGCCTCGCCTCTGCTTCATCAACAAGATGGACAAGATCGGTGCAAGTTTCGACTTCAGTTACAACACCATCAAGACGCGACTTGGCGCCAATGGCGTACCCATCCAGACCCCAATCGGCCTGGGCCACCAGCATCGCGGCATCGTCGATCTGATGACGATGAAGGGATATCTCTTCGAGGGCGAACACGGCGAGAAGGTCGTTGAAGTGCCCATTCCAGATGATGAACTGGCGACCGCAGAAAAGTACCGTCAGATCATGATCGAAAAAATCGCGGAGTTGGACGACGATCTGGCTACCGACTTCCTCGAAGGCAAAGAACTCTCGGTCGAACGTCTGAAGGCTGCGCTTCGTGGGGCCACCATCAAGCAGCGTTGTTTCCCCGTGCTCTGTGGCGCCGCCCTGCGAAACGTGGGCGTGCAGATTCTCATCGACTCGATCGTCGAGTATCTCCCCGCGCCGACTGAAAAGCCCAACGTCACTGGCACCGATCCCAATGACAAGGACATTGCGATGAGTCGTCCGCACGATCCGGACGCACCCTTCTCCTGTCTTGTCTTCAAGGTCGTTAGCGACATGCACGGCGATCTTACCTACATCCGCGTCTACAGCGGCAAACTTGCCAAGGGCACGCGTATTCTCAATCCCGGCAATGGCAAGATCGAGAACGCTTCTCGCATCTTCGAGATGCATGCCCAGAACCGCATCCCACTCGACGAAGTCACTGCGGGCAACATCGTCGCGATCGTGGGCATCAAGAACAGTTACACCGGTGACACCCTCTGTGATGCCGACAAGCCCATCATTCTTGAGCGCATGCACTTCCCAGAGCCCGTCATCGCCATGAGCATCGAGCCCAAGAGCCAGGACGACAAGCGCAAATTGTCCGAAGCGCTGGGCGTCATCCGTCGCGAGGACCCGAGTTTCCGCAGTCAGTTCGACGAAGAAACCGGCCAGACCATCATCATGGGCATGGGCGAGTTGCACCTCGAAATCATTCGCAACAAACTCATCCGCGACATGAAGATCAACGTCGAGACTGGCAAGCCCAAGGTCTCGTATCGCGAAGCCATCTCCAAGAAGGTCGAAGATGTCCGAGGCCTGCACAAGAAGCAGTCGGGTGGTCGCGGTCAGTTCGGTGATTGCATGATCAACCTCGAGCCCTATTCCGCCGCCCAGGCCGAAGAGGCCGAACTCGACTTCACCGACAACTTTGCCTTCGAAAACGGCATTGTCGGCGGCGTCATTCCCAAGGAGTTCATCCCCTCCATCGAGTACGGCATTCGCCAGCAGGCCAAGACCGGCGTCAAGTTCGGCTACCCCCTCATCAACGTCAAGGCCACCCTGACCTACGGCTCCTACCACGACGTCGACTCAAGCCAGATCGCCTTCGAACTGGCTGGCATGGAAGCCCTCAAACTGGCCGTGGATCGCGCAGGTCCCCAGTTGCTTGAGCCCATCATGAAGGTTGTCATCACCGTGCCCAACGACTACCTGGGCAATGTCACGGGTGACGTCTCCAGCCGCCGCGGCATGATCATCGACACCGAAGATCGCGATCCCGTGAAGATGGTCACTTCCGAAATCCCCCTCAGCGAGTTGTTCGGCTACACGACTGCCCTCCGCGGCATGAGCCAGGGCCGCGCCAGCGCAACCATGGAGTTCCTCGAATACCGCCCGATGCCCGCCAGCATCATGAAGGAAATGACGGAAGAGAAGACGAGCGGCAAGAAGAAGTAACGCTCAACCTGTCTTTCAGTTTTACATCTAGGCAACATCAGTCCAAACAAAGCACAAACAATTATCGAGCCCGGACCCTTTCGGTCCGGGTTTTTCTTGCGCTATGCCCATTCTGGGCGTTATCGGTAGGTGAATGCTCGCCAATCCACCGCACTTCAAAGCGACGAAGCGCAGATTCAGCAAATAAGTCGATCACTTTACTGGCACTTCCCAAGTTCTGTGGCATGTTGTAGTGCCCGAGTGTGTGCGGGCTTTGCAGACAAACCTTAGAGAAGGGTGAGATCGCTATGGCCATGAAAACCGCAATCGCGGCGTGGGCTCTTGCAGTGGTCGGAGTTGCCGGGGTGACCCAGGCAGCAACCGTCCAGGCAACTGTCACAGCCGACAACCATTACGCGCTGTACAGCGTGAACAACGGGGCAATCAACTTTGTGGGCCGCAACGAAGTTGGCCCAGTTGGTGAACCGGGCACGTATAACTGGAGCCTGGCCGAAAGCCATACGTTCCAGACCGACGATGTGATCTACATCGCCGCATGGAGCGATGACTTCTTCGCCCAAGGCTTGTTGGGCCAGTTCAACGTCGTTGGCGGACCCACGCTCCTGACCGGTGATCCGGCCTGGCAGGTCTACCGTACCGGACTTGATCGCGATGGAGCCGACCCCGCCCCCGGCGCCGCCGAGGTGCAGGCACAGATCGCCTTCGCAAACTCGAACAGCCTTTTCCGTAACCCCACAGTGGGTCAGTTGAATACCGCCGCAGCTACCCCTTGGGGAGAAATCGCGGGCATCAGCAACGCAGCGCGTTGGATATGGGCAGATGTTCCCCAGGGTACCGATCCGTTCGAGCCCGGTGCGAACTACAACGAGTACCTAATCTTCTGTGCAACCATTCCGAGTCCCGGCTCGATCGCTCTTGGCAGCTGTGGCGGCTTGCTGCTCCTGCGTCGCAAGCGGGCCTGAAGCATTAGCATTACACACATCTGCATGTAGGAAGTAGCCCTTGGTCGAGAGATCTTGGGCTTTTTTCTTTTCATCGTTCATCGCTGAACCTTGGGTCGCATCACAGACTCAACACTTCGGCACACACTGCGACGCGGGCATCCATCGTCTACGCTCGACAATGTCCACCTTGCCCAGCGTCATCAATCTGCTCCGCCCGCTTCGCGATCATTCCCTGTCCGTCCGACTGGGTCTGCTGGGTGTCGTCCTCGTGATTGCCATGGGGCACGCAGCATCGCTCCTGCACATGTACTGGCATTATGAGAACCGCGACGAGCGCCCCGGCTTCACCATCGATGATGTTCGCGCCGCATACCACGGCATCAACGCTCCAGCTTTGTTCAAGACTGCCCTCGAGAACGACCACCCCAAGGGGCTGGCCCAGCCCACGCGAGAAGCGCTGCTCGCATGGCTCGCTACCGACAAGATCGCCGAGAACTACGACAATCTCGACCTGGGCGATAACAGTCCGGCGGAGTTGATCGCCGCGAATTGCAATACCTGCCACGCCCGCAAGGTTGCGAAGGAAAAAGGCGCGAACATCCCGCTCGAAGCCTGGGAGGATGTTCGCAAAGTCGTCTTCTCTCGCACGGTCAATCCGGTGCCGATCAAGGTGCTGGCGATCTCGACGCACACGCACGCATTGAGCCTCGCCGCCTTGTCTGGTGTGGTGATCGCTCTGTCGCTGTGCTGCTCCTTCGCGCGTGCTCCGGGTGTGTCAAGGGTTGTCGGCGCTCTGGTCGCCGCCAACGGAATCGGCCTGACCCTCGACATTGCAAGTTGGTGGATCACGCGCTCGTCTGAGAGTTTCGTCTATGTCATCGTCGTTGCTGGCGGCTTCTATAACTTCTCGCTGGCGATGCTCACGCTGCTGATCGCTGCGGAACTGGTGCGTCTCTTCCCTCGCGCCAATTCATGATCGCCCTCACTTCGTGATGAGTGCAGATAGAGCAAGATAGAGCGGAATCCCCACAGCAATATTGAAAGGGAAAGTCACGGCGAGCGCCATGGGAATATACAGCCCAGGCGTGGCCTGCGGAATAATGAGCCGAATCGCTGCGGGCACCGCGATATAACTTGCCGATGCACCCAGCACGATCAGCAGGAACGCATCACCAAAGGACAAGCCGGCGATCTTGGCCAGACCCGCAGCGATGGATGCATTGATTATCGGGAAGAGAATGCCCAGTAGGATCAGCCGCTTGGGGGCCTGACGAAGGTCCTTGAGCCGTCGGGCCGCCAGAATGCCAAGGTCCAGCAGGAAGAACACGAGCACCCCGCTGAAGAGATCGGTACACAGGGGCTTGAAGGCTCGATAGCCTCGTTCCCCCGTGATCATGCCGATGGCGAGGCTTCCTAGCAAGAGCAGCACCGGGCCATTCAAGAACGCCTCGTGCAACAGCGATCCCCACGAACTTTTCTGAGTAGCGCCTTGCATGCCGGACGTTTCGCTCACGCCATACGTGCGCCACATGACCACGCCCACAACGATCGCCGGGCTTTCCATGAGGGCCATGACCGCAACCATGTGCCCGCCATAGGGGATGCCCTTGGCTTCGAGCACAGTACAGGAAGCCATAAAGGTAACAGCCGAGATCGATCCATAGGTCGCCGCGAGCGCAGCGGCATTGGCGACACTGGTCAAAGTGCGCGTGATGTAGAAGACGAACACGGGCACCGCCGCCGCCAAAAGCATGCCTGCGATCATCGCCGCGACGGCATCACGAGTGAGACCATGCACAGCCAACTCGACGCCGCCCTTGAATCCAATCGCCCAGAGCAGATAGAGGGAGAGCAACTTGGTGACAGGCTTGGGTACCTGCAGATTGCTCCGGGCGAGTCGTGCGACCGCGCCGAGAAAAAAGAAGAGTATTGGCGGGCTCGCAGCGAGAATGGAACTGACATTGGTCAGCACGTCAACCTGCGAGAGCGAGCAACTCCAGAGCGGCGAAAGCGGCACATGCGCCATCACGATTGACATGGCTGAGTCTATGGCTGGCTGCAATGACAAATCGCAATCAAGCCTGAGAGGGGGGCTCTGAGTCATCATTCACTTCACGGGCCTGATTCCAACTCGCACCACTTCAACCTCGCGGTCAAAGGCCATCGCGGGAATGCCGCTGCGAATCACCGAGCGACTTGATCCGCGGATGAGCCAGCCTTTCGCGTCGGCCTCAAAGTTTGATTCCTGCCTGATGATCGATGTGGTGCTGTCACGGATGGTGCGCTGTTCTAATTCCGAGAGTTTCACGCCCATGTCACGGACCATGCCCAGCAGTTGCTGTCCTAGTTCAGCCGAGTTGGGCACCGTGCTTCGCAGCACGACGCTGAATCCTCCATCTTTGGTCCGTTCCATGGATCGCACGGTCTTTGCCGTCATGACACGTCCGGTCGCGATTGCCTGCTCGGTGTCGCTGCGACTCTCACCTTCTACTACGCGCGTCTGTGCCACCCCGATCACCTCTCGATAGAGTTGCATCAATGTGCCATCCATGTCGTTCGCTGCGTTCTGCTCGATGCTCTCCCGTTGCTTGTCCGCTGCCTCCTTCTTGAGGCCTATCAAGTCATCCGTGCGTTTGAGCAATGCGTCAAGATTCTGCCTGAGTGCCTTTGCTCCTTCCTCGATGTTCATCGCGGCCGCGCTGCCGTCACTCAGTCTGATCTTGATCTTCGCTTTGACATCGTACATCGTCGTGACCAACGCATAGTTGTGTTTGATGAACGCATCGGGCAACTCTGCGACCGCTGGAGGCGTCGCTGAGCACTCCACGATCACCTCTTCGGCATCTCTTGACAACACCCGAATCGTGTATGCAATCTTGACCACGGGCATCCGCACCAGGCTTGTGCCTTGCCCTTGCGAGTTCTTGAGGGTTGCCCGATACTCCACCATCTCGCCCGCCTGCCAGTCGCACGGTAACTTGATCTCTCCCTTGTCTTCGGGCTTTGTAGCCGGTTTACTGGTTGGCTTGATTGCTGGCTTGCCATCGACCTTCTCGATCTGACGCACGGGCGCACTGTGCGAATTGGTCGTTGCGATCAGCGTCATGGTGCATGCTGCTAACACCGCCAAAATGAGTACATGTGCCGTCATCAAAAACTCCCGGCTCCCAAAGCCACACCCGGTCGCAAGTCATAGTCATTTCGTCAAACACCCAACGCGGCCCCGTGAAAAGCGTAGTATCTTGCCAGAGAACCTCAATCGCATCCAATGCCCCATCCCTATCCTGCATTCGCATGCCCGAGCCCGCCACCGTGCCTTCGCCCCTGACGAACGCGACCATCCCGCAAATCGCCCAACGCCTCCGCGCCGCCAAGCGTGTTGTCGTGCTGACGCATGCCAAGCCCGATGGCGATGCGGTTGGGAGCACCATGGCGATGGTTCGCGCCATTAATCGCGTGCCGAGTTTCACGACTCGCCCCAAGGCAGAAGCGTGGTATTTTGGACCTACGCCCTCCTGGCTGGCCGACGTTGCCCGTGATGGCAACGCGTCCACGCCCCATCGCGTCTTTGAGCCGCCTTTTCTCTCGCTTGCATTGCCACCAGCCGACGATATCGATGCCATCGTTATCACCGACACCTGCTCCTGGATGCAACTCGATCCGCTCAAGCCCTTCCTGCAATCGCGCGTCGCGATGACCAGCGTCATCGACCATCATGTGCAGGGCGACCCAAGCGTTGCTTCGCTGCGATTGGTGGATACTGGGGCCGCCGCAGTCGTTCAGCCCGTCGCGCTGCTTTGCCAGGAACTATTGGATCTGCCCGGGGCCGATAAGCTCCCTCCCAGCATTGCGGAGCCACTTTATCTCGGGCTCTGTACCGACACCGGATGGTTCCGCCATAGCAACGTGTCGCGCCGTGTCATGACGCTGGCGGGCGAACTGCTCGACGCTGGCGCCAATCACGTGCGCCTCTACCAGCTGATCGAGCAGCGCGAAACGCCCGGCAGGCTGCGACTCATCAGCCGCGCACTCGCAAGCCTCGAACTGCGCTTGAACGACCGTCTTGCCCTGATGAATCTCACGCTTGCAGACCTCCGCGAGAGCGGTGCCAATCCTGGTGAAACCGGCGGCATCACCGACTTCACACAAGGCATCCCTTCCGTCCTCGTGAGTGCCATTCTGATTGACACACCGCCCGACCAGCGACCCGCTTCTATGGCAGGCACTTTGGATGGCTCTGGCTCCCCCGTGCTCAAGATCAGCATGCGCAGTAAGAGCGAGCCCACGCCAATCGATGTGAACGCCATCGCTAGCACCTTTGGCGGCGGGGGTCACATTCGTGCGGCGGGAGCAAAGACCCCCTTGACGCTGGACCAGGCTAAAGAGGCGATCTCAAAGTTGGTGCAGCAACAACTGGTTTGACACACAAACGCTATCAAGCCACGGGGTATTCCGATGGCTCACAAGTGGCGCACATTTGGTGCACACTCCTGAAACCTCGTGAGTAGTTGTCCCGCTCGCCGATGCCCGGGGTTCGTATTGTCTGGCATGCGACCCCGTGTCAGTCCCGGCCAGCGACCACCCCTCCGCGTGATGCCCACCACTCTGTGGGAATTTCCCAGCCAGCATTACGACGCCTGGGTGGACGAAAATGGCAACACGATCCGAAGCAAGAAGTTTGGCGGCATGCAAGGCGATCAGGCCTATGTCGGAGCGACGCCCTCGTGGGTCATCTGGCAATGCCTCATGCGCTACACCAGGCCTGGCGATACGGTTCTTGACCCCATGTGTGGCAGCGGCACGACTCTGGACGTGTGTACCGATCTGGATCGCAAAGGCGCAGGGTTTGATCTTGCCCCTTCCCGCCCAGGCATCGTGCAGGCCGACGCACGCAAGTTGCCCCTCCCAGCCAACTCAATAGACTTCGCGTTTCTTGATCCGCCGTACTCCACGCATGTCGAGTATTCCGACGACCCGCGCTGCATCGGCAAACTCGATTCGGGAGGCGAGGATGGCGGCCAGGCCTACTACCGCGCCATGAATGATGTGCTCGCGGAGGTTGATCGCGTGCTCAAAGATCGGCGCTACATGGCGCTCTATGTGAGCGATTCGTTCAAGAAGTTCAAGGGTAAGCCAGGGGGTGCCCTCATGCCCATCGGCTTCGAGCTCTTTGCGATCATGGCCCAGCATTGGAAGCCGGTCGACATCATCGCGGTGGTCCGCCATAACCAGAAACTGGCCCGAGGTAACTGGCGAAAAGCCGCGGAAGATGGCAACTTCTTCTTGAGAGGCTTCAATTACCTGCTGATCTTCAAGAAAGAAGATCAACGGCTGTTGGAACGAGAACAACCACGCGGCACAGATCGCGAGCAAACAAGTTCAAAGCCCAGCAGCCCAAAGGGTCGGTGAGCTCCTAGTTCGCATGCTGTCGGGCCGTGATAAAAAATAACTTGCTTTTAACCAAGCCTGATCTTCAGACTCATGCCCTGATTCCCCTGGGTCTCAACGACCTTTCGTCCGAAAACGGTACCAATTCTCAAAAACGACCATTGCGGAGAATCAGGTTTCTGATATACTTTCAACGCCGTCTGAAAAGTCGGCAACGAAACGCTTTCTCGTAAGCCCCGAACAACGGATATTTGTGACCGGGTTGCAACCCCGCGGCATAGGCCTCGAGTTGCCCGGCCACCGTTGTTGTCGCTCGTGAGCAGCGTGCTCCTCTGTTGTAGTCTCTCAGTTCCCACGTGAGTTCATTAGAGAAGGATTTCACACATGCGTCAAGTCAATCGTGTCGCTCTTGCTGCGTTCGCGGCGATCACAGGCATCACGGCCTGTTGTGGCCAGGCCCGCGCCCAAGGAACGTTCACCGACGTCATCGTCGGCGATCTCATGGACGTTTCCAATTATACAAACGGCGCGCCCATCAATGGCAAACGGGCCTACGCGGTTGGAACCACGAGCTGCAACCTCGGCAATCAGCGATTGACCTGGATCGACGAAGGCACCAGCGTCCTCTATCCAGTCATTAGCCAGAACATGTATCGCTTGAATAACGGCCGCATCGAGCAAGTTGGCCAAGCCTGGCTTAAGCACGGTTTTTGCGCTCTCAACGGCACCGCCTGCGATTCCTGCCCCCAGCAGTCCAACCCTCCCTGCGCATATTTGATGCCCCAGTGCTCGGACCCTTACACCAGCGGCCTCAACGGCGACCAGGGCGGCCTTGGCCCCAAGCATGAAGTCAACCCCGCAAACGGCGCATTCCCGGCAAACGCTCTAGTCGGGACATCCACCGGCAACGGGACGCTCCGTGGACGACTGATGGTCAATGACACCGACGTGACGACCACCGGCCCGACCGCGAACGCTCTCTTCTTCGTCTCCAGCATTTACATCCACCCCGAAGATCCGATCTTCAACACCGACAACAACAACTCGTCGTACCGACGCATCAGCGTCAATCAGAGCAACAAGGCTATTTCCCTCTCAGACACAACCCGCCGCACCAGCCCGCCCATCTTTGCCTGGCGCGACTATGGCGGGGGCATCGTTGGTGGCCAGCCCGTGAGCGATCCAACCGTCATTCTGACTCCGGTCGATGTCGCGGGCGACGGTCGCTTCTGGGTCGGCAGCAAGGCCATCCCGCTTGGTGGTGGCCAGTACCGCTATGAGTTTGCGGTGCTGAACCTCAACTCAGACCGTGCGAGCGATGGGTTTTCCATCCCGCTGCCCCCCAACGCCATCGTGACCAACGCAACGTTCAAGGATGTTGAGTACCACAGTGGCGAGTTGCAGCAGGGTGACGACTGGACCATCAACGTCTCCAGCAACGACATCACCTGGACCATGCCCAACAACTACACCGATGACCGCCAGGAGAACGCCCTGCGCTGGGACACGATGTACAACTTCTCGTTCGAGTGCAACGTCGCTCCCGCTGGTGGCGTTGCAACCATCGATCTATTCAAGCCCGGTACGGTGAGCAGCATGACCGCCTCGGTCACGCTGCCCAGCCCCACGGGTCAAGGCCAACCCTTTAACAACAACTGCGCCAACGCTCTGCCGATGGGTGCGGGCGGTGCCACGATTGACACCGCCGGCGCAACCACCGACGGCCCCGATGCCTGTGACGAAGGCGGCGGTGCTCAAATCCTCAACGATGTCTGGTACACCTACACCACCACCTGCGCTGGTGAATACGAGGCCTCCCTCTGCGGCGCGGACTTTGATTCCAAAGTCGCCGTGTATGCCAACTGTGCTTCCACTGCCACGCCACTGGCTTGCAGCGACAACGCTGAATCCTGCGGCACCAATGGATCGCGCGTGGTCTGGACGGCAACCGCCAGCACCACCTACCTCATGCGTGTCGGTAGTTCCCCCGCCGCCCCTGGCAGTGGCACCGGCACCATGTCCATTAACCCGCCCAACTGCAATGGCATTCCCAATGACGACTGCTCCGAGTCGTTCTACCTCGCCGATGGCATTGCCCGCACTGGCACGACTGTCAACGCGGCATCCAGCGGCGCTGCCAGCACCTGCGGCAGTTCTGCTAGCCCCGATGTCTGGTTTGCCTATCGCCCACGCGTCTCCGGCTTTGCCCGCTTTGACACCTGCGGAAGCAACTTTGACACCGTCCTCACCGCCTACAACGCCTGCGGTGCTGCCCAAGTCTCGTGCAACGACGACCGCTCGCCTCTGACCGCACCCCTCTGCAATACCAACTCACAAGGGCCGTCCACCTCGTCCCTCCGCTTCAACCTGACCGCTGGCCAGACCTACTACATCCGCCTTTCCGGGTTCTCCACCTCAGTTGGCACCTATTCGATGATCGTGAATGGTGGCCAGGGCACCCTGCCCCCCGCCAATGACGTGTGTACGAATCGCTCCGCCGTGGGCAATGGCACTTTCAACTTCAGCAACGTGAGCGCTGGCACCGAGCAGGGCAACAGCCCTGAATTCGGTCAGATTTACAGTGACGTGTGGTTCAACCGGCCCATCACTCTGCCTGGCACTCTCACAATCAGCACCTGCGGCAGTTCGTTTGATTCCAAACTTGCCGTGTACAACAGCGGCAACTGCAGCAATCTCGAGTCCAAACTCGTGGGCTGGAGCGACAGCGCAGAATGCGATGGCCTCTCAGCAAGCGTGACCATTCCCGTCACGCCCGGCACATACGTCATCCGGGTGGGCGGAACGTCTCCCGCCCAGGTTGGTGCTGGCAACCTCAACATCAGTTTCACGCCCGCCTTGGTCTGCGATAGCATCGACTACAATAACGACAGCGCGCAGTTTGATCCAACCGACATTGACGCCTTCCTGAGCGTCTTCAGCGAAGGTCCTTGCATCCCCGCGAACGCAACCTGCAATGACATCGACTTCAACAACGACGGCAGCCAGTTTGATCCTCGCGATATCGAGAGCTTCCTGAGCGTCTTCGCCGAAGGTCCCTGCATCTAACCATTCCATCGCTCTGCCTTTCGCGCCAATTGATTGGCACAACAAGCAGTTCTTTCAAAACTTGGTATAGTTCCGAGAACCCCGCATCTTCGCGGGGTTTTTTGTTCTTGCAGGCTATCGACAGACTCTTGTTTGCACTTCATTGGCCAGACGAGAAAACTAGGGGCATACTGGGCTTGCAGATTCCGGATTCTCTGGTACACTAATTGAGACATCAAGTTCCGATTTCCACGCGTTCAAGTTTTCAGACCTTGCCCGTATTCCAGAAGTGAACCAGTCCTTCAAGATTGTCCCAAAACTTGCCGCGTTCGACATGGGTTGCTCGCGCTTGATGGGCACAAACTTGATTGTGCTTGAACTTGTGGCTCGTTGTTCCTTCCTCCACAGTCCTTTGAAGAGGGTCTTGCTCATGCGAAAATCGAAAGTAGTCCGTTCTCTGCTCGCTGCCTGTTCGGCGATCTGTGCGGCTGGCGGCATCGCCTCCGCCCAGCCCGATGTCATCGTGGGCGAGTTGTATGAAACCTCCAACTACACGACGGGCGGCTCGGTTGGCGGCGTGCATTCGTACGCCATCGGCACATACTCGTGCAACATCGGCAACACTCGCCTGACCTGGATCGACGGCAACGCCGCGAACCTCTACCCGGTCATCAGCCAGAACATGTATCGCCTGAAGGACGGACGCTTTGAGCAGGTGGGTCAGGCCTGGCTCAAACACGGCTTCTGTGCTTTGAACAACGTGCTGTGCGGAACTTGCCCCAACGTTCCAGGTGGCCACACCTGTGATAACCTTGATCCTGGTTGTGCCGATCCCTACTCCTCCGGCCTCAACGGCTCTCAAGGCGGCCTTGGCCCTAAGCATGAAATCAACGCAGCGCTAGGCACATGGCCTTTCCCAAACGCTCAAGGGTCGTCGACGGGCAACGGCACAACCAGAGGTCGCCTGCAGGTTTCACAAGCCGACTTGCAAGGCCAGCCAGCCAACACGCTGTACTTCGTGTCCAGCATGTACGTTCACCCCGAAGATGCTCAGGCATCCACCGACAACAACAACGAGTCGTATCGTCGAGTCAATGTCGCTGGTAACTACGGCATAACGGTCACGGACACCACCAAGCGTCAGCAGCCAGCGATCTTCGCATGGCGAGACTATGGCGCGGGCGCATCAGGAGGCACCGGCCTGCCCGACAACGGCGTCCTGCTCAGCCCTGTGGATGTCACCAACGACGGACGGTTCTGGGTCGGTTCCAAGGTCGTTGATCTTGGCAACGGGCTCTATCGGTACGAATACGCCGTGATGAATCTCAACTCCGATCGCGCCGCTGCGGCCTTCAGCGTTCCGCTGGGCGCAGGCGTCACTCCCCAGGCCTTCTACTTCCACGACGTGCCCTACCACAGCGGCGAACTCCAGGACGGCACCGACTGGTCGCCCGTGGTTTCTGGCAGCAATGTGACGTGGACTTACGCCAACAACCAGACCGATGATCGTCGCGAGAACGTCCTCCGCTGGGACACGATCTACAACTACTCCTTCGTCGCCAACGCGGCACCCACAACCTCCCTCGTCACCCTGACACTCTTCAAGGCGGGCGCTCCCGGAGTTGCCACCGCAACGGCCTATGTCCCCGGCACTGGTGGTGGTGGGCCCGTTGCTCCCATCAACAACAACTGCGCCAACGCCCTGAACATCGGCACAGGCACCACAGCCTTCACCAACACCAACGCGACCACCGATGGTCCTGATGCGTGCGCGAATGCCAGCCAGACCCAGATCGCTAAGGATGTCTGGTTCCTCTACACCAGCACCACCTGCACCCTGCCCACAACCGTGACCACCTGCGGCAGCAGTTTCGACACCAAACTCGCGATCTACAACGCCAACTGCGGCAACCTTGGTGCCGCTATTGGTTGCAACGATGACACCACTGGCTGCGCTGCCGGCGGGGCCACTGGTCTTGGTTCCAGTGTCACTTTCACGCCCGCCGCCAACACCCAGTATCTGGTTCGCGTTGGCGCCTTCCCGACCGCGACTCCAGAAGAAGGCAACGGCACCCTCACAATCACCCAGGGTACCTGTGCTCCGCCGGCACCCGCCAACAATGACTGCGCGAACGCCCAATGGACAGCAGCGGGTGTCACCTACACCGGCGATACCACCAATGCCACCAATGACGGGACAGCAACCTGCGGCCAGGCCGCCAGCAGCCCCGATGTCTGGTACCGGTACCGCCCCGTCACCAGCGGCAATGTCGACATCCGTACCTGTGGCAGTGCTTACGACACAGTGTTGAGCGTCCACGTCTCGTGCGGCGGTGCGCAAGTCACCAACGGCTGCAACGACGACTCTGACACCGCCTGCGGTAATGGCACTCTGAGTTCTCGCGTGACAGTCAACCTCACGGCCGGTGTCACCTACTGGATTCGTGTTGCTGGTTTTCAAAGCGCGACCGGTATCTACAGCCTGCTCATCGCGGGTGGCGGCGGCAGCGTTCCCCCGCTCAACGACGATTGCAGCCAGCGTCAGGGCATTGCTGGTACAGCCTCATTCTCGACCATCGGCGCTTCCACCGATGGCATCAACACCAACAACTGTGGCCAGGTCTTCAATGACATCTGGTACAACCACCCATCCACCTGCACCGGCACACTCACTGTCACCCTCAATGGCACCGGCTGGACCCCCAAGGTCTCCATCTACTCCGGCAGCAACTGCACCGATTGGGCCAGCCGTGAACTGGTCTGCGGCTTTGGCAGCAACAACCAAACCGTGGTCACCCTCCCAGTGGTTGGTGGCCAGGGATACACCGTCCGCATTGGCGGTAATGTCGCGGGCAGTGTCGGTGCTGGCCAGATCAGCTTTGTCTGCGTCGAGCCTCCGACCATCTGCAACGACATCGACTTCAACAATGACGGCGCATCCTTTGATCCCCAGGACATCGATGCCCTCTTCAGCGTCTTCAGTGAAGGCCCCTGCCTTCCAGCCAACGCGAACTGCGATGATCTGGACTTCAACAACGATGGTTCAATCTTCGATCCCTGCGACGTCAACAGTTTCCTGACAGCCTTCGCCGAGGGACCATGCACGCCCTGCGGCCAGTAATCATCACCTCAGCCCGGCATAATTTCCGGGTCGTAACAGATGACGCTCTGTCCATATGAAAATAAAATAATCTTGACCACCGGGGCCTCAGTCGAGGCCCCGGTTTTCATTTTCATCTGATGACATTCCCAGAGCGCGAGTACGATGCGTTCCCATGTCCATCATTGTCTTGCAACACTCCGAACATTGCCATCCCGGTCGTCTGGGCGCGACGCTTCGCGATCATGGTTTTACCCTCGACATTCGCCGGCCAGACCTCCATCCAGTCGGCTCGTCCAAGGGCGTTCCTATGGACCTGGACAATGTACACGGGCTGATTTTTCTGGGCGGCCCGCAGAATGTGACAGACATTGCTCGCCACGAGTGGATGCAGCGCGAGGTAGACCTGATCAAACTCGCGCAGGCACGCGAACTGCCCATCATCGGCATCTGCCTGGGTTGCCAACTCATCGGGCACGCCTTGGGTGGAACAGTGGAGAATCGGGAGAAGTCCGCCGTCGGTTTTTATCCTGTCAGTCACACCGTGCCGGGCCAGACCGAGCCGGTACTGGCGGGCATGAACTGGAACCACCACCAGTACTTTTCTTGTGGCCAGGAAGTCAAGACTCTTCCACCCGGCGCGGCATTGCTGGTCACAAGCAAGCATACAAAAAACGTGGCGTTTCGCATCGGATTGCGGACCTTTGCAATTCAATACCACTTCGAGTGTGATCGTGCCCTGATCGAGAACATCAACGCGCACAGCAAGGAAGACATGGTCGGTGCTGGCATCACCGAAGGCGAACTGAGAGTCCAACTCGACCAGTACTACGATGCGTTCTCCCGCCTCAGCGACCGACTGTGCGTAAATCTTGCGACGCTGTGCTTCCCGACGACCAAACGCATGATCGCCTGATCACATGAACACATGAGCACAGAATCGCGTGCCCCGCAAGCCCACCATCAACCTGCAAGTCCCCGCAGACTTTGATCTTCGCCGTGATGTCTGCTCGTACGGCTACTTTCTCCTCGCCCCCAACTACTGGGATCCACACTCAGGCACGCTCTGGCGCGTCTTTTCCTTATCTTCGGGTCCGCTGCTCGCCCACATCGCCCAACCCAAGGGCGCAGGCGAGAAACTGCGAGTAACACTCTCAGGAACGCTGGCTGCGAAAGTGCGAACCCAGTTCATCCAGCAGATAGCGCGCATGCTCCGCCTCGACGAATCAACCCAGCAAGTTCGGGCTTTTCATCGTCTCGACCCTCGTTTCAAAAAGGCCGGAAGAGCACGCCTGTTTCGTTCGCCCACGCTCTTCGAGGACATCATCAAGACCGTGACCAGTTGCAACGTGCAATGGCCCGGCACCATCTCGATGAACAAACGCTTGTGCGAAGTGGTGGGGAATCGCATTTCGGTTACGCTCCTAGGCACCAAAGCACCAACCGCGCACGCGTTTCCAACTCCACAACAACTGGCCAAAGTCCGTCCCGCAACGCTGCGTGCCCGCTGCCGCGTCGGGTATCGCGATCAACGGCTCGTCGAACTCGCCAGACTCTTTCTGAGGTCACCAACTCGAGGCGGGATCGACCAGGTCGCCATGGAAGACCCAGCCACAACCGACGACGCGCTCTTCAAGACACTGGTCGCATTGCCTGGGATCGGTCCTTATGCCGCGGCCAACATCATGCAACTGCTGGGGCGATATGCCCGCGTTCCGCTCGATACCGAAAGTGTGCGCCATGGCAAGTCGATCCTGGGCTACACCGGAACCAGCGCTCAGGTGATGAAGCAAGTTCACATGCACTTTGAGCAGTTCAAGGAGCAGGCGTTCCGCAGTTACTGGTTCGAGATGTGGCAGCACTACGAATCCAAGCACGGACCGGCATGGACATGGGAGCGAGATACCACCGGGCGACTGTTCACCGCAGCGCATCTCAAGTAAACAGGGCGATCAAAGGTCGTCTCCCCTGTCGCTCCACTCAAAACTCCGCTGCAACTCATACCCCTGCCTTCGGAGGCCAACGCTCAACACAAGGCCCACCATCGCCCACTGCGCGATCATGCTTGATCCGCCATGGCTGACAAAAGGGAGCGTGATACCGATAATCGGCAGCAGTCCCAGGTTCATGCCAACATTGACCACGACCTGCGCGAACAAGAAGCCCACTGCTCCGACACAGATCAAGCGTCCGAATGGTTCCGGGCTGGTTGCCGCCGTGAGAAACGCACCAATGCCCCACAAGGCAAAGAGCAAGAGCAGAAGCAAACCGCCAATGAGTCCAAAGCGTGTCACTACGGGCGAAAAAACCATGTCGTTGTGGCGCTCGGGCAGGGCATTGAACCGTTGCAACGCCCGCGCATGCTCGTCCCCGACACCCACGATGCCGCCCGCCCCGATCAATCGCTGCGCAGTCACGGACTGCATGTTGATATCCAGGTCCTCGCTGTTATCCCCCCGTATCTGCTGCACAAGGCCCACGATTCGTGCTTTCTGATGGGGCTTGAGCAGCGGGTACGCCGCTGGCGCGGCCATGGTTGCAAGTGCCACCACAAGCACCAGGTGCTTGAGCTTCGCCCCCGCCGCGATGAGAACAAAGAACAACGCCGGGATGAAGAGGATGGCCGTGCCCAGATCCGGCTGAAGCATGATGAGACCAACTGGCACGCCCGTGAGAATCGCGGGCGGAAGCAGCCCCTTGAACGTCCGATGATTTTTCCGATACCGCAGGTACCACGCCAGCACCAGCACCGTGCCCACTTTCACCAGTTCGCTGGGCTGAAGATTGAGCGGGCCAAGGTCAATCCAAGCCCGGGCACCACCACGAGGCCTGACAAGGAAACTGGGCACACCAGGCACGATGAGGAAGACCAACAGCGCAAGCCCCGCACCATACAACGCCCATGTCCATGGGCCCAGCGTGCGATAGTGGGGGAGTGCGACGATCACGCACGTCACGATGCCCACCAGCAGATAGATGGCCTGTCGTAGTGCCGTCGGCCCGATCAACCGCCCGCTCGCCGTTACGTTGACCAATGCCGACGCCTGTGGCACGCGCTCTGCAACATCAATGGCATAAATCCCCAGAAGCGACAACGCCAGCGACGCACCGACCACAATCCACGCCGGCCCCGCATGGGCGATGGATCGCACCACGACCCGTATCAGGCGTGTGTGGATTGCTTCGGGTTGATCGGTATATGACCAGGGCATGTGCGAGGGCAAGAACAAACAGCAGAAGTCCCAAGAAAATAGTCAGCACTTCACTTCTCGACTATGCCTGCCCGCTTGAATTTCCGATTCACAAGTATCCTTCTTCCACCAGCACTTTCACAATCTGATTTGCGATCGGACCGCTCACTTTCCCGCCCGATCCCCCATACTCCACGAGCACCGCAATAGCGTACTTGGGCCGATCCCGACCCGCCAGAATCACAAACCAGGAATGGTCGCCATCACGCACAACTCGCGGCTCTTCTGGTCCCTCTCCATCGGGATCAATTCGCAGCGCGGGCGCATCCGCTGTGCCAGTCTTGCCCCAGACCTTGATGCCTGGCACCGTAAATATCTTCTCCTGCTCAAGTTGTCCGCCCAGGTGGTGCCCGGTGCCCGCCGGATCGTTGATGGCAAACCACAGCCCGCGCATCGCTTCGTCAACGCTCGCCTTGGAATACCCCATATCTCGCGGTTCACGATGCTGCTCCGCCACGATCAGGCGGGGAGAGAGCCATTGGCCGCCCCGTGCCAGTGTTGCATACGCATTCGCGGCGTGCAGCACCGTCCACGTCACCGGCCCTTGGCCGATGCCCATCTGAATGGCATCATCGCGCGTGATCGAATCCGGACCCTTGCTTCCAAGTGTTCCCGCTGCTTCAAAGCCGCCGCCCAGTCCGAAGGGCCTTGAGATTCCAACACCATGCTTCTGGTACATCTCACGCATACCCGATGCGCCCAGGCGATCACCCATCGTGTAAAAGAAAATGTTGCAGGAAACACCGATCGCTTCGACCGGGTCCGGATCGTGCCCAAGCCTCTTGCTGTGCGTGACCTGAAACGTCTTCCAGATCAGGCAGCGCAGCACGCTGGGATTGCTCATGATGTAATGGCCCGTGCATTCGATCCGCTCGCCTAGTTGCACGAGGCCTCGCTGACTGGCTTCGACCAGCACAAGCGGCTTGATGATCGAACCGGGCGGATACTCAGCCGCCCACGCGCGATTCAGCAACGGACGATGCTCTTCGTCCTTCAATAGTGTCGCCAGGTCCGTCTCCATCGCGTTGCGTGAAACAGTTGGGGAACTGACGCCGGCAAGCACATCGCCCGTATCGACATCCAGCACGACTGCGGCTCCGTGCAGTTCCATGCCCAGCCCCAGCGAGGGACTTGTGACGGACATGTGCCAGCCCTGCACCACCGCGAGCCCGGCCTGGGGAGACAGGAGCGCCTGCACCTTGGCTTGCACGTTCGCGTCGATTGTCAGTTGGATTGTCCGTCCGGGCGTCGGCTCGATGGTCTCGATCTCGCCAGATTCCAGGGCAATGCGTTGCACGCCGCGAAGCCCACGCAGCCAAGCCTCCTGGGATCCCTCGATCCCCGACTCACCAACGCGATCTCCTTCGCGATACGCTCCCCGGTCCGTGCCATCCTCCATCATCGCGCGTGCACGAAGCGATGGCTGATCAGATAGAAATGTCTTGCGTCGTGAAGCATCTCCCGCGATCGCGCGCCCCTGCGCGTCGATGCGATCGCCAAAGACCTGAGCGCGCAGCCGTCCCAACAACAGGCTCGCAATCCCCTCGACCTCCACGCTGATCGTCGAGCCTCGCATCACGCTTGGATACAAACTCGTGTCGATCAAGACCGTCTGCACATCCGTTGGATATTCCCGGCTACCACTATCCAGCACGACCAATCCTGGCAACGCCGCCACCATCTCAACGCGATCCGCAGCCAGCGCCCATCGTGCCCCCGTTTCTCCACTGTTCAATGTGATTTGCTGGTTCTGGCCCGCCAGTCGCCTGCACGCAAACCCCACCGCGTCCGGCACGCCCCGAGCGAGCACGTGCGGGCGAATCATGTCTTCGATGGGTTCAGCCGCATCACGCTCGAAGCGTCCCAGCATCTTCTCGGTCACTTCGCCCTTGACCCGCGCCTCGTCAAGACGCTTCTCAAGCCGTGTCGCGCCAATCGCGCGATGGCGGGCCTCGACCTTTTCAACGATCTCGCGGCACCGCTCCACCAGAACAGCAGCATCAATCCCCAGGGTGTTGGCCAGTTGTGACCATCCCTCTTCGACATGCAATTCAAACTGAGGCAGTATGCCCGAGATGAACGCTTGTTGGGCATCTCGACTAAGGTCTGCCCAGCGAGAACCAGCTAGGCGAACCGCCGCAAGCCTGGCCTGACGCCGGGCCCAATCTCCGTTCAATGTGCGGTAGTCGACCAGAACGTCGTAACTAGGCCGATCCTGGGCCAGCACTCGCCCCTTGTGATCGACGATGCTGCCTCGGACTGTTGGAGTCCAAACCTCTCGGACCAGCCGCTGCTCGGCGGCCTCGCGGAGCTCGGTTCCGCGTCCCAGAGTCAAATAGCCCAATCGGCCAGCCAATCCGGCTAAGCCAAGAGCCATCAGCCCCCCAAGGAGGAAAAGTCGCTGCACGAACATGCTCTGGTAAATGATCTTCAAGGCCGGTTCCACCGCCCTTTCCAGGTTTTTATCCGAACGCCACCCTTCCATGAGCGGTCGCCCCGAAGTCTTGTCTTCACGAGCAGATTCTTGAGAGTCGTAAAGTCATTGCTGATAATGACTTAAGAACAGTATCTTCGGGTCAATGCAAAAATCTTCACTACTTTGTTGGCACAATTCAATTCCTGTGGCATGTTGTAGATGTCTTGTCTCTCTCTCCTCCTAATACTCGGCTGCGGGCGGAAAAACGTAGCCGGGTTTGAAAGAAAAAGCAGGCTGCGGAGTGGAATACCACTCAGTTCACCTGCGGATTCTTGACGAAGTCTTGTCTCTCTCTCCTCCTAAGCTCAACCACGGGCGGAAACGCGTGGTTGAGTCTTTTTTTTTAGGCATATCGGGTGGTACGCGGGCAATAGAGCCGCGATTCTGACGCGATACTGAGAGGATTCAATTCCTCCCCTTCCCTGTCCCGCCTGATGCACCGCCACTTGGCGGATACAGCCGCAGCCAATATTCCATATCCACCCTGCCAACTTCCTGACTCTTTGCAGGAATCCGAGCAATTTCTTTCCGCGCAGACCCTTCGCCTCGTAGGTGCTTGTCGTTCTTTTTTGCGGTCTCAACCCCCTCGCCATCGACCCCCAGTTGTGCCAACCAGTACATGACCTCAGCCTTGGTCAGCGGCACCGCCTCAGCAAACGCGGGTCGCGCCCCAGGAGATTCATCGCTTGCGCTGCCAGTGTCGAGGCGAGCCACCAGAGCAGTCGCGGCCATGACGCTGGCGCCTGAACTCTTCGCCGCGTTCTGCACTCGCCGATCACCGCTCACCACCAACAGCCCAGCGGGTCTGCGCGATGATGCCAGCAGACGCTCGATAACGTCATCGGCCTCTTCCTCCTGTCCGGAGAACATCACAACCACATCGTCGTACACCCCGCGCGCGATGCCAGTACTCAATCGCTCCCGCTCGCTGGCCCAGGATGACATGACACCGGGTGGCGGGTTGCCATCGCAAACCAAAACCACTTCGCGCCGAAAGTAACGCCCGGTGGTGAGGCGCGAGGCCAACTGCACGTGCAGGCTCGTTGGCTCACGTGCGTGCCTTCTCCACAGGTGCAGCACGTTGTGCCCATCAATCAGGACCATGGCAAGGAGCGTACGAACCTTGCATCCATGCGAGCAGGAAGAATGGCCAGCGAGCAACCATCCGTGCAGAAACGAACTGCATCACGCCAACCCTGCATACCAGTTGAGCAGCGACCGAAGCGAATCATGATTGAGGGCATGGTCGCCATGGTCGATCGCTCGCTCGACATTCGTCCCACAACGCTTCAGTAACGCAATCAGCGAATCAGCACCCTGCGCCCCCGTGACAGGCGTCACACTATCCTTCAATCCAGCGCTCACCAGCACGCTTGCACCCGTCAAGTCAGGCTCTGGCAACGCATCCTGGGGCAGCATCGGTCGCAGCAAGGCCACCTTCGACAGCAGCCCGGACTTGATCAGCGCATCGCGCCACGCCAAAAGCCCCACAGCGGTGTTCGCACCATTGCTATAACCGACCACGACGCTCGCGTGAGCGTCAAAGCCGTAGGTCTGTTGCGCAGCAACCAGCCAATCTGCCAGCGCGTCGCAGCGTACTCGCATGTCTTCCATATCGAACACGCCCTCGCGCAGTCTGCGAAAGTACCGGGCCATGCCCTGTTCCATCACATTGCCTCGAACAGCGAGCACGTTCGCCCCTTCATCGATCTTGCCAGCAAGCGGCAGGAGGCTCTGCTCATCCCCGCCCGTGCCGTGCAGCATGATCAATGTTCTCTTCGCTTGCTGATCGAACCAGACATGACGATGCGAACTCAACATGGGCCTTTGTCCTTTCACTGTCAGCCATGCACACTGGCTTACGTGCTGCCCACAACCTTGCCATTGCCCAGCACGATCTTGGGCGTGCCCGCCTCGATCCTCGCACGAGCATGTTCATACTGCCCTGGCAAGCACAGCCCACTGCCCAATGCCGCGACCGATTCGTCGGTCGCGAAGCCGGGACCGTCGGTTGCAAGTTCAAACAAAATGTGCGAAAACTCACGGAAGTAGGTGCTCTGAAAGTAGAACCGATCCTGTACGGGCGTTACCCGCAGTCCACGCTCTGCAAGCGCCTGCTGCCACTCGCCCTGAGCCTCCAAGTCAGGCACGCGAAACGCAACATGATGCACCACGCCCGCTCCAAGTTTATTGTCTGGCAAACCCGGTGCTTCCAGAATGTCCACCAGTGTCGCGTAGGTGCCATCGCCGCTGGCCCGAACTCGCGTCCGAGTGCCTAGGGCCTCCTTCTCGGTTGCCAAAATTCGATACCCCATGCCTTCGGTCAGCAACGCGAGCGTCTTGGCTGCGTCTCGTACAGCCAGCGTGACCGAGTGAAACCCACGCAGCGCGAACCGCTCGTTGCTTGGATCAAGGCTTTCGCTCACCCACGCCAGCGGACCCTCGTCGCTGGCGATCAGTTCGAGCCGCATGCCGTCGTGATCCTCGAACGCGATCACATCCTCGCCAAATCGTGACTCTCGACGGAGGTTGGCGACCTCCTTGGCAGCGCTCAATCGCTCCCACCAGAAACTCGCGGCGCTCCTGGGCATATTGAAAGAAGTCGCGTACACACCTCCCGTTCCCTGCACGCCTCGCTTGACATTGCTCCAGGGAAAAAAAGTAAGCACCGTGCCCGGTTCGCCCTGCTCATTGCCGAAGTAGAAGTGATAGGTGCCAGGGTCATCAAAGTTGACCGTGAGTTTCACCATGCGTAGGCCCAGGACCTTCGTGTAGAAGTCAAGGTTCTCCTGAGCGTTTCGCGCCACAGCAGTCACATGATGCAGGCCAGCAATCGCTTTCATCGAGCCATTGTTTTTTCGAGTTGGCATGAGTGTTCCTTTCAGCAGATATCATCAAGATGCTCACGCTTTGATGCCGCCGCATAGCCATCGTCGCTGGTATGGGCGTTCCAAACGTCTCCCTGCTTCAACGTCCGTTCATACTCGTGCGCGTCGCCCCTCTCGCATCATCTTGCCCTCATCACGCCTTCAACACGCGCCCCTTCGTCTTGATGCCCTGCATCACATTGCGTGTATCCACGATCAGCCTTGCATGCTCTCCGACAAATGCCCACCGGATCGCCATATGCCCAGTCACGATCAGCACCACATCCGCACCAGCAACCGATGCCGCAGTCAGTTTGACCGATGCCAGACGAATCTGATGCTTGCGCATGCTGGGAAACGTTGCAACGTGCGGATCGTGATACTCGACGTGTGCGCCCCGCTCCATCAGTTGCTCGATGATCGGCGCCGCCGGAGTCTCGCGAATGTCATCCACGTCCGGCTTGTACGCGATGCCCAGCACAAGAACCTTGGCGCCTCGCATTGCCTTGCCATCTTCATTGAGCGCCGACTGTGTTCGCTCGACGACATACTCCGGCATGCGATGGTTGATCTCTCCCGCGAGTTCGATAAAGCGGGTCGTGTGGCCAACCTCGCGCGCCTTCCAACTCAGGTAATAGGGATCGATGGGAATGCAGTGACCGCCCAGGCCCGGGCCCGGCTCAAAGCGCTGAAACCCAAAAGGTTTCGTGCTCGCCGCGTCGATCACTTGCCAGATGTCGATGCCCATATCCGCGAGCACCGGCTTGAGTTCGTTGACCAGTGCGATGTTGACGGCGCGATAAATATTCTCAAGCAGTTTCGCGGCCTCGGCAATCTCCGCAGAAGCAACCGGAATCACCCGCTCGACCGCTTGCTCATACAGGGCCACGCCCGCCGCAGTGCTGGCATTGTCGATGCCGCCAACCAGACGCGGGATGGACTTGGTGTGCATCCCCTTGCGGCCCGGGTCTTCTCGCTCGGGGCTAAAGCACAGGAAGAAGTCCTCGCCAAGTTCAAGCCCCGCAGCCTCCAGTATGGGCAGGCAAACCTCGCGGGTGGTTCCGGGGTAGGTCGTGGATTCCAGACTGATCAATGTCGGAGGAAACCCATGCAAGCCGCGGCTGGCAGCCCGGGCTTTTTTGGTGATGAGGCTCTTGCGGATGGCGAGCACTTCCGCGATCATGCGCGTCGAGTTCTCGACATAACTAAGGTCCGGTTCCTGATGCTTACCCAGCGGCGTGGGCACGCAGATGCAGATCGCGTCACAGGGAAGCAGCGTGCTGGGGCTGGCGGTGGGCGCAAATCGCTGCGACTTCATCAGATCGCGAGCGAGCGACTTGCCAAGATGCTGGAGGTAAGACTGACCCTTGCGAAGTTTCTCGATCTTGGTCGGATCGGTATCAAACCCGATGACGCTGTAGCCCGCAGCGATAAACGCGCGAGTGAGTGGCAGACCGACATAGCCCAGTCCAACAACGCCCACAGTAGCCTTCTTGGTGCGAAAGCGGGCGAGCAGGGGAGCGAGAAGAGAGGGGAGGCCTTTTGATGGCTTCATGGGACAGGATAGTTCTGTTCAAGAGCAGCTACGATACATCCCACAGACCGGAGAGACCGTGTGGCACAGGCGTCCCCGTCTGTGCCAACTTTCCTTTTCATCTCTTTTATCACTTTCCACCACCTTTTCAACAGGCATCATCCCATGGCCGCACCGACAATTAGCAAAGAACAAGCCGACGCCAGCTTCTCCAAGGGTCTTGAGGGCATCGTCGCCGGAGAGACCAGCGTCTGCTCGATCGAGCAAGGCGGCCTCTGGTATCGGGGATATGAAATCCACGACCTCGCGCTGCACGCAACCTTTGAGGAGGTCGCCTTCGTCCTGCTCGAAGGGCACAAACCCAGTGCCAGCGAGTTAGCCCGCTTCAAAGGCGAACTCGTCGCTGAGCGTCCCTTGCCAGCACCAGTCACCAACTTCATCGAGAGCATGGGCGGCTCATTGCACAGCGGGCGAGCCGTGCCCATGGACATTCTCCGCACCTGCGTCAGCATGTTGGGCCACCTCGATCCAGACTCGCAGAGCGTCGAGCAGGCAGCAAATCTCCGCAAGGCCAAGCGCCTGCTCGCAAAGATCCCCACGATGATCGGGCATATGCAAAACGTGATCGATGGCAAGGCCATCATCGAGCGTGAGCGAGGCGGCGATCCCACGCTTGATCACGCCGCGAATCTGCTCTACCTGATGACCGGCTCCAAGCCCGCCAAGGAATACGCCCGAGTTGTGGACGTCTCGCTGATCCTGTACGCAGAGCACGACTTCAACGCAAGCACCTTCACCACCCGCGTCATAGCAGGCACGCTCAGCGACATGCACGGCGCGGTCTGCGGGGGCATCGCCGCCCTCAAGGGCCCGCTCCACGGCGGGGCCAACGAGATGGCGATGGAGATGCTCAAGGAAATCATGCACGACGTGGGCGAAGCCGCCATCGGGACCAAGGCCGTCAACGACTGGATGCAGAAAGCCTTCGACACCAAACGCAAACTCATGGGCTTTGGCCATCGAGTCTACAAGAATGGCGACCACCGCGCCCCGATCCTGCACAAACTGGGACGGACCATCGCAACCACCGACACCAAGAACCCCGGCGGGCACGCTGCGATCAAGTGGTTTGATCTGGGCGAACAAGTCCAGAAGATCATGCTCGACAAGAAGAACATCCACCCAAACGTCGACTTCCCCTGCGGCATGACCTACTTCACCATGGGCATTCCCGTGCCCCAGTACACGCCGATCTTCGTCGCCAGCCGCATGAGCGGCTGGTGTGCGCACATCATCGAGCAGCACGCCAACAACCGCATCATCCGCCCGCTCAGCAGATACATCGGCGAGGCACCGCGCCAGTGGAACGGCTGACCTTCACCACCCCATCAAACGCCCGGTTTCCATATCCATCAAGCGCCACTTGGTGGCGCGGCAGACACGCTCCAGGACTCCCCAGGCGATGGTCTCGTCGGTGATGTGGCACATCGCCTGAACAACAGGGTCGTTGCTGGTGCTCATCTCAATTGAGATACCAGGGCCATAGAGGCGGATCAGCGGCTGGCCATCGCTGGGGCTTCCATCCGCACTGGTGTTGAAACGTGCGAGCAAATCCAGCACCTCGCGCACCTTCCCCATGGGCACGCTCTCTTCGGGCGTGCGTCCCTCGGGTCCAACAAAAACAAGTGTGCGACGCTTCCTTGACACGACAGCAGTTTAGGAGGCAAAGCCGATGGAGCCATAACCATGAAAAAGGCAACCAGAAGGCCAAAGGCACCGACTAGCTAGATAGAGGGCCATACAGCCGAACAACGGTTTACGCCGGTTGAGCCGTCATCCCACGAACGCTCGCCGCTCGCCGGGGCAACATCCCGCCCTCGCTGGGCTTCTCGGCCTCCGCAAAGTCTTCGCCAAACCGGAACAAGCGGAAACTGTTGGCCAGCACGAAGACATCGCCCACAAAGTGGTAGAGCGCGGCGAGGGGCAGAGCCAACTCGCCCACACGGCCAGCGCCGGTAATGGCAAGCACAAGGCCCACGACCGCGATCAGCACACTGATAACGATGTTCTGAGCTGTGATGGCCTTGGTCCTCCGTGCCAGTTCAATAAGGAATGGCACTCGCGACAGGTCGTCGTTCATCAGCGCAACACCCGCAGAGTTCGCAGCGATATCACTGCCCGAAAGACCCATCGCAATCCCAACATCGGCGCTGGCGAGCGAGGGACCATCGTTGATGCCATCGCCGACCATCATCGTGCGATAGCCGCTCTTGACCATGGCCTGAATCTGCTGGTGCTTCTCTTCGGGCAGGCACTCCGCCTCGATGGCATCGACATTCACAGCCTGCCCAACGCGCTTCGCGACACTAAGCCGGTCGCCAGTAAAGATGCTGACATAACGCACGCCCAACTCTCGCAAACGCTGCACAACGTTTCGAACATTCGGGCGGATGGTGTCTTCAAGGCCCACCGCGCCCAGATACTGACCGTTGCGCATCACATGCACGCCCGTCATGCCCTCGATCTTGCCTTCAACCGCTGGCAGGATGTCCCTGACCTGCGGATTGATCTCAGCCAGCCAACTCGCACGCCCCACCAGAATCTCCCCAAGGCCAGTGCGTGCCCGCACGCCTCGACCGTGAATCTCTTCGTAATCGTTGCTGCCGTCGAGTTGAATGCGTGCCGCCTTGGCCGTCGTCAGGATCGACTGCGCCAAAGGGTGGTTGCTGTTCTGCTCGCCCATGGCCGCCGCCGCTAGAAGGTCTGCACCTTCAATGCCCGGCGCAGGCGCAAGCCGCGTGACTTGAAACTTGCCGGTAGTGATCGTCCCGGTCTTGTCCAGCACAACCGCCGTCACATTCCCCGCTGCCTCAAGGAACGTGGGCTGCTTGATCAGAATACCCAGTCGAGCCGCTGCAGCAAACGCCGCGAGCATCGCGCTCGGACTCGCCAGCAGCAACGCGCTGGGGCAGGCAACCACAAGCACTGTCACCGCAGTTTTGCCTGCTGCATCACGAACCGCTTCGCTCTGCGACTGGCTCATCAAAAACCATGTCACGGCTGCCGTTGCCAGTACGACCGGCACAAAGAACATCGCCACCTGCTCGATCAGCATCTGTCGGGGCGTCCTGCTCTGCTCAGCCTGACGAATGAGTTGCGTGACTTTTCCGATGGTCGTGTCCTGCCCCACGGTCGTCACTTGAATGTCGATGCCGCCAGTGAGGTTGGTCGTGCCCGCGTACACAAGGTCGTTGCCAGTCTTCTCGACCGGTGCCGCTTCGCCCGTGAGCGACGCCTCGTTGAGGGTTGTTCGCCCCATCACGATCTTGCCGTCCACGGGCAGGTTCTCGCCCGGGCGAACCCGCACGATATCACCGACCTTGATGATGCCGACCCGAACCTCAACCTCTTCGCCATTCACAACCTGACGCGCACGATCGGGCGTCAGCCGCACCAGTTGCTCGATTGCCCGCTGCGCACCGCTCGCCGAGCGACGCACCAACTGCCCGAAGATCACCAGAATGAACGCGAGCCACCCGATGGTGACATACTCGCCCACTGCCAGGCCAGCCAGAATCGCGAGCGCAGCCAGCGTGCTGCTGCTCGCACGTTTGAGTTTGAGTTCTTCCCAAGCCGCCAGGAACAACGGGAAGCCCAGCAATAGAGCCCCGACCATCGCGGGAATGTCCGCCACGGCGGCGTTGATCTTGAAAATCTTCATCACCGTGGTCGCAAGCACCAGGACTCCGCCCACGAGTGCCCACTTGATGAACCGCTCGATCTCGATGTCATGGTGTGAGCAGCAGACCATCTGGCCTTTGTCATCAAAGACATGCTCGTGGGGCTCCCCAGGCTTGATGGCTTGAGTTGTAGTTTTCGTGGCGCTAGTCTGGTTATGCCCAGCGTGGTCGTGTCCATCGTGGCGCAAAATCGGTGTCTGACGCATACGCGTGATCATCCTTGGTGGTGCATAGCCCGGTTCGGAACAGCCCGTTTTAGAAGTGATCGGGCCAACAGAAGTTCATAACAAATATCAGTTCAGCAGCCAATCCTACGCGCATCAGTCCGACCGAGGCATCGATGATCGAGGCAATCCCTCATTCAGATCGCCTGCCTTCCGACGCTTGCAAGTCGCCCGCCCCGTTCGTGATTCGGGTATGATGCCGCCCACGACCGACTCACGCGTGAGTAGTCCATACGTGCCCCAAACCCGCACGGTTCGAGCAAGCCCGCCAAGGCATTCGTCGCCCCTATGACTCAACCCGCCCCTCCCCACAATCCTCTGCCCCCCAATCCGCAACTTCCCACTTGCATCGCCATCCTTGGTCCCGGGCAAATGGGACTGGTCTGTGCGGGCCTGCTCGCAGAGCGTACCAAAGTATTGCTCTGGGGGCATGACACCAAAGAACTCGACATCCTCGCGCAATCTCGGCGCAGTTCCCGTCTTCCCGGCTTCCATCTGACACCATCCGTCCAGTGCGTCCGCAATGATGACCAACTCGCATCCGCCCAACTGATCATCAGTGCCATCCCGGTTCAATTCACGCGCGCAGTATGGCGGCGTGTCGGGGCATTCCTGCCTAGGGACGCGGGCGTCGTCTGCGTCGCCAAAGGGATCGAGACAACCACCCTGCTCCGCCCAACCCAAGTCATCGCCGACACGCTGCGATCCTCAGGCTTTGACCATCCAGACCAGCCAGCCCGCCCCATCGCAACCCTCAGCGGGCCCACGATCGCCACCGAACTCGCAAAGCGCTTGCCCGCGGCCATGATCGCCGGCTGCGACGATGAGATCTTTGCTCAGTTCGTCCAGCAGATTTTCGGTCGCACCTGGCTGCGTGTCTATACCCATACCGACGTGCTGGGCGTAGAACTCGCCGGCGCAGTCAAGAATGTGATCGCCATCGCCGCTGGAATCTGCGACGGCTTGCAGGCGGGAAACAACGCCAAGAGCGCCCTGCTCTCACGTGGCCTTGCAGAGATCGTCCGCTTGGGCACCGCCATGGGCGCTTCGCCCGCGACATTCTTTGGAATCGCAGGAGTGGGGGATCTTGCCACCACCTGCTTCAGCCCCGAAGGACGAAACCGAAGTTGCGGCGAGGCCCTGGGGCGGGGTCGCAAACTGGCCGAGTATCTCGCCAGCACGCCCCACATTGTCGAGGGTGTCGAAACCACCAGGGCAGTGCTCGAACTCGCGCAGAAGTATCGCGTCCAACTGCCGATTGTCGAAGCAGTCCACGCTGTGCTCTTTGAACACCAGGATCCCATCCAGGCCATCGGGCAACTGATGGCGCGCGAGCAGAAGGCGGAGCGGATCGGGTGAAGCGTGGCTTACTTCCGAAAGCATATCGTGGCGATTCGAGCCATCTCGTTCACCCGTTCCTTGCTTTCAATCTCCCACACCGCCCACAACACGCCATCGACCGATGGGGCACTGCTCAGCACCGCCTGCAAGCCCTTGCCCAGGCCCTTTCCGTCCGTAGCAGATTCAGTGACCGCATCTTCATGGGCCGGGATGCACGCTCTGGGGCGCAACGGATCGCACACTATGTAGCCCCGCGCAACTCCGTTGCATTCGGGCGTTCGATAGACCAGCGTCCACCCCCAAGGCCCTAGCCATTGCACATACTCAGCCCCGCCAGTGGTCGTCACCAACTGCCGACGCGCCGCATCGACTTGTGCCCGCGTCCGTGCCGGCATCGCCTCGAGCAGATCATCTGGCGCGGGCACCCGAAATCGGTCCACCCATGCCGGTCGTGTTTTCTGTCGAATCAACGGCATTGGCAGAATCCCCTATCCACAAACTTTATGCACGACAACTGACAGCCTCCCCACGTTCTCGGTCTAGCACTTCGCACCAGATTCTCACCTGTGCCCGTCCATCCCACCATTCGCTACGATTGCACTATGACCACCCCCAGCAGCCCTGCTAGCCCCATGCCCGCCCCCGCCCCCATCCCAGCACTAGACGTCAGCGATTGCCGGGTGCTGCTGGTTGACGACCACGAACAGAACCTCGAACTCCTGCTCGCCTACCTCGAAGAACTGGGTTGCGAACTCCGCACCGCCGTTGATGGTCCAGAAGCCCTCGAAGAAATTGCCAAACTTCCCCCCGACCTCATCCTCCTCGACATCATGATGCCCAAAATGTCAGGATTCCAAGTCTGCAAGCGCCTCCGCGCCAATGCCACCACCGCCCACATTCCAGTGCTGATGGTCACGGCCCTCAACGAAGTGGCGGATGTGGAGCGGGCCGTGGAAGTGGGTGCCAACGACTTCATCTCCAAGCCCGTGCAGCGTCTGGAACTGCTCACGCGAGTTCGCTCGCTCCTCCAAGTCGCCAAACTCCAGCGCCAACTCAAGCAGACCGTCGCGCAGGTTCGCAAACTCCAAAACTAAGTTCAACCACCAAAACACAAGCCAATCACTCAGGCCCGCTTCCCCCCGGGGACACACGCCGCGACCGCGCCAAAGACCATCACCACGCCCACTCCATACCACAAGTTCTCGCTCCTTCGCGCGACAAATCCCAGGTAGTACAGTGGCATCGCTCCCAGTAGTCCCGCACCCAAAATCATCCCACGGTGCAACGACCAACCCGCTCTCCTGCCTCGCCATGGTGCGGCACATCCGAGCACATACAGCGGCACCGCCACTGCATAAAACGTCATAAATCCCCGATAGATAAACTCCATGTTCGTCAGCCCGGGCAGAGCCGCGTCTCCCTTTGGCGGGGGCGGCTGCCACGCTGGCAAAGGACCCGCCATCGTCGCAATCAAGGCCAGCACGACCCCAATCACTGTCGCTACCGGAACAGCCATCGATACCCCACGCGTCGGTGCCCGGTCCAATCCCGCTACTTCCTGAGTCACTCCCCGCTCGTGCGAGGCAAGCGTGAAGGCAAGTTGCACCGCCATGTGGAACACGACCAACCAAGCGACTCCCGCCGGAGCAATCGAGACAGCACTTGCCGCACCGTCGCGAACCAGTTGCGCACCATACAGCAAAGTTCCCAGGATCATCACGATGAACATCACCAGGAAACCCAGCGCAAACGTCGCACGCGGAGCCTTGCTGCGTTGCACCGTCATGTGAAACGTCACATCCAGCAATGGGCAGAGCGAAAAACCCAGCAAACACACCGCCGCGAGCGGCGCAACATGCGAACCAGTATGGCCCGTCCACGTTCGCGCGTCCAAAAGCGGTCGCGGCAGATTGGCCGTGGTCGCCTGGTCTTGGTTCATGATCGCCCATGTCGCAAGCAAAGCCACAGACACGCACCACACCAGCACCGACACGATCCGCCGAGGCTTGTCATCCAGCAATCGCACCGGCACAGTCAGGTACGTTGCCACCCCCGCAGCAATCGCACCCAAAGTCCAGACCGAAAACCCCAGATTCCGCAACAACCACGCCGCGAAAAACCACTGAAACGCAATAGTGACATAACTGAAAACGCGAATCGCCCAGGCATGCGTCACGACAAACTGGCGGCTGCGTTCGCTGTCGCCTATCCACCACGCCATCGCCGCCGCACCGATGCAATTGGGCAACGCGAACGCGACAAATGACCAGATGCCATAGTCACGCAGCAAAACCGCTGGCAAGTACATCCCTATGCACCATGTCCACGAACAGGCAAGGAACGCCGCATCGCCAACTATCGCATAAAGACCGCCCCGGCTGTCGTTTCCCGTCTCAACCATCCCGCAGGATATCGCCCCCCCTCGCCCTACTCGCGTCCCCCACGCGCCCCGCGATCTCCCCTTTTCCCCTTGCCCCGCCCATGTTCTCCTATCGCACACTCGACGATGCTGGCAATCCCGCAACAGTGCGCTGGATGTGGCTCCAGCCCCACCAATCCGCACGAGCGCGTTGGCCCCGCCTGCCCGAGTATGCGCTCCCGCCCATCGTGGTGCTGGTCGCCCTGGCTGGCTGGCTTTTCCTGCTCAAGTCCCAAGGCCCGTTTGTATTGGCCGTCACCATGTTCTCGCCCATCGCCTCCATGCTCATCTTTGTCTTCATCGCCTTTGGCCTGTGGATGCTGCGCTGCCTTGCAAGGCATGCCAGGCGCTGTCGCTCGGCGGAGTTAGCAATGGGCCGCTGTCCCGGCTGCTCATACTCGCTCGCAAATCTCCGCCCCACAAACCCCAGTTCCACAACCCACGCCACCTGTCCAGAGTGCGGCACGACCTGGAACCTCTCACCCAGCCGCGACCAGATCGAGACCATCCAGATTCAGCAACCAACCCTCGCTGGTGCCGAGCCTGTACGCGAACCCACTTGACAGCGCCAACCAACTACCACAGCCTTGCCAATCTCCCCAACCTCGCCTCCCGAAGCCAGTCTTTCACAGCCAGCCTCCCGCAATCAACCGCCTTCTTCATTCTCCATTGTGACATTCGCCTGTAACAAATGGGCGGTGGAAACATGGGCAAGTGCATGATCTGCATTCCAAACAAAAACCGAACACAACGTCAAAATTAGGCAAAGCCTCGACTCGGGGCCTTCACCCTCCTACAAATCCGCACCCGAGCAATCTACGCAAAGGCGTCGTGAGTACTCTCCGCTCCCGACTTGCAGCAGTCCCACTCCAGACCCACTCGAACGGACCTCGAAAGGCGGCCTATATGGGCGAAGCCAAGCCCTGGCAAGTAGCGGTGATTGTCGTCGGACTCCTCACGCTGGTGGGAATGGTGGTGTGGCAGTGTCGGAACAAGTCTGTTGAACTTGCGTCGAGCATCGTTTTGGTTGATGTTGAATCCGGCCAACTGATCGAAGCAGCGCTGCCAACCAATCGAGCAGTCATGTTTCCTGCCACCAATCCAGAATCCAAGCGCGAAACTCTCTACCCTGCGACTCGCGGCGATTCGGGGGGTTGGAAGGTAATAGAGCGATACGTACCATACCTCAATACAAAGGATGTAGATCCCAAAGCTGTTGATCTCAAGACCGGAAAGATTGCCGGAGCCAATGAACCCGTGAAGAAGAGTGTTTTCTAGTTGCCTGTATTCTCAGGCTTGCTCCACACGATTGGCCAACATGCAAGGACATTGCTCATGAACCGTACGCTTGCCACCGGTCGTCGAGAAGCCTTTACGCTAATCGAGTTGCTCGTGGTCATCGGCATCATCGCGTTGCTCATTGGCCTGTTGATTCCTGCCTTGTCCAAAGCGCGTGAGGTTGCGCGGAGTGTGGTTTGCTCCGGCAACAGCCGTGGGCTCAGCCAACTCACGACTTTTTATGCAAACACTTACCAGGAATGGATTCCTGGTCACTACACGACTGGTGAAGCAAGCGACGCGACAAACGGTGCAGCCTTGTACGGGCCGAACAACGACGGGTATACCACGCCGAACACGCCAACGACCACGATGGATTGGCTTTCTCCCATCCTTGGCGATGCCGCCGGATTGTCTCCTAATCGAGCACTGCGAACGTTCCAGATCTTCAACAACTGGGCGTGCGCTTCGGCGCGAGTGATCAATCAGACAGTATTTCCGCCCGGAGGCGGCGGAGCGCCTGACTTCCAGGAATTCCGCAATCTGCAAGACAACGGAGAGCGGTCGCAACCATATCGCCAAGTCAGCTACCTGAAACCCGTGCTTTTCGACCGAGTATCTGCGGTCGCTCGGGGCAAGATACTTGACTTCAGGAATGCGTATCCGGGCCAAAGCCAAGTCAGGCGGAACAACGGGGCAGGCAGCGGAGTGTTTCCCGATCCTGCTACTACACCTGCGGGGTTTGTTCCACGCCTCGATAGAATCGGCAATCAGCTTTCTCAGAAAGTGCTGTTCATGGACGGAACACGCTATCTTGATTATGAGTCGACCGGTCCTGTGCTGGACTTCGACATCACCGCTGATCCGACATTCTTTTCAAGCTTCACCGATCAACCGATTCGCCCCTTGAGCGTTGCATATGGCTTGAGAGCACCAAATGCGACTGGTGATAAGCCGCACATGAAGCTGTCGTACCGCCACAACAATGGAGTGCAAGCATCTTTTTTTGACGGGAGCGTGCGATTCCTCAAGCAAGTGGATGTTTTCGCAAACGCGGACTACTTCGCGCCATCGGGAAGCACGGCGGTTTATACTCCTGGAGTTAACAGTCCCGATATGTACATTGAATCTCAAACTCGTTTTCCGCAGTTGACCAAGTTACCCTAATCTTTGCGATTCACATCCCTGTACACAAGCCCAGTTTTAACTTACATGCATTATGCTGAATAGATTGTAAAATTGTATTGCTGCAAATCAATTTGGCTCGTTATCGCCGGACTCAGTTTATCAAACTCTATGTCGCATGCGGGATGTGCCCAGGGCTCTGGTCGAACATGGTGGGACTTCAGTGGCTCGGGTGCCTCTTGCGTGGCAGTTATTACTTACGCCTGGGCCGCCCAAGCCTATCCAGATTGGTAGAATCCCATAGCGTGCGAACTGCTTCCAAACGATGATTCAATTGGTGCATGCTTAATCTATCTTAGTGTGGACACTTAATCTATCTTAGTGTGGACATAAATGTTGCTCTTTCTCCGTGCATAACTGCAGCATATGCTAAAGCCCCGTACGGGGAAGCAGATTGTGGTCCAAAATCGAATTCTGCGAGTGGCTACGTTGTAGTCGACGGACTGACTGGTTACATGTATAACGAAGCACAAATCAGAGGATACCCGAGTTATCCAGAGTGTCCCGGTTGCAATAGCGGTGTCGCCGTATCGGCTACGGGCATCATCTACGAAGTTGTGCCGGTGGTGGCTCCTGCGACGCTTGTCGTAGACTCGTCGGCTGGATCAAGCGCACTAGGAAACATCGCGGCCGGTTCTCCGCGTATTGCGTCATTGTCTGTCTTGCTCGCGACCGCATCCGCGGGCATCTACGACGTATCCAGTTCCGTGCTGATCGATACTCCAAACGGCGGAAAGGTGAAAGGGCTCACATACGGTGTGAACCCAGTCAGTGGATTCACGGAGTGGCACGGCACACGCTCGCTCAGTCTGCCGACTGGTATAAATGGCGTCGACATCGACTTCAACAACGACGGAAGCGTCTTCGATCCTGATGACATCGCTGCTTTCTTGAGCGTCTTTGCCGAAGGGCCCTGTGTTCCGTCGAGCGCGACTTGTGATACAGTCGATGTGAATTGCGACGGGTCGCTCTTCGATCCCGCTGACCTCGAACTCTTCGTGGACGCATATCTCGAAGCGCCGAACGGTCATTGCTAAACCAGAATGCACGGCTGGTTTTTCCCAGAACCGGGCGACAGGCCCGATCTTGCATTTGTGGTTTTTTGTTCGCGAGCCATCGTCCCGATTGATCTGCTGGTTAAGTTCAAGCATTGCCCATCGGCCGGTTGCCGCCTATGATCTCCACTCACGGCTTTTGCCTGTCGGGTCGCTTGGTCAGTCTTTGTTCGGAGTATGTCATGCAGAAGGTTACGGATCTCGGATTCAAGCTTGGGCAGACGCTCCAGTGTACGGTCACCAAGCTGCCGCCCAGCGTGGATGCGCAGGACACCATCGCCCGGCTGATGCGGCTGGATCCCAAGCACAAGAAGGCTTTGGCGACTGCCCAGCGGATGCGTCGCCAGCGCGAGGTGATCTACAACCGCGGCAACCGCGACTGGGTCAAGCGTGAGAAGACCGCCAAGGTCGTCTGGGTCGCCGCCGGTGCCAACTGGTCTATGTCCTTCTCCTTTGACCTCGCCCACGACATCGCCAGCGTGAGCAAGTTCATCGACGTCAAGGCCAACTAAGCGCCCCATCGCTCTCTGACATATCCCATGCTCATGAGGCTCAGGCAGCTCAGGCTCGCCCGCCGAGACTTTGCATGACACGTCAGGCCGACACCTCGGCCCCGTTAGCAATACGCTCCATTCCATGAACGCTACTTCTCCCCGCACCCTCCGCGTCGCCATCATCGGTGCCAGTGGTTATTCCGGTGCCGAACTTGTTTCCATACTCCTGGCCCACCCCCATGCTCACATCGTCGGGCTTTTCGGCTCCGGCAAGGCCGAAAAATCCGGCGGTCCTCCGCCCTCCTTCGCCGACACCTTCGGTCGCTTCCGCTCCATCCTCGAATCCCCCGTCGCCGCGACCGACATCTCCGCCATCGCCAGCCTCAAGCCCGATGTCGCCTTCCTTTGCACGCCCCACGAAGCAAGCCTCGAACTAGCACCGCAGTTGATCGAGCGTGGCATGGTCGTGGTGGACCTGTCCGCCGCCTTCCGTCTCCAGCATATTGACAATTATCCCAAGTTCTACGGCTTTGAACACTCGCATACTGCCCTGCTGCGCGAGGCTGTCTATGGCTTGCCCGAACTCTTCCGCGAACACCTGGCAAAGCCCTCCACTCGCCTGATCGCCGCACCGGGCTGCTATCCCACCTCGATCATCCTCCCACTCGCGCCCCTCGCTCGCGCCGGTGCAATCGCTCCCAACACACGCCCCATCATCGACGCCACCAGCGGAGTCTCAGGCGCCGGTCGCAAGCCCGAGCAGAGGCTCCTCTTCTGCGAAGTTTCCCACTCTGTCTATGGCGTCTTCAAACATCGCCATCAGCCCGAGATCGATGAGTACGTCGGACAAGAAACTCTCTTTACTCCCCACCTGGGCACATACGACCGCGGCATCCTCAGCACGATCCACGTAGACCTCGCCCTAGGCTGGACCGAAGCACGAGTGCGCGACTTGATGGCAAGCGCATACGCGCACGAACAGTTCGTGCGTTTGTGCAAGCCCGGCACATGGCCAGCAGTGGGGGACGTGCGCGCCACAAACTACTGCGATATCGCCATCGCCCTGCAAGAGTCCACCTCCGCTTCAAGGCCGGCCCACGCCATCATCGTCAGCGCCATCGACAACCTCACCAAGGGTGCCGCTGGACAAGCCGTGCAGGCGATGAACGTTCGATTCGCCCTGGATGAAGCCACGGGCCTGCGACGATAATCACCAAGGCCAGTAATTTCACCGATTGCATCTGTCTGCTTCAGTTTGTTCCCAACCAGCCCCACACAGCGATTGCCCCTGAGCCGTAGAGCCCGCCCCTAACTTTCCAATATGCGTCCCATCCCCGATCGCATCGAAACCGTGCCGTCACGCGTGAGTTGGTCCTTGAGTTTCGCCAACTGGGTCGCGACACTGGCATCAACCAGTTGATCACCGATCTTGATTTTGATCCCGCCAATCATGGATGGTTCGGAATAGGCATGGACAACAACCTGCTTGCCCAGCGTCTTGCTCAGTCGCTCGGTCAGTTCGCGGAGCATGTCGGGCGTCGCTGCCTGCGCCGTGAAGACATCCACCTCGATGGTCCCAAACTTTTCCTGCACAAGTTCGTCAAAGGACGCAGCGACCGCCGGCAACGCACCGATCCGGTCCTTCTGATTGAGGACCTGCAGGAACTTGTACGTCGTGTCGCTCACGCGATTCTTGAAGACATTCGCGATGATCTTGGCCCGCTGATCGCTCGTGATCGCCGGGGTCGCGAGCATCTCGCTCAGACCCGGCTGCGCTGCGGCAAGTTCAACAACCTGTTCAAGTTCGTCCAGACATTGCTCGACACGGGCACGCCCCTGATCCGAAGTTTGATCCGAAGTTTGATCCGATCCCTGATTACCGCCCTCGCTCATGCAGAGTTGGTACAGGCTTTTAGCATAAATACGTGTGGTCGCGTTGGGAGGAGTCAGTGTGAGAGGCATGAGGAAACTTCGCCTTGTAAGACCCAGGCATCGCTGCCTGTACTTTGAATTGATCAGTTGATGACAGGCAAGTACGCCTGTGCCAAACTACTTGGACGACTTAGTTGCGGCTGCCCGCCAGTTGCTGTACCGATTCTTCAAGCAGTCGCTGCGTGTCGCCCGTGTTCACTTCCCGACGCAGAATCTTCCCCGCCATGGTCGCGGCCAACTGCGTGCTGTGGGCATAGATCTCACTGACCGCCGTCTTCTTTGCGTTCTCAATATCGCGCATCGCCTTCTCACGCATCGCAGTCAACTCAACATCGGCCTTGGCCTTGAGTTCCGCCGAGATGATCTGGGCCTGGGAGCGGGCCTTGTCGATCTCCTTCTGAGCCTCGGCCCGAGCCTGGGCCAGGCTCTGCTGGTATTGTTCCAACGCGTCCTTGGCCTGCTTGCGGGCCATCTCCGCGGCATCAATCTCATCCTTGATCTTCTGGGCCCGGTCATCCAGCCCCTTGGCAATCTTGGGCCACACAAACATGCCCAGGATCGCAGCGACCAGGGCAAACACGATCACCGCCGTCACGCCAGTCGCCAACCCCTGCTTCACAGAAGGAATCGCGCCGACGACCTCGCCATCGGCGGCAATGGCAACCGAGGTCATCATCGTGGCAATGGCAACAGCAAGGCGGTTATGAAGGCGAGCGGGGGTGGGGGTGGTGAGGCTGGTGGGGGGGGGGGGGGGGGGGGGGGTGGGGGGGGG
>Ga0163144_10001187_pt1 | contig 61566 bp, 44 predicted proteins | sample OliLak19BULKMAT1_FD_123175 | JGI IMG/M metagenome (GOLD analysis project Ga0163144, IMG submission 123175) | Freshwater microbial mat bacterial communities from Lake Vanda, McMurdo Dry Valleys, Antarctica - Oligotrophic Lake LV.19.BULKMAT1 | ecosystem: Environmental > Aquatic > Freshwater >...
CACCCCTCGTGGGTGCCCTTCGAGAATGCGCCGTTGTCCGAGGGCAGCCACTAGGGCTGCCCCTACGATTTGGGCCTGGCTGGGTGCACCCACGGTGCCCGCGAGGCTCACTCCCACGACAACTGCCGCGACGGTGTAGGGGCACCCCTCGTGGGTGCCCTTCGAGAAATGGGGATGTCCGAGCGCAGCCACCATGGCTGCCCCTACTGGTTTAAGAAGGCCGACATGAATCTATAGAAATTCCAGGTGTCCACTTTGGACGAGATCTCGAAGGTCGAGTGCATTGAGAGGAGAGGAACCCCCATGTCGATCACTTCCATGTCCCAATCGGAGAAAAACTGTCCGATCGTGCCCCCACCGCCCACCCCGACCTTGGGGGTCTGGGTCTGCCAGGGAATCGAGGCCCGATCCAGAATCCCGCGGATGCGCGCGGTGAATTCGGAATTGCCATCGAAGCCGCGGCCGTAGCGCTTGATCGCGGGACCAAAGCCCATCCGCGCGGCGTTGGTGGCTTCACTGGTCGACCCGAACAGGGGATTGACACCGTCGTTCGTATCCGCGGAGATCACTTCCGAAGCGCGGAGGGAAAGACGCAGGTCGAGGTCCGTATAGTCCTTGCCGCGTTGCCCTTGAATCAGGCGGCCGATTGCATTGTTGAAGAACTCCGAGCGCGCGCCGGTATTGTTCACCGAGCCCGCTTCCTCGTGGTTCGTGAGATACGCCACCGCGGTCCGTTTCGGTGTGCCGGTCAGATCCATCACTGCCCTCACGGCGCAGTAGGAGGACAGTCGGTCGTCCTGGCCGTAGCCGCCGGTGAGGCCGCGGTCGATGCCGACGTCCGCAGGCATCCGAGCGGGGACCAGGTGAAGCTCACCCGAGACGAAGTCCTCTTCCGTGATGCCGTAACGCGAGGTCATCTCCTTCATCACGGTCGCGACCAGGGAGCCCTCGGTGGGGATGCTCGCCACCACCGGATCCAGTTCCTCTGCCTCGAGAACGTTCTGGTAGGTGCGGGCGCGGAGTGGCGTGTCGGAGTGGGGGGCGTTGTCGGGAATCACAAACACGGGGTCAGCGTCGTCCATGCCGATCGAGACGTCGATGGTCTTTCCGTCCGTGGTGTCCACCCGCCCGATGAGGGCGAGCGGTTCATTCGCGTACTGGTACCTCTTGATGCCGCCGTACTCCATCGTGTTGAACAGGGCCAACGCTCCCGTGACGTAAAGCGGCCGCGCTTTGAGATCGAGATGCGACGAGTCGTGATGCGTCGCTATGACCCGCACGCCCGCACTCAGGGGCTCTAAGCCCACGACCACCAGCATCACTCCGCGATCGCGGCTGTTGACGATGAGTCTGGCACCTGGTTTCACCTGAGCGGCAGTGGTGAACTCGGCGAAGCCCGCGGCCTTCGCCTGCCGGATGGTCTCCCGGGTCGAGAAGTACGCGCTGCGTGCCACCTTCAGGTACGCCTTGTAGGACTCGTTGAAGGCGAAGATCTCCTTCCTCTGCTCGGCGGTGACCAGATCCCATCCGTTCTTCTTCCCCTCCCACACGGTTTTGAGCGGAGAAGGCGGTGCGGTGGGTCGCGTCTCCTGAGCGGGGGCGAGTGCTGGGAGGGCAAGAAAGGCGGCGAGAGACAGGGTGGGGATGAATCGCATGAACACTCCAGAAAGGGATCGGATGAGTTTAAGGCGCGAGTTTAGAGGCTTAAGGATCCGGGCGCCGGACGGAGGAGATAGCTTGACGAGGGCTTGTCGAAGCCGCTGATCACCAGGCCGCGGGAGAATCCGGCCCTCAGTTCGCGGGCTATGCGCTGCTGTTCGGTGCGGGCTTGATCGGGAGCGGTGCGAACCAGTTCGTTCCAGGCCACAGGGATTCGTACTTTTGTGTCGCTCGACGGCCGCGATTGTCTCTCTTCACGCGACAGGGCGTCCACGCGCGGTGATTTCAGATCCCAACAGGCGAGCAGCCGGTCGGTCGGCAGACCGTGATGGAGGGCCGAGGTGGTGACGCCGTAGAAGTCGATCAGGTACTCAGTCGCGATGGCGCCGAGGAGTTCGAGATTGAGATGGGCATTCGCCGCCTGCATCGGATCGAACGTCCAGGTGATCCGATCGACACCTCGCCCCAGCGCGTGTTCACGCTGCGCCCATTTCAGGCGCTGGCCCATTCCGGTGCTTCGGAAGCGGGGTCGCACTGCGAGCATGTCGGAGTGCCAGAAGAGCCGGCCGCCCCCAAAGGCCGGGAAGGCGTAGGAAAAACCGCCGATGGCTCCATCGTCCGTGAGGGCGATCAATACCGATCCGCCCGCGTGCTGGCTGGCCTTCAAATGGATGCGGCCGACGATATCGATATCCTCCAGATTCCAGACCTCGCGCTGGATTCGCGTGATTTCGTCAAGGTCCTCGTGGGACACGGCTTCGCGGATCAACATAGAGGAAGAGGGAGGGCGAACTCTAGGGGTCTGAGCGGCCGAGGGCAAGGGTGACGTCCATGGAAGGGAGGGTCTTCAATGCGCCATCTGGCAAGATGGGCGGCGCATGAACCGACGCGATTCCCTGAGGCTCGCCGCCGCCACTCCTCCCCTGGCCCTCGGGACCAGAGGGGCGGCCGGGCAAAAGCCTTTTGACTACGAACGCAATGACGGGGGCGAACACGCGCGCGCCACTTCGGAAGTGATCCTGTGCGGGGGCGCCATCGAAACCCCAAAACTCCTGATGCTGTCGGGTATCGGGCCCGCCGACCACCTTCGGACCCACGGCATCAGGGTCCGCGCGGATCGGCCCGGTGTGGGCGCCAATTTTCAGATGGGACCCGCCGCGGATCCCCAGGCCGTGGTGGACGCCACTCTGCGCGTGCGCGGGGTGGCCGGCCTGAGAGTGGCCGATGCTTCGATCATGCCGGAGGTTGTGAATGCGGCCACTCACGCGGCCTGCGTGATGATCGGGAAGGCCGCCGAGCTGATCCGGACGTCCCGGCGTTCATGACCCGTCTCGGTCGCCTCTGGCGAGGGGACGCAGGAGGCCGCGAGGTCCTCGCCCTTGGGTTCCCGCTCATCCTCTCGATGATGTCGGTGACGATTCAACACTTCGTCGACCGCATTTTCCTCACCTGGTGGTCGGCCGAAGCGGTGGCGGGGGTCACCACGGGCGGCTTCGCCATCTATGTCCTTACCGGTCTCTTCAACGGAACCGCGGAGTACGCGACACCGTTCGTCTCGCAGTATGTCGGGGCGAAACGTGAGGACCGCATCGGAGCGGTGGTCTACCAGGCCGCGTACTTCGCGGTTCTTGCCGGAGTCGTCGGCTGGGGGTTGTCTTATTTCGTGGTGCCGCTCTTCGACGCGGTGGGCCATGCCGAGTCGATACGGGTCCACGAGATCACCTATGCGCGGATCATGCTGCGCGGTACGTTTCCCGTGGTGCTGATGGTGGCTTTTTCCACCTACTTTGCCGGTCGAGGCAAGACCCGAGTTGTCCTCGGCGTGACTCTGGCCGCCACCGCCTTGAACATCTTCCTCGATTGGGTCCTGATCTTTGGAAACCTCGGTTTTCCGCGGATGGGCACGGCGGGGGCGGCGTACGCCACCGTTCTCAGCCAGGTGATCGGGGCGCTCATCTACCTGGCCCTCATCCTGCGGGCGCCGGAACGGATGGCCCACGGCTTCATGAACTTCCGATTCCAGCCCCGTATCTTCGTACGCCTGCTCACCCTTGGGGTACCTTCGGGACTTCAGCCATCGCTCGAAATTCTCGCGTTCACTCTCTTCATGTTCGTGATTGGCAACATCGGGGTGGCGCCGCTCGCCGCCACCTCCATCGCGTTCAACCTCAATACCATCGTGTTCCTGCCCGCGGTGGGCCTCGGTTACGGGGTTTCGACCCTGGTCGCCCGTTATCTCGGCATGCACCGGCCGGCCCTTGCCGACCGCGCGATCAAATCCGGTCTGGTGATTTCTCAGGCGTACATGGTGGTGTGCAGCAGCATTTACCTTCTTTTCCCCGACGTTCTTTTGGCGCCCTACGCTGCGGGTGCCGATCCGGCGAGTTTTGCCGAAGTGAGTGCCATTGCCACGGTTCTCCTCCGCTTCGTGGCCTTCTACTCCATCTTCGACATGGTCAACGTGATCTGCGCGGGAGGTCTCAAGGGAGCGGGAGATACTCGTTTTCCCATGATGGCCACGGTTCTGATTTCGTGGGTGGCGATGCTCCTTCCGACCTGGTGGTTCTGTGTGCGCGGCGGACACGGCGTCTACGTGGCCTGGATCTTCGCGGCGCTGTATGTGGTGATCCTCGGCGTGGTTCTCTTCCTCCGGTATCGTAAAGGGGCGTGGAAAAGCCTCAGAGTCATCGAGCCGGAGGTCCTCCCGGCCGCAGACCTGCCGTGATCGGACGGACATGAGGTCCCTCGTGTCCCGCCCATCGCGAGTCTTCATGGCTCTCGTCGCCTCAATTCTGCTGGGGCTATGCGTGGTGAGCGACCCGGCGAAACTGGCCCAGGGCAGCTTCTTCTCGGATGGTGCCACTTACTACTCGATGGGGTGGAGTCTCGTTTCTGATTTCGATTTCGAGTACACCGCCAGAGATCTTGCCCGGGTCAAGCGAGAGTATCCAGGGGGCCCGAGTGGCATCTTCTTGAAGCGGGCCTCCGGTGGGTTTGAACTGGACGCGTCCCCTCCCTGGGTCAAGCGCGTGCCCGAGGAAGAGAAGAAGATCTACTTCGGGAAGGCCATGACGTATTCCGTGCTGGCCGCTCCCTTCGTGGCGGTACTCGGGACGCGTGGCTTCCTTTTCTTCAACGCCCTGTGTCTGCTGGTCGCCTGGGGCTGCGCCTTCGTGGAACTCCGGACGCGCACCAGCGAAGGGAAGGCGATGTTCGCTTCCTTCGTAGTGGTGGTCGCCACGATCGCTCCGCTCTACATCTTCTGGATCCAGCCGGAGCTCATGAATCTGGCCCTCATCTCGCTGGCTCTGGTCGCCTGGCGTCGGGATCAGGTGGTGCTCTCGGCGCTCCTCTTCGGGATCGCCACCTACACCAAGCCGACCCACGTTTTCATGGCGGCGCCGCTTGGTCTGGCACCTTTCTTCAAGGGGGAAGTGCCCATGTTTCGCCGTCTGCTCGAGGTGATGCGCCGCGGGGTCTTGATGATCGGCTGCGCGGTGGGTCTTTTTGGCGTCAACACCCTGGTGACCGGCGAATGGAACTATCAAGGCGGAGAGAGGAAGACCTTCGGATTCGAATTTCCCTTTGACCGGACAGAGGCCCGAGACGTCACCTTCGGCAATGCCGGCGAGTGGATGACGACGATGAGGCTCGGGCCTCTGGAGGAAGGGGAAGCAGAAAGTCTGGGTGCGGGGATTCCTCAGGCCGTGGTGGAACTTGATCAGATGTTCGTGGCCAACCTCACAGACTTCTGGTTTGGCCGCTACGCGGGAATGCTGCCGTACTACGCGCCCGCCTTCCTGGCGCTGCTCTGCTTCGTCCTTATCGGCCCGCGGAGCAAGGAGGGATGGTTCGCGGTGGCCGCCATACTCCTCTTCTTCTTCGTGAGCATCAGGGTCCTCCCCGGACCCACGAACTGGTACGGCGGAGGCGGGACGGTGGGGAATCGGTACTTCATCGCCGCCCTTCCCCTCGCCATGTTTCTGGTGCCCCGAGGGAAGGAGATCCTGACCGGCGTGCTCGGGCTGATGATGAGTGCCTTGTTTCTCTGGCCCGCCTGGCTGCGCCCGGTCGATCACTCTTTGAAGCCTGCGCGTCTGGCGAGCCGTCCCGGGGGGCCTCTGACCTGGCTCCGCGCCGAGCGGGCCATGCTTAATGATCTCTCCTTCTGCACCGATGCCTGGCGCAAGAAGCAGCCCTACGACGATGTCGAAGGGTATCCGCGTCTCCATCGTCCGGGATCGAAGCATGGCTACTGGCTCTATTTCCCAGACGACGGGACGTTCGGGCGCGAGGTCATTCCCGGGATGTCCCTGCCCGATGGAGAACCGATGGAGGGCTATCGGGTGCGGCGCGCAGAGAGCACCGAAGTACTGCTGCGGGCCAATGAACCGGTCGACTGGATTGAGGTGACCCTGTTCGGGACGCAAACCGGAGATGACCTCGAGGTCTCGGCCGGCGGGGCGTCGCAGCGCGCGCTGGTCCCCGCGGTGGGCGCCATCAAGTTCCGGATTGTGCCCGGGCCGCCGGTCATGTACTACGACTCGTTCGTGTACAGCGTCACCGCGAAATCACGCGGCGTAAAAATGAGGGAGAATCCCGCGGCTCCTCGCCACGGTCACGTTCTGGTCCGCCTCGCGCTCCACGTTTCGCCGCGCACGTGAGCGCAGGTTCACCAAAGGTGTCCGCGGGGTCTTTAGCCGCCCTCGCGCGGCGTAAGGCTCATAAGGGCGCGGCCATCCTGTTCTATGCGGGGTTGCGTTGGTGCGGCCGTCTTCTGGGCTTCAAGCCAAGGCATCGTGCCCGCGACCGCCGGGTGCTGGATGAGCAGATCCTCCCGCGGCTCGCCGCCGAGGATCGATTTCGCCGCGTGCTCTTCGTGGGTTGCGACTGGTACACCGAACACGTCGAGGATCTGTTCCTGGCCCGAGGGCGGGAATACGCCACCATCGAGATTGATCCCGCTCGCGCAGGTCACGGGGCGCGGCGTCATTTCGTGGGCTCGCTTTCTGCCGTCGCCGATCATTTCCCAGAGGACTCACTCGATCTCATCATCTGCAACGGCGTCATCGGGTGGGGTCTAAACGAGCCCCTGGAGATCGAGCGATCCTTGCGCGCCTGCGCCGCAGCTCTGGCCCCGGGCGGTGTCCTCTTGCTCGGTTGGGACGATGTGCCCGAGAAACTGCCGATACCCATCGAAGGGATTCAGGCGTTGCGCGCACTGCGGCCCGTCATTCCTGCAGGGTTTGAGACGATCGGGCTCCGGACCCGAACCGTCACGAACCACACGTTCGGCTTCTGGGAGAAGGGCTAACTCGCAGTGCCCAACGTAATCTTCACGGTGCGAGTTTTGCCGTCGCGCCAGACCTTCACATCAACGGTGGCCCCGGGGTCGATGTAGGACAGGCGGCCTTGAAGATCGGTCTGGCTGGTGACCGGTCGCCCGTTGATCTCGGTGATCACGTCGCCGATCGCGATGCTGTTGCGGTCGACATCGACGCCGGTGAGGCCGGCCCGCGCCGCCGCCGAACCGGGATCGACGGTCTGAATGACGGCGCCTCGCACCCCGAACCTCCGGGCGACCAGGCCATCGAGTTGTGAATTGAGCCTCACGCCGATGACCGGGCGTCGCATCCGGCCGAACTCGATCAACTGAGGCACCACCCGGGCGACCGTATCCACGGGGACCGCGAAGCCGATCCCCGCATTGGCCCCCGAAGGTGAATAGATCGCGGTGTTGACGCCAATCAACCGGCCCGAACTATCGAGCAGAGGTCCGCCTGAGTTGCCGGGGTTGATGGCGGCGTCGGTCTGGATCACATCTTCGATGGGAGTGTTGAGGACACTCGTGATGGTGCGACCGAGCGCGCTCACGATGCCGGTGGTCAGAGTGTGATCCAGGCCGAAGGGGTTGCCGATCGCGAACACCTTCTGGCCCACTTCGAGGTCGGCGCTGCCTCCTACCTGAATGGGTTTCAGGTCCGTCTTCGCGGTGGTCACCCGAATGACCGCGAGATCGAGTTCGGGGGCGGCCCCCACCAGGGTGCCGGCCAGATTCTTGTCGCGCAGCGAAACCGTGATCTCGGCCGAACGCGACCCCACCACCGGCTGCACGACGTGGTAGTTGGTGACGATGTGGCCCTTATCGTCCCACACGAAGCCTGACCCTGATCCGGTGGCCTGTTCGGAAACCGTCCGGCTCCAGAAGTCCACTTGCTGGTCGGTGGTGGTGATGAAGGCCACCGCGGCCTGCGATTCTTTGAACAGGTTGATCGTGGCGCGTTCGTCGGCATCGAGGTTGCGCTCTCGGGCCGGGCCAAAGGCAGGCCTCGTCTGTGCCTCGGCCACCGAAGGCCCCGAGACGAACTCCTTGATGTCACGTCCGAAATAGCCTCCCACCAAACCACCTAGCAGAAGGGCGGGAAAGAAGACGCGTCCAAGTCTCATGCGACCATTCTAGTAGGGGCGGCCCTAGCAGCCGCCCTTGCGACAAGCGTTCGGGCTTACGAGGACGGGTATGCGCGGGTTCCCGGGCCATCAACGATAATCGCAGCCCCGTGAGCCAGACCAAGCAAGCCGCTACCTCGCCTCCGCTCACCCGGGCCATTCTCTGGATCTGGGCAGTCGGAGCCCTCTTGCGCCTGGCCTTCGTCTGGCTGGAGCCGGAGACGAAGCCCATCGCCGACGAAACCATGTGGCTGATGGCCCTGAACCGCATTCCCGCCGCCGGTTTCTCGCCTCTTTCGAACTACCCGATCTTTCACCCGCCGCTCTATCCGTATTTCCTGGCCGCGGTGAACGCGGCCCTCGGCGGCCTTTTCGCGATCAAGGTGGCCCAGGCCCTGATCGGAAGTCTCCTGATTCCCGCGATCGCCCGCATCGCTTTCAGAGTGGCGGGCTATCGAGCCGCAGTGGTCTCCGCCCTGGTCGCCGCCGTCTACCCCGAGTTCATCTGGTACTCCGGGCACTTCTGGTGCGAGACGCTCTTCCTCACACTGCTGTGGTGGGCGGTCGAAAGGCTGATGTCCTCCGAAGAGACAGGATCAGCGCGGGCTGCGGTTGGGGCCGGTGTCCTGTTCGGGCTCGCCATTCTGACTCGCGAGACCCTGCTGTATCTCCTCCCCATGGGCGCCCTCTGGCTCGCCACCTCGACGCCGCGGAAGCCGCGACCTGCCGCGTTGATGACGGCCACGGCGCTCCTCCTGGTGCTGCCGTGGACTTTGCGGAATTGGGTGCAGTTCGATTCATTTATTCCCGTGTCCACGGGGGGTGGGCTCAACCTGTACCAGGGCAATGCGCCCCTCGCCAGGACCGAGGTGTACGACGAGTACTACGCGAATGAGGGCAAGGTCGAGCAATACCGATGGGCCAGGACCGCCGGGCTCGAGGCGATCTGGAAAAGGCAGCCCACGTGGATCTTCGAGAAGATCCGCGACGAGGGCCCGAGGCTCGCCGAACTCGATTCGCTGGCCCTGATCCACCTTCGCCGTGGTGCTTATGGGGAGGTCAGTTGCGCCACGTACCAGGGAGTGGCACTCCTGGTCGTTTTGCCCTGGGTTCTTGTGGCGGTTGGGGCCGTGGTCTTTCTGGCCCGAGCCTCGATCGATCGGCCGACAGCGCTCCTCGTGGGCCTGCTCGCGACCTATCTGCTGCTGCACATCGCCACCCACGGCTTCTCACGCTATCGGCTTCCGGTTCTGCCCGCGTTCATAATCCTGGCCGCATCGTGGTGCGCACCAGCGGCGGACGCCTCGCCAGGCAAGAGGTGGCCGATGGTGCTGATCGTTCTTGCGACCGGCCTGGCCCTGCTGTGGGCTCCCTCCCTGGTCGATCAGGCGGGCCATTTCGGCCTCACCGCTCCGCCCGCCTACGAAGGATTCGCGCCGGTCTGCCCTGCTAAATGAAAAACGGCGGCGATTTCTCGCCGCCGTTCTGCGTAGCCTGGACCCCGTTTCGACGAGGCAGGTTGGACGGCTTAGAAGTTCGGGGGCCTACACGTGTGGGCGCCACCGATGTAGGGGCTGTGGCTGCTGCCGATGATGACGTCCACATTCTGCGAAATATCGTTGCTGACCTTGATCGCGACCTCGTCCTTCGAAATCGACTCCCGCGCCGCGCCGCCAAGGGCGCACATACCGGGGTTCTGCGCCATCAGTTTTGCCGCGAGAAGGGTGGTGTACTCCACTTCGTCGATCCGGAGAGAACCGCTGGGGTTGAAGATCTCGGGCCGGGTCCGCTCCAGATCCGCCTGGGCGTTGTTGATCGCAGTGTTGAATAGCCCTCCTGTTCTGGTGTCGGTGCAGCAGCTTGGGCAATCGGGCCGGCTGGGCAGCGTGCAGGAGCCTGCCGCGTTTGGCGTGGGCGTCGGCGTGGGTGTGGCGGGTGTCGCGGTGGGGGCTGGCGTTGGAGTGGCATTGGTCCCTGTCGGGCCCGCAGGACCCCTCAGATTGGCCGGCAGGTCGAGACCGTCTCCGCAACTCGAAAGCGCAAAAGCGAAGGGAAGGGCCAGGGCAAGACTCAAGCGGGTGGAACGTATCATGTCGTCAATTACTCCTAAGGTTTGGCATTGATCGAGGCAGTCTGTGTCCGGGGCGCGCGGTGAGGCCGAGGGTCCCGTGCCGGGAATAAACGTGGCCTGCTGGGCGTCCGGGCGACGCCATGGGGTTTCTTGAAGACCCGCACTGTACCTCAGCGCACCGCAAAACTCCAAGCGCTTGGATCCGGGTGGCTCCAAGACCACATTCCCCAGTGGTCACGCCCCGAACCCGTTGGCCGAAAAGGTGCAGAGTGACCTCCGACAACAATGAGCTTCGTGCGCCTCCCACGGGCGACGCCCTCGGCCCGTGCTTGATAAGATCCCCGCCCATTGCCAAACCCCATAAGGACGATCGTTAAGCTGTCGGTCGGTTTTCTCGTCGCCGCCTGCGGCGGGGGATCAAAGGCCATGGTGGCTCCGAGCTCCACGAGCCGCAGTGTCACCTTCTTGGCATTCCTTGATGAGAATCGAAATGGCGTGCTGGACGCCTCCGAATCCATGCGAATTCCCGGGGTCGAGATCAGCTTCGGCGCGGCTTCGGGCCGAACCGCAGTACTCACGGGGATGGCCACGTTCGACGCCCTCCAGACCGCGCAGAGCCTCTCGGTGAATCCCGCGACGCTGCCCCCCTACCATCGCGGTCCGGAAACCACCACGCTCACCCCGCCGTTGAGCGGAACGTTCAACGTTCCGATCACCTTGCTGGTGGGTTCTGGTGGCACGCCCGGGGTGTATCTCGCCTTCGGCGACAGCATCACGAACGGCCAGGCCTTTGTGGGGGACGGCCAAGGCTACATTGGCCTGCTCGAGCGGCAGTTAACCGCGCACTTCGGCAAAGCGAGGGTGATCAGCGATGGACTCGACTCATCGAACAGCGAACGCGGGCTCTCCCGACTCCCTGATTCGCTGGCCGGCGGGCGGCCCGGGCTCACCCTCATCCTTTACGGGACCAACGACTGGGCCGATTCCCGCTGCACCTTTTCACCACCCTGTTTCACGATCGAGAATCTCAGGTCCATGGTGCGGACGGTCAAGGGGCGGGGTGGTTTCCCCTTCCTTGCGACGCTGCTGATGACTGACGTCAACAACGACTTCCGCGGCTCCCCGCAGCGAAACACCTGGATCGAGACCCAGAACGTCTTCATCCGCCAGATGGCGGTTGAGGAGGATGTCGTGCTGGTCGATCTGCATGGAGCGTTCGAGCGCGCGCCCCTTCAATACTCTCAACTCTTCCACGACTATATCCATCCCTCTCCGTCCGGCTACCAGCTGGTCGCGCAGACCTGGTTCAACGCGATCACGAAGCCTCGTTGAGGGTTTTCCCTGGGAGCTTTTCGATGATTCTCGCTCTGCTGACCGTTGCTGTGCTTGTCGCACAAGACCCGGCCCCTCGGCCCACGCCCGCGCTTCGCTGGTACAAAGGCAACACGCACACTCACACCTTCAACACCGATGGCGACAGCAGCCCGATCGACGTAGTGCGCTTCTATCGCGATCAGGGCTACAACTTCGTGGTCTTGAGTGACCACGATTCCATCACTCCCGTGGACGGCCTGAATTCGCTGTTCGGAACCGCCGAGTCGAACGCCACCGACCGTACCAGTCTTCCGTTTCGTCCCTTCATGGTCATTCCCGGCGAAGAAGTCACCGACACCTTCATTCCCGAACCCGCACCGGGCCAGGACCCGAGGACCCGCGACCTCGGCCGTAAAGAGATTCACCTGATCGGCCTCAACGTGCGAAGCGTGGTGACAAGGCAAAAGGGGACGAGCCCCACGGACACTCTTCAGCGGAACGTCGACGCGATTCGGGCCGCGGGCGGCTTGCCCATCGTGAATCACCCGAATTTCGTCTGGTCGCTGACCGCGGAGGATCTGAAGCCCCTGCGCCGCGCACCGTTGCTCGAGATCTGGAACGGGCACCTGCAGACGAACAACCTCGGTGGAGGTGATCGCCCAGGTGTCGAGGCCATGTGGGACGACGTACTCAGTGCCGGCACCACGATGTACGGCGTGGCCGCGGACGACGCCCATTTCTTCAAGACCCTTCCGCTGCCCGCCGCCCCTTCCTCCCCGGGGCGCGCGTTCGTCATGGTGCGCTCCGAGCGCTTTACCCGTGAGGCCCTCGTCGCGGCCCTCGAACGCGGGGACTTCTATGCGTCCACCGGCGTGGAACTGGCTGAGTACGCGGTGACCGACCGCGCTGTATCGGTGAAGGTAGCCGTGGTGGGGCAGAGCCGATATCGGGTGCACTTCATCGGGCGAGGCGGACGGGTGCTCAAGGAAACCGCCGTCACGCCCGTCCTGCCCGCGGGTGCCACATCGCTAGGGTCTGCCCGGCAAGCGGACGCGGTTGTCTACGAATGGCGGGGCGACGAGGGCTACGTTCGGGTCAAAATCACGGACTCGAACGGCCTGATGGCTTGGACTCAGCCCGTGGCCGTGCCCAAACGTTGACCAGTGGCTACCAGGAGATGTCGAACACGCAGGCCGGGTCGCCCGAACAGGTGCACTCGGTCTCACGCACCCGAATGGGGCCGGGTGCTTTCATGGTCTCGAGCGCGCCCTGGTAATAGCCCACGGCGCTGAGGCAGAAGACGGGGGAGTACTCGACGTAGTTGGTGAGCCGCATTTGTCCAGCACGGGGGCCCACCTCCTTGTAGGAGCTGGCGCCGAAGTTCTGGAAGCGGTCATGAAGGCGCGCCTGCTTCTCGAAAAATCGATGCGGTTCGCCGGAGACGAAACCCGCGTAGACCCCGGCCAGGTTGGAAGTGGCCGAGTATCGGCCCAGTTCGCGGAAAACGTCGTCGCTGTTCTCCTTGCATGCCGCGGCGATGGCGCGATCGACCGCGACCAAAGACTGAAGAGGAATCCAGGTCGTGGCGAGGACGGTGTGGGTGACGAGTCGGGCCAGGTCGGGCGGAAGGTGTTTGGCGAGGGCGGTGGTGGGGTCGAGGTCTTTCGTCTTGAGCCAGTTGAGGTGGGCCTGAACCATGGTTCCTTTGACCTGAGCCTGACCCGCGAGGTGTTCGTTTTCTGCGGCCATGGTCGTACCTTCTTCCATCCGCTACTGTAGCGGAACAGGTTGGACGGTGCCTCCCTGTCCTCGAATCCTGGGGCCTCTGGTTTTTTTGTATAGTCCACGGCATCCTAGGTGGACTTTGTGAGGTTGAACCGTTGATCATGAGTTTCTTGAGGTGCCGACGCCTTGTGGCCGCGATAGCCCTTCTGGTCGCTGCCGGTTGTGGATCCGGCACTTCCTCGCCCTCTTCGCCCACAGTGTCGGCTCCCGCACCCACCCCGACACCACGGCCGTTAAATGTGGTTCTGATATTCACGGACGATCAGGACACCGCGAGTGCTCGCGACATGCCCCTGATGCAGTCGCTCATCGCCGCCCAGGGCGTCACGTTTCACAACGCCATCGCCACCACACCCTTGTGCGGGCCCGCGCGCGCGAGCCTCATGACCGGTCGCTATGCGCATTCTCACGGAGTAAGGGGGCATCAGCTCCCGCTGGGCGGATACGGTGTTTATCGCGATAGCGGCATGGAGGCGAACTCCCTACCGGTCTGGCTTCGTGCCGCAGGCTATCGTACGGCCTATATGGGGAAGTACACCAACGGCTACGGGCAGGGGTGGGCACAGGCCCCGCCTGGTTGGGACGATTGGCTGGGCATGACCGAGCCGCAGGGCTATACCGGCTTCACGTTCAACGAGAACGGCAGCGACCAGAAGGCACCCTCGGGGGAGTACCAGACCGACTTTCTCACCACCAAGGCCCTCGAGTACCTCCGCCGCACCGAGGAGAAGGACGATCAGCCGTTTTTCCTCATGGTGGCTCCTTACGCGCCCCACAATCGCGCCGCTCCCGCATCCCGCCATGCCTCGATGTTCGGAGGGCGTGGGGCACCGCGCACTCCGGCTTTCGACGAGGGCGACGTGAGCGACAAGCCCCGTCATGTGAGACGGATTCCCCCGTACACCTCCGCCACCGTCAACGCGGTCGACAGCGAATACCGCAACGTCCTTCGCTCGGTGCAAGCCGTTGACGAGATGATCGAGAAGGTGGTTCAGGCCCTCACCGCCCAGGGCGAACTCGAAAACACCGCCATCATTTTCATGGCCGACAACGGCGTTTCCATGGGTGCCCACCGCTTCTGGGACAAGACGGCACCTTACGCCGAGTCCCTCGACATACCGATGTACGTTCGGGTTCCGGGTGGACCCCGAGGCGTCACCCTGCCGCACCTTGTTGCCAACATCGACGTGGCCCCCACCATTCTCGACTGGGCAGGGGTGAGCGCCCCTTCCTCGATAGAAGGCCGCTCTATGACGCCGCTGCTCGCCCCTTCGGCGCCCGCCGTCACCTCATGGCGTCCCGACCTGCTGATCGAGTACTGGGACAGCACGAATCCCGCAACCACCTTCATGCCGACCTACCAGGGCATTCGCGTGGAGAACGGCGTCGATTCCTCGGTTTACGTTCTCCACATCACCGAGGAGGAGGAGTTCTATAACTTCAAGAAGGATCCCCACCAGCTCGAGAGTGCGGTGGACAGTCATCCTCAGGAAGTGGCAAAGCTCCGTGAGAGGTTGAAGGCACTCGGCACCTGCTCGGGTGCTACCTGTCGCTAGGCACGAGGGGTCCTTGGGGGACGGCCTGCTCCGCGTCGCTATGATCGTGCGATCATGACCGAAGACGAAGCACCGAAGAGCGCCCTCGAACTCGCGATGGCGAGGTTGCGGAAGAAGGACGCGGAAAGCGGGGAGAGCATCCGCGAACTTTCACCCGCCCAGAAGGAAGAGATCGCGGAGATCCGCCGCGTTTATGACGCCAAGCTCGCGGAAGTGGACATCATGAAGCGCCCCAAGCTGCCGCCCGGTCTGCCCGAGGAGATGCGCGAGCAGGTGGATCTCCTCAACGAGAAGTACCTGCGCGAACGCGACATTCTGTCCGCCGAGCGCGACGCGAAGATCGAGGTCGTCCGCAATACCGCCCCTCGCGCCTGATTCGTCGGGCCGGTCCCTTTCGCGGTGAGGGCCCGCCTCCTTCTGGCCTCGCTCGGCTTGAGCCTGGGTTCCTCGCTCGTTTTTCTTCTGGTGGCGGAAAGTGCGACCCGGGTTCTGGGCGTGAGCGTCGGCACGGTTCAGATCAACCGTGGGGTGGTGCGGACGAGCCCCAATCCCAAACTCGGATTCGAACTTCGACCGGACTCGAGGGTGGCGGCCGAGGTCGATTACCGGATCAACTCGGAGGGCTTCAGGGGAGGCCAGGTCCGCGGGAAGTCGCCCGGCGTCCCTCGCGTCGCGGTGTTCGGCGACTCGATTGCTTTCGGCTATTGGGTCGCGGAGCGGGATGCCTTTCCCGCTCAACTCGAATCGATCCTGGCTCCGCGCGCCGAAGTGTTGAACCTCGGCGTGCCCGGATACAACCTGGATCAGGAGATCGAGCACCTCCGCACTCGCGTGGACGCCCTTCAGCCGGACTGGGCGGTGTTCGGCTTCTGCCTGAACGATCTCGAGGGTCTGCTGAGTTTCGAGTACGGCCTGACCCTGGCGAGGCGGGAGGCGCGCAGCGGACCCAGGCAGGCGCTGGAGTTGTTTCTGTCGGTGTCGAGATTCGCGGCCTGGATCGAGTATCGCCTCACCGAACGGGATGCCCGCTCGCAGTTCGCTCGTCAGAGAAATCCCCTGGGGGGGGAGTTGTATGAGGTCCCCCCTGCCGCACTGGACGCGCATCTGGATGCGAGCTTCGGGACGCTCGCGGGCATTGTGAAGCCGCGAGGGATCCAAACCGCCGTCGCCATTTTCCCGATCCTCGGAAATCGGTTCGAAAACTATCCGTATAAAGCCCTGCACGCGCAAGTTGCGGCCGCAGCCTCCCGGTCCGGTTTGCAAGCCATCGACCTGCTTCCGTGCTTCGAGCCCTACGCCTTCCGCGAGGTTCGTGTGGACGTGGTGCATCCCAATCCGATGGGGCACCGGATTGCCGCTCATGCGGCCGCGGAACAACTGTGGGATTCGCTGCTTGCCGGTTCGGAAAGACCGGCCGCACTGCAGCGAAGGTGTTCGAGCTACGCGGCGGGTGACTTTCCCCAGGTCCGAGGGTACTGAGGATGGGCACTGTCCGGCGAGACCTGTCAAACACCTTCCAACGGTTTTTCGACTCGGAAAAGTTCAGCGGGATTCTGCTGATTGTCTGCACGGTGATCTCGCTGCTGATCACGAACTCCTCTGCGTTGAACCGCGTGTTGCGGGTGATGTCGCTGGCCCCTTATCTTCTGGGCGGCGCGCGATGTGGTTCCTGCTGCTCAAGTCCGGCGTTCACGCGACGGTGGCCGGTGTGATGCTGGCGTTTGCCATCCCTTTTTCCGCAAAAGACGACGACGCGGAGTCGCCCTCCCACCGGCTTGAACATTGCACAAGCCGGTTGCCTTCATTAGCGCGTCGATCGGGCCCGGTTGCGGAGCGACGGGTTTCACTTCACCGCGCTCGCGAGACCGGTCCGTAAAAGGCCAGCGCCGAGCGCGAAGCCCGGCCTGTGCAGCGCGAAGCCTGCCCTCAGGGCACAGACCGGGCGATGATCCGGGCCCGATTGGCTCGGGGTCGAAAATCTGGGATGCGCTCGACGACCGAGGATGGCCGCAAGTAGAGTGCTGGAGTGAGCCACGCCGTCCAGATCGACGACGCGATATTCGAGTTTCATCGGTACCTTTCCGACGCGGTGGCTCCGCTCATGGTGGTCGACGAGGTGTCCCTTCTCCTCGATAGCTCGCCGGAGTTGCTGGCGGTGGAGAGTCTGCGCTGGATCAACGAAACCGGGCAGCCGGAGAGCGACCAGGCGCGGGTGGATCTCATGATGCTGGCGGTCCGGAGGATCGCCCAGATGGGGGAGTTCGACCTCGTACCGCGCGCCTCCTTGCGCGCCTACCTGAACGATTTGGGCCAGGAACTGGTCAGCCGCTGTCCCTCTTCCGAGCGCGCCGCGTTCGTCGATCGCCTCGTGGCTTATGGTGCCACGCTTCTCGCCCCCAATGCCCTGCTGGCCGAGACCGCGGCCGAGGCGCGTCCGCCCGCGTCGCTACGCATGGCCGCCTTCCTCAATCAACTGAGCACCGAGGAGGACGGCGAGCGGCGCGACGAGGTCGCGTCCGAGTTCATGGCCAGCGCGGCTCTGGGCGCGTCGACCCGGGAGGGACTGGACGAGTCCTTGTCCCCGTTGCGCGGCGTCGGCATCGATCCAGCCACCGAGAACGTTCTAAATTCGATCGCCCGCAACCTTCCCGGTTGGGGCACCATTGAAGGCGCGCCCAGCGGATCTCCCTCGAACAGCGAGCGCCTCGGCGCCATGCGGAACATCGTCTCCCTCGGCGAGGACGACGCGGAAATCGCCAAGCGATTTCGGGAGCTGGTCCACGCGGCCATCGAGCAATTCAATACCGGGAATCTTGGACGGGCCCAGTCGATCCTCGGCCTCGCCAACCACATGGTCGATGAAGGCCGCGTGAAGCCCGAGTTCGTGGAGAGCCTCAGGGGTGCGGCCGCGTACCTCGACCAGACTCAACTGAAGGCGGCGACGGAACAGACCAACGCCTACCCCGCCCTGCGCAGTGTGATGGCCTTCTTCACCGCTCTCGCCCCCGAAGGCCTCATCAACTCCCTTCGGGATGAAGCGGACGAGGCGGCCCGGCGCGATCTGGAATCCCTTTTTGAAGTGCACGGTCCCGCGGCCCGAGCGGAGGCACTCAAGGTGTTGAGCGCCGAGCCGGCCACTACTCCGGTCGGTTTCCTCTCCTCCCTCCTCAGGGTGATCCGCCGCATTCCGAGACCGGCGGGCCCTTTGGGAGCGGAGGCCGACCTGATCGTGCGGTTCGCCGGGCGCGGCATCGATCCCCTGGTTGCCACTCAGGCCATCTACTGCCTCGGACAATCGGCGGGCGAACGCACCGACCGCGCCCTGGTCGGACTGTTGAGAACTTACGAGGGGCTCCTCACCCGCGCGACGCCCACCGCCTCACCCTCGGCCAATGAACTTTCCGATCTGGCGGCCCGCACCTGCGATGCCCTGGCCCAGACCGCCACTCCGCGCGGCCTGCTGGCCATGGTCGATCACGGTCTCAAAACCGCGATTGAACTCGGCGACTGCGCTTCGCGCATCGCCGAAGCGTCGAGGGTGGATTTTTCCGCCCACCCCGAGCTGATGAAGCGTCTGCTCGATGCCCTCAAGGCCGAGCTTCCCCGAGCCGTGCTCGGCGTGCGCCTCAAGAAGGATCTCGGGCGCGCCATCTCCTTCACCCGCGCGCTGTCCGGAACCCCCCATGCCGATGTGCGCGCGGTGTTCGAAGGAATTCAGAAAAAACACAGCAACGAAGAACTGGGAGCGGCCGCCGAGCAGGCGATCGAAGCCTGGAATGCGAAGGCCGGCCCGCAGGAACCCGTGGCGGCATCGACCCTGTCGGGCGATCTGGGCTTCTTTGGTTTGCCCATGTTGCTCCAGACCCTGGAGCAGGGAGCGACCACCGGGTGCCTCAGTCTGATCGATCGATCCGGCCAGCCCCTGGCCCAGGTGTGGCTGGACTCCGGAAAGATGGCGAAGGCATCCTTCCGCCGCCTCGAAAGCGAGTCGGCGCTTTACGAGATGCTGATCCGCCCGTTCCCGGGAACCTTCTCGTTCGTCCATCGCTCGGATGTGCCCGATCCTGGCCCCCAGGGACCGGTCTCGGTGACCAGCCTGGTTTTCGAGGGGATACGCCGCTATGACGAATGGAAGAAGGCGGCCGCGCTGGTCGGCGATCATGTGCACCTCTCGGCAACCGGAACTCCCAATCAGGTCGAGACCAGCGAGCCCCCCGACTTCGTGACCTCGCTTTGGAACGCGGCCACGCTGGGCGCCACCCCGGATGAATGTGAGTCCACCCTCCTTGCCGACTCCTACCGGATCCGGCGCCTGCTCTCGGCCTGGGTTGAGAATGGCGCGCTGCGACTGGCCTGACCGCACGCCCAAAACCGCGGGCCTTCAATACAGTCGCAGTTCGATGTCGCGCAACCATGAAGAGAGCCCCTGACGCCCGGCCAAAGCCCTGCACCTTTTGCGGCCCTAGCACTAGACTGGTTCATGCGCGGTTCACCCCGTACGGAGACGCGGGACCGGGTTCGACTTGAGCCATCGGGCAACGAACTCCGCGTGCGTCTCTCCCATGACTGGACGCTCCAGGATGGGCTTCCCCCGCTGACCCACGTGGAAGAGGCCTTGGACGCCGAGTCGCCCTCAGGCCTCGCGTTCCATACAACCGAGCTTGGGACCTGGGACAGCTCCCTCGTCACGTACCTCTACGGCGTCCACCGCCTTGCCCGGGAGCGGGACGTTCCCATCGACTTATCCGGTCTGCCCGACGGGGCACGACGGCTGCTGACCATGGCCGCCGCTCTACCGCCCCGCGAGGCGGACTACCGCGAAGAAGACGGCAGGCTCGGTGCCCGCGTGGGTCGAACGAGCTTCCGGGCTTGGGACACCGTCATCGACGCCGTCGAGTTCCTGGGCGAAACGACCATGGCATTGGGGGCCATGCTGGGAGGGCGCGCGCGCTACCGCCCGGTGGACCTCATGCTCTCCTTCCAGGCCGCGGGCGTCGGCGCCCTCGGAATCGTTGCTCTGATCAACTTCCTGATCGGCGGCGTGCTCGCCTTTGTCGGTGCGGCTCAACTCGGCCAGTTCGGGGCCACCCTGTACGTTGCGGATCTGGTCGCCATCGGCATGTGCCGGGAGCTGGGAGCGCTGATGACGGGCATTGTCATCGCCGGCCGCAGCGGGGCGTCTTTTGCAGCGGTGCTCGGAACCATGACGGTGAATGAGGAGGTGGACGCGATGGCGACGATGGGTCTGCGACCGATGGAGTTTCTCGTGCTGCCGCGGGTCGTGGCCTCGGCGTTGATGATGCCGGCGCTCGTCGCCTTCGCCGATTTGTTGGGCGTGCTCGGGGGTCTGTTCGTCGGGGTAGTCGTTCTGAACCTGGGCGCCGTCGAGTACCTGAGCCGAACCCAGGAGGTCCTGGCCTTGCGCCACGTGGTGATCGGCCTCGTCAAGGGTTTCGCTTTCGGCGGCATCGTGGCTCTGATCGGCTGCTACCACGGCCTACGTTGCGGTCGGAGCGCGGCTGCGGTCGGCGTCGCCACCACGAAGGCCGTGGTCAACGGAATCGTCATGCTGGTGGTGGCCGACGCGATCTTCACCGTGCTCCTGCACGCGGTGGGGCTGTGAGCGCAAAACCTGCGCAGGTCGAGGTTCGCGACCTCACCATGGTCTACGGCGAGACCGTCGTCCAGCGTGACTTGAGCTTTCGCGTCGAGCGCGGAGAGATCTTCGTGATCATGGGCGACAGCGGGTGCGGGAAGAGCACGCTGATGCGCCACATGATCGGGCTCCACCGGCCCCGATCCGGTGACGTGTACTACGGCGACGAACCCTTCTGGGGCGCTCAGGAGGCGCGACGAGAGGCGCTCAAGCGAAGGTTCGGCGTCTTGTATCAGGGTGCTGCTCTCTTCAGCTCCATGACCCTGGCCGAGAACGTGTCTCTCCCCGTGGTCGAATACGCCGGGCTGAACGCGCGCGATGCCTACGAGGTCGCGCGACTGAAGCTGGCGCTCGTGGGCCTCGCGGGCTTTGAGGAACACTATCCCTCCGAGATCAGCGGCGGCATGCGCAAGCGGGCCGGGCTGGCAAGGGCGATGGCTCTTGATCCCGAGATCTTGTATTTTGACGAGCCGTCGGCCGGGCTCGACCCGCTCAGCTCCAGACGGCTCGACGACCTGATTCTGCAACTGCGGGAAAGTGCGGGCACCACCATCGTTCTGGTGACTCACGAGTTGCCGAGCATTCTTGAGTTGGGAGACCGCGCCGTCTTTCTCGACGCGGAGCAAAATCAAATGATCGCCCAGGGTTCGCCGAGTGAGCTCAAGGACAGTTCCGTCGCGAAGGTCCGCGCGTTCATGAACCGGGAGCGCCTGTGAACCACCCAAGACGTGAGAGTTCGGGCTTTCCCGGTGACATACAATCGACGCGGCGTGAGGAAACACCCTTGAGGCAGGTGCTACGGTGAGCGCCAGGACTCACCCGCGGGCGGTCGGAGTGTTCGTGCTCGCGGCCATCGGACTTTTACTAGCCGCCGTGACTCTCCTCAGTTCCGGTGGGTGGTGGGTCGAAAAGCATCGGTTCGCGGTGTTCTTCCCGGGCTCGGTTCGAGGCTTGAACCCAGGGGCCACGGTTTCCTTTCGCGGTGTGGCAATCGGCGAGGTCGTCGAGGTCTCTGCCTTCCTGACCGGGAGGCCGAACCCTCCGTTCCAGATCGAAGTCGTCCTTGAGATCCGCGGGAACGTGGTTCAGGTGCCAGACGGCGTCAAGGGTCCGTTCGACGGCCTCCGGGGCCAGGCGTTTGCGGACGAACTCATTCGCCGCGGTGTGCGCGCGCGGATGCTCAGCGCCAGTCTCCTCACCGGCCAGCGCTACATCGAGGTGGACTTTCAGCGCACTCAGGAGGCTCGGCTGGCCGGTCTGAGCCAGCGCTATCCGGAGTTGCCCACCACACCGACAGCCCTTGAGCAGCTCGGAGAGCGGGCCGAAGAGTTCGCCGACAAGGTGGCCGAGTTGCCGCTGGCGCAAATGCTTGACGACGTGCGCGCGGTCATCGCCGGGATGCGTGAGACCTTCGATTCGAAGGAGTTGCGTAGCGCAATCACCACCACCGATCGCTCTATGAAGCAGCTCGAGCCGACCCTGGTTCAGGCCCGCGCCTCGATGAAGGATCTCGAGGCGCTGATCAAGACCATCAAGCAGGAGGCAACCTCGACCGGTCAGGCGGGGCGCGAGTCTCTGGACAGACTCAGCGAAACCCTCGATCGCGCGGACCAGGCGACTTCGACACTCGACGCAACATTGCGGGGCGGGGACGATGCGCGCATCGAGGCCATGCGAGTCCTGGCCGAGTTGAACCAGACTTTGCTCGTGCTACGGAATCTCGCCGAGTACGTCCAGACTCATCCCGAGGCGCTGGTGATCGGGAAGCAAGGGAAGAAGAAGGACAAATGATGATGCGGAATCGTGCCGTGCCCGTCGTGTGCGCTCTCCTACTCGGCCCGCTCTTCGGTTGTGTTTCCCTCAGGCGGACCGACGAGGCGCGCTTCTTCGTCCTGCGCGCCCAGGCGCTATTGGCCTCGGGCGACCTGAGCGAAGCTCGGATCGGCCTCGTGGGCCTTATGCCGGTGCGCCTTCCCGGCTACTTGAACCGGCCGCAGCTCGTGGTTCAAGACGGGCCAAACCAGGTGCTGGTCGACGAGTTCGTCCGCTGGGCCGAGCCTCTCGAACCCGCGTTGACTCGCGTCGTGGCCGAGAACCTGGCGACATTGCTCAGCGACCGGCAGGTTGTGCTCTCACCCTTCCCAGCCGGCGCCGCGCTGCATTGCCGGGTCGTGGTGGAGGTCGAGTCTTTCGCACCGCAAAAAAGCGGCGAGGTCCGACTTGAGGGACGCTGGACGCTCCTGGCCCCCGCGGACGCACGCGCTCTGGTTCGGAGAGAGTTCCGCTTGCGCCGGGGTCCCGTTCCCATGGGTGCGGGGGGCATGGTGGACGCGCAAGCAGGTACGGCCGCGATGAGCGGACTGTTGTTCGACCTCGCCGAGCAGATCGCGGAGGGGGTGCGGCAGGTCCAGGTGCCAGAGGGCAATCGACCCCATCCTCCGGCCATCAAGTAGCGTCTTCAGACGGGGAGATCGAAGCCGCCGCCGCTCTTGGGGGGCGCTTGGCCTTCCCCATGCACCGGGGCTAGCCTGCTCAGCATGCTCGACAAGATAGTTTTCCGTGCCCTGCTCGCGGGCCTGCTGGTCGCTCCGGCGGCCGGAGCCTTCGCGTGGGTGGACGATGTCGAGGGCGGCATCGCCTTGTTCCATGAGGGCAAGTACGCGGCGGCCGAAGCCCGGTTGCGCGAAGCTGTGGGGACGGAGGCCCAGGCGTACCTTGCGGGAAGCCTCGCCAAGCTGAAGAAGTATGCCGAGGCCGAGCCGCCGGCACTGGCCGCCTTGAAGGAAAGCCCCACGCACGCGGTCGCGGTGGCCGCGCTCGGGGAGTCCCTGGTAGGTCAGAAGAAGTACGACGAAGCCATCGATAAGCTTTCGGCCGCACTGGGGAAAAAGGACGATCTGGCCTACGCATACTTCTGGCGCGGGCAGGCGTATGACAAGAAGAACCAGGCCGCGCGCATGGTGGCGGACTATCAGGCGTTCATCAAGCTCGCACCCAAGGCGCCCGAGGCACCGGTGGTGCAAGCCGTCCTCGCGTCGCTGCGCTGAGGTCGGCGCACTCGCGACGGGGCGTCTTGCTAGAACGCCTGACCGAAGCTGAAGAAGAGCTTGTAACGCGACTCGCCGGTCCGGGGGAACATGGGCACGCCGAAGTCCACGCGCAGAAGCCCAACCGGGGAGTCCCAGCGCAGTCCGGCGCCCAGCACGTGGCGGAGGCGGAGAGACATCTCGCTCGCCGTGGTGAAGGTGTTTCCCGCGTCGTAGAAGGCGACACCTCCGAAGCCGGACGGATGGTGGTATCGCAACTCCTGATTGAGGACAATGACCGCCTGCCGGCCGAAGAAATACTCCTCGCGCCCGACTTCGCCCGAGCCGAAGCCGCGGATGCTGTTAGCTCCGCCCGCCTCGAAGCCCTCATCCGACACCAGAGGCTCGCCGTCAAAGGTGTGAGCCAGTCCCACCCGGTACCCCTGGGCCCAGGTCAGCGAATCGGTAACCGGATAGGTCAGGAAGGCCTGGGCGAAGCCCTTGACGAAATTGAAGTCCGAGCCGAGCGCGCGGGGTGAGATCTCGACGCTGAGACTGAGGAAACGGCCGCGGCGGGCGTCAATCGGATTGTCGCGAGTGTCGCGCAGGAGGGAAACGTCGATCCCGGCCACGCGGTGCGACGAGGTCAGGAAATCGGAAGCCACCGAAACGTTCTTGAGCCGGTATCCGTAGAGCAGGTTCCACTGACGCCCGATCAGACGCGCGCCCTGGATCTGCCCTCCCTTTTGAGTCCGCTGGAAGCCGTTGGTGGTGTCTCCGCCCGCCACCAGGGGAAGGTCTTCCTGCAGCCGGAACAGCGACGTCGTGATCCGCCCCGTGGGCAGGAGAAGGGCGGGCACACTCAAGGAGACCCGGGCATCCCGGATGTCGGGGCCAGCACTCAGCCGTCCCCCTATTGAGACGCCGGCGCCCAGGAGATTGCGCACTTCGCCGTCGAGTTCGACCCGGCTGCCCCTATCGTCGTTGTAGGTCAGCAGGTAGCCGGTGCGAACGCGGTCCCCCTCCTCGAGGGTCACCGTGATGGTGGCCGGATTCTCCTCGGACACGGTAGCCGAGGCACGCGTGAAGGGGCCGAGGTCGAGCAGTCGTCTTTCCAGTTCCGCCACTTTGCGCGGATCCAGGGGATCGCCCGGCGCAAGCTTGATCTGCTTGCGTACCAGGCTTTCGTGCGCATGCTGCAGGCCGCGGATCTGGACGGCGGCCACGGTGACCCGCGGCCCCTCCGCCACCTCGAAGGTCAGTTCGAGATCCGCGTTCCGCGTTTCGAGCCGAGCATTGATGCGCGCGCTCGAGTGACCCAGACCGAAATAGTGGGCACGTAGCGCATCCACGGCGGCGGTGACCCGGTCCGGATCGTACGAGACCCCGGTTTCCATTGAAGCCACCCGCGCGAGGTCGGCCGCCTCGATGTTGGCGCCCTCGAACCGGACCGCCGCGACGCGCGCGCGCGGCCCCTCGCGGACCGGAACCACGATGGAAAGGTGCGTGTCGCCCTCCACCCGAGGGGCGTCAACCTCGGTGTCGAGATAGAACGCGTCACGGTAGAGGGCCAGGATGGATCGGATCGCCGCCTTGGGGTCCACGAGCAGACGGCCGGCGCCACCTGCGGCATCGAGCAGCTTTGAGGAGCTGAGCGCCACCGCACCCTCAAAGGTTACGTCCGCCTGCAGAAGTGGCCCTGGTTGGACCGTGAAAGCGAGAATGCGAGGGTCGCCCGCCTCGGTGCGCGCCTGGACACCCGCGCGCAGGTGTCCGCGGCTGCGCAACTCGGTGAGGAGACGGGAGCGCCCGAGGTCGAGTGCTTCCTCCGCGAAGAGGGATGACCGGATGGTGCGGGTGAGGTCGGGGGGAGTGTCCATCCCGTCCACCCGCCATTGATATCGGCTGCCGCTGCTGACGTGGAACACCGCGGTCTGACCCTCGAAGCGCGCGCTCACCTCCGCCTCCAGGTACCCTTGTTCCTCCAGGCGACCGCGCAGCCGGTCGGCGTCATCTTGAAGATCCCACACCGTCTTGTGATCCCCGACCTTGGTGCGCAACGCCGAGCGCCACGGTTGGTCCTTGGGAAGGTCCCCCTGGAGCTGAACCTGTGTGACCTCCACCCTCTGCTCGGCGGCCTGCGCCCGCGACCGCGTGCCTCCAAAGTAGAAACGCTGGCCCGCACCGTAGGTGAAGCTCCCCTGATCGGTGCGGCGCACACTCAACGACACATCGCGCCAGGGAGTGACCTCGAGCTGGATGAATCGCCCTTCAGGGTCCTGCAGACTGAGCGAGTAGATGAGGTTGACCCTTGGGGACAGGCGCTTCCCGAAGGTGAAGCGGGCGCCCGTCTCCACCTCGCCCTCGCGAGTGACCAGCTCGGGCTGGATGCTGACCTGGTCCAGTCCGAGACTGCCAACGGTGCGGCTCAGGCGTCCCGCGAGCACGGTGGCCGCCGAGCCGCTCAGAGCCAGGCGGGTGCTGGGGTTCTGAGAGTCGCCGGCCGCGATCAGGTTCACAATCTCCAGTCGCGAGTAGGCAGGATCCGAGCGCAGGGTAAATCGGGGGGCGCTCAGCCGGCCTTCCAGTCCCACCGTGACGTCCACCTCCGCGCGAGCGTTGCCGGTGGCGCGGTCGAGGTCCGAAATACGCGCGGCTGCGTCCATGGTCAGCTCCGGGTCCCACGTCCCCGAATAGACCAGGCGGCCGCTTCCGATCACGAACTCCCGGCCCTGCAGATAGATCTTGCCGCCGCTTCCGATGTCCAGAGTGCCGATGGGCGAAGGCGTCTGCAGATCTCCCCGCACGGTCAGGCGGCCGGTGGCCTGCAGTTGGGCGAGGTTGTTGCGGACCAGTACCGGGCTTAGGGTGACGACCCGCAAATCCAGCGCGATGGAACGAAGGAGCGGCGAGTCCAATGCTTCCGGAGGCGGTGCTTTGAGACTTTCTTCGAGCGCGGTGTCGAGGTCGTAGAGACCGCGGAGCGCGCGGACGTCGCCGCTGAGGAGGAAAGCGCCCGTGCGACCGGAAAGGGTGAGGTCGGTTTCCAGGCGGCTCCGCAGGCCTTCGGGATAGCGCATCGCGATGTCTCGCCCTGAGAACGTGAAGTTGGCGTCTTTGAGGCCGGCTCCTTCGAGCCGGGCCGACCCCGAGGCTTTCAGGGCACCGCCGCCGAGGGCCGCCGAGGTGTTCCGTAGTTGCAGGCTGGAGCCGTCGAGCACGACCTCGCCGGTAATGGCGGTGATGGCCTGAGGAAGTGCTCGCAGGCGCAGGCTGCCGTCGGTGACGTGCAACGTCCCCTCGGGCCGCGGAGCGTCCAGAGTCCCGCGCACTCGCAGGTCCAGTTCGGACTTCCCCGCGAGTGCGGCCTCCGCTAGAAAAGGGGAGAGGGCGCGCAAGTCCAGCGTGCCCTTGCCCAAGGCGTCGATGGAACGGCTCTCCAGATCGACGGAACCCGACAGGCGCAAGGCGCCGCCGCCCGCCCGCACCTCCAGGTTGTCGACACTAACCAGGCCGGACTCGAGGCGCGCTTCCGAAGGTCCAAACTCGAAGGCCAGATCATCGATGCGAACCGTAGTCACAGGTACCGCAAGTGTCCCGCGTAACTCGGCAAGCGAGGCCAGGCCTCCCTGGACTTCGGCGCGGCCGGCCAGCGCTGATTCGACGGTGGTTCCGGTCTCCGGGGAGAGACGACGCAAGAGGTCCGCGGCTTCGATGCCCGACCACTCGATCACGATTTGCGCCTCTTCTTCGGGAGTGATGCCCGTGGTCCGGCGGCGGGCTTCGGGCCAGAACGCGGCGACCGGAATGCGGCCTTTCGCCGTGATCGATCCTCCAGCCACGGTCGCGGTCAAGCCGGGAATGCGGACGGCGTCGCCCTCCAGTTCCACCCGGCCGGCGGCAATCCCCACGGGCGGCGTGGTGGGCGACTCGATCGAGGCCTTGTCCACCGAGACGAAACCATGGACGCGCGGCGCGGAGCGTGTGCCATCGATCGTCACCTCGGCCCTGCCCTGTCCGAGAAGCGCCCATTCGGCCGGAGCGGGGAGGCTTTTGAGATCGGCGTCCAGGATCAGCCGCATTGCCACCGGATCGTCCTTCCCCATCCCCGCGCTGGCATCGACTCCCGCGGACAGTCCGTTTCCAGTCAGATGCAGACCTTCGAGCTTGAGCCTTCCGTTCGCGAATCCGATGGTGAATGGGGCGGTGCTTTGGGCCGCGAGGTCTCCGCTTGCCGCCTTCAGAACATCGATGCGACCCTGAACCGATCCTGCCGCGGGGTTCGACAGCGGGGCGTCGAACGTGGCCGTGCCGGTCAGAGTCCCATCGAGAGGGCGGCCTTCGGCCATCGCCATCAGGGGCGCGGCTGCGCTCAGAGGCGTATCGGTCAGGGTCACGGTTCCGCGCACAGCGGTTTCCTTACCCGGGATCAATCGTGCGTCGAGACGGGCCCTGATAAGGGGCAACTCGGCGTGAATGGTGGCGGCGCCCCGCGTGGCCGCGAGGTCGGCCTGAAGGGCCCCGAGGATCGCTTCCCGGTATTCCAGGGAATCAATCTGCGCGCTTCCCGTACCCGACAACCTGTCGAACGGTCCGGAAGCCTTCAGGTGAAACGCGCCCTGGCCACGGACGTCCGGAGCGAGGCGAGCGAGGTTGATGCCGCGACCTGTCACCTCCAACGAGACGGCGCGTGCGCCTATCGTTTCTGCCGAACCCTCGGCACTACCGCCGAGGCCGGTGAGACGGAAATCGGCGCTCGCACGGTCGCCCTGGGCGCTTGCGTGTCCCGTTACCGCCACAGAACCCGCGGGCACTGCGAGAGCAAGCGTGCCCTCCAATTCGGCCTCGATCCTCGGAGGCAGGGCGCCCCTTGCGGTGCCCTGCGCAGTGAACCGGCTCGGCGGGAGGGCGTCTTTGGAGTTGGGGTTTATGTCGAGCGCCAGCGTCCAGAGGAGATCGAGATCGGGTGTCGGCAGCCGGATTGGTCCCTGAGCATGCGCTTGCCCTCGGAATTGCATGCCGTCCTGGTAGCGACCGCCGACCTCGGCCTCGGCCTTGAAGATAAGGCTGCGGTTCGGGTCTCCGTCAAAGCTCAAGGTACCAGAGGCCACGCCGGTCAAGCCCGTCGCGGACTCCGGGCTGAGTTGCTTGAGAAGCCGTCCGAGATCGAGCCCCGAGGCGGTCAACTCGCCGTGCGCGGTCTCGCCGCGCAGGCGACCCGACAAGGTCCCGTCACCCCCGAACAGGCTGACGCGGGCCGAGGCCGTGGTGCCTGCCTCAGCGGGCCCGTGCTTCAGCTCGCCCTGAATGCGATCGATCGGCCACCCTGATGCCTGCACGTGTTCGCTCGTGACCTCCGCTTCGATGGCCACGGTCTGCACTGGCCCATGCAACCGGCCTTGCACTCTGACCAGGCCGTTCGCGGGCGCGATGCCTCCAAGCTGTTCAACCTCGGACAGATCGATGTTGGCGTCAAAGTGCACATCCGGTTGCAGGGCGGCCACGTTCCCCAGGGCACCGGACGCCTGCACCCTCGTGCGCTCGAGGCCGGCATCGAGAGCCTCCAGTTGCAGATCCAGACTCGGAGAGATGCGCAGACGCGCGCGGAGCGGCCCAATGGGCACGGGCTGAGCGCGGTGCCACATCCCGCCTGAGCCCTCGATATTCAGAACCCCTTCCCCGATGCCGCCGCTCACGGTGAGGGGTCGCAGAGTCACGCCGCCTTCCGTATCCGGATTCCCGGTCGACAGGGTCACCCCGGTGATGTCGATATTGCGGATCACCATGGGCGCTCCGGGCGAGCCGGCCGCGGCCGCGGGCTCGGCGGGCGTCTTGAGGGTGAGATGTCCGCCCGCGATCTTGACCGAGTTCAGGAAGATGCCGCTGCCCAGGAGCGTCTTTCCGGAGAGAGTCAGGAGAACCCGGTCCGTTTCGAATCGAAAGCTGGGGGAGTCGAGCACGAGGCCACGGATCTCGGCTTCGAGCCGGCCGGGGACCACGCTCATCGCCCCGATTCGACTGCCCGGGCCGACGAGGGTGCGCAGTCTCGATTCAGCGAAGCCGCGGAGCGGACCCTGGGGGAACCAACCGCGTGCGAGCAGGACGAGCACCAGGGCCCCCGCGACGGCAGCCACGACGAGGATGCGGCGCGCGTGCCTCAATCCGGCCACTGGTGAACATTCATCGATGGACACCTCCGTGTCGGCTTCCTGGAGTTACGCCCTGTGGGTCGCCGCAAGCCGCCGGTTGACCCGCTCAAGGGAAAGTCAGGGCCGCGGGGGTGGCGATGAGCACGCCCGCAGGATATCCGCGGGCTTGCGACGCGGGTCAGCGTGCGGCACCTGCAGAGCGATGCTAGTACCTTCAGAATGTTCCTCGCTAGTTTTCGTGGATACGATATCGCGCTCGTGCTTCGCACGCCGCTGAACACCGAGGCGATACACTTCGGATGGCGGCTGATCGAGCCGCCCGCAGCAATAATAAGGAGACGACCGAGCTCATGAAGGCAACCTGGAACGGCCAAGTCATCGCGGAGTCTGCCGACACCGTGGTGGTCGAGGGCAATCACTACTTCCCGCTGGACTCGGTCCGACGCAAGTTCTTCTCGCCGAGCGATCACCAGACCACCTGCCACTGGAAGGGCAAAGCCTCGTACTACAACGTGCGTGTCGACGGCAAGGAGAACCCCAACGCCGCCTGGTACTACGCGACGCCGTTGCCTGAAGCCGCCGAAATCACCGGGCGGGTGGCCTTCTGGCGCGGAGTCGAGGTCACGGCATAGGCCGGTCTTCGCGGCGCGCGCCGCCTGGCCGCTCAGTCGAGGGGCTTCAGGTCCTGCAGCAGCGTCGGGATCAGTTCGCTGATCGTGGGGTGGATGTGCACGGCGCGCGAGATCACGGTGTAGGGAACCTTCGCGTAGGCGATGTCGATGAGCGAGTGCACGATCTCATCGCCGCCCGCCCCGAAGATGGCGGCGCCCAGGATGTGCTCCGTGTCGGCGTCCACGAGGACGCGCATGAAGCCGTTCGTTTCGCTCATCTCGCGGGCCCGGCCCACCGCGGTCATGGCCCGGTAGCCCACCAGCACGCGCCGGCCCGACGCGCGCGCCTCGGCATTGGTCATGCCCACGCGGCCCACCGGCGGATCCGTATAGAGGGCGTAGCAGGGAATGCGGTCGCTCAGGCTTCGCGACCCGTTGTCCAGGAAGGCCTCGGCGACGATCTCGAAGTCGTTGTACGCGGTGTGGGTGAAGGCTCCGCGGCCGTTGCATTCCCCGACGGCCCAGACCCCGGGGACGCTGGTCCGGCAGTGATCATCGACGGTGATAAAGCCCCGCGGATCCGTCGCCACCCCCGCAGCATTGAGGCCCAGGTCGTCGGTGTTGGGGCGCCGGCCCACCGCAATCAGGATGTGCGAGCCCTCGATCTCAGGAGCGCCCTTCGTGCAATCGACCCCCACCGCCACTCCTGTGGTCGTCCGCCGAAGGGTGGTGCACGATGCCTTCAGCCGGAAAGAGATGCCTTCGGCTTCGAGAATCCCCTGAAGGGTTCGGGAAATGTCCTCATCCTCCCGGGCGATCAGCCGGTCTCCCATCTCGATGACCGTGACCCGTGATCCGAAACGCCGGTACATCTGCGCGAACTCCAGGCCGATGTAGCTGCCTCCCACCACGATGAGGTGCTCGGGAAGCGTATCCAGGGACATCATGCCCACATTGGTCAGGTAGGGAACCTCATTGATTCCCGGCATATCGGGGACCACGGCGCGAGCGCCCGCGTTGACGAAGATCTGCTCCGCCTCCAGCAATTCGTCATTGACCCGCACCGTGTGCGGCGACTCGAACCGTCCGTGGCCTTCGTAGACGGTGACGTTGGAGGTGTTCCTCAGCCATTTTTCCACCCCTTCGGTGGACTGCCGCACCACCGCGTCCTTACGCGCCTTCACGCGATTGAAATCGACGGTGACCGGCCCGCCCGTCGAGAAGCCGAATTCTTCGCCCCGCCTCGCCATGTGGATGGCGCGGGCGCTCGCGACCAGGGTCTTGGTGGGGATGCACCCGACGTTGACGCAGGTGCCGCCGAAGCGCTTTCGCTCGATCACCGCGGTTTTGCGCCCGGAGCTGGCGAGCCGGACGGCGAGGGAGGGACCGGCCTGGCCGGTTCCGATCACGATGGCGTCGTAACGCGTGGGCGTGGGCATAAGTCAATGAGCCTCGGCGATGGTGAGGGCGAAGCGCGCTTCGGGGTCGACCCACTGACTGCGGGCGGAGAATCCGCAGCGCGCGAGGATGTGGGTGACTTCGATGGGTTCGTACTTGTAGGAACTCTCGGTCCAGATCCGTTCGCCTTGCGTGAGGCTCACCTCAAGCCGCGCGCGGGGAATGCGGACGCGCTGGGCGCGCGTGCTCACGATGTGCATCTCCACCCGTGACTGGCCCTCGTTCCACACCGCCTCGTGCCGGAATGCGGACAGGTCGAAGTCGGCGCTCAGCTCGCGGTTGAGGCGCTGGAGTAAGTTGAGGTTGAAGGCTGCGGTGACCCCGAGAGGATCGTCGTAGGCCCGCAGCAGGACCTCTCTGGGCTTGACGAGGTCCGCGCCCAGGAGCAGCTCGTCACCGAGGCGTAGCGTGCCCCGCACCTCGCGAAGGAACGCCGCGCCCGCCTCCGGGTCGAAGTTGCCGATGTTGGATCCGAGGAAGAGCACGAGGGTGTGTCCGTCCGGACTCGTCTCCTGCGCGACCTGGCGCAGGCCGGCTTCGTACGTGGCTTCGTGGGTGACGATGCGCGCCGACTCGAAGCCGCTCAGGCCGCGCGCGGCCAGGGAGAGCGCCGCACCCGATACGTCCACCAGATGCAACTCCATCCCCGCCTGGGCGGGAGGGGTCGAGCCCATCAGGGTCGCCAGCTTCTCGCCATTGCCGGGCCCCAGTTCGACGAGTCGGCGGGGAGGATGCGCCCCGCCAAGGATCGAAGGAGCGTGCCGGGCCAGCAGGGCCACCTCGGCTCGGGTGATGCGATACCAAGGCAGGCGGCAGATCGCATCGAACAGGGCGGAGCCCAGGGCGTCGTAGAAGTAGCGCGACGGTAACTGCCTCGGCGTCTTTGAGAGGTAGAAGCGAACCTCCTCCGCGAACTCCTCGACCGCGGCCTCGGCAGCGTTGCGGCGGACCGCGACTCGCGCGTGGGCGGTTCTCATCACCCTCTCCCTTCGTTCGGGCTGCCCTTGACGCAACGGAACGTGGCGTAGACGTAGGGATATCGGGCTCGAAACCAGTTGCGGAACGACGGACGCAGCAGCTCGCGCGCCGTGGCGGGCGACGCGCCTTTCATCACAAAGTGTTCCCCGTCGAAGAAATCAGCGGAGTATTCTGGATAACAGGGCAGTGGCTCGAAGCCGGGGAAGGGCGCGAAGACGCTGCTCGTCCACTCCCACCCGTTTCCCACCAGATCCTCGACGCCCCAGGCACTTGCTCCCGCGGGATGCGAGCCCGCGGGCTCGGGATCAAAGCTCGAGAAGTCGAACACTCCGTGATGCGCTTCCGGCCCGTCATCTCCCCAGGGGTGACGTCGTTCGCGACCGTTTGGATCTCCGCACGCCGCGCGATGGTACTCGGCTTCGGTGGGCAGGCGCGCTCCCCGCCACCGCGCGAAGGCTGTGGCCTCGGCCTGAGTCACGTAGACCGGCCAGGCGGGAGGCAGGGCGATGATCTCGAACATTCCGCGCCACCACCAGCGTCCGTCTTCGTGGATCCAGAACGGCGGGTGGGTCAGTTTCTCGGAGTGGACCCACCTCCAATCCTCGGCCCGCCACCATCGCTCGTCCCGATAGCCGCCCGCCTCTATGAACTCCATGAACTGCGAGTTTGTGACGTTGTGGCGTTCGATGTGGAACGCGCCCACGGACACGGTGTGCGCGAGCCGCTCGTTGTCCCAGGTGAAGGTTTCGCGGTCGGGGTCGACGCCAAGCGTGACACTGCCGATGGGCACGTCCACGAACGACTGAGCGGGCGGCGCCCCTTCCGTCTTCGCGAGATAGGCGGCGGGGCGGCGCTTCATCGCGGGCGGCAGCCGGTGAAGCATGTAGAGCAGCGTTTCCTGGTGCATGGCCTCATGCTCGGAAATGCACAGGGCGGACTCGGCGCGCTGAAGCAGGGGATCTCCGGGTCTTTCGAGTTCGGCGTTTTCGAGAGCGTCCAGCACCTGACGGTCCGCCTCGGCGGCCAGCGCCCCGACTTCACTGCGGGTCGGCCACGAGAGCGCAGCACGCGTTGCGCCGGCGGAACTGGCCTGTGCCTCGTGCGGGTCGATGCCCCGGGCGAAGAGAGCCTCCATGCGCTGGTCGATGCTCGGTCGCCCCAGGGCTCTTCTCACCAGGGTGCTGAAACTGAAGAACGGCAGATGGCCCTCATAGAACACGAAGGGCAGGCGCAGAGCAATGGGACGCGCGTAGTAGGCCTCGTCGTCGATGAGGTCGAACAGCGCGGCCGAGCGGGCGCGGCTTTGGCGGTATCGGTGCGCGAGCCCGGAGCGATCGAGGACGCGCGACTCGGCGACGGCCCGGCCCGAAGGAACATGTGGAAGACCAATCATTACTCGTGCCACAGAATATTGCATGGAGGCTGGTCGTGATTCTGCATTGCGGCGACGCCCCTGTTCACATACCTGCAACTGAGGTGTTTGCTGAGGTGGGTCGACGCTTGCGCCGATGACGCTGCAGTTCCTGCCAGAGGTGGCCGCTAAGTTCTACGAGGCTTTGGATCGTTACGGATCCCGGCAAGACGGTCTCGGGTCACCATTTCGAGGAGAGGTGCTGGACGTCGGTCGGCTGATTGCCCAGCGGTCCACCCTTTGGCGGGAGCGTTCCGGTGGCTACCGGCGGGTCCACTGCCCGGTGTTTCCGTATTACGTCGCGTAGGATCAGGCGACCTTCATGAGGATCAACGTCATATCGTCATGCTGCTTGGCGCCGTTTGCGAAGGCGTCGGCCTCCCGCATGATTCGCGCCACCAGATCGGCGGACGAGAGATCGCGGTCGCGGCGCAGAAGATCGATGAGCTTCTCCTCGCCCCATTCCTCTTCCCCCGGATTCATGCACTCGGACACGCCGTCCGTGTAGCCGAGCAGAACGTCGCCCGGGCCCACTGCGACGCTTGCTTCCACGAAGTTCGCGAAGTCCATCAGTCCGATGACCGGCCCGCCCGCTTCCAGACGTTCCACCCGTCCGTCGCGTCGCAGGAGAACCGGCGCGTTGTGGCCCGCGTTCACGTAGGCGAGGACGCCGTTGCGAAACTCCCCGTAGAAGAAGGTCGCGTAGCGGTTGGAGGGTGAGGACTCGAAGATCAGCTTGTTGATGTTCGTCATCAGGCGGGCCAGGTCGCGACTTCCGACGAGCGCCTGTCCACGCAAGGCCGCCTGAAGTCCGGCCATGAGCAGGGCCGCCGGAATGCCTTTGCCGGCGATGTCGCCTATGGCGAGGCCGATGGAGCGTTCGCCTTCGAGGGGAATGAAATCGTAGTAGTCGCCGCCAACACCTGCGGCCGGACGGCAGTGTCCGGCGAGTTCGAGTCCTTCGATCGTCGGCGGTGATTGAGGCAGAAGAGTGAACTGGACCTCGCGCGCGATTTCGATCTCGCGGGTCATCCGCTCCCGCTTCGCCACTTCGCTCGCCACCTGATCGACCAGCCGCGAGTTGTCGAGAGCGAGGGCGGTCTGGTGTGCGACGGATTGGAGCAAGCGAAGGTCGGCGGGTGAATACGCCGCCTCGGACGACTTGGGTCCAAGACTGAGGAAACCCTCGACCGCGGTCTTCGTGCGAAGGGGGATCAGCACCTCGGATTGAAGCTCGCGCAGTTTGGCCGCGTCCGATTCCGGGATGTTCTCGCGACGGACCCAGGAGCGGTTGTCATCGAGGTAAACGGTTTGTGGCTTCTGCAACGCGGCCACGCAGCACGTGAGCACGGAGGCGCCTCCGAACTGGAGAGCCACCGCCTCTCCCGCATCGCCGGTGGCGAAAGCGGGGACGAAGCCCGACTCGCCGCGGATAAAGGCCGCGACCTTCGGCACATGCAGCGCCTCGCCGATCTTGCGCGAGACGGTTTCGAGCAACTCGCGCCGGTCGGCGATCAAGCGGACCTGATCTCCGAGGTCGGCGAGGATACGTTCGGCGTCCACCGCCTCGCGGAAGAACCGCCGGTCGATCCACTGCCGGAAACGATCCGCGCCCTTCTGCATGAAAACCACGAACAACAGGGCGAAGCCGATCCATTGAAGCCGGTCGACCTGCCGCTTCTCGGGATCGGTGAGGATGTCGGTCAGGGCGAAGAGGACCGATACGCCGACCAGGATTTGCACGAAGCGGAGGGCGCGCTGGGCCAGGGCGTATTGCAGGCCCTGCCGAATCACCATCGCCACCCCCATGGCCTTGTGCACGATCACTACATAGGCCAGGGTCAAGGGGAAAACCAGCATCATCAGCACCGCGAAGAAACGCAGGCCGTCGGGTCCGACCTGGTTCCAGCCCCGACCGGTGAGCAGGGCCACCGTGGCGATGGCGGTCACGGGGGCCATGCTGACGTAGGCGCCCGCCATGAGGATGCGCACGCGCCGCAATGAATCGGGATTTTCAGTGATGCCGAGCTTGATCCCGAGAGACGTGAAGAAGAGGGACATCGTCACGTAAATCAGAATGAAGCCCAGGCGACCGGTGCTCTTGTTTATGGCGATGAACGGCGCCGCCCACTCGAAGCTCGCGACCGCGAGGTTGGTGAGCGACTCCAGAATGGTCATGCCCAGAAGAGGCCCAAGGGCCAGCCATTTGATCCACGGCCACCGGCGGTCGAGCGCCAATCTTTCGGGAAAAACCAGGGCGAACGAGAGCATGGCGAGCGGCCAGCCCGCGGCGAAGAAGGAAACCCAGAGTGCGGTCGCGGTCCCGAGGGCCGTTCCGAGTCGGTCGAGGCCGACCATCGTCGATCGGGACAGGGCCGAGAACGTCAGCATCATGAAGAGCAGCAACCAGGCCGACTGGTCTTCCAGTTTCAGGTAGGCCACCGAGAAACCAACCCCGAGGAAGAAGAGAGGCAGCACAAGCTCGAGCACCAGCGCACCCGCCATGGCCCCCAGTGTCGGTGGTGCGGGAGACGGAAGGGGTATATCAAGAACTGTGAGGCCTTCCGGACGGAGCACCTCGACGAGACCGTGCCCGGAAGGTGCGGATAGCGCGAGGCTCCGAGCCATGTCGGCGTACCCCCGCAGCTCCTGACCGGCGATTTTCGTGATTCGGTCGCCCGCTTTGAGCCCGGCCTCGGCCGCGGCCTTGGAGGTGGACCGAACCTCTGTGGTTGCCCCGCGTAACTGGAAAGGCGCTGGCGGGTACTGGCCGGGGTTCAGAAAACCGCCGATGAGGAGCCATACCCGCGCGCCGTGGTAGCCGAGGGCGGCGAGCCCCAAGGCCAGGAGGACGGCGCGTCGGCCTGCGACTTTCATAGTGGACCTCTTTTTACAGGGTGCGGGGGCCAATCGCTACTGACGGAAGTCATGCGCCATGCATGAGCCGGTTGGCAACGGGCTCAGTTTTATGCGGAACCACGGAACACTTGACAATACTTATACGTTTCTAGAATAATAGAAACATGGAAATGAAAGAAGCGGTTCAGCGGCTCGGCGCATTGGCCCACGAAACCCGCCTCTCGGTGTTCCGAGAGCTGGTTCGTCGGGGCTCTTTGGGCCTGGCCGCCGGCGAGATTGCGACACGGGTGGCGATTTCCGCTCCGAACGCGTCGTTTCATCTCGCCGAACTTTCGCGGGTGGGCCTGGTCACGGCCCGCCGCGACGGTCGAAGCGTTTTCTACTCCGTGGATTTCTCGTCTATCGCCGGTCTTCTGGACTACCTGCGAGAGAACTGTTGCGCCGAAGAAGAGTCCCCGGTCGTCCCTTTGCAATCAATCACCAGGAGAAAGAAGTAATGGAAACCCTTGCTCGCCAGGATAAAGAAGAGGTTGTTGGAAACGTCCGAGAGAAGTACGCCGCCATCGCCCTTGAAGGCGGGTCATGCTGTGGTACGTCGGGCTGTGACCCCGGCAGCGAGGAGGCCGTGACCCTCGACATCGGATATTCGAAGAAGCAGCTCACCGCCTTGCCCGAGGGTGCCAATCTGGGCCTCGGGTGTGGGGCGCCCATCGATCATCTGGCGCTTCAGCCGGGCGAGACCGTGGTCGATCTCGGCTCCGGGGCCGGGATCGATGTGTTCCTCGCCGCAGATAGCGTCGGCGCCTCGGGCAGGGTCATCGGCATCGATATGACCAAGGAGATGCTGGCGCGGGCGCGTCGCAATGCGGAGAAAGCCGGAATCACCAACGCCGAGTTCCGAGAAGGCCGGCTGGAGAATCTGCCGGTGGAAAGCGGCACGGTGGACGCGATCACCAGCAACTGCGTGATCAACCTCGTCCCCGACAAGGCCGTGGTCTTTAAGGAGATCGCCCGCATTCTCAAGCCCGGAGGGCGGGTGGTCATCTCGGACATCATTCTCGACAAGGCGCTGCCTCCCGAAATCGAGAAAGATGTCTACGCGTATGTTGGCTGCATCTCGGGTGCGGCCATGCGCGAGACGTACTTCGGAATGATTCAGGATGCCGGTCTCGGCGAAATCGAGGTGCTGAAGGACATCGACTATGGCGCGTTGGTGATCGATCACGCCCGGGCCGAAGCCGAGCGGCTGGCCGCGAAAGCCGGCGTGAGCATTGATGCGCTGCGCGGCACGGTTCGATCGGTGACGTTCCGGGCGCGGAAGCCTGGGGTCGCGCCCAAGGTGGAAGCAGAAGCCGAGCCCGCGGCGGCCCCTTGCTGCGGTCCCTCCTGCTGCGCCTAGCCCGGCTCAGAGCCTTCGTTCAAGACGTGCGAAAATCCGCCGGGTGAGCGACCTTCGCCCGGCGGGCCTGTCCGAAATGGACGCAAAACACGCGTCGTTGCATTGGTTGATTGCCGCGGTGTTCCTGCAGATGTTGCCGGCCACCCTTCTGGCCCCCGCCATCCGCCCGCTGTTTGCCGAAATGCACGCGGGAGCCGAAGGTCCCATGCACGCCTTTATGTCGCTCAACATGCTGGGCGGCATTTTGATGACGCCCCTCATCGCGCGGCTGGTGTCCACGGGCTCAGCCAAGACCCTCTCGCGCTGGCTGATGACGCTCGCCGCCCTCGATGCCGTCCTTCTGGTGATGGTCTCGATGCCTCTGGAGATCCCGGTCGTCCTCTTCCTCCGTACCCTGGAAGGCGCGGCCCATCTGGGTGCCGCGAGCCTGCTCCTGGCACGGGCGGCCGCCTATAAACCTCTGGTCGGGGCAGGTCGGGCGATGGGTCTGGCGGGGGCGGCGGTGATGCTCGCGATCGCCTTTGGCAGCGGTTTGGGCGGTCTTCTGGTGGCGGAAAGTCCGCGTCTTCCGTTCCTCGTAGGTGGATCCCTGGCCGCCCTGGTGGCCCTGACCGCTCCGTTCCTTTATTCGTCGACCCTGCCCGTCGAGCGGCCCGATCCCCTCGCGGCCCGCCGCCTTTCGTTGCGCGACCCGAATGTTCTTGGCCCGCTCTCCGCGGCCTTCATCGAGCGTTTCACCGTGGGACTCATCATCGTCACCTTCGCGCTCTTCGCGACCAAGACCCACGGGCTGTCCGATCGCAGCATCGGTCTTCTCTACTCGATGCTGATGTTGCCCTTCGCGTTGTTGATGTATCCCGCGAGCCGCATGGGCGACCGTTTGCCCCGCGCCGCCCTCCTGGCCCTCGGGACCCTGGCCTACGGCGCTGCCATCACTTCGCTCGCTCTCGTCCCCAAGGCGTTTTTGCCGGTGTCGATGATCGTGGCGGGCATCGCTTCGTCCTTCATGTACGGAACCGTCCTGTGTTATGCCGCGACTCTGGTCCCCTCGGAGTCCCGGGGTCGCATGATGGCTTTGGTCAACACCGCGGGGGCCTTGGGCATGTTGCTTGGGCCCATGGTCGGGGGAGTGCTCGTGGCGCTTGGAAAAACTGAGGTCAATCCGCTCTCCGCCTACCGGAACGTCTTCTATCTGGCGGGCGGGGTCTGCGCCCTTTGGGTGGTTCTTCAAGGCCGCTGGCTGACCGCGCGCCTTGCCGCCGAACGGGGAGAACATGCCCGCGCCGCCGCCCAGACGACCTAGCCCCTACGCTCCCCTGCCGAGGACGCCGCGAGCGGGCGGGCCACGCAAGCCGCGCTTTCGATTGTTCCTTCTTGGGTTTGCAGGATGCCTCCTCGGAATTCCGATCATCATTCTTGCCGTCCTTGCCGGGCTTCCGCTGCCGGTGGACAGCGAGGGAGCGCCGAATACCGCGGGACCAAGCGGGGCCGGCGGGCTCCAAAGCGGCTGGCCGGAAATGCCCCAGCGCCCCGACAACGCGGTCACCGACCCGAAGTTCGCTCGTCGCGCCGCCCTGGGCCGGCTGCTTTTCTACGACCCCGTGCTTTCGGGGAAGAACGATATGTCCTGCGCCACCTGCCATCATCCGGATCTTGGGTACTCCGATGGGCGTGGGCGCGCGATGGGCGAAGGCGGCAAAGGACTTGGGCCATCGCGGACCGGCGGCCGGGTGATTCGTCGCGGCGCCCCCACCGTGTGGAACTCGGCATTCAGCCAGACCCAGTTCTGGGATGGCCGGGCCAGGGATCTCGAGGACCAGGCGAGGAATCCCATCACCGCTCCCGAGGAGATGGGGGAAACCGACGCCAATCTCTCGGGGGAGATCGCCACCCTGCCCGAGTACCAGGAGATGTTCGATCAGGCGTTCGGCGGCCACATGGGGTCGTCCATCAGCCTCCAGAATGTCACCAAAGCGATCGCCGCCTTCGAGCGCACCCAGCTCTCGTCTCGATCGCCCTTTGATCGTTATGCGGCCGGGGATCGAACCGCCCTCACGGTTTCGCAACGACGCGGGTTTGACATCTTCCGATCGGGTCAGGCACGTTGCTTCGAGTGCCACGCCCTTCCGGCGTTCTCGAGTCCCGATTTCAAGGTGATCGGTGTTCCCAAGCTCGATGACGAGGCCGAGGATCGAGGTCGAGGCGATATGGCCGGCAGTCCCCGTCTGCGCGGCGCGTTCAAGGTTCCCACTTTGCGGAACGTGGCTCTCACCGCGCCGTACATGCACAACGGGCGGTTCGCTACGCTTGAGGAAGTGGTTGACTTCTACGCGAAGGGTGGCGGGCCCGGCCTCGGCGTGCCCACACCGAATCTCGACGACAAGATTCGCCGCATGGATCTCACCGCTCAGCAGCGCGCCGATCTGGTTGCGTTCATGAATGCTCTCACCGACGAGAGCGCCCTCGCCGACTCTCCCCGTCGTGTGCCTTCCACCCTGCCCGTCGTTGGCCGGCTTGCTCACCCGGCCCGCGCGGCCGCGGCCCGTTTCAACGTGGGACTGGGTCGCAAGATCACGCCGGTAGTCGGAGAGTTCGTGGTCAATCCCGGGCAGTCGATCCAGGAAGCAGTGGATCGCGCAGCCCCAGGTTCGGTGGTCCGCGTGCAGCCCGGGACCTACCACGAGACGATCACGGTCGACACCGACAAGATCACGCTCGTGGGCGGCGACGGGACGGCGGCGACCCGGCCGGTGCTCGATGGGCAGCGATCCCTTTCGGACGCGGTCATCGCCTCCGGCCGCGACTTCACCATGAGCAACTTCGAGGTCCGCCACTACACGGGCAACGGTGTTGTCGCGCAAGAGACGGTCAACGTCACGATTCAGGACCTCAAGGTCGAGGACACCGGGCTCTACGGGGTCTATCCCGTCCGTTCGTCCTTCGTGAAGGTGCTGCGGGTCGAGGTGATCGGCGCTCGGGACGCCGGGATCTACGTCGGGCAATCGAAGGGCATCGTGGTCGAGGATTGCGTCGCCCACGGCAACGTCACCGGCATCGAGATCGAAAACTCGGTCGACGCACGCGTCGAGCGCAACCACGTCTACAACAATACCGGCGGCATTCTCGTGTTCGCTCTACCGGGAAATCCTTCCAAGGAAGCCAGACGTACCCGCGTAGCGAAGAATCGGATCATCGGGAACAACCATGTGAACTTCGCCGATCCTTCGGCGATTGTGGCCAAGGTCCCGGTGGGCGGCGGTGTCTTCATCCTGGCGGCGGACGACACCGAAGTGACCGAGAATGAGATCCGCGACAACCACTCCTTTGGCGTGGCCGTGCTGGGCCTCGAAAGCCTCTTCCCGGGTCAGGGCCCATTCGATGTCGGGGCCTTCTCCGACCGGACCCGCGTTCACGCGAATCAGTACGCGGGGAATGGCGGGCAGCCGGACAAGGCGCTCGTCGCCGCGGGGCTTACGGGTGCCGACCTGATCTGGGACGTCACCGGTGCGACGAATGTGTGGAACGAACCCGGAGCGACCACCGCGGTGCCAGTTCTCGACGAGCGCTGGCCTTCGCTCGTTCGGCGCGCGGCATTTCAGGCGCTGATCCGCATCAAGAATCGCTGACCTTGCCGTGCCGGATCAGGTCCACGAACTGCTGAATGTCTACGATGCCGCGGGCGTCGTGGTCGGATCGATGGCGCGGGGCGAGGCCAAGGCCCGAGGGCTCGCCGCGGGGGCGGTGCAATTGCTCCTGGTGAGCGAGGACGGGAAGATCCTGCTCCAGCGCCGACAGAAGGACAAAGAGAACGGCGGCCTTTGGGACAAGAGCGTCGGGGGCCACGTGCAGGCAGGCGAGACCTTCGATCAGGCTTTGATCCGCGAGGCCAACGAGGAACTGTTCGGCCGCGCGGATGCGGACCGGGTGGCGATCGTGGGTTCGCTGGATGAAGCCGCCGCGGGATACGACGTCCGCGTTCGGCACATTCGCACCGAGTGGGGGCTGCGGGATATTCGCTACGCGGCGCCCCCGGGTCGCGAGGTCATCAACGTGACGTACCACGCCGCCCTGTACCTGGGCCGCACCACGCTGAGGGAATCGGACTTCGCACCCCAGGCCGAAGAACTCGCCGACCTTGCCTACTTCGACCCCGCAGTGATTGACCGGATGCTGCTCGGCGGCGAACTGGCCCCGAACATGGGCTTCCTATGGTTCGCCCTCGGCGGCACCGCGGTGCGCTAGCGGCTGCGCGCTCGCGATGCTGCGGCGGACTTCCGCCACGGGCTGCTTGGTCAGCGCTGGGCCTCGGCGCCCTGGCCGTGCCGCGTGAGGATCTTCTCGAGTTCTCCCGACTTTTTCAGTCCTTCCAGGTACTCATCGAGCGGCGCCTTGAGATCGCTGTCTTTGCGCATCGCGATTCCGTAGGTCGTCTCGTTCACCCGCGCGGCCACGCGGAGGGCGCTGTAGATCGCACTGACCGGGGCGCCGACCTCAGCGCGGGACTCCATCAGCGTGTAGTCGGCCTCACCTTCCGTAACCGCGGTGTAGCCCTCAAGGACGAACTTGGTGAGGAGAATCTCCGGGTTGAGGTTCAGGGCCTTCAGCCGCTCGAGGTGGCTGGAGCCCTCGATGACCGCCACCTTCTTGCCCTTCAGGTCGGTCATGGATTTGATCTTGCCGTCGGGGCGCACCGCAGCCACGTCCCATTGAAGAATGTAGGGAGATGAGAAGGATGCGATTTCCAGACGCTTCTGGGTGATGGCGAAGGAACTAGCTGCCACATCGCCCTCTCTGCGGTCGAGGGCGGGGATGAGCCCGCCGTAGCCCGAGAGTTCGGGCTGGATCCTGAGCTTGACTCCGAGCTTCTCCGCGAAACCCTTCATCAGGTCGAGATCGACCCCCTTGAAGTGCTCGGGGTCATGCATGTCCTTCAGGCTTTTGCCGAGCTTGCGCATGGCCTCGACGTCCACCGCCATGAAGCTGTCCTCGATGAGAGGGAAGGTCACCACGACCAGCACACCGCGCGCCTTCACGTCGGCCAGATCGCCGGCCACAGCCGGTTGAGGGGACCACAGAAATCCCGCGAGGGCGAGGGCCGGGATTGAGGGAGTGTTTCGTCTCATGCCCCGCAGTCTATACGTCCAAAAATTTGGACGCTACCGGTTTAGCTTGCTAGCGCTAGCGCACTTCCCAGGTCTCGGGGCCGCGCAGAAGTTTGCCCAGATCTCCCTTGCCCTTTTGGCTCACCACCTGCTGAATCTGACCGTTCACCAGATCCTCGTACGAGGCCGCATCCACCGCACGCAGGACGCCGACCGGAGTGGGGAAGCCGGGCCGGGTATCCATACTGGCCAGCATGTAGGCGTAGGCGGGGGACGGATGCTGCTCGTTGTGAACCAGCAGATCGGCTTCGGTCGCCCCTTCGCCGATCGTGACCACTTCGATGTCGAAGCCGTTCTGGCGGATGCCCTTGTTCTTCGCCTTGCCGAAGATCAGGGGCTTGCCGTGCTCGAGGAAGAGAACATGATCGTCGCGCACGTCCTTCTCGGCGATCGCGTCCCACGCGCCGTCGTTGAAGATGTTGCAGTTCTGCAAGATCTCCGTGAACGCGGTTCCCTTGTGGGAGGCCACCCGCTTGAGCGTCGACTTCAGATGAGGCTGGAAGACGTCGACGGAGCGGCAGACAAACGTAGCGCCCGCGCCGAGGGCCAGAGCAAGAGGTGCAAAGGGCCGGTCCACGGATCCGAAGGGCGTCGACTTCGCCTTCTTGCCGATCTCCGACGTAGGCGAATACTGACCCTTGGTGAGGCCGTAGATTTTGTTGTTGAAGAGCAGGACCTTAAGACCCACATTCCGGCGGATCATGTGGATCGTGTGGTTGCCCCCGATCGACAGGGAGTCGCCGTCCCCCGTGGCCACCCACACCTCGAGATCGGGCCGGGCCAGCTTCAGGCCGGTGGCGACCGCAGGGGCACGCCCGTGAATGGTGTGGAAACCGAAGGTGTTCATGTAGTACGGGAACCGGCTGGAACAGCCGATGCCCGACACCACGGCGAACTTCTCACGCGGAATCCCGAGTTCGGGGAAAACCGACTGAACCGCGGCGAGGATTGCGTAATCGCCGCAGCCGGGGCACCAGCGGACCTCCTGGTCGGTCTGGAAGTCTTTGCGGGTCAAAGGCACCTGTGCGTTCACTTCATCACCTCAAGAACTTTCTGCTCGATTTCCGACTGTTTGAACGGCTTGCCTTCGACCTTCGAATACGAGATCGCGTCGACCAGATAGGTGCCCCGCAGAATGAACGCGAGCTGGCCGAGGTTGATCTCGGGGACCAGCACCTTCTTGTAACGCTTCAGCACCTCACCCACATTCTTCGGCATGGGATTGAGGTGCCGCAGGTGGACGTGGCCGACCTTGTGGCCCTTGGACCGCAGCGCCAGCAGAGCGGCGGTGATCGAGCCGTAGGTAGAGCCCCAGCCCACGATGACGACGTCGCCTTCAGGATCGCCCGCGGGAACGACATCGGGGATGTCCTGGACCACGCCCGCGACCTTCGCGGCGCGCAGGCGGACCATCTTGTCGTGGTTGGCCGGCTCGTAATTGATATTGCCGGTGACGTCCTGCTTCTCGATGCCGCCGATGCGGTGCTCTAGACCGGGGGTGCCGGGCACGGCCCAGGGTCGGGCCAGGGTAGCGGTATCGCGCATGAAGGGTTTGAAACCCTCGGGATCCTTGCGGAAAGTCGCGGGGAAGGAAGGCAACTCGTCGGGCGAGGGTACCTTCCAGGGCTCGGCGCCGTTTGCGAGGTAGCCGTCGGACAGGACGATGACCGGGGTCATGTACTTGACCGCGATACGGCAGGCCTCGAGGGCCACCCAGAAGCAGTCGCCCGGCGTCGCGGGGGCGAGGACGGGCAGGGGGGCCTCGGAGTTGCGTCCGAAGATGGCCTGAAAGAGGTCGGCCTGTTCGGTTTTCGTGGGAAGGCCGGTGGAGGGGCCGCCGCGTTGTATGTCGACGACCACAAGAGGCAGTTCGACGGCGATGGCGAGACCGATGGCTTCCATCTTCAGGGCCATGCCGGGGCCGGAGGTGGTGGTCGTGGCGAGGCAGCCGCCGTACGACGCGCCGATCGCCGAGGTGACGGCCGCGATCTCATCCTCGGCCTGAAAGGTGATGACCCCGAAGCTCTTGAACATCGAGAGTTCGTGCAGGATGTCCGAGGCGGGCGTGATCGGGTAGGACCCGAGGAACAGGGGCAGGCCGCAACGTTCGGCCGCCGCCACCAGACCCATCGCGAGGGCGGTGTTGCCGGAGAGGTTTCGATAGGTGCCGGCCGGCAGGCGGGCGGGGGCCACTTCATAGGCGGCGGTTTGGTAGGCCTCGGTGGCGTCGCAGTACGCATAGCCCGCCCGCAACGTGAGCTTGTTGGCCTCGGCCACCTGGCCCTTGAACTTGGAGTCGATCCATCGGAGGGTTCCGTCCATGGACCTTCCAAAGAGCCAATAGCACATTCCGAGCGCGAAGAAGTTCTTCGATCGGTCGACCGATTTGGCGTCGAGACCAGTGTCCTTGGTGGCGGCCTTGGTGAGCTTCAGAAGATCGACGGGGAACACCCGATAGCCCGCGAGCGAACCGTCCTCAAGAGGGTTGCTCGTGATCTTCGCCTTCTTGAAGTCGACTTCCGTGAAACTGTCGGAGTTGACAATCAGGATGCCGCCGGTTCTGAGGTCGGCGATATTGGTTTTGAGCGCCGCGGGATTCATGGCGATCAGAACGTCGACCGCGTCGCCCGGGGTGTGGACCTCGCTGGAGGAGAAGTTGACCTGGAAGCCCGAAACGCCGGGAAGGGTCCCCTGGGGGGCCCGGATCTCGGCCGGGAAGTCCGGAAACGTCGATAGGTCGTTGCCGAAAAGGGCGGCCGTGTTCGTGAACTGGCTGCCCGTCACCTGCATTCCATCGCCCGAGTCACCGCAGAAGCGGATGACCGCGCTTAGGAGCTGTTCGCGTTTGGTTCCGCTCACCGCTTCCGGGGGGGCAATAGCCGTTGACATGTTTCTTCCCTTCGTTGGTCGTTTCGAGGCCGGGAGTCTACGACGGCGGGCCGTGGGGTCGCGCATGGTCCGTTTGCCTCATCGCTTCGAACGCTCGTTGCGGGTGCTGCTGGTATCTTCAAGGGTCTCCCGATGAACGCTGTCACCCTCAAAGCCCTGGCCCAGTTTCCTCAGCAGCTCGAGGCCTTCTACGAGGCGATTCCGCACGAGTACAAGCTGTGGGTTCCTCCTTCCTGGGAGGGGATTCCAGGCGAACGTTTCACGGCACTCGAACAGGTCTGTCATGTACGCGATATCGAGATCGAGGGCTATCAGGTGCGAATCAATCGCAGCCTTTTGGAGGAGAATCCCTTCCTGCCCTCCATTGAGGGTTACGATCTGGCGCGCGAACGTGACTATGCGGCTTCGAGTGCGGCGGAGACTCTGGACTCGTTTCGCAAGGCCCGGGCGGCCACGGTCGAACGGCTCGCGGACCTCGGCCCGGATCAGCTCGCGCGGCCCGCGACCTTCGAAGGATACGGTCCGGTCACGATCCGTGGCCTGGCGCATTTTCTGTGCAGTCACGACCTTCAGCATCTCTCCGGGCTTCAATGGCTCCTGGGGAAGATCCGCGCATGACGCCGGAGGCCAATTCTCCGCCCTGTCCCTGATCGTGGGCCCCGCGATCATGACGAACGCCTGCTCGAACCTGCCCCGTGGCCACCCCGCAACTCGGCGCCCGCGGTTGATAACGTCGGGGAATGAGCGAAACCACCGACTATCCCTTCGCCGATCTCGCACTTTCCCGGCGCCTCGAGCGGGCCGAGGCGCAAAGCAACATCGACTTCGTGGAGGCGCGGGCCCGCGCGTTTCCCGCAAAGCCGCGCCCGGCACCTGGAGGTCGCGGGTGCCCACGCCATGTTCGATGGCACAGACTCGCCGTTGACCCAGACTTTCGGTCTCGGCATGGAGCAGGTCGTGACCGCGGCGCAGATCGAGCGCCTGGAGGAATTCTTTCAGGACCTGAACGCGCCGGTCTTCCATGAGTGCAGCCCGCTCGCCGATCCTTCGGCGGTCGCGCAGTTGAACGAACGGAGCTACGAACCGTTCGAGTTCACGAGCGTGATGTTCCGGCCCATCGTCAGGCGGCCCGTGGAGGCCAATCAGGGCCGGGTCCGGGCTCGCCTTGCGGGTGCCGAGGAGAACGAGCTTTGGGCCGAGACTTCAGCCCGGGGCTGGAACGAATCGCCGGAGATTTCCGCCTTCATGCTGAGCTTCTCGCGGGTGAGCGCCATGAAAACCTCTGGTCACTCATTCCTCGCTGAAATCGACGGCGAGGCTACGTATACTGCCCACGCGGCATCCATACAGGTGTCGAAGTCCCCAGGAGTTCCCATGCTTATTGGCCGCGTCGAAGACGTCAAGCCCTCCGAGATCACCCCGGAGTCGCTGTACATGAACCGTCGGGCCTGGATCGCCAGTGCGGCTTCAGGGGTCGCACTGAGCGGTCTCGCTCATGGAGTCCAGGCTCAGGAGCCCGCGGCCATCGGCAAACCCTATGGGCTTCAGCCAGACGACAAGCCCACGCCGTGGACCGACGTGACCACCTACAACAACTTCTACGAGTTCGGCACCGACAAGTCCGACCCCGCCAAGAACGCGAAGAACTTCAAGACCAGTCCCTGGACGATCACGGTCGATGGGCTGGCCGGCAAGCCCGGGAAGTTCCTCCTGGAGGACTTCATCAAGCCCTCGACCGTCGAGGATCGGATCTACCGCCATCGCTGCGTTGAGGCGTGGTCCATGGTGGTGCCCTGGCGTGGCATTCCCCTTGCCGATGTCATCAAACGGGCCGAGCCGATGGCGAGCGCCAAATTCGTCGCCTTCACGACCCTGATGGACCTGCGTCAGATGCCGGGCCAGGCGCTGGGCGTTCTCGACTGGCCCTACACCGAAGGCCTGCGCATGGACGAAGCTCTTCACCCGCTCACTCTGCTTGCGACCGGTGTGTACGGACGTCCCATGCCCAACCAGAACGGCGCGCCGATTCGCCTGGTCGTTCCCTGGAAGTACGGATTCAAAGGCATCAAGTCGATCGTGCGGCTGACCTTCGTGGAGAAACAGCCGAAAACCGCCTGGAACATTTCGGCGCCCCAGGAATACGGCTTCTATTCGAACGTGAATCCCGCGGTGGACCACCCACGCTGGAGTCAGGCGAAAGAGCGACGCATCGGCGATTTCCTGCGCCGCCCGACCCTTCCCTTCAATGGCTACGCCGACCAGGTCGCGTCGCTCTACGCGGGGATGGACCTCAAGAAATTCTACTGACGCCGGTGCGGGAGCCGCGCGGTTTCGGGGCAGCGCTGATCCTCGCCTCGGCCCTGCCCGCGGCTTACGCGATCTATGCCCTCGCCTCCGACATCCTGAGGGGCACTCGGCTCTTCGGGTCCAACCCGGTCAAGGAAGGGGAGCACTTTCTGGGCGAGTGGATACTGCGATTCCTCGTCGCGACCCTCGCGATCACCCCCCTGCGGCAGATCCTCAAATGGAACTGGCTGGCGCGACATCGACGGACCCTGGGGCTTTTCGCTTTCGCCTACGGCGTGATGCATTGGCTGGTGTACATCCTGCTCGACATTCAGCTCGACGTTCAGGAGATGGTGGCCGATGTCACGAAGCGCCCGTACATTCTGGTCGGTTCGCTCTCGTTGCTGTTGATGCTGCCTCTCGCACTCACCTCGACGAAGAAGATGATCGCGCGCCTCGGCGGCCGCAACTGGAACCGGCTTCACAAGCTCGTCTACGTCTCGGCCGTTCTCGGCGTGATTCACTTCTGGATGTCGGTCAAGGCGGACATCGGTGAGCCGCTCTTCTTCGCCGCCTGTTTCACCGCCTTGTTCGCGTATCGACTCTGGATGTGGAAGCGGACCCCGCGAGCGCGCTGACCCGACACTCCTTGCCCCCCTGCCTCTGATGTGGGAACCTGAAGGCTCACACTCTCAAGGAGATGCCATGAAGCAATTGGGTGGATTCACGACTTTTTGCTGCTGGCTGTCGGCTTTTGGTTTCGCCGCTGCGATCCTTTACTCGCTGTTGCACTTTCTGAGCGGAGGTTTCGGCAGCCTCATCGAGTTGGCGCTCGTCGCCGCCCTCGCTGCTTTCTTCCTGTCTGCAGCCGCCCCCGCCATCCAGAAACGCATCGTCGGATTCCTGGGTGTTCTTCCCGTTCTGTTCATGGGCGGCGGGGCTCTCGTCGCCGTCATGGCCCTGTCGGGCCGCATCATCGTGGGCTCCCTCAATCCCAACTCCTATGCGGACCCCGAGGCCTCGGTCTGGCTCGCCATTCTGGGTCCGGCCGCTCTGTGGCTCGTTTTCGCGGGAGTCACGGCGGGGCGCGCCCGGTTGTGGACGCGCGATTTGTCCACACTCGCAACCCTCGCCGGCGTGGGCCTCGTCCTCGCCTGTCTTTCCGCCGTCGTGCCGGTGGCCATCCTCTCCATTGTGGCGACCCTTCTCGCCGCCTGCCTGCCCGCCTTCCTCGTACTGGTCGCGACGCGGCATGGTAGCGGCCCCTCCGCCCTCCGCATCGCCCTCGCGACCGTGCTGCCGATTGTCCTCCTGATGCTGGCGTTCAATGTTCACGCCTCGCGAGGCCTCGCGGTACGGGAGGCCGCCTGGCTCCCGGAGGTCGCCGCTTATCGGGTTCGTGTTTCCGCGCTGCGCATGCCCGTGCTTCGCGGCGCGGCCGGGGATTGCAACGCCTACGACGGCTATCGGCCCGCGATGGAGGCGACGAATTCGTTCGCCTCTCTTCTCCCCGAATTCTCGACGGCCGGGCTCGGCGACCCATTGGCACCCATTCCCGGGAAGGTCCTCGCGGTCCTCGAGACCCACGCCCCGCTGATCCAGCGATTCCGCGAGGCCACGCGCTGTGCTCGGGTGGATTTCGGGGAGGATTACGATCAGATTCCGAATCCGGTGTTCGCACCCGCCAGTCTCATCTCGCACCTCACCCTGGTTGCGGGTCACCAGAAAGCACAAGCGGGCGACGTTCGCGCCGCCTCCGAACACTATCTGGATGTGGCCCGCTTCGGGGCCGATCTGGAGTCGCAGGGAGCGAACCTCATTCAGTCTCTGATGGGCCGCTCGATTCGCGACATGGCTCTGCGAGCCCTGGGGTCGTTGGTGGTGGGGAAAGATCTGGACGCCGCCGAGCGGGAGCAAGTCGTTCAGGAGTTGCTGCATCTCGAGGCGACGCCCCCTTCACTTTCAAAGGGCTTCGCCGGTGAACGGCTTTCTTTGTTCCGCTCGGTCCGCGGCGGCGCATTCGCGGTCTGGGAGCAGGGGGCCTTGCCGATTGTGAATGCGGTCGCTGGCCGACCGGTGGCTCTTCGCTTGCTCGAGGCCGAGGGTCTGCTGGCGGAGACCAGCGAGGCCATCGACATGCCCGACTTCGAAGCTGCCGCCCGCAGGATGGCGGACATCGAGTCCCGAACCGCGGCGGCGTGGCCCGGCTCCCTCTTGTCGATCTTCGTCCCGAATGGCCGGCCGCTTCGCGATCAGCTGGACGTCGCGAAGGCCCACCACGCCCTCATCCAGCTGGCCCTTCGGATCGAAGGCTTACGCTCCAAAGATGGGCGCTACCCCGCCGCAGTGGAAGGCCTCCCTCTTGATCCCTTTCTGCCGTCCGGGACCCTCCAGTATTCAGTGACGGGCGAGGGGACGGGTTATCGGATCTGGAGCGCCGGGCCCGACCGTCAGGACAACAAAGGCAACGGCCAGTGGCAGCGCGGTGAGGGCAGCCAGGACATCGTCCTCGAGCGAAAGCCCGCTATTTGAGGATCGTCTCCGTGGTGCGCAGAGCCGGATAGAACTCCGGGGCGGGGGACTGGCCAAGGACGGGATCCAGAATGTTCCAGGCCATCAGGCCGTCGTCGGATCGCGGATCGAGGAGCAGGAAGGCGAGCCGGGCCAGGGGCTGGTCCATCGGGATCACCAGAGCGCCTTCGCGCAGGCTCTCCTCGTGGGGCTGCCAGGCGCCGGTGAGGGTGCGCAGCTTGTGGCCCTCGAACTCGCGTTCCTCGAGCGTGGAAGATTCGATGCGGAAGCGCTCGACCTTGATCGTCGCTGCCGCCTCGGTCTGGAAGAACTTCACGCCATGGGCCTCGAGCCGGTCGATCACCGACGACATCAACAAGGCCACCGGGTTTCGCGGGCGTCCGAACGGAGGGCCTGGCCGAGCCGGGGCGGCGGTGGCCGGAGCGGACCAAGCAGGATCAGGGGCCGCGATCACAAAGGCCCGCGGAGCGATGCTCGTCTCGGTGCCTTCGATCAGACCATGGTGGGGCATGACCTCAATGTTTTCGCTGCCATTCACCCGGCGTCGCAGGGGCCGATCCGGCACGTAGGGATTTCGTTCCTCCACCGTGGTGGCGAGGACAATGGGCACCGGTTCCCCCACCTGAACGAGCCGGCCCCGCACGGCCTGGGGCTGGCCGATGATGGACTCGAGGTCGGCGTCCGTGGTCACCTTGCGGATGGCCTCGCCTTTCCGAGCCGCGAAGTTCACGATCTCTTCCACGAAACGGTAGGCCGCCTTGATCCGATCCTCGAAGGTCGCGTAGGAGTAGGTCTCGGAGAGGATGCCGATGCGGTTTCGCAGGCCGAAGTAAGTGTGCGTGTAGCGGGGCTTGTAGAGGTCGAGATCGCCGTACCAGGCGCGCACACCGCCGCGGTTCGCCGCACCGCCGTAGTAGAAGAAGTCCCACTGATGTTTCTGCTTGACCGCGCGGGTGACGGCGGGGAAGAGTTCATCGCGCAGGAGGCGGGTGATTCCCGTCGAGGTGTTGGGATTGCCCGGCCCTTCGTAGGTCAGGTAGTAGCCGTGATCGCTGCCATTCGTGGTGTGCAGATCGATGTTCACGTGCGGGTCGTATTCGTTCAGAAGACGGGCCAGCGACCGGGCCTCGGCGGTCTCCAGCTTCATGCCGTCGCGATTGAGGTTCAGACCCTGCGCATTGGGCCTCGTTCCCATGCCGCCGATGGGGCCGTGCTGCGCCCCGCGGTTGGTCAGGTTGACCCGTTCGTTGCCGTCGGCGTTGTAAATAGGGGCGATCAGCAGGACAACATCGCGCTGCCATTCTGCGCGCTCTCCTTTGGCGATCGAGCGGAGCAGGGCCAGAAGGGCCTCTTTACCCTCCACCTCGCCGGCGTGGATGTTGGCTTGCACGAAAATTCGCGTCTTGCCGGTGGCCCTCGCGGCTTTTGCCGTCGCGTCGGGCGCGCCGATTACCGCCAGGGGCAGAGCCCGGCCTTCGTGGCTGTACCCGAAGCTCGTGAGGTGAATCCGCGGCGACGCCGCGGCCATGGCCTTCATGTACGCGATCACGTCGTCGTACCGGCTGGTCTCGGTGAAGTTCGTCGATTCCGGGCGGGTGAGGGGCCAGAGCGCTTTTCCCGCCCCCGTTTGGCCTTCGGAAAAACCGGGCAGCAGGGAAAGGGCCAGGACGGCGCCAGGGAATACGGTGATCTTCATGACGCGAATGCTACGTCGGGGGCGTTCGGCGGGGCGACTCGGATGGACGAAACGGAGGGCCTTGGAGTGGCGCCGGGCGAAGAAGACTTGTGATCACAAGCTCCTCGGGACGCGGTAGGCTTCCGAACGGAAAGTCCAATCGTGATTGTCCTTGAAACCGACCGTCTGGTGCTTCGGCGCCTCACTCTGAACGATGCTCCGTTCATCGTCGAGCTGCTGAACGAGCCCTCGTTCCTGCGCTTCATCGGGGACCGGCGGGTTCGATCACTTCAAGACGCCCGCCAGTACATTCTGAACGGGCCAATCGCGAGCTATGACCGGCACGGTTTCGGGCTCTACCTGGTTTTTCTCAAGGAGACGGGCGACCCTACTTGGAATGTGCGGCCTGCTGCGCCGCGAGACGCTCCGGGACGTGGATGTCGGGTTTGCGCTGATTCCCGCGTACTGGCGCAAGGGCTACGCCTCCGAAGCGGCCTCGGCGGTTATCGAGTACGGTCGGGACGTTTTCGGCCTCAAGCGTATCGTTGCCATCACGTCCCCGGACAACGTCGCGTCTTCAGGCGTGCTCGATAAGGTGGGCCTGAAGTTCGAGGCGGTGATCCACCTCGAGGGCGATGAGAAGGATGTCAGGTTGTTCGCTTCGGAGGTTTTGTGATTCTTCAGGAAGACCCGGCCGTTGACCTCGACACCCCGACCGGTCCCATGCGGACCTACGTGTACCGGCCGGCGGCTCCGGGTCGCTATCCCGGTCTGGTGTTTTTCTCCGAAATCTTCCAGCGCACCGGGCCGATCAAGCGGACGGCGGCCCTCCTCGCCGGACATGGCTTCGTCGTGGCGGTTCCGGAGATCTTTCACGATCTCAAGCGGAAGCACGGAGCGTCGGCGCGGGGAAGGGCAGGCACAAGGCCTGCCCCTACATTCGGTGTTATCCGTCACGAGATCGGCGTTCGTCAATCGAGGCGTCTGGGCGATTCTGGTTTGGCGCCCGACCCGCTACTAATGGGTTGGGGCTTTGCCGCCTTCGGCGATGAAGCGGTTGATGCGGGCTTCGAGTTGGGGCAGCGTGACGGAGCCGAGGGCGAGGACGGTGTCGTGGAACGCCCGGAGATCGAACTTCGACCCCAAAGCAGCCTCGGCCTGGGCGCGAGATTTCTCAATCTGCATCTGGCCGAGATAGTAGGAAAGGGCCTGACCCGGCCAGGCGATGTAACGGTCGATCTCGGTGGTGATTTCGTGTTCGGCGAGTGCGGTGTTGTCGCGAAGGAACGCGAGGGCGCGGTCGCGCGTCCAGCCTTTCGAGTGGAGGCCGGTGTCGACCACCAGGCGCGCCGCGCGCCACATCTGGTAGGTCAGCATTCCAAAATGCTCATAGGGTGTCTCGTAGATTCCCATGGGCACGCCCAGCTTCTCGGTGTAGAGCGCCCAGCCCTCCCCGAATGCCGAGATGTAGACCCGCTGCCGGAACTCGGGCTGATCCTTGTGTTCGGCGGCGAGCGACATCTGCATCGCGTGCCCGGGGGCCGATTCGTGCAGGGTCAAGGCAGGCAGGTTGTAGAGGGGGCGGGCGGGCAGGTTGTAGGTGTTGACGAGGTACACCCCCGGTCCTCCGCGGCCTGACGTGTAGAAGGGGGCGATGGCATCGGGCACGGGGATGATGGTGAACCGTGCGCGCGGCAGCCAGGAGAACAGGTCGGACAGCTTGCCGTCGACCCGCTTGGAGATCCAGGCCGCGCGCATCAGAAGCTCCTCCTTCGTCTTCGCGTAGAACTGAGGATCGGTCCGAAGAAACTGCAAGAATGCGCCGAACTCTCCCTGGAAACCCGTCCTCTTCATGGTCTCCTCCATCTCCGCGCGGATCTTCGCGACTTCGGCGACTCCGATCTGATGGATCGCGTCGGGCGTGAGGTCGAGGGTAGTGAACTCCCGGATCTTGGACTGGTAGTACGCCTTGCCGTCCTGGTAGGACTCGGCGTCCAACGCCAGTCGGGCCTTCGGGGCGTACTCCTCGCGCATGAATTTCAGAAGGGCCTGATACGAAGGCAACACGGACTCTCGAATCACCTTCGAAGCCCCCGTGCGCACCTCGTTCTGCTCGGCCGCGCTGAACCGCCCAGGCATCTTGTTGAGGGGAGCCCAGAAGGGATTCTTCTCGACTTCGACCACGTCGGCCACGGCAGAGATCGAGGCGTCACGGCCAGTCAGCGTCACCTGGGGAACCGAAAAATCACGGGCCAGGCCCGCCCGCATGTTCACCGTCTGTTCCGAGAAGTAGCGGGGAATGTCCGCGAGTAGACGGAGATACCCGCGGTAGTCCTCGATCGTTCGCAAAGGACGCTGCGCCGCCCCCGTGACCTCGGCCCAGAAGGAAGAGTCGGAATTGAAGGGCTTCTCGTAGTCGCGAAAACGGGCGCTGGCCTCGAGGGCTTCAACCTGGGCGGTGTAGATGGCGAAGTTCACCTGGTCCTCGGGGGAGAGCTTCGCCACCTCGATCGTCTTCAGTTCGCCAAGCACATCCGTCCAGTAGCGGAGACGGTCGGCTTGGGTGGCCGCGTCCACTTTCGGGAAGCGGTCGCGCACCGCGACCGTGCGGTCTCCATCCTCATCCAGACCCGAACTCTGGGCCTGGCGCCAGGCCCACTCGCGTTCGTAGAGCCCCTTGAAACGATTCAGGGCTTCCTGGGCGGGCTGGGCCGCGGCTTGCGACTGCAGGCCGAGAACCATCGCGACAAGTACCGGCATGGTCCGCAGAGAAGAGGGGATTGGGGTCATGACCGCTGATTCTCTCAAAAGGCCGCGCCCGCCCACCACGCAGACTCTGTGGGCGTCAACTCAGTCCGCGCCCGGCGCCGGGCCGAGATACTTCCCGAGCCAGCCCATGATCTCTTCCATGTGCTTCTTGCTGTTGGGTCCTTTGAGGATCCAGTGGCCCTCGTCGGGAAAGATCACGAAACGGGCGGGCACCTTCAGGCGTTGAAGAAGCTTGAAGGTGGTCATCGACTCGCTGATGGGGACACGAAAGTCGATCTCGCCCTGGGTCACCAGCATCGGCGTCCTCCAGTTCTTCGAATAACGAATGGGGGATTGATCGAACCACTGGCCCTTGCCGGTTTCCCAGATGGGCACGCCCATGCGGAGCTCGCGGCCGAGCCCGCCGTCGTTGAGTCCGTACTGTGATTCGTTGTTGACCGCACCCGCGTGATTCACGAGGCACTTGAACTGATTGGTGGTGCCGTTGTACCAGTTCATCAGATAGCCGCCGTAGGAAGCGCCCGCCGCGCACTGGCGGGTCAGGTCCATCTGGGGGTACTTCTTCGCGGCCTCGGTGATGGCTTCGAGGGTTTCAATGGCGGGACCGCGCAACACGTCGCGCTCGATGTCGTCGGCGAACTTCTCGCCGAAGCCGGTGGAGCCCGTGTAGTTGGTCATGATGAGGTAGTACCCGGGTGCGGTGAGGAGGTGCGAGTTCCAGCGCAGCGAGAAGGAGTCGTCGGACATTGCGTTGGGCCCGCCGTGGGGGAAGGCCACGATCGGGTACTTCTTTCCGGCCTCAACGAAGGGCGGAGGCACGATGATCGAGTGGATCTTCTTGCCGTTTTTCGCGGTGAACCAGAAGGGTTCGGGATGGGGCAGCCGAAGTTGGGCGAGACGCTCCTTGTTGAATGAGGTGAGCGTGGTGTAGCTCTTCTTCGCGGGATCGAAACGGACGATTTGTCCGGGATCGGTGGCCGCCGCGTATTTCCCGACGATGACCCCGCTTTCAGATTGGAGTCCCGTGACCGAGCCGGTCTCGGGCGCATAGGCCACCTCCGGGGTTCCGCCGGCCGTGTCGAGGCGGAAGATCTTGGTGGCGCCAAGATCCTGAGTTTCGATGAAGATCTCGCGGCCATCCGCGCTGAACGCGACCCCGCCCACCCCGCGGTCCCAGCCGGCAGTGACGATCTGGATCTGGGCCCAGTCGGATCCGGTCAGACGCGCGAGGCGGTTGACGAAGAAGATCTGCTTCGACGTCGAAGTCCTGGACTCCGCGGCGTAGAGGGCCTGGCCGTCCGGGCTGAATACGGGGTTCGAATAATTCGTGCCGGGGGGGGTGATTCGCCTGGGCGCGCCGCCTTGCGCAGCGACCACGTAAAGGGCCATCTCGGTCTCCTCGGACATCCCGTGGTGTCGGTTCGCGATGCCCTGAAAGACGATGGACTTCCCGTCGGGTGTCCACACCGGCGTCAGTTCCTCGTTGATGGAACCGCCGAACGCGCCGCGCAGCGGAGCCACGGTGACCATCGTCGCCGCCTTACCGTCGATCTCCTGCCAGCCAAAGACAGGTTCGCGCTTCTCAAGCCATGCGTTCCAGAAGCGGACGGGGAAGGCGTCATAGGTGCGCGCCGTATCCTTGCGCGCCTTCTGCTCGTCGGAGAGCTTCTTGTGATCGTCAAGGTTCTTCGCACCTTCCGCAAACTGGGCGGTGAACAGTACCGCTTTGCCGTCCGGACGGAATTTCGGCGAACCCGCGCCCGTGGCGATGTTCGTCAGCCGCCGCGCTTCGCCCCCGGCGAGCGGAAGCAAATAGATCTGCTCGGCCTCGTCCCCCTCACGCCGGGCTGAGAAGGCGAGGGTCTGGCCGTCCGGCGAGAACGTGGCGCCCGACTCGCCGCCGCGGCTGTTGGTCAGTTTGCGCGCAGGAGACGAGCCGTCCGTGGGCACGATCCATAGATCGGACACGTTCAGGGCGGCGTCGTATGAGGGCTCCGTTACGGAGAACACCGCGTGTTTGCCGTCCGGGCTCAGAGCGGGCGCACCAATGCGGTGGAGCAGCCAGACATCTTCGTGGGTGATGGCGCGCTGCTGGGCGAAGACCGAAATCGGGGCCAGCAGCAGGATGAGGAGGGCGGAGGCTTGTCTCATGGCCGGAGCATAGTTCTTGCCGCTTGCAGTGAAGTGTAGGGGCATCCCGTGTGGGTGCCCTGAGCCTGCCGAAGGGAGGTGTCCGGTGGGATCGGCAGGCTGCAGTCTGTTTCACCGCAATGGCCTTACGGGCTGCTAGATTGCACTCGACCCATGATCCTGATCAAGCACCTCAATCTTCGGACACTGGCCGTAGTCGCTCTCACTCTCGGTACGTCCGCTGCGCTATACGCCCAAAAGCTCCCAACCCCCGACCGCGACGACGGCACCATCAAGCTGCCGCCAGGCTTCCGGGCGGTGGTGGTAGCCGATGATCTGGGGCCGCTGCGCTTCATGACGGTGGCCTCCAATGGCGATGTCTACGTCAAGACGCGCGCGGTCGGCATCATCGCCCTGCGCGACACGAACGGCGATGGGCGCGCCGAAATGCGGGCGGCATTTGGCTCCGGAGGCGGTACCGGCATCGCGATCCGCGACGGCTATCTCTATCACTCGACCAGCACCTCTGTGCTGCGCTACAAAGTGGCTCCGGGCGAACTGGTGCCGAAAGGCGAACCGGAGACGATCGTTTCCGGGCTTCCCGATGAACGACAGCACAACGCCAAGTCGATCGCCTTTGACGAAGCCGGCATGCTCTATGTCGAGGTCGGTTCGCCCTCCAACGGATTCGGCCAGCCCGACCGAGTTCGCGGCTCCAAAGGGGGCGACCCCACGGTGTTCTTCACGAAGCACGGAGGCTTCTGGCGCTTCGATCCCAATCGGCTCAACCAGACCCAGGCCGATGGCTACCGGTTCTCGAGCGGCCAGCGGCACGTGCTTTCGATTGCGCGGCAGCCGATCTCGAAACAGTTCTTCGTCGTCATGATGGGCCGCGATCAGCTCAATACCGTGGCGCCGGACTTCTATACGGACGAGGACAACGCGGAGGGCCCGGCCGAGGAACTGCATCTGCTTCGAGAAGGTGGGGTCATGGGCTGGCCGTTCACGTACTACGACTATCGGAAGAAGGCGCGGATGGTGGCGCCCGAGTACGGGGGAGACAACGCGAAGCTCGCGGAAGCGGGGAAGTACCCGGATCCCCTGGTGACGTTCCCGGCGCATTGGGCTCCGCTTCAGATGGCCTTCTATTCGGGCGATCAGTTCCCGGCGCGATATAGAGGGGGCGCCTTCGTGGCGTTTCACGGTTCGTGGAATCGCTCGCCGAAACCGCAAAAGGGGTACAACGTGGCTTTCGTTCCCTTTGACGAGAAGGGAATGCCGAGCGGCGGCTATGAGGTTTTCGCCGACGGCTTTGCGGGACGTGACGAAGTCCTGACCCCGCGCGACGCGCGTTTCCGCCCGGGAGGGCTGGCCGTGGGTCCGGATGGATCTCTCTATGTCGCAGACACCGAGCGCGGGCGCGTGTGGAGGATCTTCTACACGGGCGAAGCGCGTCCGGCCGCCCCTGCGTCGAATGCCGCAGGACTGACTCCGGCGGTGTCCCCCACCCCCGCGCCGCTGCCGGCGACGGCCGAGGCGGATCCGGGCGAAATCGTTTACCGCGAGATCTGCGCCCTGTGTCACATGCCGGACGGGACCGGTGTGCCCAACATGCAGCCGCCGCTCACACGTTCCGGCATGCTCTCGGGAGATCCGGTCGCCTTGATCCGACTCGTGCTCTATGGTCCGGACGCCGTTCTCCCCAAGACTCGCCCGACCTGGCAAAACCCCATGCCTGAGTTGTCGTCGCTCACGGACCAGGAGATCGCCGACTCGCTCAACTACGCGCGCCGCCGCTTCGCCGGGCTGGTCAGTGCTCTCACCCCGGCCCAGGTTCGCGCCGAGCGAAGCAAACCGCCAGCGCCGAGCAAATAAGCCGGATCCACGGCCCTGCGTGCGGCCGCGACAGAACAACCCCTGCGGTGCGGCTGGGGTTGAGATGCACTCCGAAGGAGGTTCCAGACATTCGAGCTTTTCCAGGCAATAGGGTGCGCCTTCCTGATAATGTCCGCGGCCATGGTGAAATCAAATTTTTGGATGAAGACCGCTTCGGCCCTCGTGCTTTCGGCGTTCAGCACCAGTCTCGTAGCCCAGGAAAAGATCGACTACGAAGCGATCGCGAAGATCCGCAAGGAGGGGCGCGCGAATTCGCAGATCATGAAGACGCTCCACATGCTGACCGACGTGCACGGCCCTCGGCTCACGGGCTCTCCCAAGTACAAGGCGGCGGCGGAGTGGGTGGTAAAGCAGACCACCGCGTGGGGGTTTGAGAACGCGCGGTTGGAGCCGTGGGAGTTCGGACATCCCGGGTGGTCGAATGACCGCTTCTCCGGTTTCGTCGTTTCCCCGGTTCAGGACTCGCTTGTGGGCGAAGTGCTGGCCTGGACGCCTGGGACCAAGGGTGCGGTGCGCGGCAAGGCGGTGCAGATCGATCCGCCTCGTTGCACCACACCGCCTGCGCCGGCCGTGCCCGCTGCGGGTGGCCCCGGCGGCCCAGCAGTCCCAGGCCGCGCCGCCGCTGCTCCTGCCGCCCCGGCTCGCCCGGTTTGTCCAACCCTCGAAGAAGTGACCGCCGCTCTCGAGGTACTCAAACCCAAGGTCAAAGGCGTGATCGTGCTCGTCGGCGCCCCGACGAAGGTGCCGGTCACGTTGATCCCGTCGGCCGCGCGCAACGATGAAGAGGAGTTGAAGCGCCGCTTTGACCCCAACAATCCCGCACCCTCGCCCTTCGGCAACCCGAACCCGACGCCCACCCCGGCCCCGGGACGGCTGAACGCGAACCGAATCGCGGAAATGGTGGACGAGTTCCTGGTGGCGAATGGCGCCCTCGCCCGGCTAAACGATGCCGGTCGCGAGCACGGACAGATTCGCGCCTTCAACAACCGCACCTTCGATATTGCCAAAGCGGTGCCGACCGTCGTCCTTCGCAATGAGGATTATGGGCGCATCAGTCGACTTCTCGCGGGTGGTTCCGTGGTTGAACTCGAGTTCAACATCGTGAACCAGATCCACCCCGAGGGCAAGACGTCCTACAACGTGGTCGCGGAGATCCCCGGCACGGACAAGAAGGCCGAGGTTGTGATGCTCGGCGGACATCTCGACTCCTGGCACGCGGCGACCGGAGCCACCGACAACGCGATCGGCGTGGCGGTGATGATGGAAGCGGCTCGCATTATCAAGGCGGCCGGCCTCAAGCCCCGGCGCACCATTCGCGTGGGCCTCTGGGGAGGCGAAGAGCAGGGTCTGCTCGGATCCAAAGCCTACGTGAAAGAGCATTTCGGCACCGCCGAGAATCCCAAGCCCGAGTTCGCGACCTTCAACGGCTATTTCAACGTCGACTCCGGCACCGGGCGCATCCGCGGCGGCAGTATCTTTGGCCCCAGTGAAGCGGGCGTCATCCTGCGCGATCTCCTGGCTCCCTTCGAGGACTTCGGTCTGGTGGGCGCGATCGCGACGTCGTCTCGACGATCAGGCGGCACCGACAGCACTTCCTTCAATGAGGCGGGCCTCCCTGGTATCGGCCTCGGACAGGATCCGATCCAGTACAACTCGCACACCTGGCACACCAATCTTGATACCTACGAGCGGATCGTCGAAGACGATGCGATCAAGTCCGCGATCGCCATCGCGGGTGCGGTGTACCACATGGCGAATCGCGACGAGATGTTGCCGCGTTTCTCCAAAGACAACATGCCGGCACCCCCTCCCGCACCCTCTCCGTCACCCTCGCCCTCGCCCTCGCCC